>Ga0208874_1000179_pt1 | contig 24211 bp, 19 predicted proteins | sample CryBogCBH10Oct08_FD_184604 | JGI IMG/M metagenome (GOLD analysis project Ga0208874, IMG submission 184604) | Freshwater microbial communities from Crystal Bog, Wisconsin, USA - CBH10Oct08 (SPAdes) (version 2) | ecosystem: Environmental > Aquatic > Freshwater > Lake | place: Crystal Bog... | reverse complement strand
GGCAAAACGGGCGGCATCGCGCCGGTGTTCGGCGCGGACCTCTTGCAAAAAAATCAAATCGGCCTGCAGCGCCGGCAGGTGCTCGGCAATGCCGTGAATCTCGAGCCGCTTGAGCGGACCCACCCCGCGCACCCCTTTGTGGATGTTCCAGGTGGCGACCCGCAAATGGGGCAACTCAGGCCTCGGCGGCCGCAGGATTGCGCAAACGGATGTGCAACTCGCGCAACTGTTTTTCGTCGACCAAGCTGGGGGCTTGGGTCAACAAGCACTGTGCGCGTTGGGTCTTGGGGAAGGCAATGACGTCACGAATCGACTCGGCACCCGTCATCAGCGTGACGATGCGGTCCAAGCCAAAGGCCAAGCCACCGTGGGGCGGTGCGCCGTACTGCAAGGCATCCAGCAAGAAGCCGAATTTTTGTTGGGCTTCTTCCGGCGTGATTTTCAGCGCGTCAAAGACCTTTTGCTGCACATCGGCGCGGTGAATACGGACCGAGCCACCGCCCATTTCCCAGCCGTTCAGGACCATGTCGTAACCCTTGGAAATGCACTTCTCGGGCGCCGTGACCATCCAGTCTTCGTGGCCGTCTTTGGGCGCTGTGAAGGGGTGGTGCACCGCGTTCCAACGTTGGCCGTCTTCGTCGAATTCAAACATCGGAAAGTCGACCACCCACAAGGGGGCCCAACGGTCATCGAACAAGCCATTCTTTTTGCCAAATTCGCTGTGGCCGATTTTGATGCGCAAAGCACCGATGGCGTCGTTGACGATTTTTTCTTTATCAGCACCGAAGAACAGCAAGTCACCGTCCTGCGCGCCGGTACGGGCCAGAATGTCGGCAATGGCTTTGTCGTGCAGATTCTTGACGATGGGGCTTTGCAAGCCTTCACGGCCCTTGCTCAGGACGTTGACCTTGACCCAAGCCAGGCCCTTGGCACCGTAGATTTTGACGAACTCGGTGTAGCTGTCGATCTCACCCCGAGACAGGCCCGAGCCTTCTTTGGCACCGCCTGGCACGCGCAAGGCGACCACGCGACCGCCCTTGGTGGTGGCGGGGGTCGAGAAGACTTTGAAGTCCACATCGGCCATCACATCGGTCAATTCAGTGAACTCCAGCTTGACGCGCAGGTCGGGCTTGTCGGAACCAAAACGGTGAGCGGCTTCTTGGTAGCTCATGACCGGGAATTCGCCCAAGTCAACGCCCAAGGTGTTTTGGAACACCGTTTTGATCATGCCTTGGAACATGTCGCGAATCTCTTGCTCGTCCATGAACGAGGTTTCAATATCGATTTGCGTGAATTCGGGCTGGCGGTCGGCGCGCAGGTCTTCGTCGCGGAAGCACTTGGTGATTTGGTAATAGCGGTCAAAGCCGGCCACCATCAAAAGTTGTTTGAACAACTGGGGCGACTGGGGCAAGGCGAAGAAGTGGCCATCGTGCACGCGGCTGGGCACCAAGTAGTCACGGGCGCCTTCGGGTGTGGACTTGGTCAGCATCGGGGTTTCGATGTCGACAAACCCATTGGCATCCAAAAATTTGCGCACTTCCATTGACACGCGGTAGCGCAGCATCAAGTTGTTTTGCATGTAAGGACGACGCAGGTCGAGCACGCGGTGCGTGAGGCGGGTGGTTTCAGACAGGTTGTCTTCGTCGATTTGGAACGGTGGGGTGACCGAGGGGTTCAGCACGATCAATTCGTGGCACAAGACCTCAATTTGGCCGCTCTTCAGCTTGTCGTTGGTGGTGCCAGCGGGACGCGCGCGCACAATGCCTTTGACTTGGACACAAAATTCATTGCGGACTTCTTCGGCCACTTTGAACATCTCGGCGCGGTCGGGGTCGCAGACCACTTGCACATAGCCTTCGCGGTCGCGCAGGTCAATGAAGATGACGCCACCGTGGTCACGCCGACGGTTGACCCAACCAGCCAAAGTCACGGGTTGGCCCAACAGGGCTTCAGTCACCAAACCACAATAATGAGAACGCATCGACATAAAAAAACACCTGCGCCGGAGCGCTCAAAAGAAAAAAAGAGACAGCAAAATGGCCCCATCAGGCCCCAAGCTTTTTAGGCGGACTGGGCTTCCTCGGGGGCTGCACCCGACAACGGATGGACGGGCGGTGTCACCACCCCCATCGACACAATGTATTTCAAAGCCTCGTCCACGCTCATGTCGAGTTCAATGCACTCGGCACGGCGCAACATCAAAAAGTAGCCGCCCGTGGGATTCGGCGTGGTGGGCACATAGACACTGACAAAGTCGTCTTTGAGGTAAGTGGCGACGTCCCCGCCCGGGTTACCAGTGACAAAGGCAATCGTCCAAACCCCTTCCCTTGGGAATTGCACCAAAACGGCTTTGCGAAAGGCATTGCCGTTTTCAGAAAATAAGGTGTCCGACACCTGCTTGACACTGGAATAAATGGAGCGCACCACAGGAATGCGGCTGACCACTTTGTCGCCCCAACGAACCAAACTTTTGCCAATGAAATTGCTGGCAATGGCACCCACCACCAACAAGGTGAACAAGGTCAAGAGCGCGCCAAAGCCAGGAATGTCATGGCCCAGCAAGGTGGTCGGACGCCATTCAATGGGCAGGATCAACAGCGTTTGGTCCAACGCGCCAATGATGGAGCGAAGCACCCACACCGTGATGGCCACGGGCACCACCACCAGCAAACCGGAAATTAGCCACTTTCGCATCGAAATCATGGTTTTCTTTCAGTGACAGCCACAACCGGAACCGCAAGACCCCGACGCCGACACCGACGCCGAATTGGCGGTTGAGGAGGCAGAAGTTGCGGAGGCAGAAGCCGATGAGGGGCCCGAATCCGTGGAACCAGACACAGAACCAGAACTGGCGCTTGAGCCTGAGCCTGACCCTGAATCCGAAGAAGCGGCTCCGCCAGCTTCGCCTGAACCAGTAGACGTTGAGCCCGCTGGCGCGGCCCCAGGGACGCCGGTGGCGGGTGCCGATTTGGCGTCAGAGCCGCCTCGGAAGTCGGTCACGTACCAACCAGAGCCCTTTAACTGAAAACCGGCGGCGGTGACTTGTTTGGTAAATGCGGCAGCGCCACAGGCAGGACACACCGTCAAAGGCGCATCCGACATTTTTTGGAGCACATCTTTGTTATGCCCGCATGATTGACATTTGTAGGCGTAAATAGGCATGGTGACTGTTTTGGTGAGGGCTTCTTAGCGCTTTACAGGCGCGTTTCAAGGGCTTTATAAGCGGTTAATAACCGGGCTGAAACCCTTAATTATAGGCCGCTCGGTGCTTTTTCAAGGTGGAGCGCCTGGCCATCAACGGCAGCAATGGGCGGTTAAGACACCACCAATTTGTGGTGCGAGGCCCGCTGGTCTGCCAAGGCCTGAGGGCCCAAAGAACCCATCAACAGACCCACCACAGCCGCCAGCAAGCCCGCCAGCTGCGCCGGGAACTCCTCCCCCGCTGGGGTCATCAAGAACAAGAGCCAAGTCAAAATGCCGAGGACGATGGAGAAAACAGCGCCCTGCGTCGTGGCTCGGGACCAGTAAAGCCCAGCGACCAAAGGCACAAACGCGCCCACCAAGGTGACTTGGTAGGCCCCAGAAACCATTTCGTAAATCGAGGTGCCCTGCATGGAAATGGCATAAATCAGCACCAAGGTGCTGAACACCAAAACCGTGATGCGCATGGTTTTGAGTTCTTGCCGGTCCGACATCTGGGGTCGGAACTGGCGCCAAATGTTTTCAGTGAAGGTCACACTGGGCGCCAACAAAGTGGCTGAGGCCGTTGATTTGATGGCCGACAACAAGGCCCCAAAAAACAAGACTTGCATGACAAAAGGCATGCGCTCCAAGACCAGGGTGGGCAGCACTTTTTGCGGGTCTTGTTCAAGCAGCATTTGCGCCCGCTCGGGCATGATGATCAAGGCGCTGGCCACCAAGAACATCGGCACAAAGGCAAAGACAATGTAGCAAAGGCCGCCAATCACGGGGCCTCGGGTGGCCGAATGCAGGTTGTTGGCCGACATGACGCGCTGAAACACATCTTGTTGTGGAATCGAGCCGAGCATCATGGTGATGGCCGCGGCCAAAAAGAACACCCCGTCTTTGAAGTTCGGCTCGGGTAAAAAACGGAACAAATCCCGGCTCACCACCAAGGCCACCACTTTGTCTGCGCCGCCGGCTTGGTGCGCAGCAAAAAAAGCCAGAATGGCCAAGCCCGAAACCAAAATAATCATCTGCATGAAGTCGGTGATCGCCACCGACCACATGCCGCCAAACAAGGTGTAGGCCAAGATAGACACCACCCCGATCACCATACCCAACGGCACCGAAATGGCGCCGCCTGACAACACATTAAAAACCAAGCCCAAGGCCGTCACCTGGGCCGAAACCCAGCCCAAATAACTCAGCATGATGATGAGCGAGGCCACCACTTCCACTCGGCGCCCGAAGCGTTCGCGGTAATAGTCGCTGATGGTCAAAAGGTTCATGCGGTAGAGCTTGCCGGCAAAAAAAACGCCCACCAAAATCAAACAGGTCCCGGCTCCAAAGGGGTCTTCGATCACGCCGTTCAAGCCGCCCCCAATGAATTTGGCCGGGATGCCCAACACGGTTTCGGAACCAAACCAAGTGGCAAAGGTGGTGGTCACAATCATGGCCAAGGGCAAATGCCGGCCGGCCACAGCGAAGTCGGCGGTGGTTTTGACCCGCTTGGCCGCCACCAATCCAATGGCAATCGTCACCAACAAATAAGCAATTACCAAGGTCAACAGCATCGCTTCAATTTCCTCAAATCAGTGAAAACGGGTGCGCAACAACCATTGCAAAAACAAAAAAGTGACCCCAAAGGCCACAGCACCCCAAGCCATTCCGCGCAGCAAGCGGTTGGTGCGCTTTTGCTCTTCAACCAATTCCAGCAGGCCCTGTTCTGCGCCGGTTTTGTGGCCGGCCTGCAAATAATCAGCCATCAAGCGGGGCAACTCGGGCAAGATTTTGATGTAGCTGGGCCACTGCGCCCGCAGTTGTTTGAGCAAGCGCTTGGGACCCATTTGCTCCAGCATCCAAGTCTCTAAAAACGGCTTGGCGGTGCTCCACAAATCGAGTTCGGGGTCGAGTTGGCGGCCCAATCCTTCGATGTTCAGCAAGGTCTTTTGCAGCAGCACCAATTGAGGTTGAATTTCGACGTTGAAGCGGCGCGAGGTCTGGAACAAACGCAGCAACACCATGCCCAAAGAAATTTCTTTTAAGGGTCGGTCAAAGTAAGGCTCGCAGACCGACCGAATGGCACTCTCGAGCTCATCCACACGGGTATTACTGGGCACCCAACCGCTCTCGACGTGAAGTTCCGCCACGCGCTTGTAATCGCGCTGAAAAAAGGCGGTGAAATTTTGCGCCAAGTATTCTTTATCAACCGAGGTCAGCGTGCCGACAATGCCAAAGTCGAGCGAAATGTAGCGGCCAAAAGTGGCGGGCTCCAAGCTCACTTGGATGTTGCCGGGGTGCATGTCTGCATGGAACACGCCGTCGCGGAAGACCTGGGTAAAAAACAAGGTGACACCGTCGCGCGCCAACTGGGGAATGTCGACCCCCGCTTCTCGTAGTTTTTCGATTTGACTGATCGGCACGCCCTTCATGCGCTCCATGACCAGCACTTCGGAGTAGCAAAAGTCCCAGAACATTTCAGGGATCATCACCAAATCAAGGCCGGTCATGTTGCGGCGCAATTGCGCGGCATTCGAGGCCTCGCGCACCAAATCGAGTTCGTCGTGCAGGTATTTGTCAAACTCGGCCACCACCTCGCGGGGCCGCAAGCGTCGGCCATCGGCGCTCAAACGTTCGACCCAACCCGCCATCCAGCGCATCAAGGCCAAGTCTTTTTCGATCACGCTCAGCATGCCCGGACGCAACACTTTGATGGCCACTTCACGAAGGCCATTGGGGGTTTGAATCACCCCAAAATGCACCTGCGCAATGGAGGCACTGGCAATCGGGGTGCGGTCAAATTCAACAAAAATAGCGTCGATGGGTTTTTTAAAGACGCGCTCTATCGTGGCCACGGCGACTTCGGTCGGAAACGGTGGCACCCGCTCTTGGAGGTAGGCCAATTCCTCCGCCAAATCGGGGGCCAGCAAATCACGTCGCGTCGACAAGACCTGCCCAAATTTGATAAAAATAGGGCCAAGTTGCTCAAAGGCTTGACGCAATCGAGCACCGCGCGGCGCGGACAAGTCACGCCCCAAGGAGAGGCGGGTTGCCCACGCTCGCAGCCAGGCAGGGCCAAAGCTGGACAAAACAATTTGGTCCAGCCCAAAGCGCCAAACCACCGACAAAATAAAGGCGCCTCGAAAGAACCGGCTCATGCTGTTCGCCGCGCCACAAAGGCTTTCAAGGCATCGGCCAATTGTTTTGCACCGCTCACCAGCGTGTGGGCTGGCGCATCCCCGATCAATCGAGAAAGGTCTTCTTCCAAGTCCCAGCGCACGTGGTCGACCAACCAATTGAGCTCGGCCGCCCATTGAATATCGCCCTCAATGCGGACCTGGGGTTTTTCACCTGCCAGGGCGGTTTGGAGCAAATTCAAAGGGGCTTCTTCCACCACCGTCAGGGTCAAATCGGGCGTTAACGACAAGCCAGCAGGGGCCTCTATCCACTCAAACAATCCCGCGGGGGTGGCCATCAAGGGCACCGTGAATTGACGCCAAACCACCTGGACGCTGCGCCCCTGATGGCGGGCAACGCGGGCCATGGCTTCGGGCTCTTGCATCAAAACATGGTTGACCAACAACAAGGCTTTTTGTTGGGCTTCGGCCAGCAACCAAGCGGGCGGCTGAAAGCTCTTTAAAAATGTGTTCAGCATTTGACCCCCACGTGCAGGGCAACGACACCGGCGGACAAGTTGTGCACGTCCACATGGCCAAAGCCATTGGCTTTCATCAAGGCCTTGAGTTCCTTTTGATCGGGGTGCATGCGAATCGACTCGGCCAAATAGCGGTAACTGTCGGCGTCACCGGCCACGAGCTGGCCTAATTTCGGCAAGATTTTGAAGGAGTACCAGTCATAGGGCTTGCGCAAAGGCTCGGCCACTTTGGAAAACTCCAACACCAGCAAGCGACCATGGGGTTTCAGCACCCGCGCCATTTCGCGCAAGGCCGCGTCTTTGTGCGTCATGTTGCGCAGACCAAAGGCGACACTGACCAAATCAAAGTGCGCGTCGGGAAAAGGCAACTTTTCGGCGTCGCAAACCAAGGTGGGTAAAGCCAAGCCGTGGTTGATCAAGCGCTCACGGCCCACGCGCAACATGGCCTCGTTGATGTCGGTGTGCACCACCCGGCCAGTGGCGCCGACCTTCTTGGCAAAGGCCATGGCCAAGTCGCCGGTGCCCCCGGCAATGTCCAAAACTTGTTGACCGGGCTTCAAGTTCGCCACCATCACGGTGTAGGCCTTCCAGGCCCGGTGCAAGCCCATCGACATTAAATCATTCATGACGTCGTATTTGGTGGCCACAGAGTCAAAAACGCCGCGCACGCGGCTGGCTTTTTCGGTCTCATCGACCGACTGAAATCCAAAATGGGTGGTGCTCATAATGCTTGGAGTTTAAACGTCAGCGAAAGTAAAACGCCCAGCGGAACTTCGACTTAAGCGTCCCGGCTGGCGCCCGCTGCCGCCAAGCGCGCCTCGTAATCGGCCCACAGAACGGTTTGATCGCGGCCCAATTGGTAAAGCAGAGGCCAGGTGAAGATGCCACTGTCGTGCCCATCGCTGAAACGCGGGCGCACGGCGTAGTGACCGACCGGCTCCAAGGCCGTCAGCGTCACGCCACGCTTGCCGGTTTGCAGCACCGCCTGACCCAGGCCGTGGCCTTGCACTTCGGCAGAGGGTGAATAAACACGCATCAGCTCAAAAGGCAGCTTGAACACCACGCCATCGTCAAAGGTCACTTCCAAGACCTGCGATTGGGCGTGGACCGTTAGGTCGGTGGGTACCGCGGCTGGCGTGTTGTTTGGCGTGTCTGGGCTCACACCAACACCCGCTCAATGCCACCGTTGTTGGCCGCCTTCACGTACTCGGGCATCCATTGCTCGCCCAAAATTTTGCGGGCCATTTCAACCACGATGTAATCGGCTTCAAGCAAGCCGTTTTGCAGGTCGTCTTGGTAACGGCTCAGGCCTTGTAAACAGCTGGGGCAACTGGTCAAGATCTTGATGTTGTCTTGCCCTTTTTTGCTCAAATCCGTGTGACCAGCCACCTTTTGGAGTTCGCGCAAAGCCAATTCGTCCTGGCGGAGTTCTTCTTCTTTGCGAAAGCGCACTTGGGTGGCAATGTCGGGGCGCGTCACGCCCAAAGTGCCCGACTCGCCGCAGCAGCGCTCGCTCTTGAGTACATCAGGCCCCACCAAGGCGCGCACCGTTTTCATCGGCTCTTGCAGCTTCATGGGGGTGTGGCAAGGGTCGTGATACAGGTAAGCACTTTGATCGTGCGCGTCTAGCGTGATGCCTTTTTCTAGCAAGAATTCGTGGATGTCGATGATGCGGCAACCGGGGAAAATTTTGTCAAATTCGTAGCCTTGCAACTGGTCGTAGCAAGTGCCGCAACTGACCACCACCGTTTTGATGTCGAGGTAGTTCAGCGTGTTGGCGACGCGGTGGAACAACACCCGGTTGTCGGTGATGATTTTGTCGGCCTTGTCAAACTGGCCGCTGCCGCGCTGCGGGTAACCGCAACACAAATAACCCGGCGGCAATACGGTTTGAACACCGGCATGCCACAGCATGGCTTGGGTCGCCAATCCGACTTGACTAAACAAGCGTTCCGAGCCGCAACCGGGGAAGTAAAACACCGCCTCAGAGTCGGACGTCGTGCCATTCGGGTTGCGAATGATGGGCACGTAATCTTTGTTTTCAATGTCCAACAACGCACGGGCCGTGCGCTTGGGCAAATTTCCGGGCAATTTTTTGTTGACGAAAAAAATCACCTCTTCGCGCAGCGGTGGCACCTTGACCGTGGCCGACGGATGGCTGGTTTGGGCCTTGGCCGCTCGCTTGAAGAGATCGTGGGCCAAGCGCTGCGCCTTCATGCCGACGTTGACCAACAAGGTCCGCGCCAACTTGATGGTGTCGGGGTTGGTGGCATTGAGCATGAACATCGCGGCGGCATTGCCAGGACGGAAGGACTTTTGGCCCATCTTACGCAGCAGGTTGCGCATGTTCATGGTGACGTCACCAAAGTCGATTTTCACCGGGCAGGGGTTCAGGCATTTGTGGCAAACCGTGCAGTGGTCAGACACGTCTTCAAATTCTTCCCAATGCTTGATCGAGACGCCACGGCGGGTTTGCTCTTCATACAAAAACGCCTCGACCAACAAGCTGGTCGCCAAGATTTTGTTGCGGGGGCTGTAGAGCAAGTTGGCGCGCGGCACGTGGGTGGCGCAAACGGGTTTGCACTTGCCGCAACGCAAGCAGTCTTTGACAGAGTCGGCAATCGCCCCTATGTCGGACTGCTGCATGATGAGCGATTCGTGGCCCATCAACCCAAAGCTGGGGGTGTAGGCGTTGGTCAGATCGCCGACGCCGTCGGCATCCCGCAGCAACTTGCCCTTGTTGAAGTGCCCATGCGGGTCGACCTTGGCTTTGTAGTCGGCAAAGGGCTTCAGCTCGGCATCGCTTAAGAATTCGAGTTTGGTGATGCCAATGCCGTGCTCGCCGGAAATGACGCCATTCAAACGCCGGGCCAGGGCCATGATGCGTGCCACCGCGCCGTGCGCGGTTTGCAGCATGGCGTAGTTGTCGCTGTTGACGGGCAGGTTGGTGTGGACGTTGCCATCGCCCGCGTGCATGTGCAAGGCGGCCCAAACCCGGCCACGCAGCACCTCTTGGTGGATTTGCGTGACTTCTTTCAGAATCGGGGCGTAGGCCGTGCCAACAAAAATGCCTTGCAGCGGCGCGCGAATTTGAGTCTTCCAACTGGCTCGCAAACGGTGGTCTTGCAAGGCCAAAAAGTGGTCGTCAATGCCTTGTAACCAGCCTTGCCATTGTGCCCGCACGTTTTCCAAAACCTCAACCGCTTGGGCCACGCGGTCTTCGAGTTGTTCTGGCGAAGGCACCTCGCTGGCGTCGTCGGTTTTACCCAATGGCAAGCGGCCCGCCTGAAAGAAGGCCAACAACTTGTCGGTCAGCTCGATCTTGTTTTGCAGGCTCAACTCGATGTTGATGCGCTCAATGCCATCGGTGTACTCGGCCATCCGGGGCAACGGAATGACGACGTCTTCGTTGATTTTGAAAGCGTTGGTGTGGCGGCTGATGGCGGCGGTTTTTTTGCGGTCGGCCCAGAATTTCTTGCGCGCTTCGGCGCTGATGGCGATGAAGCCTTCCCCCGAACGGGTGTTGGCCAGTCGCACCACTTCGGACGTGATGCGGGCCACATCGTCGGCGTTGTCGCCGGCGATGTCACCAATCAAAACCATTTTGGGCAGTCCGCCGTTGCCTTTTTTGCTCTTGGTGGCGTAGCCCACGGCCTTGAGGTAACGGTCGTCCAAGTGCTCCAAGCCCGCCAACAAAACGCCACTGCGCTTTTGCTCGGCAAACATGAAGTCTTTGATCTCAACAATGCTCGGCACGGCGTCTTTGGCGTTGCCGAAAAACTCCAAACAAACTGTTCGGGTGTGCTCGGGCATGCGGTGGACGATCCAACGGGCGCTGGTAATCAGGCCGTCGCAGCCTTCTTTTTGAATGCCCGGCAAACCCGACAAAAACTTGTCGGTCACGTCCTTGCCCAAACCCTCTTTTCGGAAAGACGGGCCGGGAATGTCCAGCCGCTCGGTGCGGATCGGCGTCTTGCCATCGGCTTCAAAATAGCGCAGCTCAAAGCTGGCCATTTCAGCGTCGTGAATCTTGCCCAAGTTGTGATTCAATCGAGTCACTTCAAGCCACTGCGAATCGGGCGTCACCATGCGCCAGCTGGCCAAATTGTCCAAAGCCGTGCCCCATAGCACGGCTTTTTTACCGCCCGCATTCATGGCAATGTTGCCGCCAATGCAAGACGCTTCGGCCGACGTGGGGTCAACCGCAAACACAAATCCGCCGCGCTCGGCGGCATCGGCGACGCGCTGAGTCACGACACCGGCTTCGGTCCAAATGGTCGCGACAGGTTCGTCAAGGCCGGGCAACTGCACGCGCTCGACCTCGGTCATGGCCTCCAGCTTTTCGGTGTTGATGACGACACTTTTCCAGGTGAGCGGAATCGCGCCGCCGGTGTAACCCGTGCCGCCGCCACGCGGGATGATGGTCAGGCCCAATTCGATGGAGGCCCGCACCAAGGCGGCCATCTCGGCTTCGCTGTCGGGCGTCAAAACGACGAAAGGGTATTCAACGCGCCAATCGGTGGCGTCGGTCACATGCGAAACGCGTGACAGCCCATCAAACTTGATGTTGTCGTGGGCCGTGACACGGCGCAGCTTTTTGGTGGTTTGACGGCGCAAGGTGGCCACCAAGGCAAAGTGGTCGTCAAAGGCTTGAACGGCTTTCTCGGCCATGCCCAACAACGCCACCACTTTGGCGTCACGGTCTTGGTCTTTGGGGTTGTCGGCGGGTTGTCGGCGTTTGGACACTTCGGCCAATCGGTGGCGCATGGCCTCCACCAATTGGGCACGCCGTTTGGGGGTATCCAGCAGGTCGTCTTGCAAATAGGGATTGCGCTGCACCACCCAAATGTCGCCCAACACCTCATACAACATGCGCGAAGAGCGGCCCGTTTGGCGTTCGCCCCGCAACTCACTCAGCAAGGCCCAGCCGCGCTCACCCAGCAATCGGATCACAATTTCGCGGTCCGAGAAGGAGGTGTAGTTGTAGGGAATTTCGCGCAGCCGGTTCGAAACTTGAGCGGGTTCAATAAGGGCAGCGATCGCGGTGGGGGCGTTCATGAAGGGACCTGAGTTGTCAAGGGGCTATTTTAAGGCAGCCCCAGTGTCGGGGCCCTGGGCTTTTAGAATGCCCCTATGACGCAAAGCTTTGACATCTGTGTTCGTGGCGCTGGCATTGTGGGCCAGACCCTCGCCCTGCTCTTGGCACGCGAGAAATTCCGGGTCGCCCTGGTCGGCAACACCCGCACCGCCGTGCCCAGCCCGCAAGATGTTCGTGCTTACGCGCTGAACGAGGCCTCACACCAATTGTTGTTGGGCCTGCGTGCCTGGCCCGAGGGCTCGGCTGTCACCCCGATGGCCCGCATGCAGGTGCACGGCGGACAAAGCCAATCAGCAAACCCTGCCACTCAGAACCCCGTAGGCCATTTGACCTTTTCTGCTTCAGAGATCAACCAAAGCGCCTTGGCTTGGACGGTCGAAGTACCGGCGCTGGAACAACAGCTCTCAGAGGCCATTCGCTACCAACCGGGCATCACCCGCCTCGAACAGGGCGATGCTTCAGGGGCTTACTCAAACGGTGAGCCGATTCACGCCACACTGACCGTGATCACCGAAGGCCGACAAAGCGCCACTCGGGCCGAATTGGGTGTGCCCTTCAACAGCCGTCCCTACCCTCAAACGGCCTTGGCCGCCCGTTTGCGTGCCAGCCAACCCCATCAACAAACGGCGCACCAGTGGTTTTTTGAAAACCAAATTTTGGCCCTTTTGCCCACCGGCGGACCTGAAGGCGACACCTATGCCCTGGTTTGGTCAGCCCCCCATGCGCCAGCGGCGGTTTTACAAACCGTTGGCGCCGAGGCCTTTAACGATCATTTGAACCAACTTCTCGAGAAATTGGCCCCGGGGTCTGAAAATCCGGGCAGCCTGACTTTGGCCAGTGAGGTCGTGGGCTGGCCACTTTTCTTTTCGCAAGCGGAGCGCTGGTGTGGCGCTGCCCTTGAAACCCAGCCCCCTTCCAACGCCTGGGTGCTGGCCGGCGATGCGGCCCACACGGTGCACCCCCTGGCCGGCCAAGGCTTGAACCTTGGCTTGGCCGACGCAGAGGCCTTGACCCGCCGTTTGCGCGATCGTCCCTATTGGCGCAGCCTGGCCGACCTAAAAGGATTGCGTGCATATGAGCGCGAACGAAAAGCCGGCATTTGGCCCATGAGCTGGACCACCGATGGCTTGCAATTGCTGTTTGAGTTGAGCCCAGCGCCTTTGCAAACCGCTCGCAATTGGGGACTGAGCGCCTTTGACCGCAGCGGCCCCCTGAAACAATGGGCGACCAAAATCGCCATGGGATTGACATGAAATTGAGCTTGCCCCTGATTCCGCTTCTGACCCGGTTGAACTTCGCCTTCTCGACCTTCACAACCCTGGCGACCCCGACAACACTTGCAACACTTTCCATATTTGCAACACTTTCAACACTTACCCTGGCGGGTTTTGGGGCCCCTACCACCGCAATGGCTGCTGCCTCAGAGCTGAGCACCAACTCAACCGCAAGCACTGGCAACAACTCTGGCAGTCCGGAAGCGCTGATTCGCAAAAACCTCAGCAGCCGACTCAGCGAGTTGCAAGACATCGACGAAGTCCGCAAAACCCCAATGCCAGGCATTTGGGAAGTGCGCAGCGGAAACGATCTTTTTTATACCGATGCCCAAGGCAACTACCTGATTCAGGGCGAGTTGATCGACACCAAGGCCCAGCGCAATTTGAGTGCCGAGCGCGTGGCCGAACTCAACACGGTTGAATTCAGCAAACTCCCGTTCGGTGACGCCTTTACCTTGGTTCGTGGCAATGGCGAGCGGAAATTGGCGGTTTTCGAAGACCCCAACTGCGGCTATTGCAAACGCTTCGAGCAGTCGTTGTTGAAGGTCAACAACATCACCGTCCACGTGTTTTTGTACCCCATATTGGGCGAAGATTCGGTCGAAAAATCCCGCCGTCTTTGGTGTGCCAAAGACAAACCTGCCGCCTGGAATGATTGGATGCACGCGCAAAAATCCGCTCCAGCGCCATTGACGCCTTGCGACACCAACGCCCTGAAGCGGAATGTCGAATTTGGCAAAGCCCACAAAATCAACGGCACGCCGACCTTGTTCTTTGTCGACGGCAGCCGCGTGCCCGGGGCCATTCCGCCCGACGCCATTGAAAAGCAGCTGGCCCAAGCCGCTGCCAATGTTGCCAACCCCAGAAAATAACATGTCGCCTCACGCCTCTCTCATCAACCGCTTGGGCTATGCCGGCTTGATTCCTTTTGTAGCCCTTTCGGCCCTCATGTGGCTGGTGGCCCCCGAATTTCAACCCTTTGTGGCGATTGGTTTGTCGGGTTATGCCGCCGTCATCTGCTCTTTCTTAGGCGGCATTCATTGGGGCATTGCTTTCCTGGAAGACGACCCCGACCATTTGGTCCGAGGCACCGGCTTTCACTTTGTCTGGGGGGTGGTTCCGGCTTTGGTGGCTTGGATTGCCGTGGTCATGCCGGCTTTTGCCGGACTGCCCGTTTTGGCCTTGCTCTTGGCGGTTTGCTACGCAGTCGATCGCCGCACTTGGAATTCCCCCGCACTTCGACCCTGGTTGACCTTGCGCTTTCGCGCCACCGTGGTCGCGGTGTTGAGTTGCTTGTTGGGCGCCATCGTGACTTGATTCACAGAAATTGATTGACCCTGAACATGGCCCCCCCAAAAAAATCCCAAATCGAATTCGTTAAAAAGCCTCTCGCTCCCACGCCCAGCGGCCCTGACTATCAAATTGCTTGCGACCAATTTGAGGCCCATCTCTATGACGTCACGCTGACCGTTTCGTCGCCCCAGGCCCCACAAATTCTGAGCTTGCCGGTTTGGATTCCGGGCAGCTACTTGGTGCGTGAATTTGCCAAAAACCTGCAGGGCTTCAGCGCCCAACAAAACGGCCGCTCGGTGCGCTTTGAACAACGCGATAAATGCACTTGGGTGGTTGAAGCCAAGCCGGGGGCGCCGCTGGTGATTCGTTACCAAATTTATGCCCATGATGCCTCCGTCCGCACCGCCTGGTTGGACAGCCAAAGGGGCTTTTTCAACGCCACGAGTTTGTGCCTGCGCGTGGACGGCCAAACGGAAAGGCCGCACACCTTGCGCCTGCTGGCCCCTCAAATGGCCTGGCGCGTCGCCACGGCATTGCCCGCGCGCCAAGTCGATCGACGTGGTTTTGGTCTTTACCTGGCCGCCGATTACGACGAGTTGGCCGACTCGCCTTTCGAGCTGGGTGACTTTTGGGAAGGCACTTTTGAAGCGCACGGCGTGCCACACCGCTTTGTCGTGGCAGGGGCCAGCGCCTCTTTTGACGGCGACCGTTTGCTGGCGGACGCTCAAAAAATTTGCGAAACCGCCCTCCGTTTTTGGCACCCCGTTCAGGCCCAAGCGGCACCAAACGCGACAAACGCATTAAGAAAAAAAGCGCCAGCACAGGGGCTGGCACAGGGGCCTGCACAGGGGCCAGACCCAAAACAGTTCAACACGCCGCCTTTTAAAAATTATCTTTTTTTGCTCAACGCGGTCGACGACAACTACGGTGGCCTTGAGCACCGCGCCAGCACCGCGCTGATTTGTGGCCGCCGTGACCTGCCTCGCCTGGCAGAGGGCTTCGGCACCAAGCGCCAACCCGAGGGCTACAACACCTTGCTGGGCTTGATCAGCCATGAATACTTTCACAGCTGGAACGTCAAACGCCTGCGCCCGCAAGCGTTCGCCCGCTACGACTACAGCCAAGAAAATTACACCGAGCTCTTGTGGTTCTTCGAAGGCTTCACCAGCTACTACGACGACTTGTTGTTGCGCCGCGCTGGTTTGCTGGACGACACCGCTTATTTGAAGGGGCTCAACAAAACCCTGAACCAAGTTTTACAGGCCCCCGGCCGGCTGGTGCAAAGCGTGGCAGAGGCCAGTTTTGACGCTTGGGTAAAGTACTACCGCCAAGACGAAAACACCCCCAACGCCACCATCAGCTACTACACCAAAGGGGCCTTGGTGGCGCTGTGCTTTGACCTCCTCCTGCGGGCTGAAGGCAAGGCCAACTTAGACCAAGTCATGCGCCAACTTTGGCAGCGCACAAAAGCGGGCACGGCCGACGGCGGTCCCCTCACAGAGGCCGACTTCGCCGCTGTGTTGAGCGAGCTCGGCGGCCGCTCTTTTGCCAAAGAAATCAAAGCCTGGGTGCACGGCAAGACCGACTTGCCTTTGAAAGCCTTGTTCGAAAAGCACGGCATCGTTTGGCACGAAGACCCCGCCCAAATGGCCCAACGCTTGGGCTTGCGCTTGGAAAGCGGCAGCCCGCTGCGTCTCAAATCGGTGCTGCGCGGCGGGGCAGCAGAAAAGGCCGGCATGGCCGCTGGTGACGAGTGGTTGGCCATCGAAGTGGGTCCTAAAAACAACCCAAAAACCAAGCCCAAAACCTGGCGGCTGAACCAGCTCGAAGACCTGCCGCTCTACATGGGCACCGCCAAAAAAGGGGTGGCTTGGGTGGCCCGCGACCAGCAGGTGTTGCGCCTGCCCTTGGTGCTTCCCACGGTCAACACCGTGCGCTTGGCAATTGCCGACGCGGCCAAAATGGCCACCTGGACCGGCGCCTAAAAGTCACCAAGCATCGCTGAGGGTCACTGGGTATTAGTGACCCTTAAAAACGGCGGGACGCTTTTGCAGAAAAGCCACCACGCCTTCGTAGTGGTCATTGGTTTTGCCCATTCGAGACTGGGCATCACGCTCAGCGTCCAGTTGGGTGTTCAAATCCACCCCGGTGCCATCACGCAGCAGTTGGCGCGTGGCCACCAAAGCTTGGGTCGGCATCGCGGCCATGCGGTGCGCCATGGCCAGGGTCGCGCCTAAAAAGTCTTCTTGAACGTCCCACAACAAACCCCATTCCAAGGCTTTGGCAGCGCTCAGTTTGTCGCCTGTCATCGCCAAGACCATGGCGCGTGCCAGCCCCACGCGGCGTGGCAATAACCACGTGCTGCCGGCATCTGGTATCAAACCAATTTTGCTGAACGCCTGAATAAAGCTGGCCTGCGGTGACGCAATCGCCACATCACAGCTCATCACCAAAGACATGCCCGCCCCAGCTGCCACGCCATTCACGGCCGCCAAAGTGGGGAGTTTCAAAGACTGCAATCGACGGGCCGTGGTGTTGAAATAACGCTCAATCACCGGGCCGGGGTCCGACTTTTGCATGAACTCTTCTTTCGAAGTAAAGCGGATGCCGCCCAAGTCAGCGCCCGCACAAAACCCCCGACCGGCGCCGGTGATCACCACCGCCCGCACCGAAGGGTCGGCCTCGGCTTGATCGAGCGCCTGCCAAATGGCTTCATGCATGGCGGGTGAAAAACTGTTCAACAAAGTCGGACGGTTCAAAGTCAGCAAAGCCACCGCGGGGCCAGAGGGATCCTCTCCCAGGCGCTTTTCATACAAAACCGTGGGCTCAGACGCTGCGGTGCTGGTCGGGTTTGCAGCGGGTGTGGCGGAAGGGGTGCTCATATTGGGTCTCCTGTTTTTTGCTATTTTGAAGGCAAGTTTCGGTATAGTGAACCACCTTCTGTTAACTGAGAGACTTGACGCATGACCCAAGCCACCCCCAGCGCACCAACTTATGAAACCATTTTGGTCCGAACCGAAGCAGAAAAAGTGGGCATCGTGACCCTCAACCGCCCCAAACAACTGAATGCGCTGAACGACCAGCTCATGACCGAACTCGGCGACGCCCTGCAGGCCTTTGATGCCGACCCCACCATCGGCTGCATCATCGTCACCGGCAGCGAGAAAGCCTTTGCCGCAGGCGCCGACATTGGCGCCATGGCCACCTACTCCTTCCAAGACGCCTACAAAGGCGATTTCATCACGCGCAATTGGGAACGCATCAAAGCCGTGCGCAAGCCAGTCATTGCAGCCGTTTCAGGCTTTGCCTTGGGCGGTGGTTGCGAGCTCGCCATGATGTGCGACTTCATCATTGCCGCAGACAACGCCAAATTTGGTCAGCCCGAAATCAAGCTTGGCGTGATGCCGGGCGCAGGAGGCACGCAACGCTTGCCCCGAGCGGTCGGTAAATCCAAGGCCATGGACATGGCCCTCACCGGCCGCATGATGAACGCCGAAGAAGCCGAGCGCTCCAATCTGGTGAGCCGCGTGGTGCCCTTGGACAAATTGATGGAAGAAGCCCTGGGCGCCGCCCTGCAAATTTGCGCCTTGTCGCAAATCGCAGTGATGGCCAACAAAGAATCGGTCAACCGCGCGTTTGAGAGCAGCTTGGCCGACGGCATCATGTTCGAGCGCCGCCTCTTTCACGCGCTGTTTGCCACACAAGATCAAAAAGAAGGCATGGACGCGTTTGTGAACAAGCGCCCTGCCCAGTTCAAGAACAATTGACGTTTTTTCGAACCCAAGCCATGCAAAAACGCCCCTCCAGCGCCCTGCTCCTGTCTTGCTTGATGGCCTGCGGTTTCGCCAGCCCAACGGCCATGGCCGCTTGGACCCGAATCACAACCGATCAGCTGAGCGCCTCCTACGCCGACATGGAGTCCATTGAGCGCAGTGGCAACCGCGCCAAGATGAGCCTGATGATGGATTACTTCCAAGCGCAACAAGACCCCATGGGCTCCAAAGTGCAGTCCTTGGCAGGCGACTACCTGTTCAGCTGCAAGGACATGCGCTACAAACAAAATTCGCTGACCCTCTTCAGCGACCATTTGGGCACCGGCAAAACGGTCTCCGACAAAACCTACGCCCACGCCAAATGGCACCAAGTCCCGCCCGAAAGTGCCATTGAAGTGGCGTGGGGAATCGCCTGCAACCAAAAGGTGGACAACAGCCAAACCCCCAAGCTCGGCGTAGGCAGACTAAAATAACGATTCTTGGGGCTGCACTGGTTTCGACATGGGTTCGGACGCGTGGCAGGGCATGTCGAGCTGAATGTGCTCGTAAAACTGATTCAAAAAAACTAACTGCAAACGACGAACGTTTCGCACTCGCCGCTTAAACACCGGTGAGCCTCACAACAGCAGGCCAATGGGCTGGGCAAGGGTGTCGTAAGACGTCCAGGCTGTGAGGTTATTTTCATTGGCTGGTTTGGCGCCGGGCACCTTGGCGTCAAATGAGATTTAAGGATGCTGGTTTCTTGCGCAGCGTGTCGCTGCGCGGCGCAGGAGACGAGACCCAAATCAGACGACTACACATGTAGAACTGTACGAAAAAGACTTGTGGACGGGGGTTCAATTCCCCCCAGCTCCACCATACACGGGGGACAGATTTTCTCTGTCCCCCTTTTTCTTTCCCGGAAGGCCGTGTTTTTGCGGGCTTTCGCGTTTTGCCTTGTGGACGTGACGGGACAGATTCCCCCGTTTTTTGTCCTTGGAGAGCACATTTCTCTTTTTTCTCTGTTAGCTTGTGGACGTGTCCATGAGCTGAGCCCAGTATTCATGAGGGTTTCAGTGATTGGGTTTGACCTTGTCCCTGCACGTGCATGAGGGATGTGAACTGATTAAAAGATTGCTTCAGGCTGATCTCGGAAGTACAGGCTTCGCATGGCGAACGTCCGCTTCGCCCAAACGCGTCGCTGAACCGTCCATCGCCAATTCGTCAGTTAACCCCCAGCCGCTTCGATGAAAGTGGGTGCGCCATCGGCGCCGCACCGGTACATCCCGTCCAGCACTAGGAAGTGCAGGGCCTTGCCTAAAATTGATTAGTTGTACTCACTATGAGTACGATGAGCGAAAACAGAACGGAGGCAGAGGAATGGTCACAGAAGCGGATTTCGCTGCGGCAACGCGCCTGCGCCTGCCGACAAGATATGCCTTCCAGAACCGGGACGGCGTAGTCGACGCCTCATGCATCGGTCGTGCGAGTGCGGTTTATCCGGCCACCGTAGTTGCCCATCGATCCCGAGGCCCGAATTTCAAACGCCTGAAGGCGACCACTGAAGACGGCGCTGTCTATGCTATTGATTTGATGGTCAATGGATTTGACTTCACCGATCTGGCTCCCGCCGGGGTGCTGCGCGGGACTGATGGTGAGGTTATAGACGGAATACTTGAAGTCTCGGATGCGCGCTTCCGGGAAGTCGAAGACAGCTTGGCTGAAGGCAACCGGCTGAGGGCTGAGGCGCATGCCTCATGGCGAGGCGGGATCAACTACCTCTCCGAGCTTGTTGCAGTTGAGGGGCACGCCGCGAGGCCTGGCTTGCGCGCACCTCAAATCGGCGCGCTCCACGCGATAGCGGCGCACTGGAGTTTGAGCAAAGACCCGGCCATCATTGTGATGCCCACAGGGACGGGGAAGACGGAGGTCATGCTGGCCATCACCGTCGAATCGCGCGGCGATCGCATCTTGGTCATAGTGCCCACAGACGCGCTGAGGCAGCAGACGGCAGATAAGTTCAGGGAGTACGGACTCCTGAGGAAATTGGGCATCGTCACTGACGTGCTCAATCCGGTCGTGGGCGTACTGACAGGAAAGCCCACCGCGGCCCAGTTCGCCGCACTCCGAAGCTGCAACATTGTGGTGACCACGATGGCCTCCATCAGCCGAGGCGATGAGAATGAGCAAAAAGCGTTTGCAGCACTCTTCAGTGAAGTCTTCTTCGATGAGGCGCACCATGCGCAAGCGACAACCTGGAACAGGTTTTCAAGTTATTGCGCTCATGCTCGAATGCTGTTGTTTACCGCTACGCCATTCCGGGAAGACGGCAAGGCGTTGAACGGGAAGATCATCTACAACTACCCACTGGAGTTGCCCCTTTAGACCGGACAGATTATTGTTCTGTCAAAGGAGTAAGAAATGAACCAAAGAAGAGGGGCCTACCCGCCCGAATTTCGTCAACAAATGGTGGAGCTGGTTCGCCTGGGACGCAAGCCCAGCGAGTTAGCCAAGGAGTTTGGTTGTCATGACACCAGTATCAGCGCATGGGTTCGCCAAGCTAATGCGGATGAGCTAGGTGGTGGGCGAGCTGATGCGCCACTGACAACGGCTGAACGCCAAGAGCTTGCGCAATTGCGCAAACAACTGCGGCAAGTCACTATGGAGCGTGACATCTTGGCAAAGGCTACGGCCTGGTTTGCCAACAAAGACAGCGGCATAGACAAGACATCTATGCTCTGATCCAGGCGAACCAGGCCGACTTACCTACCCAAGCCATGTGCAAATGTTTAGGCGTCTCTACCAGCGGGTACTACGAGTGGTGTTCACGCCCAGTCAGTCAACGCAGGATTAACGACCGAGTCATGACGGAGCGCATTCGGCAGATACACGTGATGAGCGATTGCACCTACGGGCGTGCCCGTGTGCAGGCTGAGTTGCGCGACATGGGGCTGTGTGTCAATCACAAGCGGATTGAACGGTTGATGAGCCAAGCCAAACTGCGTGGCGTGAGCAGGCGAAGAGGCTTTGTAGTGACCACGCACAGAAACCCTCAAGCCAAGGCGGCGCCAGATCTGGTGAAGCGTCAATTCACGGCCACGGGTATCAATCAGTTGTGGGTGGCCGATATGACCTATGTGCCCACCTGGGCTGGTTTTTTGTACTTGGCCGTGGTGGTGGATGTGTACAGCCGCAAGGTGGTGGGGTGGGCATTCGGTGAGCGTATGAGCAGTGATTTGGTGATTGCAGCGCTGAACATGGCGCTTCACACGCGACGCCCTGAGTCGGTCATTCACCACAGCGACCAGGGGAGTCAATACACCAGCATGGCGTTTGGCAAGCGCTGCAAAGAGATGGGTGTTAAGCCTTCAATGGGAACAGTGGGCGATGCGTATGACAACGCAATGGCTGAGAGTTTCTTCGCTACCTTGGAGTGCGAACTTATCGATAGGCGATCGTGGAAAACAAAAACGGAAGCTCGCTTGGCGATCTTCACTTGGATTGAGTCTTGGTACAACCCATTAAGGCGTCACAGCGGAATAGGTCAGTGTTCACCTAATGCATTTGAAAGGAGCTTGAACACACAGAAATCAGATATCGATATCATTGAAGCCAACGACCTCGTTCAAGAAGGTCAAAGTGTCCGGTGAATTGGGGCAACTCCACACTTCAACTTGCCCAAGAGAACGAGTTCTTCAAGCCGATCCAGTTCCTTCAAGTCTTTGAGCCGGACAGCTCTGTGGCCGATCTGCGGATCGCCGAGAAAGCCGTAGAGAGACTGAGGACCGATTTGGCAAGCGGCTTAGACCACATGCTACTGGCGAGAGCCAACACGATTGGTCAAGCTAAGGATCTGTTTGACAACATCTACAGTGCAGAGTTTCCGGACCTGAACCCGGTCCTCGTCCACAGCCACACGAAAGGCCGCGAACAGATTCTTCGGAATATCCGAAGCGGTGAGCACAGGATCGTGATCTGTGTGGATATGTTCGGCGAAGGATTTGACTTGCCGCAACTCAAAGTGGCCGCGCTGCACTCCGTCCACAAGAGCCTTGGCATCACGCTGCAGTTTATTGGTCGCTTCGCTCGTGCGGCCGACAATGTCGGGGACGCAAGTTTCGTGGCAAATACTGCTGAAGACGGCGTACCTGAAGCACTTGAAAGTCTCTATCAAGAAGATGCTGATTGGAACAACCTGCTGTCGGACTTGAGCTATGACGCAATCGACCCTCAAGCGAGGCTGTCGGAGCTTGTGGAAAACCTTCAACCACTGGAGGAAGTTGCGACGGAACTGGAGATATCTACGCTCACGATGAACCCGAAGCTGAGCACGGAGGTGTTTCGCGTCACGGACTTCAACCACACCGGGTATGCAAATGCATTTCGACCAAAGCAGGTCATTTATCAGCCGACCTTCAGTCAGCAAGACAAGATGCTGGTCTTCATTGTCAATCAGGAAGACAAGGTTGACTGGACAGACTCCCGTGACATCGTCATCGATACCTGGGACCTTTTTATCGCCTTCTATGATGAGGAAAAAGGCCTACTCTTCATAAACAGTTCCCGCAAGTATTTCGCATGGAAGCTGGCTCAAAGTCTCTCGACTGACCCGCAACCGGTTCGCGATGAGGAGGTGTTCAGGGCTTTCAGTAATCTGCGACGAATGACGCTGCACAGCGTGGGTTTGACGGGCTTGAGCCGGAATGTTAGATACCAGATGTTTGCTGGCCTCGATGTCCGTGACGCTATAGATCCCGTGCTGCAGCAGGACAAGATGAAGTCGAACGTCATGGGCGTAGGCTACGAAGACGGAAAGAGGGTGAGTATTGGGTGCTCACGTAAAGGAAAAATCTGGTCACTTCAGACGGACTCTCTCGCCGGTTGGAGAGATTGGTGCGGAGACCTGGGGGTCAAGCTCTCAAACGAGAATATCGAGCCCAACGACTTCCTCAAGCACACTCTCGTTCCTGAGTTGCGCAAAGGCGGCGTGCTTCCCGATGAGCACGCGATGATGATCGACTGGCCCGATCAGCTCTTCGAGTCGGCGAGTTTCAAGATCGCGGTTGTGCACGGAGAAAACAAATACAGTTTCCATGAGTGTCAGTTAGATCTTGTCGAGTGGACCCCGGCAGGTAACGAGTTCACGTTCAAGCTGAAGGCTGGCAGTGAAGTCGAGACTGTGTTCAAGATGACGCTAGTCCCCGAGGGAGAAGCTCAAGGACTGTTCTATTCGATTGTGTGGTTCGAAGGACCTGATTTCAGCATCGAGGCCTTCAATAAGACTGATCTGGCGGTTGACTTTTTCACGACCAACCCACCTCTCGTACGACTTGCAGATGGCTCGCAACTCTCGGGCGAAATACTGCTGAAACCGCGTGAAGAACTAGCGGAGGTTTATGACCAAGAGCTGATTGCTCCGCTGGCGTGGGGCGACACGCTCCAAAATCAGGAGAGCCGATGGAAAGATGGCGCGCTGCGCCCCCGCTCGATTCAACAAAAATTTATCGAACACCTCGAGCAAGGGCCTTCGGCGTTCATCATTGATGACGACGATGCCGGGGAAAGCGCGGACATCGTATCTATTGAAGATGGGGAGCAGACCATCACTGTGACTTTATGGCACTGCAAGTATTCCTCTGGAGCCGCGCCTGGAAACCGTGTGAAAGACCTCTACGAGGTCTGCGGCCAAGCGCAAAAATCGACCAAGTGGACATGGAATTTTCCTAATTTAGTTGCTCATCTCACAGAGCGTGAGACCAAGCATCGCGCGGGTCGCCCGACGCGCTTTGTTCGCGGAAGTCTGGACAAGCTCGTTGTGCTGAGAAAGGCGTCGCGACGCAAGTACGTTGTCTTTCGCGTCGGTATTGTTCAACCGGGGCTGTCCAAGGCGGGTATCGAGAATGACCACCTTGCCATTCTTGGCGCTACGAGCCTCTTTCTCCGTACCGTCACAAAC
>Ga0208874_1000178_pt1 | contig 24243 bp, 20 predicted proteins | sample CryBogCBH10Oct08_FD_184604 | JGI IMG/M metagenome (GOLD analysis project Ga0208874, IMG submission 184604) | Freshwater microbial communities from Crystal Bog, Wisconsin, USA - CBH10Oct08 (SPAdes) (version 2) | ecosystem: Environmental > Aquatic > Freshwater > Lake | place: Crystal Bog... | reverse complement strand
ATTTCTTTGTAAATACCGCTGCTGGCGTCCGGCTCAAAGCCGCCTGTATCGATGACGATGTATTCGTAGCGACCTTGCTTGCCGTTGCCATAGTGGCGGTCGCGCGTCAGACCGGCGAAGTCGGCCACAATCGCATCGCGTGATTTGGTCAGGCGATTGAACAAGGTGGATTTGCCGACATTGGGTCGGCCAACCAGGGCAATAACGGGTTTCATTAGATTGAAAACGCCATCACATTGCCCTTGCGGGTCACCACCACCAAAGTTTGTCCTTGAACCACGGGCGGGGCTGCAAAACCCGAGCCATCGGTGCTCAATCGGTTGAGTGTCCGACCATCGTCGCTGGCCAAGAAGTGCAAATAGCCTTCCGCGTCACCAAAGACCACCGCCTGACCGAGCAGGACTGGCGCCGTTAATTGGCGGTATTTGAACTGGTCAGAGGTCCAAAGGGCTTCGCCGTCGCCGCGACGCCAAGCCACCACTTTGCCATCGGACTCGGTGCCATAAACGGCATTGGCGTCCCCCGCCAACCCGGTGAATCCGTTGGCCGCATGGCTCCAGGTCGTGCGGCCATTGGCCACGTTGACACAGCCGACCGCTGAAGAATAGGCACGCGCACACAGTGTGTCGGGTTGACGGGAAACCTGACCCACCAAGTCGACCAATCGCTCGACGTCGTTCACTCCCCGCGGGGTGCCAATCGGCGCTTCCCAGCGGGCACTCCCGTTGTCCGGGTTCAAGCCGACCAAACGCCCTGAAAAACCGACCACCAAAGTGTCGCCCACGGCCATCAAGACCCCGGGCAATTTCAAGGTAAGGGCCTCGCTGGGGCGTTGCTGGGTCCAGAGCTGAAAGCCTTTTTGACCATCAAAGGCCATGACGGTGCGTTCGCCCGTCAAAATGAAGACCCGACCGCCTGCGACCAAGGGGGGCGTGTAGGTGGTGGCTGGCAAGGTTTTGCGCCAAATTTCGCGCTCACCCTCCAAAACAACCAGTTGATTGGCGTCGTTAACCACGGCCAAACGGGTTTCGCCAGCTTGGTTTTGTGCCACGCCCAAGCCCACCCCGGCGGTCAGGTGTTTGGCCACATCAGCGCGCAGCAAGGCCTTGCCGTTGTTCAAGGCCAAAACATCGATTTGCCCTTTGTTATTGGCCACCGCCAATGTGTTGCTGGTCGTTGGCACCACCAGAGGAAAGCCCACCTCGCCCACGGGGACCGTCCAAGTCGGTTTGACCTCAAAGGCGGGGGTCAGCGTTTGCAAGGGCGACGGCTTGGGCGCGTTGTCAGTGCTGCAGGCAGACAGGGCCAAGAAAACGGTGGCAACAAGGGCGGTTAAAAGGCCACCAGCAAGGCTGGCCAACCGGAAAGTGGATCGATTCAAGAGGCAACTCCTGCGGGTGCCGTCTTGACACCCAAGGCATTGAGTTTGACCTCGACCAAGCGACGCAACTCAGAACGTTCGGTCAAGCCGTCATAGGCTTTTTGGTATTCCGCTTGCGCTTGATCAGGCTTGTTTTGCAACATCCACAAATCGCCACGGCGGTCGGCCGCCAAGGCTTCGAATTCTTTGGGGAAACTGGCTTGGAGCGTGTTCAAAGCGACGTCAAAGGCCTTGCTTTCTGCCTGCAAGGAGGCCAAACGCAAACGAGCGACCGATTGAAGGCCCTTGTCTGAACTGTGTTCGACCAAGGATTGCAAAGCGGTGGTGGCGGCAGACAAATCGCCTTTGTCCACCAAGACTTCGGCGGCCAATAATTGGGCTTGGGTAGCGTAGGCGGTCGAACCAAATTGGCCATTCAGATCCAGCGCCATGCGGCTGGTTTTGGCCACGTCTTTGGCCTGGCTGGCTTGATCCAATTGATCAAACAAGGCGGATGCTTGAACCGCTTGCTTGTTTTGCCAGTACTGATAAGCATTCCAGCCGGCGACCAACACCAAAGCAGCCGTCACCACCCAAGAGATGGCGTTGCCGTATTGTTTCCAAAAATGCTTTAGCTGGTCGAGCTGTTCTTGTTCTTCGAGGTCGAGATGCGCCATGGGATTCCGTGATGATTTGGGTTGATTGTAGGTTGACTGATGCCCTGTCGAGGTTCAGGCCAAGGTTCACGCAGGACTGGCCGCTGCAGGACTCAAACCACTGGCCCAAGCCGCCAAACCGGTCAAAGGCAAGGTGCTTTGTGCGCCGACACCGTCACGCAGCGCTTTGAGGGTGAGCTCGCCACGGGCCATTTCATCGGCTCCAAAAATCAGCGCCCACTGGGCTCCGCTGGCGTCGGCTTTCTTGAATTGTGACTTCATGCTGCCCCAGGCGTCTGCCGATCCCGCGTGCATTTGGACCGAAACACCGGCGCGACGAACCTCATTCAGGGCGCGCATGACTTGGGGCATGGCCTGCGCATCGGGCGCGATGGCATAGACCAATGGCAAGGGCTCCGGGATGGACGCCTGCTCTTTGAGCAACTCGAGCACGCGCTCGACGCCAAAGGCCCAGCCCACTGCCGGTGCTGCCTTGCCACCAATTTGGGCAATCAAGTCGTCGTAACGACCGCCCGCGCAAAGGGTGCCTTGCGACCCCAAACTGTCGGTGATGAATTCAAAAACGGTCAGGTTGTAGTAGTCCAGGCCACGCACCAAGCGGGGGTTGATGGTGTAAGTGACGCCATTGGCATCCAAAATAGCCCTTAATGCATTTAAATGCGCCAATGAAGCTTCGCCCAAGTAGTCCAACAAACGCGGCGCACCCGCCACCAAGGATTTCATGGCGGGGTTCTTGGTGTCCAAAATGCGCAGCGGGTTGCTGTGAAGGCGTCGTTTGGCGTCCTCATCGAGCTGATCGGCATGGGCTTCTAGGTAAGCAATCAAGGCGACGCGGTGCGCCTGGCGCTCGGGCGGCTGCCCCAAGCTGTTCAGCTCCAGCCTCACGTCCTTCAGCGCCAACGCTTGCCACAGGTGATGGGCCAGCAAGATCAGTTCTGCATCGACTTCGGGGCCCGGAAAACCCAAGGCTTCGGCGCCAATTTGGTGAAACTGCCGGTAACGTCCACGTTGAGGCCGCTCATGACGGAACATCGGGCCCATGTAATAGAGCCGCTTGCCGCCGTCATAAAGCATCGAGTGCTCGGCCACCGCGCGGACGACGCCAGCGGTGTTTTCAGGGCGCAAAGTGAGTGCTTCGCCATTCAAACGGTCTTCAAAAGAGTACATCTCCTTTTCAACCACATCCGTCACCTCGCCCAATCCCCGGACAAACAAGGGCGTGTGTTCAACGATGGGGGTGCGAATGTTGCGATAGGCATAACGGGCCATCAATCCCCGCACCTTCTCCTCCAACCACTCCCAGCGGGCAGATTCGGGCGGCAAAATGTCGTTCATGCCTTTAACGGCGGTCAACTTCTCAAATTTCTTTTCGGTCATATCTCAGGGAAAAACGAATGCCCAAAGCCAATCAGGCTGGGGCAAACCGTTTTTGAATGTAGGTTTCCACAATTTGGTGGAATTCTTGGGCGATGTTCTCGCCGCGCAAGGTCAGGGCTTTTTCGCCGTCAATGAAGACCGGCGCGGCAGGCGCTTCACCCGTGCCTGGCAAGCTGATACCGATGTCGGCGTGTTTGCTCTCTCCGGGGCCGTTCACGATGCAACCCATCACCGCCAGTTTCAAGTTCTCAACGCCGGGGTACTTCACGCGCCAGACTGGCATTTGAGCCCGCAAATGGTCGTCAATTTGCTTGGCCAACTCTTGGAAAGTGGTGCTGGTGGTTCGGCCGCAACCGGGGCAGGCCGTGACGCTGGGCACAAACACGCGCAGGCCCAGAGACTGCAAAATTTCGTTGGCAATCACCACCTCTTGGGTACGCGATTCGCCGGGCTGCGGCGTCAACGACACTCGGATGGTGTCGCCGATGCCTTGCTGCAACAAAATGCCCAATGCGGTGCTGGAAGCCACGGTGCCCTTGGTGCCCATGCCGGCCTCTGTCAACCCCAAATGCAAGGGGTAATGACAGCGTTTTGTCAGGGCTTGGTAGACCGCGATCAGGTCTTGTACGCCGCTGACTTTGCAAGACAAAATGATTTGATTCGCCGCCATGCCCATGGTTTCGGCCAATTGGGCCGATTGCAAGGCCGAAGCCATCAAGGCTTCGTACATGACTTGCCTTGCCTCCCAAGGTTGGGCCCGGTGGCTGTTTTGATCCATCAAATCAGCCAACAGCTCCTGATCCAAGCTGCCCCAGTTGACGCCGATCCGCACCGGTTTATCGAAGCGCAAAGCCGCCTCAATCATCTGGCCGAATTGGACATCGTGTTTGTCGCCCTTGCCCACATTGCCGGGATTGATGCGGTATTTGGACAAGGCCTGCGCACAGGCCGGCACTTCCGTCAGCAAGCGGTGGCCGTTGTAATGGAAGTCGCCGATCAAAGGGACCGAAATGCCCATTTTGTCGAGCTGATCACGGATGTGCGGGACCGCTTGTGCCGCCTCCAGGGTGTTGACCGTCAGGCGCACCATTTCCGAGCCAGCCAGCGCCAGTTCTTTCACTTGGATGGCCGTGCCAATCACGTCGACGGTGTCGGTGTTGGTCATGGACTGAACGCGCACCGGCGCGTTACCGCCCACGGTCACGATTTGATCGCCCCAAACAACGCGGGCTTGAAGGGTTTGACTTCGGGCCGGCTGGGGGATCGCCACGGGAGAAGACGACAACAATTCGGAGGGGGCTTGATCCGTCATGGCTGAACCTCAAAACGGGCGACGTTATTGACCACAAAAGGTTGGGTATCGAAAGTCTGGTTTTTAACCAAAACATGCGTTCCCCCTGCATTTCCCAACACCACCTTGAGGGGGGCTTGGCCTTGGGCATCGCCACTCTCCCCGGCCTGCAGCGTTTTTGAAAAGACCACCTTGCCCGTGGCATCACTGACTTGAACCCAACTCGTCGCCGTGGCGGTAAAACCGACCGCAGCCGAATTGGCTGTGGCTAAAAGAGGTGAAGGTGGAGGGGGTTTGACGGGCGACCCCTGAGGTGCAACCTCCGTGGACGAGGGTGGGGAAGTAGGTGATGCGGATTTCGGTGCAGCGGATGGCGGCGCGGCGTCTTGTCCGCCCGCCTCTTTGGGTGCTTCAATTTGCAAGGGGCTATCGGGCGGCATCGCCGGTTCTTCAGAAGCGGGTTGGCTTGGAAACCACGTCCCCCAGAAATAAAGCATCAAGGCCGCGATGACAAGGAGCGGCACCGCCAAGCCCAAGGGAGTTTTGAACACCAACCACCAAGGCCGATCCCGCTTGATTGTCGCGTTTAGAAAACGTTGGTTTAAACCCGTTTCTTCAACATTCAGCCGAGGAGGGGCGGCCTTGGGCAGCAAAGCCAAAACGGGTGCGGGGTCAATGCGCAGTTGTTTGCAGGTACTGATGGCCAGAGTCCGGGCAAAAACAAGATCAGCGAACAGATCCCACTGGTTGTTTTCCAAACCTTCAATTTTGCTAACGGGTACTTTGAGTCGCATCGCCAAGACGGAGATATGCACCCCAGAGGCCAGTCGGGCCGCTCGGAGCAAGCTGCCGGCTGTCTCTGCGCTTTTGACATCCTCAGTCATTCAGTACCTCGTTCGCTTTAATACGGCTTGGCAGGTTCCCTGGATTCAGGAAACTGACGCTCTAAACGGTCTAACCACACACCACTCGCTTCGTTCACGCCCAGGCCTCGTTCGATTCGAACCCCTAGCCACAAGGTGCCTGCATCGGCCCATGGCGATTGGTTCACTTGACGAATATAGGGGTTTGCTTCAGCAAAGGCACCACGGTTGAACATTATCTCTGCTAAAGCCCGATTTGCCTCCCAAATCAATCTGTTTTGCGCCTGATTGGAGGGTCTTTGGTCATCTGGCTGGTCGGCTGCAAGGGCCAAAACGCTCAAATAACTGGCTTGGGCCGCCTCAAATTGACGTGCTTGCCGTTGGCAAGCCGCTTTGGCACTTCCCAAACGCAGGGCCTCAACGCCATCGCTGAGCGCCAAAGCCGCTTCGTAATAGGGCAGTGCCTGCGCCAAATGGCCTTGCTGGCATTGCCACCAAGCCGCGTTTTGTAAAACGCTCGGGTTGCTCGGCTCCAACGCCAAGGACGTCTGAAAACTGGCAGCCGCCGAGGGATAGTGGCGCAAACGCCATTCGATCAGCCCACGCAGACTGTGGGCCTCCGCTTGGTTGGGTTTGGCCTGCAAGGATCGATCAACCTCTTCTAGAGCGACCGAGTTTTGCCCGGCTGTGAAGTAATGCACCGCCAGGGCCAAGTGCAAATCTGCAGGTTGGGCCGCTCGGCTCAGTTCCACCGGAGCGGCCGAACTGGATCCAGTCCCTGACAAAAATAGCCCAATGCCCATTGCCAGGAAAATGGGTTGAAAAACGGACCGGCGAAGTCCGCCAAAAACCCGCCATGAAGCCGCCGCCCCCCGGCCATGAGCGGCAGCGAGGGGCCAAGCGCGCTTCAAAGATTCTGCGCCCATGAACCCGCCTTTCAGTCCGTGACAGGGTGAAGGGGGATGACGCCGTTTTGACGCAGCGCGGCCATGCGGTCTTGGGCTCGGGTGCGGTCTTTCACATCACCGGCCAACTGACCGCACGCGGCGTCAATGTCATCGCCCCGGGTCTTGCGCACCGTGGTGACCCAGCCGGCTTCCATCAAGCACTGGCTGAATTGCTGAACGGCCGCGGCGGGAGAGCGTTGCAGCCCCGAGGCAGGGAAAGGGTTAAAGGGAATCAAATTGAACTTGCACCAATCACGCCGACCCGATTGGGTGGGCACAAAGGAAGAAACCAGGTCAATTAACTGACGCGCGTGTTCGGGACTGTCGTTCACGCCGTCGAGCATGCAGTATTCGAAGGTGATGAAGTCGCGCGGTGCGAATGCCAAATAACGTTGACAAGCCGCCATCAATTCGGCCAAAGGGTATTTTTTATTCAAAGGCACCAAGCCGTCACGCAAACCGTCGTTGGGGGCGTGCAGCGAAACAGCCAAGGCCACAGGCACATCTTGCGACAGACGGTCCATCATCGGCACCACACCGGAGGTGGACACCGTCACACGGCGGCGCGAGAGGCCGTAAGCGTGGTCGTCCAACATGGTGCGCAAGGCAGGCACCAAGGCGCTGTAATTTTGCAAAGGCTCGCCCATGCCCATCATGACCACATTGGAGATCACGCGCTCGTCGGCATTTTTGCTGCTGCGATTCAAATGACCCCGCAAAAAATGCTCGGCAAACCAAAGCTGGGCCAGGATTTCAGCGGTGGTTAAATTTCGGCTGAAGCCTTGGTGACCCGTGGAGCAAAAACGGCAACCCACGGCGCAGCCGGCTTGTGATGACACACACAAGGTGCCCCGGTCGTCCTCAGGGATGAAAACGGCCTCGACGGCGTCCCCGTTGCCCACATCAAACAACCATTTGATCGTGCCGTCGGCTGATTCATGCTGACTCAAGACCGGCAAGGCTTGAATCACGGCGGTGGTTTTAAGCTTTTCGCGCAGCGACTTGGCCAAGTCGCTCATACTGTCAAAATTGGATTCCCCACGCTGGTGAATCCAACGAAAGAGTTGCGTGGCGCGAAAGCGTTTTTCCCCCAAGCGCTCACAAAAACCCGCCAGACCGTCGAGGTCAAATTCGAGCAGGTTGGTGGCGCTGGAGGTCACCGACTCAACGTGCGTAGACGTTCAAAGCGGGGAAGAAGGTGGCGATTTCAACGGCCGCTGTTTCAGCGGCGTCAGAACCGTGCACGGCGTTGGCGTCAATGCTGTCGGCAAAATCGGCGCGGATGGTGCCGGGGGCTGCCTTCTTGGGGTCGGTGGCGCCCATCAGGTCACGGTTCTTCAGAATCGCGCCTTCGCCTTCAAGCACTTGCACCATGACGGGACCCGAAATCATGAAATCGACCAGGTCTTTGAAGAAAGGACGGGCAGCGTGAACGGCGTAAAACTGTTCAGCGTCAGCGCGGGACAGGTGAACCATGCGAGCGGCGGCGATTTTCAGGCCAGCGGCTTCAAAACGGGCGTAGATTTGACCGATGACGTTTTTAGCAACGGCGTCGGGTTTGATGATGGAGAGAGTGCGTTCGATTGCCATGTGTTTTCCTGGACAGTAAAAATACTAAAAAAAGCCCGTTATTCTAACCTCTGCGATTTCGAATTCCCTCAATTGAAGGCTCAGGTTGAAGGCTCAGGTTGAAGGATCGATTGGGCTGGGCTCGGCTTAGCGGGATCGACCGCCCCCGCCGAACGATCCCCCCCCGCTGAAACCACCTCCTCCACCTCCTCCTGCTCCACCACCACCCCCTCGCCTTGGGCCTTTGTTTTGTTTCTGGCTTTGGCGCTGGCGAGACAAACTGTCGCCCCCAATGTAGCCCAAAGAGGTGCGCATGGGGTCAGGTTGCCCGGTGGCTTTCGGTTTGCGACGGCCTGGGCCGGTGCCCAAGCCACCCGCCGACACATTGGTTTTAAGCGGGTCGGGTTGTCGGGCACGCGCGCCATCCCCCCGCGGCCCAGGCCCTCCGGGTCGGCGTCGGCGGTTGGCGTCGTTGCGGCTGGGTCCGGCTCGGCGGTGATCTTGGCCGGGGGTTGCGCCCATCCTGGCGTCCCCATCGCTTCCTTCCATGCCCTTGAAATCCTTGTCTTCGCGAGGGGCTCGGGCAGCCCGCATGAGGGCTTGAATGTCGCGCTCGTCCAACTCCATAAAGGTGCCCCGCTTGAGGCCACGGGGCAACATCATGGCGCCGTAGCGAATGCGGATCAGTCGGCTCACCGCATGGCCCACCGCCTCCATCATGCGACGCACTTCGCGGTTACGGCCTTCGGAAATGGTGACGCGGTACCAGCAGTTAGAACCTTCGCCACCGCCCTCTTCAATCGAACCGAATTGGGCCAAACCATCGTCAAGTTGAACGCCCGCTAACAGGCGTTGTTTTTCTTCAGCGCTCAAAGCGCCCAAAACGCGAACCGCGTATTCCCGCTCCAAACCAAAGCGCGGGTGCATCAGTTGATTGGCCAACTCGCCTGAGCTGGTGAAAAGCAACAGGCCTTCGGTGTTCAAGTCCAGGCGACCCACCGACTGCCATTTGCCTTGGGCCAAACGGGGCAAGCGACGAAACACCGTGGGGCGATTTTGGGGGTCGTCGTGGGTCACCACTTCGCCAGCGGGCTTGTGGTACGCAATGACGCGCGGCGGCGGCGGGTCAATGCGGTAGCGAATGGGCTTGCCATTGACCTTGACCTGGTCACCATATTGCACGCGTTGGCCAATGTGAGCCGGTTCGTTGTTGACCGAAATTCGGCCTTCCAGAATCAGTTGCTCCATCTCCAAACGAGACCCCAAGCCCGCTTGGGCCAGCACTTTGTGTAATTTGGGGGTTTCAACTTGAGGCAAGAGCACGCGCTTCAAAGGCAAGACATCGGGTGAGGCCTCGTCGGAGTCGAACTGCCCCGACACCACGTCCTCAAAGCGCAGCGACTGGGATTCAAGGCCCGGCTCGACGCCAGACGGGTTGACTTGCTTGACCTGCTTGGCTTGTTGGGCTTGTTTTTTTTGTTCGACCGGCGCCACAGCGTTCAAAGGGGTCGGCATGTTTTGAAGGTCTGAAACAGGGGCGGATTGAGTCGCTTCGGGTTTTAAGGGGTCGTCATTCTGGGTCATGGGGCGGCTCTTTCGGGACAGCATGGGGGGCACGATCGGTCTCTACCTCAGACCATTCTGGGACTTCGGTGGGGGATTCCACCGCAGGCAAGGTAAACACTTGGTCCAAGGGCAATTCAGGTTCATCAAAAGGAAACGCCGCCGACGCTGGGTCAGAGGCGTCGGAGCGTGAGGCAGGCTCGAAGGCCAAACCCTTGGAGGGCGTCGCGGCGTCGGCCATGGCCTGGAGCAATTGGTCGGACGGCTCAGGCGAGGTCAAGGCCGGCAATTGATCCAGCGCAGCCAAACCCAGGTCGTCTAAAAACTGTTGCGTGGTCGCAAACAAGGCGGGGCGCCCCACGGTTTCTCGGTGGCCGATGACCTCAATCCAGCCCCGGTCTTCCAGTTGCTTGATGATCAAGGCGTTGACCGTCACACCGCGGATGTCTTCAATATCGCCCCGGGTCACCGGCTGTCGGTAAGCCACGATGGCCAAGGTCTCCAACACCGCGCGGGTGTAGCGGGGTGGTTTTTCTGGGTTCAGCCGGTCGAGGTAGGGGCGCATCTCGGGACGGCTTTGGAAGCGCCAACCCGAGGCAATCATGACCAACTCGACGCCACGATGGGCCCATTCGGCTTGCAGTTCGGCCAGCAAGGTTTTCAAAGTATCGGCACCCAACTCGTCGTTGAACAGCACCCGCATGTCTCGGATGGACAAGGGTTGGCTGGCACAAATCAGAGCGGTTTCCAGAATGCGCCGTGCATGTGTCGTATTCATGGTTCAGGATCCAGAAGGCCCACGGAAGCCACCCCGAGATGACCGGGCGGTTCAGGGCGATTAAAAACAGGGCGAACTAAAACGGCTTGAAGTCAAGCGGCGAGCCCCTGCAGTGGGTGCGATTCTAGCTTAGCCCACTCGATTTAGCCGGCCTTGTCCCTCTTTCCACCTGCCGAGTCCTTGAAACCCCTCAAGCTTCTGTTTCCAACTGCCAGAAAGCCAAGCCCGCCTGAAAATCTTCGGGGGCAGCGGCTTCAAAAGACAAGGGTTCTTGGGTGATGGGGTGAACAAAAGCCAAGCGCCACGCGTGTAAAGCCTGACGGTTCAAGCCACCGGCCGGTTGCCCCCCATAAAGCGCATCGCCCACCAAGGGGTGGCCCAAACTGGCCATGTGAACCCGAATCTGGTGGGTGCGACCGGTGTGAAGCACGCAGCGCACCGAGCAAACCGAGTCGTCCTTGAACGATTTGCTGGGGGCCGCATGACTGGCTTTCAGGGTCACCAAGGGGCTGACTTCGTGGCTGTTGGCCAAGAAATAAATATCCGTTTTGGCTGTTTTGCCGGCATGGTGCTCCAAGTCCACCACCGCCATGCGCAAGCGCTGGCGAGGATCTCGGCCAATGGGGGCTTCGACCGTGGCTTTTTTGCCGCCTTCCCAAGTGTGATGGGCCAAGGCCAAATACTGACGACTCACCTCGCGGGCGGCGATCTGTTGGACCAACCGGTCCATGCTGGCCCGGGTTTTGGCCACCACCATCAAGCCACTGGTGTCACGGTCCAAGCGGTGGACGATGCCCGCACGAGGCAACTGGGCTGCCCCGGCGTGGTGGGCCAACAGGCCATTCAACAAGGTGCCACTCCAGTGTCCCGGCGCCGGGTGAACCACCAGCCCGGCGGGTTTGTTGATGACCATCAGGTGTTCATCTTCAAAAACAACGGTCAAGGCCATGGCTTCGGGTTTAAAGGCTTGGCTTTGCGGTGTGGGTCGTATGTGGATGGCCAATTCATCGCCGGCCAGCACCTTGCTGGCGGGCTTGGTGACCACGGCACCGCGCCAGGTCACAGCGCCCTCCTCGATCAACTGTTGCAAATAATTACGAGAAAATTCCTGCAAAGCCTGAGTCAACACCTTGTCTAAGCGCTGCCCATGGCCAGCCGCATCCACGCGCCAAGAGCGGTGCTCGCCTTCCTCTTCGTTGGGTTCACTGGGTTCACTCAGGTCCAACAACTCAGGACTGGATTCGGAGGGCTCAAGGTTGAGCGTCGATATAATGTTTTTGCTTTGTTTCAAGGGGCTTCCATTGACCGTTCGTGCCAAATTATCCGCGTTTGCATTCAGTTCGTGGGGCAACGCATTTTGGCTTGCCTTCGGTGCGGGCTCCCTTGTTGTCCTCAGTGGTTGTGCCGACGGCGGCGCCACCGACTCGACGGCCAAATGGTCGAACGAAAAACTTTACGCCGAAGCCAAAGACGAAGCCAAGAGTGGCGCCTACGACAAGGCCATCCCCCTGTTTGAAAAACTCGAGGGCCGCGCAGCGGGCACCCCTTTGGCCCAGCAAGCGGAAATTGAGAAGGCCTACGCCCAATACAAATCCGGCGAACCCACTCAGGCCGTCACCACACTGGACCGATTCATCCGTTTGCACCCCAGCAGTCCGGGCATGGACTATGCGCTTTACCTCAAAGGGGTGGTGAACTTCAACGACAACCTGGGCTTATTCGCAAGCATCATTCAGCAAGACTTGTCGGAGCGCGATCAAAAGGCGGCCAAGGATTCTTTTGACGCTTTCAAAGAACTGGTCAGTCGTTTCCCCGACTCGATTTACGCGTCCGACGCCAAGTTGCGCATGAATTACATTGTGAATTCCTTGGCGCAATCCGAAGTGCATGTGGCGCGTTATTACTTCACCCGCGGGGCCTATGTGGCGGCGATCAACCGGGCTCAGTATGCGGTGACTGAATTCCCGAACGTGCCCGCCACCGAAGAAGCCCTGAGCCTGATGGTCAAGTCTTACGACGCTTTGGCCATGCCCCAGTTGCGTGATGACGCCTTGCGCGTCTTGGAACTCAACTACCCCAACAGCCCCTACCTGACCAGCCTACGCCCCAAAAAATCCGCGTGGTGGAAAATTTGGTAAGTCTTTGGCTGGGCTTGCTGGGTTAGTTACTTAGGCAACAAAGGGGCGGCAGCCCCTTTTTTATCGCCGTCTTTGGCCGCTTGCTCGGCTTGTCTTTTGGCAGCGGCTTCCCGCTTTTCTTGATAGGCTGCGCGCTGTTTGGCCTCATCCGCCTGCCGAGCGCGCAAATCACTCAACACCTGTTCATGCTGTTTTTGTCGGGCTTCCGCTTGGGCTTGGCGCTGTAACCTGGCCTGCTCACGCGCGATCTCATCGGCCCCATGCAATTGCTCTAATTCCAATAAATGAGCCCCATTGGCATCTGCTTTTTGCTGCCGATGGGCTTGCTCTTGGTCTAAGGCGTCGCTGGACAAATGGGCGTCCAAGCGGTCCAACTCAAGGGCGCCACTGGCGCGCCGCTGCGCCGCTCTCAAGCTGTTTTCTTGGCGTTTCAAATCGTTCAGTTGCGCGCGGTAATTCAGTCGACGGGCTTCCAAGCAATCGTTCACGGCAAACCGCTGGTAACACTCGGCTTCGATCTGAATTTGTTGAAGCCGCAGCGATTCACGGGTGGCCGCAATGGCTTCAAAAGGTGAGGTCGAAACCGAAGTCGCCTGCGCCCAAAGCCAACCCGGCGCGACCGACAAGCACAGCAGCAAAGGCCAAGAAAAACGCCCTGGACTTCCTGAACTTTCTGGGTTTGACAGCGAGGCTTGCCTTTTAAAGTGCGGCATCAGGTCAACCCGGTGTCGACGGTGCGACGCTCCAACGCCAAAAATTCGGCCGATTGCATCTCTTGCAAACGCGACACGGTGCGTGGGAATTCATGGGCCAAAGGGCCTTCGGTATAAAGCGCTTCCGGTGGCACTTCGGCCGACAAGATGAGCTTGACTCGGCGGTCGTAGAGCACATCCACCAGCCACGTAAAGCGGCGGGCCTCTGAGGCTTTGCTCACGGGCATGTGCGGCACATCGCTGAGCACAATCGTGTGAAATTGGCTCGCCAATTCCAGGTAGTCGTTTTGCGAGCGGGGGCCGCCGCACAAGGTCTTGAAGTCAAACCAGACCACCCCGCCAGCCCGGCGCAAGGCCTGAATTTCGCGGTTTTCAATTTTGAGAAGGGGCGACTCGTCGGCCGTTTCAGCCAGCCGACTGAAGGTGGCATCCAAGCTGTCTGTGGCTTCGGGGCCCCATGGCGTGAGGTAGGTGGGGACTTGCTCCAAAGTACGCCGCCGGTAGTCCACGCCGTGATCGACGTTCAAGACTGCCATCTTTTGGTTCAACAAGGCAATGGCGGGCAAGATGCGGTCACGGTGCAAGCCATTTGGATACAGCTCGTCGGGCTTGAAATTGGACGTGGTCACCAGGCCAACACCGTTGGCGAACAGGGCCTCCAGCAAGCGGTGCAGAATCATCGCGTCGGTGATGTCGGCCACGTGGAATTCGTCAAAGCAAATCAGCTTATAGCGCTTGGCGATTTGAGCGCCCAAAACGCTCAAGGGGTTTTGCGTGCCTTGCAAGGCGCGCAGTTCGCGGTGCACCTCGCGCATGAATTCATGGAAGTGCAAACGCACCTTGCGTTTGATGGGCACCGCGTTGAAAAAGCAATCCATCAAAAAACTTTTGCCTCGCCCGACGCCACCATAAAGGTAAACCCCTTTGGGCACCTCGGGCCGGTTCAGGAGTTTTTTCAGCGGGCTCGATCGCTTGGCTTTGTAAGCCGCCCAGTCGTCAGCGCAGCGCTGCAACGCCTCGACGGCCCGCCGCTGCGCGGGGTCGCTCTCGAAGCCTCGCGCTTGTAGCTCGGCCTCGTAGGCCTGGCGCACCGCCCCTTGAACCTCTGAGGCCCTTGAATCGGCAGGCGCGCCCGCTGGATTCACCATGAATTAGAAATTCAAAGTGCGTTTGTCCACCGCCAAAGCGGCTTCCTTGGTAGCTTCAGACAACGAGGGGTGCGCGTGACAGATGCGGGCGATGTCTTCAGCGCTGGCCTTGAACTCCATTGCCACGACGGCCTCGGCAATCAACTCGCTGGCCATCGGGCCGACGATGTGGACGCCCAAAATTTCATCGGTCGTGGCATCGGCCAAAAACTTGACCATGCCGGTCGTGTCGCCCAAAGCACGGGCGCGGCCATTCGCCAAGAAAGGGAATGTGCCGGCCTTGTAGGCGACGCCGTCCGCCTTGAGCTGCTGCTCCGTGCGGCCGACCCAAGCGATTTCGGGGCTGGTGTAAATAACCCAAGGAATGGTGTTGAAATTAACGTGTCCGTGTTGGCCGGCAATGCGCTCGGCCACTGCAACGCCCTCTTCCTCGGCCTTGTGGGCCAGCATGGGGCCGCGCACCACGTCGCCCACGGCCCAGACGCCGGGCAAATTGGTCTTGCAGTCGGCGTCGACCACAATCGCGCCGCGCTCATCGAGTTGCAACCCCACGGCTTCGGTGTTGAGGCCAATGGTGTTGGGCACACGGCCAATCGAGACGATCAGCTTATCGACTTCCAAGTCAATGGCCTCGCCCTTGGCGTTGGTATAAGCCACGCTAACGCCTTTTTTGCTCGTCTTGATCTCGCCGACTTTGACGCCGAGTTCAATTTTCAAACCTTGCTTGTCAAAGGCTTTTTTGGCTTCCTTGGCAATTTGTTCATCCACCGCGCCCAAGAAGGTGGGCAACCCTTCGAGGATGGTGACCTCGGCGCCCAAACGACGCCAAACTGAACCCATCTCCAAGCCAATCACGCCCGAGCCAATCAGGCCCAGCTTCTTGGGCACCGCGCCCAAACGCAAAGCGCCATCGTTGGACAGCACATTCACTTCGTCGAACGGCGTGCCAGGCAATGCGCGGGCATTGGAGCCCGTGGCAATGATGATTTGTTTGCCGACCAGGGTTTCTTCAGAGGCGCCTGCCACCTGAATTTCGTAGCCGCCTTCAACCGCTTTCACGAACGAGCCACGGCCATGGAAGAAAGCAATTTTGTTCTTTTTGAACAAATACAAAATGCCGTCGTTGTTTTGCTTCACGACCGTGTCTTTGCGACCGATCATGGTGCCCACATCGAGGCCCAGGCCCTTCACCGTGATGCCGTGTTCGGCAAAGTGGTGATTGGCTTGCTCATAGTGTTCACTCGATTGCAGCAAGGCCTTCGAAGGAATGCAACCCACGTTGGTGCAAGTGCCGCCGGGCGCAGGGCCCCCTGCCGCATTTTTCCACTCGTCGATACAAGCGACTTTGAAACCCAATTGGGACGCCCGAATGGCCGCCACATAACCGCCAGGGCCGCCACCGATGACGACCACATCAAATTGTTGACTCATGTTGTTCCGCCTTTAAAAATCAGATTTCGAACAACAAGCGTGCGGGGTCTTCCAACGCTTCTTTCATGGCCACCAAGCCCAACACGGCTTCGCGGCCGTCGATGATGCGGTGGTCATAGGACATGGCAAGGTAGTTCATGGGACGGATCACGATTTGACCGTTCTCCACCACCGCGCGGTCTTTGGTCGCGTGCACGCCCAAAATGGCCGACTGAGGCGGGTTAATGATGGGGGTCGACAGCATGGAGCCGAAGGTGCCGCCATTGGAAATCGAGAACGTGCCGCCGGTCATTTCTTCAATGCCCAACTTGCCGTCACGGGCTTTGGCACCGTATTCGGCAATTTTCTTTTCGATGTCGGCAAAGCTCATTTGATCGGCGTTGCGCAAAATTGGCACCACCAAACCACGCGGAGAACCCACGGCAATACCGATGTCAAAGTAGCCGTGGTAAACAATGTCGTTGCCGTCGACCGAGGCGTTCAAGACCGGGTATTTCTTCAATGCATGGACGGCGGCTTTGACGAAGAAGCTCATGAAACCAATCTTCACTCCGTGTTCTTTTTCGAACTTTTCTTGGAAGCGCTTGCGCATTTCCATCACCGGGGCCATGTTGACTTCGTTGAACGTGGTCAGAATGGCGTTGGTGGATTGCGATTGCAACAGGCGCTCGGCAATGCGGGCGCGCAGTCGGGTCATGGGCACACGTTGTTCAGGACGATCGCCCAAGTCGACGCTGGGCGCCGCCACTTGAGGCAACGACTGTGTGGGCGCACCCGTTGGGATGCTCACCGCAGCGGCGGGCTTGGCACCGCCTGCCACAGCCGCCAAGACATCGCCCTTGGTGACGCGGCCGTCTTTGCCAGAACCGCTCACAGCCGACACAGACAAACCGTTGTCAGCCAGCAGCTTGGCGGCCGCAGGCATGGCGACGTCGCCTTTAGAGCCACCCGCAGGGACGGCGGTGCTGGCAATGGCTGCCGTTGCCGTTCCTGTAGCGGCGGCTGGGGCTGGAGCCGAAGCAGAAGCCGAAGCAGAGGTGCTGGCGCCGGCCTTGCCTTCGGTGTCGATGCGGGCGATCAATTGATCGGAGGCCACAGTGCCGCCGTCGCCCACCACCAGCTCAGCCAACACGCCAGCGGCGGGGGCGGGCACTTCGAGCACCACTTTGTCGGTTTCAATTTCAATCAGGATTTCGTCTTCTTTGACCGCTTCGCCGACTTTTTTCTTCCAGTTCATCATGGTGGCTTCGGCCACGGATTCAGACAGCTGAGGAACTTTGACTTCTACGATTGCCATGGGATTCTTTCAATAAATACGTTGGAGATGAAGGTTGACTTATTTAGTCAACACAAAGCCTTTGAGCTTGGCGAACGCGCCGTCGACCAAGGCTTTTTGTTGCTCTTGGTGCAGGTGCGAATAACCCACAGCAGGCGACGCCGAGGCGGCACGGCCTGAGTAGCCCAGTTTTTGGCCTTCAGTCATGTTTTCGTGGATGTAGTGCTGAACGAAGAACCAAGCGCCTTGGTTTTGGGGCTCGTCTTGGACCCACACCACTTCGGTGGCGTTCGGGTATTTTTTGAGTTCAGCAGCAAAGGCCTTGTGCGGGAAGGGGTAGAGCTGTTCAACACGCAGGATGGCGGTGTCGTCATGGCCCTTTTCTTCGCGCTTCTTGACCAAGTCGTAATAAACCTTGCCCGAGCAAGCCAGAACGCGCTTGACTTTGTCGGCCTTGAGTTCTTTGGTCTCAGGAATGATGGTCTGGAACGAGCCTTTGGTGAACTCAGACAAAGGCGATGTCGCATCCTTGTTTCGCAACAAGGACTTGGGCGTCATGATGATCAACGGCTTGCGCAAGTTGCGCACCATTTGACGACGCAACACATGGAAGATCTGGCTGGCCGTGGTGGGCTGGACGATCTGCATATTGGTGTCCGCGGCCAATTGCATGAACCGCTCCAAACGCGCCGAGCTGTGCTCTGGGCCTTGGCCTTCATAGCCGTGCGGCAGCATCAAAGTCAGGCCATTGACGCGACCCCACTTCACTTCACCAGAGGCAATGAACTGGTCAATCACGACTTGAGCGCCGTTGGCGAAGTCACCAAACTGGGCTTCCCAAATCACCAGCGTGGTGGGGTCGTTCGAGGCGTAGCCGTACTCAAAACCCAGCACCGCTTCTTCGGACAGGATGGAGTCAATCACCACAAACGGGGCTTGGTTCGGGGCCACGTTTTGCAAAGGCACGTAGGTGCCAATGTCCCATTTTTCACGGTTTTGATCGTGAATCACCGAGTGGCGGTGGGTGAAGGTGCCACGACCCGAGTCTTCGCCCGACAAACGCACAGGGTAGCCGCTGGCGACCAAAGAGGCGAAGGCCATCAACTCGCCCATGCCCCAATCGACCGGCAGGTCACCCCGGCCCATCGCGGCGCGGTCGTCATAGACCTTTTTCACCAACTGGTGCGGCGTCAAGCCCTCAGGCAAGGTGGTGACGCTCTTGGCCAGGCGGTGCCACTCGGACAGCGGAATCGACGTGTCGCCCGCGTCGGTCCACTTTTTGCCCAAATAGGGCGACCAGTCCACCGCAAATTTGCTTTGGAAATTCGCCACCACGGGATCCACCGTGTGCCGGCCTTCCTCGAGCGCTGCGCGGTAGGCCTTGACCATGTCATCGCCCAACGTGGCGCCCAAGCCTTGGGCGGCCAACTTGTCGGCGTAGAGCTTGCGGGTGCCTGGGTGAGCCGCGATTTTTTTGTACATCAGCGGCTGGGTCAGGCTCGGGGTGTCTTGCTCGTTGTGACCCAATTTGCGGAAGCAAGTGATGTCGACCACGATGTCTTGGCTGAAGGTCATGCGGAACTCGAGGGCGAGTTGCATGCACAACACCACGGCTTCGGGGTCGTCGCCGTTGACGTGCAAGACCGGTGCTTCGACCATCTTCACGATGTCGGTGCAATAGGCGCTGGAGCGCATGTCGCGGGGATCGCTGGTGGTGAAGCCAATTTGGTTGTTAATGATGATGTGCACCGTGCCGCCGGTGGTGTAACCGCGGGTTTGGGCCAAGGCCAAGGTTTCTTGGTTCACCCCCTGGCCGCCAAAGGCCGCGTCGCCGTGCACCAGCACGGGCAACACTTGCTTGCCTTGGGGGTCACCGCGGCGGTCCATGCGCGAACGCACCGAGCCTTCAACCACGGGATTCACAATTTCCAAGTGCGATGGGTTGAACGCCAAACTCAAGTGGACGGGGCCGCCGGGGGTGGCCACGTCCGAGCTGAAACCTTGGTGGTATTTCACGTCGCCAGAAGGCAGGTCTTCGGGGGCGGTGTGGTCGAACTCGGCAAACAAATCACCGGGCTTCTTGCCCAGGGTATTCACCAGCACATTCAAGCGGCCCCGGTGGGCCATGCCGATCACAATTTCTTGCACGCCTTGGGTGCCAGCCGCTTGGATCAGTTCGTCCATGGCGGCAATGAAGCTTTCGCCCCCTTCGAGCGAGAAACGTTTTTGACCCACGTACTTGGTGTGCAAGTAACGCTCCAAGCCTTCAGCGGCGGTCAGGCGGTCCAGAATTTGTTTCTTTTTATCGGCGTTGAAGTTGGGTTTGCTGCGAATGCTCTCCAGCTTCTTTTGCCACCAAGCCTTTTGGTCTTGGTCGGTGGTGTGCATGAACTCGGCGCCGATGGTGCCGCAATAAGTTTCACGCAGCGCATTCAACACCTCGCGCAAGGGCATCGTGTCCTTGCCAAAAAAAGTGTTGCTGATGTTGAAAATGGTTTCTTGATCGGCGTCGGTGAAACCGTAGTAAGACGTTTCGAGCTGGGGAATGTGGGCGCGCTCGGTGCGTTGCAGCGGGTCCAGGTTGGCCCAGCGGGTGCCCACGTTGCGGTAGGCAGCGATCAACTGTTGAACGGCGGTGCGTTTGCGGCCCAACTCAGCGTCGGCGCTGGCGACCACAACCTTCGTTTGACCTTGTTTGGCGCGCTCGGCAAAAGCATTGATGACCGGCAAGTGAGGCACATCGCGGGCTTGCGAGCCGTCGACGGCGGGCACGTGTTGCAGGGCGTCGAAATACTCGCGCCAATTGGTGGGCACGCTACCGGGGTTGGCCAAGTAGTTTTCGTACATCTCTTCCACATAGGGCGCGTTGCCCCCGAAGAGATAGGTGTTGCCTTGGTAGGCGGTGTAGACCGTTGACGGGCTGCTCATATTACGCTGACCTCCGCTTTCCTTCAGAAAGCATAAGTTGGTGGATAACCTCCCGCGACACGGCTGGACCGGTTAGCGGATGCGACAGTGGCTGTGAGAGGGCCTGATTGCACTCGGCATTCTGCCACGAATTGTTGACACATCTGCTGACGATTGGCTGACCCTGACCGCCTTAACGACCCATCAAGACCTCGGGGTTTGCACCAGCATCGCCCGAAAATCGTTCACATTGGTGTGGGTGGGACCCGTCACCAGCAAGTCGCCCAAGGCTTGAAAAAACCCATAAGCGTCGTTGCGGTCCAGAAAATCGGCCACCTTCAGGCCCATGGCCTCGGCCCGAGCCAAGGTGTCCGGCGTGACAAAAGCGCCCGCATTGTCCTCGACCCCATCGATGCCATCGGTGTCCGCGGCCAACGCCCAAAGGCCTGTTTCGCCTTGCAGCGCCTGAGCCAAACCCATGCAAAACTCCCCGGCTCGCCCGCCCCGCCCTTTGGCTGCGCCGGGTTGACGGGGGCGCAGGGTCACCGTGGTTTCACCGCCCGACAAAATCACGCAGGCCTGGCCCGGGGCGGGTTTGGCAAAAGGTTGGCCATGGCGTGCCACACTCCTGGCCAAAGCCGCATGCACCTTGCCGACCTCGCGCGATTCCCCCTCGATTTCATCGGACAAGACATAGGCCGTTACACCCGCCGCCTCGGCCGCCGCGGCCGCCGCCAACAAGGACTCGCGGGGCGTGGCCATCAAATGCACTTGGTTGTGGACAAAGCAAGGGTCGCTGGGTTTGGGCGTTTCCCAAGCGCCCGTTTTGCGAGCATCACCCGTTTGGCGAGCGTCACTTTCCAAAGCCGCCCAAGCCACTGGCGGCAGTTCAATTTGATAGCGCTTCAAAATGGCCAAGGCATCGGCACAGGTGGTGGCGTCGGGCACGGTCGGGCCACTCCCGATCACCGAAGGGTCGTCTCCTGGCACGTCGCTGATGGCCAAGGTCAGCACCTTGGCAGGCGCACAAGCCGCCGCCAAACGACCGCCTTTGATGCGAGACAGGTGTTTGCGCACGCAGTTCATTTCTGCAATGTGCGCGCCGCTGGCCAACAAGGCTTGGTTCACCGCCTGTTTATCGGCCAAGCTCAATCCCACGGCCGGCAAGGTCAACAAGGACGAGGCCCCGCCCGACATGAGGCAGATGACCAAATCATCGGCCGTCAGGCCTTGGGTTAAAGCCAAGATGCGCTCGGCAGCCGCCAAGCCATTCGCATCCGGCACGGGGTGAGCGGCTTCCACAATTTCAATTCGCAGCGCTAGAGGGACTGCCGCATGGACTGCCGCAAGGTCAGCCTCTGCTTCAGATACGGGGGCTTCATGGAGGGGGGCTTCATGGAGGGGGGCTTCACGCGGCGGCGTGTGGCCATAGCGCGTCACCACCAAGCCGGAAAGGGGGGCATCCGCTGGCCACAATTTTTCAAGCGCCTGTGCCATGGCCCCGGCGGCCTTGCCTGCGCCCAGCACCAAGGTGCGGCCCCTGGGGGGCGGGGGCAAGTGATCGGGCAGGGTCAACAAGGGTTGAGCGCGGGCCACGGCCACGTCGAACAAATAGCGCAAAAACGCCTGGGGTTCCTCCATCGCGTTCGTTGGCATTGACGCTGGCGTTGGCGTTGACGGAGTGGCTGGCATGGCGGCGTTGGAGATCACAAATCAAGTCCCACTTGCGGTTGCAGGCCTTCCCGAACTGTCGGAAAGCGCAAGACCAATCGAAGTTCTTTTTTCATGCGGTTGTTGACCAGGCGGCGCGACTCGCCCATGAAGCTCAACAAATTCAAGGGCAAGGTTTTTTGAGCGTCCGCTCTCGACAACCTGGGCGGCTTGGCCATGCCGTAGAGGTCGGCGGCCAAGTCCACGTAATCCCCCATGCGCAACTCGGTGTCGTCGTTGACGTTGTAAACCCGCTGGGCTTTTCCGCGCCAGAGCGCCAAAACGCAGGCCCTGGCCAAGTCGTCGGCATGGATGTGGTTCGTGAACACATCGTCCTCGCGCCGCAGCACGGGGGTGCCGCGCAGCAGGCGTTCCCGGGGTGTACCGCCGACACGGTCGGGGGCGTAGATGCCGGGGATTCGCAAAATGCAGGTACGCACGGCCGTGCCCTTAGCCGCACGACCGGCGCTTTGTCGCCCGAAATGCCGCACGCTGTTCTCGGCATCGACGCGCCGTTGGGCCCGGTGGGTGCTGGGTTGAAGCAACTGGGATTCGTTGACCCAAGCCCCCTCGCAGTCACCATAAACACCGCTGGTGCTGCCGTAAACCAAGGTTTGGGGAGCAGACCGTTTGCGCAACACCTGCAGCAGCGCGTGCGTGCGCGGGTCACGCCACCAATCGGCGCGCCCTTCACCAGGCGGCGGGGCCAGATGCAACACCCGGTGGGCAATGCCAGCCAAGCGCTGCAAAGTCTTGGGTTGGTCCAACTGGCCCACCAACGGGGTGATGCCCTCACGCCGTAAGTCAGGGATGCGGTCGGGTGAAGAGGTCAATGCGATCAATTTCACCGCCGAAAGTCGGCGCGCCGCGCGCAGCCCCACATCGCCGCAGCCCACGATCAAAACACGTTCCCGCCGGAAGCGAGCCGGCAAAGCGCCAAGAGGGGTCTGGTTTGAAGGCAAAATTGACGTTGTTGTAAAAAAACTGAAGCCCTTAGGATAACGTTTAGATAGCGAAAACCAGACATGACCTACCAAATCACGGTTCAACCCAGCGGCCGCCAATTTGCCAGCGAAGCCGAAGAAACCATTTTGAGTGCCGGCATCCGCGCTGGCGTCGGCTTGCCCTACGGCTGCAAAGACGGTGCTTGCGGCTCTTGCAAATGCAAAAAAATCAGCGGCACCGTGGTTCACGGCGAACACCAAGCCAAAGCACTGTCCCCCGAGGAAGAGGCCAATGGCTTCGTGCTGACCTGCTGCGCCGTGGCCCAAAGCGATGTGACCTTGGAGTCGCGCCAAGTGACCGACGCGAGTGCCTTCCCCATCAAAAAAATGCCCGCACGGGTGGCGGCTTTGGAAAAGAAGTCGGCCGATGTCATGGCCGTTCGACTGCAATTGCCCGCAACCGAGCAGTTCCGTTACCACGCCGGCCAATACATTGAATTCATCTTGCGCGATGGTTCACGCCGCGCCTACTCGATGGCCAACGCACCGCACAGCCAAGTCGAAACCCCGGGCCTTGATTTGCACATTCGACACCTGCCCGGCGGCAAGTTCACCGACCACGTGTTTGGCGCCATGAAGGAAAAAGAAATTCAGCGCATTGAAGGGCCCTTTGGTAGCTTTTATTTGCGTGAAGACACCAACAAACCGATGGTTTTTGTCGCCTCCGGCACCGGCTTTGCGCCCATCAAGGCCTTGTTGGAGCACATCCAATACATCACTGAACACTCGGCCGACCCGGCGCTGGGGGCCGCACAGGCTTTACGTCCGATCCATTTTTATTGGGGTGGACGGCGCCCCAGCGACTTGTACTTGGACGATTGGGTAAAAGCCCAACTGCCCAAGATGCCCCAACTGCACTACATCCCCGTGGTGTCGGAGGCGTTGCCTGAGGACGCCTGGCAGGGCCGCACGGGCTTTGTGCACCAAGCGGTGCTTGACGATTTTGCCGACTTGTCGGGCCACCAGGTTTATGCCTGCGGTGCCCCCATCGTGGTGAACTCGGCACAAAGCAGTTTCACCACCCAACGCGGTTTGCCAGAGGACGAATTTTTTGCCGATTCGTTCACCAGCGAAGCCGACAAGCCATAACGCAGAGCCCCGCATGCGTTTGGACAAATGGCTTTGGGCGGCCCGGTTTTACAAAACCCGGAGCCTCGCCAGCGAAGAAATTGGCAAAGGCCGGGTTCAGGTGAATGGGGCTGTCGCCAAAGCCTCGCGTGAAGTCAAGCCGGGAGACGAGTTGGTTTTGAGACACCAGAGCCTTCCCCGAACCGTCCGCGTTTTGGGCCTGAGCGCCCAGCGCGGGCCCGCAGTTCAAGCACAAATGCTTTACGAGGAAACGGCTGAAAGCTTGGCCTTGGCCCAACAATTCAGGGAACAGCGGCGACTGGCGCCTGAACCCGCCTTGGGCATCACGGAAGGGCGACCCACCAAACGCCAGCGCCGAGATTTAGACCGAGTGGATTGGGACGCCCGCTGGCGGGCCGAGAT
>Ga0208874_1000174_pt1 | contig 24558 bp, 36 predicted proteins | sample CryBogCBH10Oct08_FD_184604 | JGI IMG/M metagenome (GOLD analysis project Ga0208874, IMG submission 184604) | Freshwater microbial communities from Crystal Bog, Wisconsin, USA - CBH10Oct08 (SPAdes) (version 2) | ecosystem: Environmental > Aquatic > Freshwater > Lake | place: Crystal Bog... | reverse complement strand
GAATACCAAGACAAATGTTGTTGAAAACATCATTGAGTGGGACGGCGGCCCAGAGTGGTCTCCGCCGAGTGGTTTTATAGCCATCAATGTTGACAATGTTAATGTTCACATTGGTTATACCTATGTAAATGATGCTTTTGAAGCACCTGCATTGCCTGCACCAGCGCCTGCTCCGGCTGCGCCAACGCCGGAAGAACTGTCTGCTCAATTGACCATTTTGCAAGCACAAATTGCCGCCATAACTCCTAAGTCCTAGTGCATAATGTAATTCCCACTTAACTAAATAAGGAAGAACATGTGCACTGCGAATACCGAAGTTGTTGGTGATGTTGAGGTAAAGGAAGAGAAGCCGCAGGAGCAACTCAGCACCGGCATCTACTTCCCAACCCCAATATATACGATCAAGAAAGAAGAGTTCTTAGCCGATGCTCGGGCTGTTTTCAGTGAGAACATTGCCCCGATTAAGAAGGAAAAGAAGAAAAGCGGCGACAAGTTAGGTAACCAACTCTATCCAGTCGTAATGACTGGTAACCTATTCAATGACCCTCGTATGCAGGGTCTTTGTTCGTATATTGCTGGAACCGCTTGGAACATCCTTCAGGCTCAGGGTTTTCGGATGATCGACAAGGTGACTTTCTTCACCGAGTTTTGGGGTCAAGAACACCATAAGCACTCTGCTATGGATGAGCATGTACACCCATACGGCGCTCAAATCGTAGGGTTCTACTTCATTGATGTACCCCCAGACTCTTCGCGCGTGGTGATCCATGACCCTCGCCCCGGCAAGGTGATGGCTCACATGCCTGAAGATAACATTGCTAATGTGTCTGAGGCCAGCAACATGGTTAACTTCACGCCAGAACCCGGCATGATATTTTTTGCCAATTCTTGGTTGCCACATTCATTTACTCGTCACGGTTCTCTGAAACCATTGACGTTTATCCACTTCAACATCGGTGTCAAAATGAATGATCAGCAAATCAACGCTGTAGTTCCCGAGTCAAAGGCGGAGATTGTCTGATGGCTAAGTACCGCATCAGGTTCAACAAGTCCCGAGGCGCTCCCGGCCGTGGGTCTATGGAGCATGTCTGGCGCATCTTTGAGGGCGAGAAGGAATACATCGTCAAGCATTTTCGTCTTGAGTGCTTCTCCTACAGCGAAAAACAAGAGGGTTCTGAGGATTGGAACGTTTGCTGTGATGCAGACATGACGATCGACCGAGAAACTTCTACAGCCACTTTTAAGTCACCTTTAACCCTTAACAAATTAGGAATTGAACATGGACAAGATCACAGTCAGCACACAACTGCTTAACCAAGTATTGGCTTATTTGGGCAACCGCCCTTTCCATGAAGTGTTTCAGTTGATCCAATCTCTCCAACAAGAGGCTCAATCACAATTGGCCCCACCCCCTGTAGAAACCCCAGTTCAACTAACTCAGGAGTAATTTATGTCCTTCATTGACAATTTGCGCTTGCATCTCCAAGACTTTGAGACCGAAGTTTCTGATGAAATCCACAAGTTCATCGACTTCTTGGATAGCCGTACCGGTGACCCAAAGCCTGCCGTGGTTAACCCACCCCAGCCCGCTACGGTTCCCGTGCCCCTTAATACCTTTACAGCCCCTGTGGTAGCCACCGGTGGAGTCTTTACTTGCGTTGCTCCAGTGGCTCCCGCCGCCGAGCCTGATGCTCCAGTTGCTGAGGCAAGCCCTGCCGATGCTCCTGCCGTTTCTGCTGATGCTGGTAGTAATGATGCTGGTGAAGCACCCGCTGCTGAGGTTCTTCCTGATAGCACCCCTGCTGTGGCTGATGAACCAGCGGTGGTAGAGCCACCCAAGGAGTCTTGATCATGGCCACAAAGAACTGGATTGCTGGTGCAATTAAGCACCCCGGCGCTTTGAAAGAGGCTTTGCACGTTCCTGAAGGCAAGAAGATTCCTGCCAAGAAACTGGAAGCCGCTGCCAAGAAACCCGGAAAGATGGGGCAACGCGCTCGTTTGGCCAAGACTCTTCGGGGTTTTGACTGATGAGCGACATCGAGAAGGACTTGGCCGTTCATGAGGCCATTTGCACTGAGAGATACAACCATATCTTCCAGATGCTCAAGGACGGCGATAAACGCATGACCAAGATAGAGTATTTGCTCTACGGTGTCATGCTTTTAGTTCTTCTCGGCCCCGGTGTTGCTGGTACGTTTTTTCACAAATTTTTTGGGTTGTAAGACTTAAAATTGCTGTCTAGAAAGGGGGTGGCAAATGATCGATCCACTAACCGCTCTAGCGGCGATTCAATCAGCAGTAAAACTCGTCAAAAAGATCAGTGCGACTGTTGATGATGTAGGTTCTCTCGGCCCTGTTCTGGGTAAGTATTTTGACGCCAAGACCAATGCGGTGCAGGCGGTTCAAGAAGCCAAGGATTCAGGCAAGTCCTCCAACATGGGCACGGCCATCCAAATTGAGATGGCGCTTGAGCAGGCTAAGCAATTTGAGGCTGAATTGCAGATGCTCTTTATGCAAGCCGGCAAGATTGATGTCTGGAACAAAATTAAAGCCCGTGCCGGTCAAATGGATAAGGCCGACAAGTTTGCGACTCAGGCTGCTGAAGACCGAGCCAAGGCTAAGAAAAAAGAACAAGAAGAATTCATGATCTTTGCTTTGATTGCGGTCTTAGTTATCGTCCTTGGGTATGTTGGGTTTTTATTTGTTCAGGAGAGTGTTGACTATGCTAAAAAGAATAGCCATCCTGTTCATCACTCTAAGCATTAACGGCTGCGGTGACGAATATCGTTACCACTGCCAAGACCCAAAGCACTTTGGTGATGCTCAGTGTCAAAAGCCTGCCTGTGAGTTCTCGCAGACCTGTCCTGACTATCTTATAGCCCCTATTCTGGAGAAGAAAATTGAAGGAACTTCTGTTAGCCCTCCTAACGCGCAACCCGGATCAGCAGCGACTAACTGCCGATGAAATAGACACCCGAGTTCGGGCGTTTGTCATCATCATGGTGACGTTGATCTTTGGTTTTATCACCATTGCTTTGCTGTATTCGGTGACGTTCGTGACTCAGCCAATGAAGGCTATGGCTCCGATCGACCAAGCGTATACCAAGATGCTCAACGACATCGTTTTGTTGATTGTGGGCGGTATTGGTGGCATTCTGACCAAGGGCATCACGACAGAGGCATCCAACATGATCACAGCAGCCAAGAACAATACGGCTGCCTATACGCCTCCACCACCCCCTCCGCCGGCTCCGGTGGTTATGATGGCTCCAAGTTGGACGCCCCCACCTATGCCGGCTGCCCCTCCTAATTTGGAGCCAGATCACGAACGTGAACGCATGGCCCAAGCAAGAGCAGAGGCCCACAATGCTTAGTTGGTTCTTTGACGACCTGTTTTATGTCCTCGCCGTGGCCGCTTTGGTGGTCGGGGCTGTAGGTTATGCCCTGAGTTTTTTCGTAGGGTTTATACCTATGCTAAAGCCCCATGCCCTCGTTTTGAAGGTTGTGGGAATCGTGTTAGTCCTATTGGGAGGTTTTTATGTCGCAGATCATCGAGGTTATCAACGCCGTGTTGACGAAGATAAAGCAGAAATTGAACGACTTAACGGCGAAGCAAGAGCCAAAGAAGCCGAACTAAACGGCAAGTTAGCAACCGCCAATTCAGCACTTAGGAAAGCGAAAAATGATGTCAAAACCAAGCAGAATGATCTTGTTTCTCGCGCTGACTCTGGCGAGTTGCGCCTCCCCTCCTCCTGTGGTGTACAAGCCGGTGCAGATGCCCCCGCTGCCGGAGGAAATCCAACCAATGAGTCCGACACTGAGCGACAGGCTATCAAAGATCTTATCGCCATCGCAGCAGAAGGCGACACAGCCATCACCCAACTCAACGCCTGCATCACCACCTACAACCAAGTAAGGCAGACAGTCAATGAGGGGGTCAAATGATCACCGCTGAGAAACTCCACGCCTTGGGTATTGGTGCTGAATGGGTTGAACCTTTAGAAGCCACTTTTAGGAAGTTTGGCATCGATGACTTGCCTAAACAGGCCGCTTTTATTGGCCAATGCTCCCACGAATCTGGCCACTTTAGGAAGTTAGAGGAAAACCTCAACTACTCGGCTGATACCCTGAACCGCCTATTTGGGCATAAATTCAAGCCGGGTGAGATCGAGCAGTACGCCCACCAGCCTCAGCGTATTGCCAACCGGATTTACTCGAACCGTATGGGAAACCGTGATGAGGCGTCAGGGGATGGGTGGCTGTACCACGGGCGCGGCATCATCCAGTTGACCGGGCACGACAATTTCTGGCACTTTGGGCAGGCTGTAGGCATGAATTTCGTGCATAACCCAGCCCCAGTATCCCAGCCGATGTACGCTGCCATGAGTGGTGGCTGGTTCTGGCAAACGCACGGCTGTAATGCCTTGGCAGAGGCAGAAAACTGGGAAGGGTTGACCAAACGTATCAATGGTGGTCTTTTTGGCCTCAATGAGCGTGTCGCCTTGACCCGACAGGCTTTGGCCGTCCTTGCTTAGAGGGATAAAGGCATATAAAATGGCGAAATGTGATTCATATTTATTGGGGTTATAGGTTATGACCACGACAGCATCTCCGATTGCTAGTACAGCGTCTGTAATGACCTATGACTCGCTGACGGTAAATATCCAGAACTACCTTGAGCGCTCCGATGCGGTGACGCTCCAAAACATTCCGCTCTTCATCATGTTGGCGGAGCAAACCATCTCTATCGACATCAAGTTCCTCGGGAATTTGAACGTTGCTACCAGCACGATGGTTCCCGGCAATCCAATCATTGCAAAACCCGTTCGCTGGCACAAAACAGTGTCGATGAACGTAACCGATTCGTCAGGGAATCGAAACCCAGTCCTTTTACGCAAGTATGAGTATCTGCGGTTTTATGACCAAAATGCCACGACAGAGGGACTTCCTTTGTACTACGGTGACTACAACTACGACAACTGGTTAGTAGCACCGACACCTGATCAAGCCTACGCTTTTGAGGTTCTCTACTACGAGCGGGTACAGCCGCTTGATTCTTCCAACCAAACCAACTGGTTCACCCAGTATGCGCCGCAAGCGCTGTTGTATGGTTCGCTCCTTCAGGCTATGCCGTTTTTAAAGAACGATGACAGAATCCCGATGTGGCAACAGCAATATACAGCAGCGATGAGTGCCCTCAAAGCCGAGGATACGCAGCGTATTGGTGACAGACAAGCATCGGTACTTGACACATGAGTTATTTAAGCCCATTCACCGGCGACGTCATTCAGCCAACAGACGTTTCCTACAACAACATCACATTGACCGCAACGACTCAGTTGTTCTGGTCATTCGACGGCAACGGAACCGAAACGTATGCGGCTCGGATTATGGATGTTTCGACATCCAATTCGGCATACCACCTGATCATGCCCCCAGCATCTCAGGCTTCTGTCGGCCAAGATGCAATGATCCGCAACTACGGGTCTGCAACTCTCAATGTCTACGCTTATGGCGGTTCAACGCTGATCGCAAGCATCGCCCCCAGTAGTGCGGTTTACATCTACCTGACAAACGTCAGCACCGATGCAGGCACTTGGAACGACCTTGCCTTTGGTTCTGGAGCCTCCTCGGTTCAAGCGGCCACCTTGGCTGGATATGGCTTGTTGGCAATCTCCAACACGCTCAATACCGTCACGCCGGTCACGACCTTCTCGGCCAGCCAAACAACTGACTCCACCTATCTCGCCCAGACCTATGTCTGGGTTGGTGGCGCAGGAACGCTCACATTGGGGTCTGCGGCCTCTTTGGGCAACAGTTGGTACATGAATGTCCGAAACTCCGGTACAGGCGCTTTAAACCTGCTTTGCCAAGGCTCTGACACGATTAACGGCTCGGCTAATCTGTACTTCAATCCCGGTGACTCGGCCATCGTTGTTTGCTCTGGTGGCGCTTTCTATACCGTGGGTTTGGGCCGCAATACCAACTTCGCCTTTACTCAATTAACCAAATCGGTTACGAATGGCACATACGTCCTGACAACCACAGAGGCGTCTAACGTCATCATGAAGTTTGTCGGTACGCTGACGGCCAACGTGACGATCCAAGTACCTCCTTCGGTGCAGGTGTACTACATTGAGAACGCAACGGTCGGCGGTGTTAGCAACTACACCGTGACGATCACCACAGGCGTTTCTGGTGGTGCAAATGCCACCATCGGCTCAAACCTGCAATCTATTCTGATCTGCGACTCGATCAACTTAGTGAACGCCAACACGATCTTGGCTGGTTCTAGTTCGCTCTCATTGCCTAATGGTACTGCTGGCGCACCATCCCTCTATTTCTCCTCGGAGCCGACCACTGGGGTTTACCGCGCTAACTCAGGTGAGTTTGACATCTCCATTCTTGGCGTAAACTTGTTTGCTCTGACAGCAGGCGGTTTGCAGATCAATGGATCTGGAACCTTCACGGGTGGTGTTTCTGGTGGTACTTTCTGATGACAAAGAAAGTCTTCAGTATCAATACGTTGCCCGGTATCCAACGGGATGGAACGTATTTTGATAAAGCCTATTACACCGACGGACTTTGGGTTCGGTTTCAGCGAGGCCGACCACGCAAGATCTTGGGTTATCGGCAGATCACTAATAACTTGTCTGGTTATTCGCGCGGGATGTACGTTAATTCGCTCAATGGTAGCAACTACATCTACAGCGGTTACAACAATGGCTTTCAGGTTATTCAGGTGGATGGCAACGGGATTGGTGGGGCTGTTAATGATTTCACTTTTACTGTTGGCTTGCTATCGGTCACGATTACCAACGCAGGCACAGGCTACACCACTGCCGGCACATACTATGCCGTCCCACTCACGACTACAACGGGTTCGGGGTCAGGCGCACTAGCCAACATCACGGTGGCCGGTGGTGTCATTACCGCCGTCAAGATCACATACTACGGCAGTGGATATGCTGTGGGTAACACTCTGAGCGCCAGCAACACCAAGTTGGGCGGCTCAGGCTCTGGCCTCGTTTTGACCGTTGCTACGGTGGGTAACCAGTTCACGGCTACTGACCTTAATCTTTGGCAAATCGACGCCGTTTACGACTCTCAGGGCAGCGGCACAAGCCTTTTGTTGGCTCATCCCGGCCAGAACTTGGCGGCCATCGACAGTTCCACTAATTCGCCTGTTTTTGCCGGTTTGAACACCGGCACGGCCTTGGCCCCGCTTTCAGACACCAACGGCCCAAACCCAACCGGTAACGTGATCTCGGTTTCTGGTGGCGTGGTTGTTCTTTATCCATACGTTTTTGTGTACGGTAACAACGGTTTGATTCAAAACTGTGCGGCCGGCGACCCTTACAATTGGAACAGCGCTGATTCAAACGCCAACAACGTGGCCTCAACGAAGATCGTCAAGGGTTTGCCTGTTCGCGGTGGTTCTAACGCCCCCTCGGGATTGTTTTGGGCCTTGGATTCGCTGATTCGCGTGTCTTATACGCCGACCACGGTAACAACTGGAACAACTTCCAGCACCTTCTATTGGCGCTACGACATTATTTCTAGTCAGACTTCGATCTTGTCATCACAGTGCGTGATCGAGTATGACGGCATCTATTACTGGATTGGTACTGATCGGTTCTTGCTTTACAGCGGTGTTGTGAAGGAGATCCCGAACAATATGAACCAGAACTACTTCTTCGATAATTTAAATTATGCACAGCGGCAAAAAGTATGGGCTACCAAAGTTCCCCGTTTTGGTGAAATATGGTGGTTTTATCCTAGAGGAACTGCCACCGAATGCAACGACGCCATCATCTACAACGTCCGCGAGAATTGTTGGTATGACGCCGGATCGGCTGTTGGTGCTACAAGAACTGCTGGCTATTTCTCACAAGTATTTAGGTATCCAGTTGCCGCCGGAGAAGATCTAAGCACGGCTCAAACCATCTTTGTTGAGTCAATTACCACGGCAACCAGCAGCAACGTCATTCAGATGGTTCAAACCAACCAGATCGCTTTGGGTCAGGTTGTTTCTGCTTCTGGTGTACCAACCGGCTCCTATGTGACCGCAATCGCCCCCAGTTCAACGGCCGGGTATTTTGCTGTCACGCTGTCTGCTAATGCTACGGCTACCGCTACCGTGACGGCTACCTTCCAAACCCAATCGGGTAAGGTTAGCCTCTGGCAGCATGAAATTGGAACTGATTCGGTTTCGTTGGCTGGAGATGATGCAATCAAGTCATCATTCACTACTTCAGACCTTGGCTGGATCGGTGGCGGCCCTGCTCAGAAATCTTTGGCCGGTGACAACATGTGGTGTCGTTTAGAGCGCGTAGAGCCGGACTTTATCGGTAACGGCGCGATGACTCTCTACGTTGTTGGGCGGCCATATTCTCAAGAAGATGACGTGGTTAGCCAACCCTATGATTTTGATATGTCTACGGGCAAGATCGACATGAAGGAACAGCGCCGCGAGTTGAAACTACAGTTTGTTTCTAACCAGCAAAACGGCGACTATCAATGTGGTCGCATCTTGGTGGATGCAGACTTCGGTGACGTGCGGGGTTACTGATGGCACTGGCTCTTGTCTACGACCCACGGTATCACACGTTCGAGTCGTGGGCTTCGCTCATGTGCGAGGGCTATGCTGCTCAGAATTTGCAGATCCCAACCGCCGACATGAACTGGCAAGACTTTGCTGTCGGTATCCGAGGCATCGATCTTTTTACAAATGAGCAGGCTCCAAACCCCTACCTCTTTGAAAATTGGGAGGATTGGGCCACAGCGTTGGTGAATCAGGTGAACGCCAACATTGACCAAACCAATGGAAATGGGAATACCAATGCTGTTTAACAGTAAGATTAAAAAACTACCCAGTTTGAATGTCTTGGCCATTGCTTGCAGGAATTCAAACCCAAAAATGCCTCTTAACGAGGCTTTGGCGCGCGTCAAACTTGAATTTTCTTTGCCTAACACTTGGCAGTTGCAAGAAGGAAATTCGATCTTCATCGTCCATAAGTCAAGCATCCCCGGATTTGGTTACTTTGCGATGTACAACGCTGACACAATCCGCAACGTTATCCAGAACGTTCGCACGTTCTTCGCTGCTGCCTACAAGGTCGGTTTTGATAACTTGGTGGCGCAAATTGAAGACCCTGCCGTTTTACAAACGCTCAAGTATGTTTTTAAAGGCATGGATACCAGTAAAACTGGTTATGTAGTCCAGCGCACCAACCGCGGTTCTTATCAAGTGACGATCACTTTAGGCCCAGCAAGGAGCGCCAAATGACCCACGTTTTTCATGATATTGGTAAAGCAATCAGCAACGTAGTTGAATCTGTTGGCAATGTTGTTTCTCACGTCGTGCAGGCGGCAGGCAAAGTTGTTGAGCAAGTTGCCTCTAATCCAGTCATGTTGGTAGCCGCTGGCGCTGCTCTATTTGCCGGGCCGGAAATACTTGCTGCTTTAGGGGGGGATGCCGCTGCTGCGGGAACCGGGGCGGCTTTAGATGCCGGCAGTAGTCTTATTCCCGGCTCCGTATTAGCAAACGGCGCGACCGTAGCCGCCGATGGTTCTATCATCGCCGCTGATGGCACAACAATCGCCGGTGCTGGATCTGCTTCGGTAGCCGGAGGAACGGCTGCTACTGACGCCACATTGGCCACCGGTGCTACAGACGCCACGGCTGCAACTGGAGCAACTGACACTGCCGCCACCACTGCGGGAGCGACTGACACTACGGCCGCAACGACTACAGGCGCAACAGATACTACGGCAGCAACAGGAGCAACCGATACTGCCGCCGCAACAAATGCGGCTCCATCGCTTACATCAACAACGATGCAAAACGGCGCAATGGTGCAATCATTTTCTGATGGCAGCGTTGTTTCTTATATGCCGGATGGATCGGTTGTAACAACGGCCGCAGATGGCACTGTTAGTACAGTCCCCGCAGCCACCACAGCAGGCACAACTGCAACTGGTGCTACCGCTGCTGGTACTAACGCCGCTGCAACTACTGGAGCCGACACTACAGCGGCTACAGGAGCCGCAGGAACAACTAGCACTACAGCCGCCGCTACAAATCTTCCAGATGCAGCGACAGCCGTTACGAATGGTCAGGCCACATTAACAGCAACTGGCGATACCTTGGCCACCAACACAGCCGCTCAAAACGCCGCTGCCACGGTCATTAACAACTCGGCTACTGTTGACGCCGCAGCCATCTCAAATGCCAGCACAGCCGCCACAATGACGACTGACGGCGCATCATTGAGCAACGCTGTGACGGCCGCCACAAACGGATCGGTCAATGGTTCTTTATTGACCAACCCTCTTTCTTCGATCACTCAAAACCTTGGGTCAACGTTGTTGCCTGATGCCAACCCAGTAGTTCAGAAGTTGGTTGCCCAAACGGCCTTGAATACTGTAACCAATGGCGGTGACTTCACCAAAGCATTAGAAAACGCTGGTATTGGCGCATTTACAGGTATTGCAGGAACAGAAGCCACTAACTTGACCGGCTCTGACTTGGCTGGCGCTGCTACTAAGGCAATAACATCGGATGTATTGACCGGAAAGACTGGAAACATTGGAACAGATGTCTTAGGCAACGTCGTTGGTCAGGAAACCAAAGATTTGACTGGTTCCAACTTGGCCAGCAATGCCGCCAAGATTCTGTCAAAGAGTGTGATTAGTGGTACAGACCCGACAGCAAAATTGGAAAACCTTGGGATCAGTAGTCTAGTCAATACCGGTTTAAATGAATTAAACCCAAATACTGGTGGCACGAACCCACTCTCTTTGCTTGCTGCCCCGGCAACTGCCGCTGTGATGAAAGAAATTTCACCGTTAGCGCAGGCTTCACAGGCAGCAACTGCCGCACCAGCAAACGCAAGTCAGGCCGTATCTACTGGAACAAACATTTCCGGTTTGACGCCTGCCGCAGTAAACTCTACAGGTCTAAGCCCAGCAACAACAAGCACAGCGGCTAAGACGGCAGCAACAACCACGACAGCGCCTCCAGCCAAGGTGAATGTCAGCACATTAACGCCGATAACGAACATCTCTGGTTTGTCGGCAATTTTGAAACAAGGGGGCTGAAATGGCTATTTTGACAAGTCGGGTTGGAAGCCCATTACCTACGATTGACATGGGTGCTAATCCATTGGCACAGCCCGGTTCTGCTATTTACAACTCCCAATATCAGGGTTGCGGCACACCGATGAATGCGCCCCCTGCTGTTACTTGGTACGGCAACGTATCTCCCGGCGGTTTGAACTACGCTGGACGCCCCGGTGGTACTGGAGTCGGACAGGATTACGTTTGCTCTGTTTCTGGTGGCGCAGGTAATGCTGGCGCAATGACCGGTACACGAACTGGTGGTCTGGGAACCGTTTCCAATCTGGCTAATCAGAATACTGGCAAAACAAATCTGCCTGCTACAACTGCTACTGGCGCTACGGTTGCCAAGCCCGGGACAACAAATACTGGCGGCACAACTGGTGGTACAACTGGAGGCGGCACAGGCGTTAAGTGCACCAAATGCACCAAAGGCTCCACCACCGGAACCACTACAACCGGTACAAAATCCACTACTGGTGGCGGCTCTAACGTCCTAAATACTCTTGCTACGGCCGCCGGTTTAGGTGGGCTTGGTTACCTTGCCGCTAATAACAGCGGCGCTATTGGTAGTGCACTAAGTTCTATTTTTGGTGGCGGTAAGGGTGGCACTGGTAGTACATCCGGCGGTACTTCAGGTGGAACTTCTGGTGGAACAAGCACCGAAAACTTGCTTCCCATTCCTGAAGGCGCTACTGACAACGGCGACCAGACCTACACGATTACTGCCCCTGATGGCAGTTCTGCTACTTATAGCCAAGTTGATGGCAAGATTTTGTACTCGACTGATGCAAACGGTAATACAACTTTGTCTGGTGGCGAAAAGGGATCTTCTTCAAACGTCACCGACACAACTCAGACCGTCACCAATAGCAACGGCGAAGAAGTCAAGGTTAATCCTGATGGTTATGGCGGTTATGTAGATGCTGCTACTGGTTTACCAGTTGATGCCAACGGTAATTCATTGTCCACAGGTGCAACTACAAATGCTGTTACCGATCAAACAAATGCAACTGGCACAGATTTGACTAGCAAGGGCGGTTTGAATCAAGTTTCCACAGACGGCAACACTGGTGCGACATCTGCCGCAAATGCCGGTAGCGCTACTAATACAAGCGCCGCCGCAAATACCGACACAGGAGCCAAAGGTTATTTCCAAGACGCAAACGGTAATGTATATACGTCTGACGGTACTTTGGTTGCTGTTAACGATAACGGTACTTATGTATCTGCCGCTGATTACAACGCTCAAAATACTACGGATAACACTAGCAGCACTGATAACACATCAACAGATACCCTTTTTAACCTGCCTTCTGGTGGCAGTGATTATGGTTGCAAAGAAGGCGGATTGGTCACCATGATGGCTATGGGTGGCGGTGTTTACGGTATGAAGTCCGGTGGCGCTATGCCTGCCGGCTTCGGTATCCACAAATATGCTCATGGCGGCCGCTTACATCATTATGATGATGGCGGTTTGGTTCAAGATTGCTGCAACCCTAATCTGTATTACAACAGTTCTGGCGAGCAGGTTGACTCAAGCGGCAATGCTGTTTCGTACAACGCCAATGGTGACTTGGTTGCAAGCGATGGAACGATTTTGTCTACCGCAACTCCCTACACATCTTCATCTGCCGACGCAACCACAACAACTGATGCCAACGGTAATATGGTGACAACCTATTCCAACGGCACAACGGTTACGACTAAATCCGATGGAAGCACAACGGTTACCGGTGCAGATGGCAACGTTATTAGTAGCACCGGCGCAAGTAACTTGGCCACTTCAGTGCCAACTAATAAGCAAGTAGATGCAACGTTAAAACAAAACGCAAATGATCAGACACCGCAGAATACTTCCTTGTTGAATACCATCAAGGGTTTGCTTGGGAATAGCACGGTTCAAGGTGGTTTGGTTGGTACTTTGCTCGGTAGCGCTTTGACTAGCGGTTTTGGTGGCGGTTCTTCTGGTTCTGCCCCTTACAAAGTTTGCATGGCCAAACTGGCCGCAATCCCCGGAGAATGCACCTCATTTGGTGTTGGCCCAGCCCGTATTGTGCAGGCTTGCCAATATAACAACCGCACTAACTACACGCCAAATGCACAGTTGATGTCTAACCTCGGCGTGACTGGCTATAACGCTCCCTATCAAGAGCCGGCTCAAGTTGGTGGTGGTACATACGCCCCGATCAATCAGGCTCATGGTGGTGGTATTCACGCCCCTCACCGCATGGATCCCGCTCACTTGATCCCAATCTATGAGCCAATGCACAAAGCAACCGGTGGTTCTGCCCACTACACCTATGGCATCCCTCAAGATCCGCTTGAGAATCTGAATATGCCTACTCCCGGCATGAAGCACGGGGGTGATATGCCTCACACTTTGCATAGCCACCAAACTAATCCAGTTCGTGAGGGCCGGATTGACTTCAAGGCTGGTTCTGCTGTAAATGGACCCGGTACAGGTCAATCAGACGACATCCCAGCCTTCTTGGCTGACGGCGAATATGTGATTGATGCCGACACGGTGGCCGCTTTGGGTGATGGTTCTAACAAGGCTGGCTCCAAGATGCTGGATCACATGCGTGAGCAGATCCGAGCGCACAAACGATCCGCGCCGGTCGATAAAATTCCACCAAAGGCTAAGTCTCCTTTGGAATACATGAAAGGGTACAAACATGGCAAAGCGTAAAACTAAAGGCGGGTTGCCTAAGTTCTGCTCCGGCGGCTCTTTATTTCAAGGGTCTGCCCTTCCATCGGTTACCCAAACGACGAGCCAGCAGACCACTGCGCCTCAGTTCTATACCAACTACCTCCAAGATATTGCTAATCTTGGTCAAAACGCCGTACAACAGGGCGGAGTGGCTGGTTTAAGCCCATTACAGCAGCAAGCATTTGCAATGGCTCCTTGCGCCGCATTTTCGGGCGCTGGAACTATGGGCGCTGCTGGCCAGTTGACTGGTCAGGCAGGAGCAACAACGGCCAATCAAGTTGTGGGCTGCTATCTAAACCCCTATGCTTGCGCCGTAATCGGCAACATGCAACGCCTGTCTCAGCAAAACCTGCAACAGAACGTTTTGCCTGTCCTGAATGCCGCTGGTGCATCTACAGGCCAATTCGGTTCTCAACGTCAGGCTCAGGCTACTGGTAACGCCTTGCGTTGCATCCAAGCCAACTTGACCGGCCAAGAGGCTCAATACCTTTCTTGCCAATACAACAAGGCGATCGGTCAGGCTCAGACCTGCTTGTCCCGTGAGTTGTCTGCTGGCCAAGCCTTGGGTAATCTCGGCGCTCAACAAAACCAAGTCGGTATTGCTGGTTTGAACGAACTCAATACCTTGGGTGCTGCGTGTCAGGCTCAGGGCCAAAAAGAGTTGTGCTATCCAATGACACAGACTCAGCAGTACGCCAAGTTGTTGCAGGGCTATCAAGTCCCAACCGGTTCAGTCAGCCAACTCTGCGGCCCTATCCCCGGTGCATATTCCAATTCACCGCTGTCTCAGATCGCTGGTCTGGGTTCATTGATCGGCGCATTCACCGGGGCCAAGGCCACAAAATGCGCTGCCGGTGGTTCTGTTGGCTACAAAGAAGGCGGCGAGATCTGCCATGCACATGGCGCGGTTCCAAGAAAAGTCATTGCCTATCATGATGGCAAAGGTCATATCTATGATCTAAACGGCAACTTAGTGAGGTAATTATGGCTGGTGGTTTATCACAAGTTTCTGCTGCCCAGCCCTCTGGTGCAGCCACCGCTGAGGCGGATACAGCCGAGGCTTCTAACATTCAAGGGGCAAGTCTTCCTGAGAAACAGGCTTCTACTGCACAGCAAGATTTGGCCGCTTATCAGGCCAAACTTGATGCTCAGATGCAGAAGATGGCCAACTCTTTGGAGACCCGCAAGAGTCAGGTCTTTGACCCATCTTTGATGGCGTTGGCCGCAGGCTTTCTGGCCCCCACTCGCACTGGTGGCTTTGGTGAATCCTTGGGCGCTGCTGCTGGCAACTACCAAAAGTCAATTGATCAACAAAACGCTGAAGAGATTCGCCGCAACCAGTTGGAATTGGAACTGCGTAAAGGCATGGTTGACACGGCCAAGCAGCGCGCTTTGGGTGAGGCATCCAACAACTTGATCACTCAGACTACTAATCCGCAGACTGGTGTAGTGACGGCTCAATACAACCCAGAAGCGGCCAAGCAGTTGTCTCAGTTGACGGGTGATCCCAAGTACATGATGGAAGCCCTTGCACAGCAGAAAGAACAGCAACTGCAAGATGTGCGCGCCAAGGCCATTGTTCCTAATTCTGGTGTTGACGAGAACGGCAAGCCCAAATCAGGTTACTCGGTTGATCCGATGGCCGTTTCTGACTTGCTCAAGATCGGTGGTACTAAAGAGGCCGCTGAGTTTGCTAAGTCGGTTACTGAGTTGCGTAAGGCTGGTATTTTCGGTGCAGACTCCGCCGGTACGCCTTTTGATGCCTTGGTGATGACTGCTACTGACCCAGCCGTTAAGGCCGGTGCAGAACGTCTTGCCAAGCAATTTAAGAATGGCGCATACGCTGGCAAAGAAGAAGAGGCCGATAAGTTGGCTGAGAAGTACATGCAACTTGAAATTGCCCACCGCAATGACGAGCGTACTTTATCAGGTAAAGAAGACGAGCGCGCCTTCCGCCAAATGATGGCCAATCTGTCGCTTCAACTGCATCAGACTACGGCGCAAAATCAAGACGAGATTCGTCGCGCCCAACTCAAGATTGAGCAAGACAAGTACAACGATAAAGCGCAACAGTCACAAGAGGCTGCACGTCAGGCTGGGGATGCCGCTCAAAGTGTGATCGACAAGGTCAAGGTTATTGCTAACCACCCCGGTCGAGTGAATGGTTTGTCTTCATTGACACCGACTCAGTTGATCCCCGGCACTGACACTTACAACTACCAAAACGAGTTGCAATCTCTCAAGTCGGCTGCATTCTTGTCTAACGTTCAAGCCATGCGTGGCCTCGGTTCCTTGTCCAATAAGGAAGGCGACAAGATCACCGACGCGATTGCCAAACTCAATACTGGCATGTCGCGGGCCGCTTTTGATGAGCAACTCAAAACCATCACTGAAACTATGGAGCGAGCAAAGGCGCGCGCTGCTCGACTTGGTGCTGGCCCTACCGCCAATCAAGCCCCAGCAGCGGCAGCAGTCCCTCACTTCTACAATAACCGTGTAATTGTTCCCAACCAATCCAACACCGGTTGGGTCTATCAAGACACAGGAGAGGCCGTCAAATGAGTTTGCCACCACCCCCTGCCGGCGCGGTTCCAGTTGATTCGCTCCCTCCACCACCCGAGGGGGCGGTTCCCTATACTCCGCCAGAACATGAAGTTATCCACATGGGTGAGCCTTACAAGCCCTCAATGGGTGAAAAGGCTCTTAATGTTGCTGAGAGCGGTATTCTTGGCCTTGCAACCCCTATGGCTGGGGCGCTTCAGTATTTTGGTATCAATACCCCTGCCAAGAAACTTAACGAGGCCAAAGAGGCTTTGCAGTACCTCGGCGCTGGTACTCCGGGAACCGTGGCAGACATCGCTGGCCAGATCGCAAACCCAATTCCTTTGGGTAAGGCCAAGGCTGTTGGTACTCTGGGTGGAATGGCACTCCAAGGCGCTAAGGCGGCAGCCCTGACCCCGACTGAGGGTACAGAAGAGGGATATGGTGATTTCCTCAAAAACAAGGCTATCCAAACGGCTGAAGGTGCTGGTGCTGGCGCTGTTTTAGGCAAGGCCGGACAAGCGATTCTTAACCCAATCGTTTCCGCTTCGGTTCAAAAATTGAAGGATTTGGGCATGACTCGGTTCACTCCGGGCCAGTTATTGAGCGACGTTCCTTTTATCGGCGAAGGCATCCAGAAAGCCGAGAAGGCCATGACTAGCCTGCCGGTGGCCGGTAGCATGATCCAGAACGCCTTCAGGGGCGTCAACGAGGACTTCAACCGCGCGATGGTCAACCGTGTGCTGGCTCCTATGGGTCAACAACTGGGTAAGGGTGTTAAGGCCGGCGAAGACATGATGAAGGTCATGAATGATGCGATTGCAAACGCTTATGACACCATCACGCCTAAGTTGAGTTTGGGCAACATGGTCTATAAAGACCCAACGAACCCAAGCGGATTCACAAGCACGGTGAAGGTGCTGAATGACAAACTGGCTGACGTGACTCAAGGGTTGCCCTCTGCCCCCGGTTACGACCTTGCTGGCATGGTCAAGAAGGAATTCGATAAGCACATCCTCGACCCTCTGACCAACATGGCTCAGGGCAAGTCAATGACCGGCGAAGAGTTCCGCAACGCTGAGAAGAACCTCGGCGCTACTGCCTACAACTATCTGAAGAACCCTCAGACTTATGATGTTGGTGTGGCTCTTCGTGACCTACAAGGCGAGTTGCGTAAAGAGTTGGCCATTCAAAACCCTAAACTGGCCGAAGAACTCAAAGGCATTCACTTGGCTTTCCGCCGTCACTTGCCTATCGAGCAGGCAGCCTCTATGCTGGGGGCTGAGGGCCGAGTCTTCACGCCGGGTCAGTTGGAGTCAGGCATCAAAGCAAAGGGCGGCAAAAACGCCTTCTTGCAGGGTCAGGCTCCTTTGTATGACGAATCTCAGGCTGCGTTGGATGTCTTGGGTCGTAACCTGCCAAGCAGTGGTACAGCCGAGCGTACAGGCGTTATGAGCCTTCTTGGTTTGGGTGGCGCTGGGTTGGCCGGTATCCCCGGCGCGCTACACGCTGTGGCCGTTCCTACACTGACAGCCGGTGCGATCTACAATAAGCCTGTTTTGGGAGCCTTGACTAAATTGGCTACCGAGCGCCCAGATTGGATGAAGGCTCTGCAACCGAGAGCCTCCGCTGAACTTTCAAGGGCTGCTGGTCTACAAGCCGCCCAACCAAACCCTTGATTTCGTGCAATTCGCAGTTGCCACGATTAGCCCCCGTAACTGGGGGCTTTTTTTACTCTTGAACGAACTCGACGCCGTATTTCTCAGCGACGTATTCCAAGACCTTGTTAGCAAAGTCAAGGATGTCTACTTCTTGGGCAAGGAGAGCGCCGGGGCGCTTCTCATCGGTTTGGAAATAGATTTTTTTCGCTTCTTCTTCGGTGAATTTAAACATGGTTGTTCTTCAGTTGCCAGTAACGTAAAAGATGCATGAACATGTCGAAACCTCGGTTGAGGTCATCTTGTGTCCACTCGATGATCCGAACTAAACCGGGGACATTGCGCGAAACAAAGATGTTTGCACACCGGGCGTCGGGGATTCCCAGTCCAACACGGTAGGCTGCGAGTTGCATTAAATGCTCGTCGTAAGCGTCAACCTTAGTCGGATCTGTGAATTCTTTGGTCTTGATGTCAACCACCACACCCGCGGGGGTATAGAGGTCGCACTTGCCACCAAAACCGAGATCGTGAGCGAAGGACTTCTCGCACTTCCACTCGCGGCGCTTGAAGTGTTCCTGCAAAGCCTCATGAACCGCTTGCACAGTCTTTTGATGTTGTTGGGTATGGCCATCCTCATAGAAGGATTGTATGGCCGCGTGGATGTCTGTACCGGCATCCGCAGCGCGTTTGCCCTCTTCCTTTGCATCCTTGATGATCCGGTCGATGTAGTCCTCTTCTGGTTCCTCAGTGCGGCGCGGCAGCGTCAGGGCGGCCAGCAACACTTGCTTTTGTAACCAGAGAGTCAGGGCCGGTTTAGCCGTAATGTTGAGGATCGTGGTGACCGATGGGACAAGGTTCAATTCCCGTGCATCACGAAGGGTGGCATTCCGAGGGGAGCCGTCCTTCTTTGAGGGCACAGTGTACTGAGGTTGCCCATCGCGTGTGTACCAGTGATTGGATTCGCTGGCGCGTAGTTCTTTTGCAATGATTGTCATGGTTTACCTCAGAAGGGCATGTCGTCTGCCATATCGTCAAAGCCCGAATTGGCTCCAGCGATCTGCTCTTTTTGGTAGATGGTGTTATAAGCGTCTTTCCACTCTGGAGCGGCTTGAATCTTCTTCTTGAGGTTATCGCTGAAGGTCTCAAACATCTCCATGTCAGGCTGCTCAATCCAGAACACACCCGTCTTGTTAAAGCCTTCAGGAAGACCTGCTTGCTTCATGATGCTAGGCACTGGGTTGATGTTGGCAATGTTGGTGTATTCCTTGCCGTCTTGGCCAGTCGAGGTGGCCACGGTGATCATGGCCCAGATACCCAAAACGTTCTTGAGTTCAAAGCCTTCACGTTCCAATGGTGTGAAGTCACGACCGCGCCAAGACTTAAGATCTTGTCGGAGTGTTGCTTTTTCACCAAGAGAGTTGGTGTAGTTTTTACTGATGGTCATCGGCTCACCCTTGTTGGTGACGATTGGCTTACCAGAGTCGTCGTTGCCGTGTACCTCGAACTGAAGCATCACTTTGGGCAAATGCTTTTCAGCGCCTTGCCAAGTGGTCTTCTGAGTACCCAAGTCGATAACTCGGTAGCACCGTGCAAGGTGCATTCCTACTGGCACTGGCACAAAGTTTGTACCGCCGGTTTCTTTCGCTACTAATCCCATAATTCGCTCCTAAAAGTTAAACGCCTAGACCACAGGCAGAACGGATGATCTTCCAATCATCCTCGGTCGCTACACCAGATTCAGCCCGGTCAAGGGCCTCCTCAAGCATCTTCTCTTGCTCTCGCAACATTTCGTAAATTTCGTTGTCGTCTGTCATAGTTCGCTTTCGGGTTAAACGAGCCTAAATCCTAGCATGTTTAATTTTATTTTACAATGTGCTTGAAAATAATTTTATTTCGTGTAACATCTATTTAAACAAAGGGGTATGATTGATGCAACTTGAGAAGTATTTTGAGGGCAAACCAAGGGGGACGAAGATCGCTATGGCCCGAGCGCTCGGTATATCGAAGACGTGGTTGTCACTCCTCATCGCAGGCACACACAAGGCAAGCCCAGAACTGTGTGTCCGCATTGAGAAGTACACCGACGCAGCGGTTAGCCGGTTCAATCTTCGACCTGACATTTTTGGGAGAACTAAGTGATTTGGTACAAATTTCACCTCGGAGACTACATCACACACACCCTGCACTTAGCGGATGCAGAGGATCTTGCGTACCGTCGCTTACTCGACATGTATTACATGAACGAGGAACCTATCCCCTTAGATACCGAATTGGTTTCAAGGAAGATTAGGCTTGACCAAGACATAACCGAAACGGTTTTAAAGGAATTCTTTGACAAAGAGGAAGATGGCTATCACAACAGCCGTTGCGATGCAGAGATTGCGAAGTATCAGGCTCAGGTTGCAACCAACCGTGAACTCGGCAAGCGCGGCGGCCGTCCAAAGAAGGCATCCAATGTTATCAAGTTAGAAACCGAAGTGGAAACCGAATCGGAACCGAACCATAACCCTAAGAAGATACAGATACAGAATAAGAATATATCGTCGAGATTCGACGAGTTCTGGTCAGTATGGCCATCCAGCAAGAGGAAGGTCGCAAAGGTGACCTGTAAAGCAAAGTGGGACAAGAACAAGTTGGACGCCGTGGCCGACCAGATCATTGCCCATGTGGAGACTCTGAGAAGCACAGAACAGTGGACATCAGGTTTTGACCCAGCGCCCCTTACCTATCTCAACCAGCGCCGCTGGGAAGACCAAGAGGTCGCCGCCCCCCATTTCAACCGGAGAGTTGTGTGATTGGCCATGAACCCATCATCTCCATGCGTATGAATCGCAAGAAGCCGGCCGCCGTCCATGTTTGGGTTGGCAAGCCTTTGCATAGTTCTGCCAAAGACTGGCATTTGCATAACACCGGCCCAGAAGTAGACATCCTGCCCAACGAAAACATCGATAGCCTCGATTTGCGGTGGTCTGTGGGCCTGATTGTGATGATTCATGGTACAGATGCCACCGAGCGTATGGAAAAGGCGTATGAGGCGTTTAAGCGCGCCAAGGCCAGTTGGGTAGTGGCCACCATTGGGGACACCATCATTGACTCACTAGGAAAGTTTGATGAACACAATCACTGAAGACGACATCGACTTCAACTTTTACCTTGAGGTCACCGAGCATAAGCAAAAGGTTCGGCCACCAAAAGAGTGGTTGGACGAGATCGTGCAAGAGGTTATCAAGCCACCGAAAGAGGTTGTCTGCACCTTGCCTTGGTCTAAGACTGAATCCACGTTTAACTTTCGCCCCGGTGAGGTCACCCTCTATGCCGGCTCGAATGGTGGCGGCAAGTCATTGATCACTGGCCAAGTGGCATTGGGTTTGATACGTCAAAAGCAAAAGATCTGCATCGCCTCGTTTGAGATGAAGCCTAAGCGAACCCTGTATCGGATGATGCGCCAGTTTGCTGGTGAGAATATTGAACGGCCGATGTATGCAAACAAGGTTGAGTTTTTTAAACGGTTGACCGATCGATTCCATATCTTCACAAAAGATCATCTGTGGTTGTACGACCAACAAGGAACCGTGGACATGAACATGGTGATTGCAATGTCACGTTACTGCGCGGTTGAGTTGGGCATCAAGCACATCTTCATTGACTCGCTGATGAAGTGTGTACCCGGTGAGGATGACTACAACGCCCAGAAGCACTTTGTGGATCACCTGACCAGTCTGGCTCGTGACAACGACATTCACATCCATTTGATCCACCACATCCGTAAGTTGGCAAATGAGGAGTTGATGCCGAACAAGAACGACGTGAAGGGCACTGGTGCTATCGCTGACCAAGTGGACAACGTGTTCTTGATGTGGAGAAACAAGAAGAAGGAGCATGACCAACATAACGGAAAGGCTGTCGATGAAAAGACACCCGACGCGATGTTGATGTGTGAGAAGCAGCGTAACGGGGAGTCTGAGAGTTGGTATCAACTTTGGTACGACAACAACAGTCAGCAGTTCGTGGACTCCAAAGAGAAAGTGGTTATGTCATTTGATATGAAAGGAAGATTTTGAATGAAAGTGAAGAACTTTTCCGACATCAGTGCCTTGTTCGGGAAGTCATCCGAATGCGAATCAGAGACCGTGCCCACGCATGGCGATGGCTCAAAGGGTATGAAGGAGAGCGTGGCTGGGTCAAAGGGTGGGTTGACATGCACCCCGAGTCCACTCTTCTCAAGGACGTCGTCGATCAGTGGAACAAAGGCAACCGTGGTGAATTTAACGATTGGAGAGAGTAATGAGTAAAGACGCAGAACTTAGCCCTTTGGCTAGACAGTTATTAGGTAACGCCGGCGCGGTGAAGTTTTTCACCCAGCAGGAGTTTGATGAGGCGCTTGCTTTGGCAAAGGCCGAGATCATGCACGTTGCCGTGCAGACAACCAAGCAGGCGATATTTATCGAGCGCAACGCTTGTGCTGACATCGCCCTTGAATGGAGCCAAGAGGAACTCTCTGAGGCCATCCGAAACCGTATCCCGAGCCAAATGCAATGATTCAATTCACCCTACCTTGGCCACCATCGGTCAATCGTTATTGGCGCACCTTTCAGGGTCGCATGATCATCTCTCAGGAGGGCCGTGCGTACCGTGAGGCGGTGGGTGAGCAGATCATTCTCCAGAAGGCGGTCTGTCACTTCACTGGCCCGCTGATTGTGGTGATCGAGGCTTACCGGCCAGACAAGCGTAAGCGTGACCTTGACAACTTGCTCAAGGCAACGCTGGATGGATTAACTCATGCAGGTGTTTACAACGACGACTCACAGATTGTTGACCTGCGAATCTTTTGGGCCAACGAAGTGGGTGGCATGTTGAAAGTAAGGATTGAATATGCAGCAGGAACCTGAGTTGATTGATATTTTTGCGATGTTTGCGATGCATGCATTGACAGCGAACCCGTGCGACAAGGATGAAACATGGATTGACTATTGCGACATGACGGCAATGGATGCCTACATGATGGCGAGAGCAATGATGGAAGAAAGGAGAAAGTATGTTGACGAGTAGGCAGGCGTTTGAACTTTATTACGGCTTCCCGCCGGATGACAGATTGGACTTATGGACTGCTTGGTCATCAGCGATTAACTGGGAAAGGAGCGAAGTAAGAGCGACATTGAAGCGATACGACGAAAGATACAAGACCATGATCACACAGCGAATTTTTAAAACCATTGGAAGGAGAAAGTGATGAAGCAACCAGATTTATTTGATGGCGAATTTAACCCTCTTCAGGAGGCCCGAGACAAGTTCTTTGACTCGTTACCAGACGGCGGCTCGGTGTGCCCGTGCTGCGACCGTATGGGGCGTTTGAACAAGTACACGCTCAACAGTTCTAGGGTGGCTGCACTGCTTTGGATGAGCAGAACGGTGACCTTAGATAGTGGCTGGGTGAAGATGGGTAAGAAGGCTCCGGCTTGGATATTGGCAAGCAAAGCATTCAGCACCATGAAGTTCTGGGGTTTTGTTGAACCGGCTCCCAAGATGACGATTCATGAGCGCAATGCAATTGGTATGAAAACTAAAACGAGTGGGGATTGGAGGGTAACTGCGAAGGGCTATGAGTTTTTGAAAGGACATTTGCGCGTACCGGCTGCCGCAATTGTTTACAACGATGAATTGTTTGGCTGGGTAGATGAAGACACTACATTCAAGGATGCCTTGTCGAGACAATTTGACTATGACGAGATGATGCGTACCGACTACAACTGGTATCAAGAACCAAGGAGGACTGATGGAAGCGATGATTAACATTTTGATGTGGGTCTTCATCCTGACAGGCATGTTGACTTGGATCGGTATCGGTATGACTTTGGTTGTTATTTGGATGGGGTTGAATCATGCGGGAGACTGATCCACACAAGGCCGTGGACTACATCATTGAACACGGCAAACACTACGCACAGGCTAAAGCCAACCGGGTGCATATCGAGGAATATCGCAAGTCCTTGAAGGCAATCCTGATGAAGCGAAGTTTAGAGACTGCTATCGGGGCACAAGAGCGTGAGGCTTATGCTGACCCAGAGTATGTGCAACTGCTCAATGGTTTGAAAGAGGCCGTTGAGATTGAAGAGACATTCAAGTGGAACCTAACCGCGGCGATGGCCCGTGTGGACATTTGGAGAACAGAGCAAGCAAACAATCGTGGAGAAATGAGAGCAACACTATGAACACCGTACCTTATTCAAAAATTTGTTTTCCCCCAGTTGACTTTAAGTGGAAGTCAGGCAGCGACGTGCAGGCTGTTTGGCGCAAATACGGCTGGGTTCCACCAAGCGAGTCGATGACGCCGCCACCACCTGAGAAGCCAGTGACATTTGAAGCCAAGGTTCTGCGTTACAGCGGGAGGGTCGTTGAATGACTGACGAACAAATTATTGAGATGGCAAAACAGGCTCATGTTGGCAGCAAAACATGGGTTGATATTTACAGCGACCAAATTACTGTCGGCGAAGTGCGTGATTTTCTTAAAGCCTTTGCCAAACTG
>Ga0208874_1000161_pt1 | contig 25561 bp, 24 predicted proteins | sample CryBogCBH10Oct08_FD_184604 | JGI IMG/M metagenome (GOLD analysis project Ga0208874, IMG submission 184604) | Freshwater microbial communities from Crystal Bog, Wisconsin, USA - CBH10Oct08 (SPAdes) (version 2) | ecosystem: Environmental > Aquatic > Freshwater > Lake | place: Crystal Bog... | reverse complement strand
TTACCCATCCGTTATGCCCCGCCGATGTTGGGCGAACACACCGAAGCGGTGCTGGCTGAGTTGTTGGCCTTGCCCGCCGATGAGTTGGCTCGGCTCAAAGGCTTGGGCGTGATTTAGCCTTTACTTTTTCAAGCCATAAAAAAAGCCACCCGAAGGTGGCTTTTTGTTTTGGGAAATGGCGGGTGGTTGAACCCGCCGGGCTGAATTACATGCCCATGTCGCCCATACCACCCATGCCGCCCATGCCACCAGGCATGCCGCCGCCGGCAGATTCTTCCTTGGGTGCTTCAGCGACCATGGCTTCGGTCGTCAGCAGCAAGGAGGCCACAGAAGCGGCGTTTTGCAACGCAGTGCGGGTGACCTTGGTGGGGTCCAAAATACCCATTTCGATCATGTCGCCATAGGTGTCGTTGGCGGCGTTGAAGCCGTAGTTGCCCTTGCCGTTCAACACAGCGTTGACGACCACTGAAGGTTCGCCACCGGCGTTGAATACGATTTCGCGCAGGGGCGATTCGATGGCCTTCATCACCAGCTTGATGCCGGCGTCTTGGTCAGCGTTGTCGCCCTTGATGTCGCCCACGGCTTGCTTGGCACGCAACAGCGCCACGCCACCACCGGCCACAATGCCTTCTTCCACTGCAGCGCGGGTCGCGTGCAGGGCGTCTTCGACGCGGGCTTTCTTTTCTTTCATTTCGACTTCGGTGGCGGCGCCCACCTTGATCACGGCCACACCGCCCGCCAACTTGGCCACGCGTTCTTGCAGCTTTTCGCGGTCGTAGTCGGAAGTGGCTTCTTCGATTTGCACGCGGATTTGCTTCACGCGGGCTTCGATGTCAGCGGCCACACCAGCACCGTCGATGATGGTGGTGTTTTCTTTGCCCACTTCGATGCGGGCAGCCGAGCCGAGGTCAGCCAAGGTCACTTTTTCCAGCGACAAGCCGACTTCTTCAGCGATCACTTTACCGCCGGTCAAGATGGCGATGTCTTCCAACATGGCCTTGCGACGATCGCCAAAGCCAGGGGCCTTCACAGCCACGACCTTCAAGATGCCGCGGATGGTGTTCACCACCAAAGTAGCCAAGGCTTCGCCTTCGACGTCTTCAGCAATGATCAACAAAGGACGGCCCGATTTGGCCACTTGTTCCAAAGTGGGCAACAGGTCACGGATGTTGGAAACCTTCTTGTCGTACAACAGCACGAAGGGGTTGTCCAACAAAGCGGCTTGCTTTTCGGGGTTGTTGATGAAGTAGGGCGACAGGTAGCCGCGGTCGAACTGCATGCCTTCAACGACGTCGAGTTCGTTTTGCAAGGACTTGCCGTCTTCAACGGTGATCACGCCTTCTTTGCCCACTTTGTCCATCGCGTCGGCAATGATTTGACCGATCGAGGTGTCGCTGTTGGCAGAAATGGAGCCCACTTGGGCGATTTCTTTGGAGGTGGTGGTGGCCTTGGTGGCCTTCTTCAGTTCAGCCACCAAAGCCGTCACGGCCTTGTCGATGCCGCGCTTCAGGTCCATGGGGTTCAGGCCAGCGGCCACGTACTTGGAGCCTTCGCGCACGATGGCTTGGGCCAACACGGTGGCGGTGGTGGTGCCGTCGCCAGCGTTGTCGCTGGTTTTAGAGGCCACTTCCTTCACGAGCTGGGCGCCCATGTTTTGCAACTTGTCTTTGAGTTCGATCTCTTTAGCGACCGACACACCGTCCTTGGTCACGGTGGGGGCGCCGAAAGAGCGCTCCAACACCACGTTGCGGCCCTTGGGGCCCAAGGTGACTTTAACTGCGTTGGCCAGGATGTTCACACCCTCGACCATGCGCGCGCGGGCTTCACCGCCGAAAACGACGTCTTTTGCTGCCATTTTGAATACTCCGAATTAGGTGATTTGATGAAAAGAAAAATTATTTTTCGACGACTGCGAACAGGTCGTCTTCCTTCATGACCAGCAGCTCATCGCCGTTGATCTTGACGGTTTGGCCGCTGTACTTGCCGAACAACACACGGTCGCCGACTTTGACGGCCATGGGGCTGACGTCGCCCTTGTCGTTCTTTTTGCCAGGACCGACGGCCAAGACTTCACCTTGGTCGGGTTTCTCGGCGGCGTTGTCTGGGATGACGATGCCGGAGGCGGTTTTGGTTTCGAGTTCGAGGCGTTTGACGATCACGCGATCGTGCAGAGGACGAAGGTTCATTGCATCTCCAAGTTAACAAATAAGGGTTAAACCAGCGACGGGGTGGGTGCCAAATTGCTGAGGTAGAAATTGTTAGCACTCAACCCGTTCGAGTGCTAATGATAAGGGATGTTTTTGACAATTCAAGAGCTATACTTAAAAAATGCGCTCCGGGGTGTCCACATGTTGTGGGCTGAGATGGTTGGACCAAACCCGAGAACTTGATACGGTTCACACCGGCGAAAGAAGAGCCTCTCCCCCGCTTCCTCTGCCTAAAAACTTAAATTTGGCCGCTGGAAAAAAAGGGCGATCTTCGGAGCACAGCACTGCAGGAGAACGCCCATGAACGCCAAAGACAAATTCATCGCCACCACCGCCAAGGTGGACGAAGCCGCGGTCAAGCCCTTACCCAATTCCCGCAAAATCTATGTGCCTGGTTCACGCCCCGACATACAGGTGCCGATGCGCGAAATCAGCCAAAGCGACACGCCCACGGGCTTTGGCGGCGAGAAGAACCCGCCGATTTTTGTGTACGACTGCTCAGGCCCCTACACCGATCCTCAAGCCAACATCGATGTTCGCAACGGCTTGTTGCCCTTGCGTCAGGCTTGGATTGAAGAGCGCGGCGACACCGAAGTGTTACCTGGCTTGAGCAGCCAATTCGGCCGTGAGCGCGCCGCGGACCCCAAGCTGGATGAGCTGCGTTTTCCGGGTTTGCATCGCCAACCGCGTCGCGCCAAAGCCGGTGCCAATGTGACGCAAATGCACTATGCCCGCCGTGGGATCATCACGCCTGAAATGGAGTTTGTCGCGATTCGCGAAAACCTGCGCCGCGCTGAATATGTCGAGTCGCTCAAGGCCACAGGACCGATGGGCGAGCGGATGGCCAAGCTGCTGAACCGCCAGCACCCCGGACAAAATTTTGGGGCCAGCATTCCCGAGCAAATCACGCCCGAATTTGTGCGCGATGAAATTGCCCGTGGCCGCGCCATCATTCCCAACAACATCAACCACCCCGAGTCCGAGCCCATGGTCATTGGCCGCAACTTCTTGGTCAAGATCAACGCCAACATTGGCAACTCTGCCTTGGGTTCATCGATCAACGAAGAAGTCGACAAAATGACTTGGTCCATCCGCTGGGGCGGCGACACGGTGATGGATTTGTCGACCGGCAAGAACATCCACGAAACCCGCGAATGGATTGTGCGCAATTCACCCGTGCCGATTGGCACCGTGCCGATTTATCAGGCCCTTGAAAAGGTCGATGGCAAAGCCGAGAACCTCACCTGGGAATTGTTCCGAGACACCTTGATCGAACAAGCCGAGCAGGGCGTGGACTATTTCACCATCCACGCGGGCGTGTTGTTGCGCTACGTGCCTTTGACGGCCAACCGCATGACGGGCATCGTCAGCCGGGGCGGCTCGATCATGGCGAAATGGTGTTTGGCACACCACCAAGAAAGTTTCTTGTACACGCACTTTGAAGAAATTTGTGAAATCATGAAGGCCTATGACGTGGCCTTCAGTTTGGGCGATGGCCTGCGCCCCGGCTCGATTTACGACGCCAACGACGAAGCCCAATTGGGCGAACTCAAGACCCTGGGCGAGCTGACGCAAATTGCCTGGAAGCACGATGTGCAGGTGATGATTGAAGGCCCTGGCCATGTGCCCCTGCACATGATCAAAGAAAACATGGACCTGCAACTCGAGCAGTGCCACGAAGCGCCTTTTTACACCTTGGGCCCATTGACCACCGACATTGCCCCTGGCTATGACCACATCACCAGCGGCATCGGTGCAGCCACCATCGGTTGGTACGGCACGGCCATGCTGTGCTACGTCACGCCCAAAGAGCACTTGGGTTTGCCCAACAAGCAAGACGTGAAAGAAGGGATCATCACCTACAAGTTAGCGGCGCACGCGGCCGACTTGGCCAAGGGCCATCCCGGTTCGCAAATTCGCGACAACGCGCTGTCCAAAGCCCGTTTTGAATTCCGCTGGGAAGACCAGTTCAATTTGGGCTTGGACCCCGACAAGGCCAAAGAGTTCCACGACGAAACCTTGCCCAAAGAATCGGCCAAAGTGGCCCACTTTTGCTCCATGTGCGGCCCGCATTTCTGCTCCATGAAGATCACCCAAGATGTGCGTGACTACGCCGCCAAACAAGGCTTGGACGAAAACGACGCCTTGGCACAAGGCATGAAGGAAAAGTCGGCCGAGTTCAAGGCCGTGGGCCATGAGGTTTACATCCCCATCCAGCTTGAATCTTGATGAGCATGGAAATGCCAACGGGCCCGAGTCTGTCCATCGGCATCGCCGGTGCGGGCCTGCTGGGCCGTTTGCTGGCTTGGCAACTGTCTCGGGCCGGGCACCGCGTCAGCGTGTTCGACCCGGCGGCGGACGAGCAGCCCCAATTTAATGGCCAGCAGGTCCAGGGTCAGCAGGTCCAGGGTCAGCAGGTCCAGGGTCAGCAGGCCGCCGGCTTCACCGCCGCGGGCATGCTCAGCCCCTTGGCCGAGTTGGACAACAGCTCCATCGAAGTGGCGCGTTTGGGCTGGCGTTCGATTCCTTTGTGGCAAGCCCATGCCGTGGCTTTGGAACAACCGGATTTGGTGCAAGTGCGGGGCAGTTGTTTGGTCGCGCACCGCTCGGATTTGGGGGCGGCCCAACGGGTCTTGGCTCGCCTCTCGAATGGAGGGCTCGACCTGCCCCAAGCACAAGCGCTGACGATGGCCGACTTGGCTGAGTTAGAGCCCGCGGTTCACGGGGTGGCCCATGCGTGGATGCTGCCGGGAGAGGGGCAAATCAACCCCGTGGCGACCTTGTTGGCGCTGCATGCCAAGGCCCAACAGGTTCAATGGCACTGGGGCCAACGTGTGACGGCTGTGCGCCCCAATGAACTGCAATTGGCGTCTGGTGAAAACGCCCGTTTTGATTGGGCGATTGACGTGCGCGGGGTGGGGGCCAAACCCGAGTGGCCGGTGCGAGGTGTGCGGGGCGAGGTGGCTTGGTTGCAGGCCCCGAATCATGGACTCATCCGACCGCTGCGTTTGTTGCACCCCCGCCACCGTGTTTATGTGGTGCCCAGAACCGCCGACATCGTCTTGGTGGGCGCCAGTGAAATTGAAAGCGAAGACCGCTCGCCCGTCTCATTGCGCAGCGTGGTGGAACTCTTGTCCGCTGCGCACAGCGTGATGCCTGGCTTGGCTGAATCAAGGGTTTTGAGGCTGGACACCAATTTACGTCCGGCTTTGCCCGACAACGAACCTTTGACAGAAATGGCGCCAGGCTTGTTGCGCATCAACGGGCTGTTCCGCCATGGTTGGTTGTTGGCCCCGGCCATCGTGGAAGACGCCCTGACCCAATTAACCGAATTGATTGGGGACACTGAACATGTCTGAGCCTGCCTTGGAAAATCAAACAACCGTTGAAATCCCTATTTCTCTGGATGGCCAGCCCCACGCCGTGGCCATGGGGACCACGCTGTCCGCGCTCCTGGCTTCTTTGGACAAGTTGCCCCAAAGCGTGGCCACCTCTGTCAATGGGGTTTTTGTTCCCCGCACGCAGCGCGGCTCTTTTGTTTTGCAAATGGGCGATGCGGTGCTGTTGTTCCAGCCGATTGTGGGCGGCTAATGAGAAGCAATGAAATGAATGCAACGCCAAGTGATGTGAAAAATCCAGACGCAACGGACCTGTGGCAGGTCGGCGACGTGGTACTTAAAAGCCGATTTTTGCTCGGTACGGCGGGTTATCCATCGCCCCAAGTGCTGGCCGAATCGATTGCGGTGTCGCAAACCCAAATCGTGACCGTTGGCCTCAAGCGCACTTTGGCCGCGCAAGGTGACAACGGTTTCATCGCCATCATTCAAAATGCCTTGAAGCAAGGCCAGGCTCGCTTGCTGCCCAATACCGCGGGATGCCGAAGCGCACGTGAGGCGATTCAATTGGCCCACATGGCGCGGGAGTTGTACGACACCCCCTGGCTCAAACTCGAGGTGGTGGGCGACGAGCACACCCTGCAGCCTGATCCGTTCGAGTTGGTCAACGCCGCTGAGCAATTGGTGCGCGATGGCTTCACGGTGTTTCCCTATTGCACCGACGACCTCGTCACTTGCCGCCGTTTGCTCGACGTGGGATGTCCTTTGCTGATGCCTTGGGGGGCCCCGATTGGCTCTGGTCAGGGCTTGTTAAATCCGTTCGCCTTGCGCACCTTGCGCGAGCGTTTGCCCGACACCACCTTGATCATCGACGCGGGCATTGGCGCCCCCTCACACGCGGCGCAGGCCATGGAGATGGGTTTTGACGCGGTGTTGTTGAACTCGGCTGTTTCACAAGCCAAAACACCGGTGGCGATGGCCCACGCCTTTGGTGCCGCCATTGCGGCGGGACGCATGGCTTACTTGGCCGGTGTGATGCCGGCACAAGACTTTGCCGTCGCCAGCACGCCCGTGGGCGGCGCCCCCCTGTTGCTTTGACAGGGCTGCTGAAACTCCTTTGCGTTCAGGCACACATGACAACCTCGCCGACAAACTTGACTTCACCGACCTCAACGAACTTACCGACCTCACAGAATTCGCTAACTTCGCTAACCTCGCTAACCGCATTGACCCAGAATCCGGTTCAAGGTCCTGAACATGCGCCGGTGGTGGTGTGGAGCATTTCGGGCAACGACAGCGGCGGCGGAGCGGGTTTGGCCGCCGACCTGCGTGCAGCGCAGGCCTTTGGCGTGCACCTCTGCCCGGTGGTCTCCGCGATCACGGCACAGAACTCCGTGGCGGTGCAGTCGGTGGTGCCGATGGACGCTGAATGGCTTGACGCCCAGTTGAAGGCGTTGGCGCAAGACTTGCCGCCGCGCGCCATCAAAACAGGCTTGCTGGGGGGCGTGGCGCAAATTGAAGTGGTGGCGCGTTGGGTCGACCGTCTGCGTGAAAAAGGCCCACTCGCTTTGGTGGTTGACCCCGTTTTGGGCTCGACCACCGGAACCTCTTTTGCCAATCAAGCCGTGGTGCAAGCCTACCGCGAATGGCTCTTGCCCCGAGCGACCCTCATCACGCCGAACCAGCGTGAGGCATTGCGCTTGTTGGGCGAAGATCAAAACCCGAAACCTGTGATTGAACCGCAACCGCTGGATGGGCCGGAATGGGCCAGGCGTTTGATGGCCCAGGGTGTGCAGGCGGTTTGCATCACCGGCGGCGACACCGACTTGGCCCCTGGCCAGTCCTTGGATTGGCTGAGCACCCCGGAAGCCTCGGGTTGGTTGAGTTTGCCCCGAGTCGCCACGGTGCACCACCACGGCACCGGTTGCACTTTTGCGACCAGTGCGGCCAGTGCTTTGGCCTTGGGTTTTGTTTGCGCCGACGCGGTGGTCTTGGCCAAGATGGCCACCACCCATGCGTTGCGCCACGCTTACCCGGCGGGCGCAGGGGCGGGCCCCGTACAGGCGCAAAGTGACTTTGGCAACGACCCCAGCTTGCTCCCGACCTTGTCTTGGGAGGCTGCTGAGGTCACCTTGCAGGCACCCGATGGGGCGCAAAAGCTGAAACAGAACCAGAACCAAAAGACCTTGGGCTTGTATGCCGTGGTGGACCATTTGGCGTGGTTAAAACAGGTGTTGGACGCGGGCATACGCACGGTACAGCTGCGCATCAAAGCGCCGCTGGAGCCAGGGGCCGATTGGTGGCACGAACTGAACCAAAACATCGAACAGGCGTTGGCGCTTGCCAAAGACTACGGCGCGTCGTTGTTCATCAACGACCATTGGCGTCAGGCCTTGGCCCAAGGGGCGACCGCTGTTCATTTGGGCCAAGAAGATTTGGCAGCGATGACGCCCGAAGAACGCCAGGATTTAAGTGCCAGTGGACTCGCTTTGGGAATCAGCACCCACAGCCTCTGGGAGTTGTGCCGTGCGCACGCCTTGTCGCCTCGTTACATCGCCTGTGGCCCCGTCTGGCCCACCTTGACCAAGGCCATGCCCTGGTTACCCCAGGGTCTACACAACTTGGCTTGGTGGCAGCAAATGGCCGGTTGTCCTGTCGTGGCGATTGGCGGCATATTGTCGGCCGAGCAAGTCGAACAAGCAGCTGCGTGCGGTGTCGACGGCGTGGCGGTGGTGCGGGCTGTGCAGCACGAACCTGCCCAAGGGGTGCCCGTGCTGCAAGCGGCGCTTGAAAAGGGTTGGGCACTGGCCAAGCACAACGAGACGCAACGCCAAACCTTCAAACCGAGGCTGCCTAAACCCTCGCTGGTTTGACCTGGACGTTTCAGGGGGTTGGAATCAGCCCAATGGACAGCGCCGTGAAGCTCAAAAATCCAAAGGCGGTTGACCACAAAACAATTCGGGCGATGCGTTCGGCATTGGCGCCATAACGCTCTGCCAAGAGCGTGACGTTGCTGGCGCTGGGCAGCGCGGCCAAGAGGGTCAAGGAGATTTGCGTGAACGCAGAGAGGCCAGCCGCTGCGCACAACACAAATACCAGCCCCGGATGAACGACCAATTTAAGACCCACCACCGCGGGGATGCCCCAATGGCCCCAATGTCCCCCATGAGGCCCATCAGACGAAGTCTTTTTCTGTGCCAGCAGAGCGCCCACGGTGAACAAGGCCGTTGGTGAGGCGGCGTCGGCCAGCATGGCCATTGGTTGCATCAGGGTTCGAGGCAGGGCCAGCCCCTCGGTGGCCAAAGCGCAGCCCGCTGCAATCGCCCAGGGCAAGGGGTTGCTCAAAACGCCCCGCAAGGCTTTGGTGGCTGCTTGCTGGGGGCTGGTAATGGATCCCAGGGTCGATACGCCGACGGCTTCTTGGGCCTGAGAAACCGTCGGTTGGGCGCCTCCGAGTCTGGACAACGCGATGCACAAGGACGAAGTCACCACCATGTCCACACAGAGGGCCACCAAGGTGGGGCCAGCAGCGCGGGGGCCCAGCAAGCTCACCAACAAAGGCATGCCAATGAAACCGGAATTGGGAAACGCCGCCACCAAAGCGCCAAATGACGCGTTGTTCCAATCCCATCCTGACCCGCCGCTGAGGCGGGCTCGTTTTGCCAATGAGAAGGCGATTGCAAAACCAGAAGCCAAGGCCAGTCCCACCATCAACACGGCACTCGTCAGCCAGACACCCAAAATTTGGGGATTCAAGATTTGATCCACAGGGGTCTGTGCTGCCCAGCGGAACAACATGCAAGGCAGGGCAAAAAACAGCACAAACCCGTTCAGCCCGGGCACCGCGTTGTGGGGCAGCCACCCCAACCGGGCGGCCAGCCAGCCCAGCAAGACCAGCGCAAAGAAGGGAAATGTCAGCCCTAAAAAATCCATGAATGGATTTTTAAACCGCTGCCTTCAATGCCGCTGCCTTGTCGGTGCGCTCCCAAGAGAACTCAGGTTCTTCACGGCCAAAGTGGCCGTAGGCGGCGGTTTTTTCGTAGATGGGGCGCAACAAATCGAGCATCTGGATGATGCCCTTGGGACGCAGGTCAAAGTGCTCGGCCACCAAGGCGGAGAGCTTTTCGTCGGAGACCACGCCTGTGCCCAAGGTGTTCACCGTGATGTTCATCGGCTTGGCCACGCCAATCGCGTAAGCCACCTGCACTTGGCATTTTTTTGCCAAGCCAGCGGCCACGATGTTCTTCGCGACATAACGCGCGGCGTAGGCGGCTGAACGGTCCACCTTGGTGGGGTCTTTGCCAGAGAACGCACCACCGCCGTGGGGGCAAGCGCCGCCGTAGGTGTCCACAATGATTTTGCGACCGGTCAATCCGCAGTCGCCTTGGGGGCCACCGATCACAAAACGACCCGTGGGGTTGATCAGGTACTTGGTGTCGACCAACCACTCTTTGGGCAGGACGGGCTTGATGATTTCTTCGATGATGGCCTCGGTGAAGCTGGCCTTCATTTTGTGCGGGGTTTCGCTCTGATCGGGGCTGTGTTGGGTGGACAGCACCACGGTGTCAATGCTTTGCGGCACACCGTTCACATAGCGCAGCGTGACTTGGCTCTTGGCATCGGGGCGCAAAAAGGGCAGGCGGCCGTCTTTGCGCAACTGGGCTTGGCGCTCCACCAAGCGGTGGGCGTAGTGGATCGCGGCGGGCATCAGCTCAGGCGTTTCGTCGCAGGCATAACCAAACATCAGGCCTTGGTCGCCCGCACCGGTGTTCAAATGGTCGTCCGAGGCATGGTCCACGCCTTGGGCGATGTCATTCGATTGTTTGTCGTAGCAAACCATCACCGCGCAGCCTTTGTAATCGATGCCGTACTCGGTGTTGTCGTAGCCAATGCGTTTGATGGTGTCGCGCGCCACTTGGATGTAGTCCACATGGGCGTTGGTGGTGATTTCACCGGCCAGCACGACCAAGCCGGTGTTGGTCAGGGTTTCAGCGGCCACGCGGCTGCGTGGGTCTTGTTTGAAAATTGCGTCCAAAATCGCGTCAGAAATCTGGTCGGCCACCTTGTCGGGGTGACCTTCAGAGACGGATTCAGAGGTAAAGAGATAATCGTTCGCCATGTCAAAAAACTCCAAGTTCAGTTAAGGGGCGTTGCCCTCAGCTTGGTGACTGTGGCGAACGCTTTAGCAGTTGTTTTTAACGTCGCCCTGCAAGTTGTTCAGTAACTCGGCGACGTGTGTATTCTATTCAAAATGATTTGGTTGTTCAAATTCTTCTCCCGATGGCCATTGTGGGCATTGCACGCCTTGGGCTGGGTCTTGGGTTGGACCACATTTTTGGTCTCTCCGAGTTACCGGCAGCGGCTCATGGCCAACGCCAAATTGGCGGGACAGTCTCATGCGGTTTGGGCCAGCGTGGGGCAGGCCGGTTGTTTGGTCGGGGAGACCCCCAGGCTGTGGTTGGGTGAACAGCCGCCCTGCGAATGGATCGATGCCGATTTGTTAACCCGGGCCCATGCAAAAGGCAAAGGCATCTTGCTGCTGACGCCTCATTTGGGTTGCTTTGAGATGGCGCCGCAGTCCTTTGCCAAACAGTTTGCGGACCCACTCGGCCCCATTACAGTGTTGTACCGACCTTCTCGCAATGCCAGCTTGGCGGAGGTCCAGTCCACCGCACGCGAACGCCCCGCACTAAAAACAGCCACTACCACGATGGGGGGGGTGCGCCAAATGTTGAAAGCCCTGCGGGCTGGCGAAACCGTGGGTTTGTTACCCGACCAAGTACCGCCCGAAGGTCAGGGCGTTTGGGCCTCTTTTTTTGGCCAACCCGCTTACTCGATGACCTTGGCGGCTCGCTTGGTTCAGCAGACCAACGCGGTCGTGGTGTTGGTGATTGTCGAAAGGTTGTCTTGGGGCCGTGGTTACCGAGTTCATTTGGCTGAATTGGCACACCCCTTGGCGGCTGATTTAGACTCCGCGGTTCAACAAATCAATGGGGAGATGGAGCGTTTGATTGCCCGCTTCCCCGAACAATACCTGTGGGCTTACAACCGCTACAAAGCGCCTCGATCGGGGGCATGAACCATGGCTGCTAAATGGGGCATTGCCCTTTTGACCCTGCTGGGGCGCTTGCCTTTGCCCGTGTTGCGCGCTTTGGGCTGGGGTTTGGGCTGGGTTTTGTACGCGGCGGCTCCAGGGCGTCGCCATGTGGTGCAGACCAATTTGAAGCTTTGTTTTCCAGCGGTCTCCGAAGCCCAACGGCGTCGTTGGGCCGTGCAAAATTTCATTTACTTTGCCCAAACGCTGTTGGACCGAGGTTGGTTGTGGAGCGCCTCGGCCGATGTGATTGAGAGCCGCTTGAAGCGGGTCGGGGCTTGGTCTGAGTTGGCGGCGTTGGCAGAAAGAACAGAACTGACTTCTTCGACATCGACCTCAACGGCGACGCCCCTTCCGACCCCCACGGTTTTGTTTTCACCCCATTTTTATGGTTTGGAGGCCGGTGCGATGGCCATGTCTTTGGCAATTGACCGGGACTACACCAGCATCTTCACCACCCAATCGAATCCGGCCATCAACGACTGGATGACCCAGGGCCGTCAGCGCTTTGGCAAAGTGCAAATGTTGCGCCGTGACCAAGGGGTGAAATCGATTGTCCAAAGCCTGCGCAAAGGCGGTGCTTTGTATTTGCTGCCTGACATGAATTTTGGCCCCGAGGAATCGATTTTTGTCCCCTTCTTCGGTCAGCAGGCCGCGACCGTGCCTTCGCTGTCTCGCTTTGCCAAATTGGGCCGAGCGCGGGTCGTGCCGGTGGTGTCGCGGGTCACCCGAACCGGCTATGAAATTGAAGTCATGCCGCCTTGGGCGCATTTTCCCAGCGACGATGTGCAAGCCGATACGGCCTTGATGAACCAGCGATTAGAGGGCTGGATCAACCAAGACCCCGCGCAGTACTACTGGGTGCACAAGCGCTTCAAAACCCGCCCTCCCGGTGTGGCGTCGGTTTACTGATTCAAAAACGCGCCCATTTGCTGCGCTACCCACGCAGGCTCTTCATGCACCATCCAGTGGCTGGCGTTGGCATTCGTGCGCAAAGTCAGCTGAGGCACATAGTCCTCCAGGCCGTCTAACAAGCCAGGCCGCAGGGCGATGTCCTTCAAGCCCCACAGCACCAGGGTGGGCACTGAAATGGTCAACATGCTGCGGGGCAGTTCCAAAGTGACAATGGTTTTGTCGTCTGCGGTTTCAGGCCGCAGGGGAGAAGCGCGGTAGTAATGGCACCCTGCCTCTAGGCCCAGTGACCACACATGCTCGTATTGGGCCATGACCTCATCGGTGAGCCAAGTGGGGCGCTCCGGGTTCATCAAGAAAGGCCACAAGCGCTTGAAATGGTCCTCCGCCAACAGCTGGGCGGAATCGGGGCGCACCAAAAAGTTCATGTAGGCGCTGGCGGCTTGTTGCTCGGGGCTGTTTTTTAACTCGCGCCAAAAAGTGCCGGGGTGCGGCGAGTTCACGATGACCAAGCGCTGCATCAATTCTGGGCGTTGGTTGGCCACACTCCAAGCGACCGCGCCGCCCCAATCGTGCGCGACCAAGGCGGCCAAGGGCCTTTTCGGGCTGATCTGCTCCATCAAGGCGTAGATGTCTTGACACAAAAATTTGGCCCGATAAGCGCCGACCTCGGCTGGCCGGCTGGAGTGCTCGTAGCCGCGCAGATTCGGCGCGACGCAGCGGTAGCCGCCGTTTTCGGCTTTGGCGAAGTGCAACAGCAATTCGTCCCAAACAAAAGCCGCCTCGGGAAAGCCGTGCAAAAACAACAACACCGGGCCCTCTTTGGGCCCCGAGGCGCGGCAGCTCAATTCGATGCCATGCGGCAGCACGGCACGAAAAGTTTCAATCCCGGGGTTCGCTTTCAGAGACGGGGTGGGCGAGGGCTGCATCGGAAATTCCTGTGTGGGTTTCTAAGGCCTTGGTTTCTAGGGCCGAATGTTCAAGGGCCAGTTTTTCGGCCTCAGGTCCGTGGGCCCATTGCCACAGCAATTGGGCCGTTTCTTCGACGCCGATTTTTTTCAAGGCCGAGAAGAGTTTGACGTCTCCGCCGCCGGCTTGCAGTCGCGCAATCGACAGGGCCTTGGCCCCCTCGGATCGGGTCAGCTTATCGGCCTTGGTCAGCAGGACCAAAAATTTAAGACCTTGCTCGACCCGAGGACGGACGATTTCCAGCAGGCTTTCATCCAATTCAGTGAGTCCCAAACGGGGGTCGCAAAGCAGGACCAAACCCACCAAATTGGGGCGACTGACCAAATAATTGGCCATCACCCGTTGCCAGCGAATTTTGTCGTCCTTGGGCACGGCCGCATAGCCGTAGCCCGGCAAATCAGCCAACACGGCGTCGGTTTCATTGTGACGACCCACCGCAAACAAATTGATGTGCTGGGTGCGGCCGGGCTTTTTGGAGGCAAAAGCCAGCTGTTTGTGCTGGGTCAGGGTGTTGATGCAGGTGGACTTGCCCGCATTGGAACGGCCCACAAAGGCAATTTCAGGCACGCCGAGCGGAGGCAAGTGGTGAAGTTGGGCGGCGGTGGTCAAAAAACGGGTGGTGTGCAGCCAGCCCATGGCCTCTTTGCCAGTGATGTCTGAGGGCGTGGCGGGTATATTTATCATGAGGATCCAGTGCAAAGCGCCAAAGTGGGCTTTGCCTCATTGTAGAATCCGGCCGATTAGCGACCCATTTAACCCTTCGAGTTGACCTATGAAGCTGCTTGCTACTTTTGCCACTTTGCTGACCAGCCTGGCCTTGTTTCTGCCCATTTCTGCTGCCCACGCTGAGGAAAAAGCCGAGGCCCCTAAATCGACCAAGCCCGACTTGGCTGCCGGTGAAGCCCGTTACACCGCCGTTTGCGCGGCTTGCCACGGCGCGGATGGCAACTCAGGCTCTCCCGCTTACCCCAAATTGGCCCACCAACACCCCGAATATTTGGTCAAACAATTGACAGAATTTAAGTCGGGCGCCCGCGCCAACGCCGTCATGTCCGGCATGGCGGCTGGCTTGAGCGACGCCGACATGAAGAACATCGCTTACTGGTTGGCCAGCAAGGCCCAAAAACCTGGCTTTGCCAAGAACAAAGACACCTTGGCACTGGGCGAAGCCCTGTACCGCGGCGGCAGTGCCGACAAGAAAATGGCCGCTTGCGCCGGTTGCCACAGCCCCAACGGCGCGGGTATCCCTGCCCAATACCCCCGCTTGGCGGGTCAGCATGGCGATTACACCGCAACCCAACTGACGGCTTTCCGCGATGGCATTCGCCTGAACAGCCAACAAATGGCGGGTGTGGCGGCCAAGTTGAGCGACAAAGAAATCAAGGCCCTGGCCGATTACATTGCTGGCTTGCACTGAGTGGAATCCCGCTTGATTTGTCATGCCAGCGGGCTCATTCAAAGAAGCGGTCATTTCCGACTTCCAAAGGCGTAAAGGGCTAAAGGAAAGGCCAAAAGGAAAGGCCTAAAGGTCTCAAGGCTTAGAACCTCGGTTCTAGGCCTTTTTGCTTTGGGGCGCCCCTTGAAGCCGAAGCAACGCTCGGCCTTTTCCGTCTTGCAAGATGAGTTCAGATCCATCGCGGTGTGCACTTTGAGTGGCGCTTAGGGCCTTTAAAAACGAGGCCTCCTGATCTGACGCGGGACCCAAACACATCATTTGTGTGGCCGCCAAGCCGACAAGCTGCAATTGAGCCCCTGCGACCTGCCAACGGCCATTGAAGTGGTTGCATCCCCCAAAGCCATGCACCTGACCATCGACGTCAAAATTCAGCTCAGCGGGAGGCGTGCCGGGCGAAGTCCAAGAACTTCCACCCAAATTCAAGTCCACCTTCGCCACAGCTTCGGTGTTTTCGTGCGTGATCGACGAATGACAACCCGCCAAGCAAAGCCCCATGCCCACAGACAACGTCGCAATCCAACAAAAAAAGTTCATCCGGCTTGAGTTCATCCCGCTATTGTGCGGCGAGCGCCCCTTTAAGGGGGCAGTCATCCGGGCAGTTAGTCAGCACGGGCTTGAAAACAGCGCATCAAAAGGTCTTGGACCTTTGGGGTTTCTTCATTTTGGCCTCGACAATGTTAAATTGAGTGGCCTTAATGGAGAAACCCCATGCTGCTACGGTCGTTAGATTCCGGTTTTGTTCACCCGCATGCCAGTGAAATCACACCAGAGAAGGTCTGGCAGGAGCGCCGTCACTGGATGAGTCAAGCCGCGATCGGCGCGATCGGGGTCACCGGTGTCATGGCCGGATTGGGCGGCCCAGCCTGGGCCGCTGAAGCGCCCGCTGACAAACTCACGCCCTTCAAAGACGCGACGGGCTACAACAATTTTTATGAATTCGGAACCGACAAGGCCGACCCTGCCCGCAACGCCCACACCTTGGTGACGCGGCCTTGGAGCGTCATGGTCGATGGTTTGGTGAAAAAGCCCCTCCAATTTTCTTTGGATGAGCTGCAAAAAATAGCCCCCCAAGAAGAACGTGTTTACCGGCTTCGCTGCGTCGAAGGCTGGTCCATGGTGCTGCCTTGGCGCGGCTTTTCATTGGCCGAGTTGATTCGCCGTGTCGAGCCTTTGGGCAGCGCTAAATACGTCGAATTTCAATCACTGGCCGACCCCAAAACCATGCCCTTTGTGGGCTCACGCTTGCTCGACTGGCCCTATGTGGAGGGCCTGCGCCTGGACGAAGCCTTGAACCCCCTGACGCTCTTGGCTTTTGGCATGTATGGCCAACCTTTGACCAACCAAAATGGCGCCCCGGTGCGCTTGGTGGTCCCTTGGAAATATGGTTTCAAAAGTGCCAAAAGCTTGGTGAGGATTCGCTTCACTGAAAAGCAACCCGCGACGGCGTGGAACAAGGCCGCGCCTGAGGAATATGGCTTCTATTCCAACGTCAACCCGGAGGTCGACCACCCCCGTTGGAGCCAGGCGACGGAGCGCCGTTTGGGCGAGGACACCTTGTTCGCCAAAAAACGCAAAACGCTGATGTTCAATGGCTATGCAGACCAAGTGGCCTCGCTCTACTCGGGCATGGATTTGCGGCGCAATTTCTAAGACAGGGTGGCCTTTGCGGTGGCAACTCGACAACGCCGGGAGCGTTACATTCAGCTGGGAAAAGCGGGCCTGTTTTTACTTGGCCTGGGTCCTTTGCTTGGTTTGATCTTCGGCGTTCTCAATGAGCGTTTGGGCGCCAATCCCGCTGAGTATTTAATTCGATCTCTCGGGGATTGGACGATGCGGGCCTTGTGGCTGACCTTGGCCATTACCCCCTTGCGACACCTCTTTGGGTGGCCCTGGCTGGTGCGTTATCGCCGCCAGTTGGGCTTGTTTGCTTTTTTTTATGCCAGCTGTCATTTGCTGAGCTACGCCGTCTTTGACATGGACCTGGACGTGGCTGAGATGGCGCATGACCTTGTCAAGCGGCCGTTTATTTGGGTGGGTTTCAGCGCATGGCTCTTGATGGTGCCGCTGGCGCTGACCTCTTTCAACGCGGCGATCCGGCGTTTGGGTTCACAGAATTGGCAGCGTTTGCACCGCTTGGTTTACGCCATTGCCTTGATGGCTTTGCTGCATTTTTTTTGGATGCGAGCGGCGAAACACAACTTCAATGAAGTGGCCGTTTATGGCCTGATCTTATTGCTGTTGTTTGGTTGGCGCGTACGCCACCGCTGACATCACAGCAGTTGTTCTAAAGCCAGTTGGTCTTCAATGCTTTCTCGGCGTCGAATCAATTGGGCTTGATTGCCTTCAACCAAGATTTCTGCGGCACGCCCGCGCGTGTTGTAGTTGCTGGCCATGCTCACACAGTAAGCCCCGGCAGACAGCACTGCCAGCAGATCGCCTGGCGAGACATTCAAGAGGCGGTCGCGCCCCAACCAATCACCGCTCTCGCAAACCGGTCCGACCACGTCGTAGAGCTTGGCTTCGGCAACGTGTTCCAGAACCGGCATGATGTGGTGAAAAGCCTGGTACATGGCGGGCCGTGGCAAGTCGTTCATGGCCGCGTCGACAATGCAAAAATTCTTTTGTTCGCCCGCCTTGAGGTAGAGCACCTCGGTCAAGCAGACCCCGGCGTTGCCTACCAAGGAGCGACCGGGCTCGATCATCAATTGGCGTTGGCCATAACCCCGTGCATCCAGTTTGGCCAGAAGCAAAGCCCAAAGTTGATCGGCAGCGGGGGGCGTGTCGCCGTTGTAGTCAATGCCCAATCCACCCCCAAAATCGATGTGGTGCAAGGGGATGCCCGCGGCTTCAATTTGAGCCACCAAATCCAGCACCCGGTCCATGGCTTCCAAGTAAGGATCGACCTCGGTGATTTGCGAGCCGATGTGGCAGTCGATGCCCACCACCTGCAGACCGGGCAGGGCGGCTGCACGTTGATAAACAGACAAAGCGTCTTCGTGGGCAATGCCAAATTTATTGCCCTTCAAGCCCGTTGAAATATAGGGGTGTGTTTTGGCGTCCACATTGGGGTTCACGCGCACACTGATGCGGGCCCGAAGGCCCAGGCTCAGCGCCTCTTCGTTGAGCACCGCCAGCTCGGCTTCGCTCTCGACATTGAAGCAAGCGATGTTGGCTTCGAGCGCGGCGCGCATCTCCGCACGGGTTTTGCCAACGCCCGAAAAAATGACCTTGCTCAAATCGCCGCCCGCGGCCTTGACCCGAGCCAATTCACCCCCCGAGACGATGTCAAAGCCGCAGCCTTGTTGGGCAAAGAATTGCAAAATAGCCAATGAAGAATTGGCTTTCATGGCGTAGCAGATTTGAGCCTTCCGGCCCTCGAAACCCCTTTGATAAGCCGCCAAAGCACCTTGCATCGCGGCTTTTGAATACACAAACAACGGCGTGCCGTGTTGGGCCGCCAAGTCGTTCAGCGAGCAACCCTCCACGAACAGCCGGCCCTGCTGTCGGTGCACATGGGGATGCCCAGGCAGGGGGGTGGTCAAATTGTTTTGAACTGGAGATGCGTTTGTATGAGCAGGCATTGGGGGGGGCTACAAAAGGGGGTCAGAGGCCGAAGGGGTTAATAGGCGTTGGTGTGGGAGATGTGGGAGATGTTGGTGGTGGGAGGGGTGCTTTTTGAGGCGCAGTCCGCCAACTGTCGGGCAGCCAAGTTTGTGGCAAGGTGGCTCGGTTGGCGGCTGCGGGGTCTTGTGGCAGAGTCAGTGGACCTCGCAGGCCGCAGGCGACCAGGTTGCCCATCAGCAAGCCCGACAGCAAAACCCAAATAAAGCCTTTGATGAGACGAAAAACCATGGGGAACCCAAAAACCATGGGGAACCCAGCAATGGCCCTTCGGGCTTGGCGTGAACTTTGATTGACTAGAATTTCTAACAAACCCGACATGACTGAATTGTAATTAGAGTACCCGCCAATGAATGACCTTGAATTTCTGGACCGCGCTGAGGCTTTGCTGAAATCCGTCGAGGTCACTTGTGACCGGCTCAACGAAACCACCGACCTCGACATCGATGTCCAGCGCAGCGGGGGGGTCATGTCGCTCACCTTTGCCAACCGCAGTCAGATCGTGGTGAACTTTCAAAAGCCATTGCACGAGGTCTGGTTGGCCGCTCGGTCTGGCGGCTACCACTACCGCTTTGTAGAGGCCGATTGGCAAGACACCAAGGGCGGCCTGCCCTTTTTTGCCCGCTTGAGCGAAACGGCCAGCCAGCAAGCAGGCCAGCCTTTGCACTTCAAGCCTTTGTAAGTTCTCTTCTTTTAACGGAACAAGTCCAAAATTTTCGATCGCTCATCCCCCGGTTTGTTGGCGGGTGTGGGGCTGGTCGAGGGGGGTGGATTGCTCGAAGGGGTTGCCACGGCTGGCGCCGCTTGGCTTGCGGGCACGGCGGCCGCTGACGCCGCATGGCCTTCGCCCAAGGTGGTCACCCCGCCGTTGCTGGCGAACTCATTGAAATACCAATCGCCATTGCTGAACACCACGCCTGCGGGCGGTAGGTATTCTTGCACCGGCACATTTTTCAAAGCCTCTTGCATGAAACTGATCCACACCGGCAAGCTCAAGCCGCCACCGGTTTCACGGTCACCCAGCTTGCGCGGGGTGTCGTAGCCAATCCAAGTGACGGCCACCAAGCTGGGTTGGAAGCCGGCGAACCAAGCGTCCATCGAGTCGTTGGTCGTGCCTGTTTTGCCATACAAATCCGGCCGCTTCAAGGTGGCTTGCGCGCGTGCGGCGGTACCGGCACGGGCCACTTCTTGCAACAGGCTGTTCATCATGAAGGCGTTGCGGGCTTCGATGACGCGGTTGTCTTCCTTCAATTCAGCGGGCTGGGTTTGCACCAGCACCTTGCCTTTTTGGTCCGTGATGCGCTCGATGATCCAAGGGTTCACGCGGTGGCCGCCATTGGCGAATACGGAATAAGCACTGGCCATTTGCATGGGCGTGACCGAGCCCGCCCCCAAAGCCATGGTCAGGTAGGGCGGGTGTTTTTCAGGGTCAAAGCCAAATTTGCCAATCCACTCTTGGGCATATTTGGGGCCAATGGCCTCCAAAATGCGGATTGAAATCATGTTTTTCGACTTGGCCAAACCATGGCGCAACGTCATGGGACCTTCAAACTTACCATCGTAATTTTTGGGCTCCCAGGCTTGACCGCCCGTGCTGCCGGCTTCAAAAAACAAGGGCGCGTCATTGACCACAGTGGCCGGTCCAAAGCCCTTTTCAAGGGCGGCTGAATAAATGAAGGGCTTGAAGCTCGAACCGGGTTGACGCCAAGCTTGGGTCACGTGGTTGAACTTGTTTTTCTGAAAGTCAAAGCCACCGACCAAGGCCCGGATGCCGCCGTTGTTGGGGTCCATGGCGACAAACGCGCCTTCTACTTCGGGCAGTTGAGTCGCCTCCCAGGCGTTCTTTGGCGTACGCGCCACCCGGATCACCGCACCACGGCGAATTTTGATGTTTGGCGGGGCTTTGTCAGACAAGCCCGATTGCACCGGTTTGAGGCCTTCACCACTGATTTCAACCAAGCTGCCATCGGAAATTTTGGCGCTGATTTTTTTCGGTGTCACCTCCAACACGACCGCGGCCAGCACATCGCCGTTGTCGGGGTGATCGGCCAAGGCATCGTCCACCGCGTCTTCCTCTTCAGACGCGTTGGTGGGCAAGTCGACAAAAGCCTCGGGGCCACGGTAAATTTGACGCCGCTCATAGTCCATCAAGCCTTGGCGCAAGGCTTTGTAGGCCACCTCTTGCTGGGCCGCATTGACGGTGGTGTAAACATTCAAGCCCCGCGAATAAGCTTCTGGGCCATATTGCGCCACCACCAATTGGCGAACCGTTTCCGTGAGGTAATCGGCGTGCACTGGCAAAGCCTCGGCCCGGCTGCGGATATGCAAAACCTCTTTGTGGGCTTTTTGAGCCTCTTGCTCGGTGATGAAGCCGTTTTCCTCCATCCGATTGATGATGTATTGCTGGCGGATGCGGGCGCGTTCCGGGTTGCTGATGGGGTTGTAGGCCGAAGGGGCTTTGGGCAAACCCGCCAACATGGCCGCTTCGGCGATGCTGATGTTTTGCAGGGGTTTGCCAAAATAAGTCTCAGCGGCCGCCCCAAAGCCATAGGCCTTGTTGCCCAAGTAAATCTGGTTCATGTAGATCTCAAGAATCTGGTCCTTGGTCAACATGTTTTCTAACTTGTAGGTCAGCAACATCTCGTAGATCTTGCGCGTGTAGGTTTTCTCTGAACTGAGGTAGGTGTTGCGCGCCAGCTGCATGGTGATGGTCGAGGCGCCTTGGCCTTTGGCTCGGCCCAAGTTGGCAATGCCCGCGCGCAGGACGCCCAAATAATCAATGCCATCGTGTTGGTAAAAACGCGCATCCTCGGTGGCGATCACCGCGTCCTTCATGATTTGCGGAATTTCATTGATCGGCGTTAATTTCCGCCGTTCGTCTCCGAACTCTGCCAACACCGTGCCGTCTGAGGCCAAAACCCGCAGTGGTAATTTGGGTTGGTAATTCCGCAGGTCTGAAATATCGGGCAGTTTAGGGATGGCCGCGACCATGGCAACCGACACCAAAATGACCAAGCTCAAAACACCTGCGACGGCCAAACCCAGCAAACCGAAAACCAGCTTCCACCACCAAGGTCGCAAGGGCTTGGGGGCCGAGCTGGTCGCAGCGCCTTTGGCTGGTGTTTTGGGGTCCTTGGGGTCTGAGGTGGCCATAGATGCTTTTGGGTTGAAGGCCTGAATTATAGAAATCAGGCCGAAAGGCGCGGGGCCCGGATTCAGGCGGTTGGATTGGCTTGGGCAGCGGTGTCTTGGGCGGGCCAAATCACCCCTAGTATGGACGCATGAACACCCCCCCGCTTGGTTGGCGTTGGTTGGGACGCAAAGCCCCGATGTTGGCGGGCTTGGCTTTGTCTGACGGCGCTTGGCGTTGGGCTCAGGCGAGTCGTCAGGGCGGCTTTGAAGTGGCCCAAGAGCCTTTGCAGCCCGGCTGGGTGGTCAATGGACTGATCGTGGCCCTGGAGCCCGTGCAGTTGGCCTTGATTCGCTTGGTGGACCGATTGGCCTTGAGGGCCTCTGGCGCCAAAACACCCACCCGTGTGGCCATGAGCTTGCCCAGTTCGGCCGTGCTGATGCACCGGACCTGGGTGCCCCAGCACCTGAGCGAGAGCGCGTTGCAACAACTCTGCCGTGAACAAGCCACCGATTGGCTCCCTTTGCCCCTGAGTGAAATGGTCTTAGAGGTGGCTTTGAATGAAGCGGTGACGGCGCCGCCAACAAGGGGTGATCAGGCACCGGAGGAAGGGGCCTCGCATCAAGCGGCTTGGGTGGCGGCCACCCGATTGGAGCGGGTCACGCAGGCCTTGGCTTTGTCGGAGTCCGCCGGTTTGACCTTGTGTGTTTTAGAAACAGAGCCCTGCGCATATCGTCGAGCGGTGCTTGAGCGCCGAATGACCCAAGAAACGAAGTGGCCAGTGGGGTCTCCAAATGAGTTTTCCCTTGGTCTACTTTTGGCTTTGTGTTGGCTGTCGCAGGACACCACGCAATTGCAGTTGCTGCAAAGCACGGGGTCGCAATGGGTGTTGCTCGAGGAGCAGACCTTGGCCTGGGGTTCACGACACTGGGCCATGCCGCTTTCGAATCCCAGTTCGAACCCAGCGTCAGGGCCTTGGGCGCTGCCTGAAGCCCTACAAGCTGTGTTGACTCGCTTTTTGCAGGGGCTGAAGTTGAACGATCAAAGCCAAGACAACCCAACGAGGGGTGCCCCCACCCCTTCCGCCCTTGATGACCTTGACTTACCCGCTTGGGCGGGCATCTATGCCAGTGGCTCGTTACCTGATTGGTTGCTGGATTTGCCACCGGCCGAACGACGGGTGAAGTGGAATGGCCATTTGGGAAAGCCTGCTGACATTTTCGTCTTTGCGCCTTTAATGGCGCACCAAGAACGACGTGACGCGCCCGACTTCAGTGTGGCCTGTGGCTTGGTGCAACACGACAACCACGCGCCACAAAAATCATGAAGCCCCAGCTCAGCTTCAGCTTTAATTTCCTGCCCCACCGGGTGTGGGAGCAGGCACAACGGCGTCGACACTTTTGGCGCCGACTGGGGGTCGGCGCCGGATTGGCTTTGGGCGTCTTGGTCATCTTCCACCTTGGCCTGTCGTATCAAGAAAGGAAGCAAAAGCAAGTTCAGCTTATTTTGCAAACGGGAATCCTCCAGTTAACCCAACAGACCGAGGGCCTGTCTAATGTCAAACCCACCTTGGCGGAGGTCAATGCCCATTGGGACGCCATCCAAGCCTTGCAATCAGACCGCAACGCCGCCGTGCATTTGTTAAACCAACTCCTGCCGATACTGACCCCGGGCCTGACTTTGAGCAAACTCAGCTTGACGGGGCTGCAGGTGGACTTACAAGGCAATGCCCAACGGCAAATTCAGGTGGCCGAGTTGTTTCATGCCATGAACGAATCACCGGCTTTTCATCAAGTTGAATGGGTCGACCTGGCCCGACAAGAGGCCTTTGAGTCCCCATCACCCCCCTCGTCAAATCCAGCCGCCTTGTTGTCGGCTGGGCCTTTGAATTTCAGCCTGCGCGCGCACTTGCGCTGGGCAGATTTGAAAGAGCGAACGCCATGAACCGTTTTGTCCCTGAATTGAAGTGGCGACTTCAACTGGGTTTTGACAGGCTAAAAGGGCTTTTTCAAACCGAGCTGGAGGGCCTCTCCTGGCGAGAGGGCGGGGAGTGGCCGAAAGCGTTGCAATGGGGTTTAAGTGCGTTCATTTTTGTGCTGATTCTGGCCTTGGGTTGGCCCTTGCTGGTGGACCCGGCCCAGGCCGATTTAGGGAAATCGCAGGCCCAGTCCCAGCAACTCAAAACCCAGTTCATCAGCCGCATGGCGGTGTGGCGTGAGGCGCAATCTGTGCATCAGCAGTCGGAAGCGTTGCAGAGCCGCCTTCATCAACTCGAAAAGCAACTGCCCCAAAAGGCCGAGCTCCCCAATCTGATGCTGTCCTTGGACCAGTTGGCCATCCAGCACCAATTGCAATTTGAATGGCTGAAGCCAGGCGCTGAACATTTGGAAAATGGCCTGATTGAGGTGCCCATTCAAATGCGTTTGACCGGTCGTTTTGTCGACGTGGCCTTGTTTTGTGCCGCCGTGGCCAGGTTGCCCAGAATTGTTACCTTGAATCAATGGACTTTGGTTCGTGAGCCCGTCCCTCAAAGTGAGCGGCTGTTGTGGACTGTGCGTGCCAGTACCTACCGTTTTGTGGGAGAGCCCACATGAGCAGGACTTTTTGGATGGCCGTGGTTTTTGGGTTGCTGTGTGGGACCGGTCTGTTCGGTTGTGGTGAGTTCAAACCCACCGCATGGGCCCCTCAAAGTCCAGAGGGCGTGAAAGCCTGGATGCAGGCGCAACTGCAATCCGAACCCGTTTCAAGTTCGTCTAATGACGTGGAGAACGGTGAGGTTAAAAATGAGGTTGTTGGCGAACCGATTCTGATGTCTGAGCGGCTTCGGGCCCCTGACTATGTGCCAGAAGCCTTTCGATTTGCGGCGTCAAATGACCCGTTTCAGAGCCCGAAAACAAGCCTGCCGTCTGGCCCCACATGGGCTTCTGATGTCCCACCCAGCCCTTCTTTCACAGATCAGCCGCCTCAGCTGACCTTGAAAGGCTTGTGGCAAGACGCGGAGGGACGGGCGGCCTTGATTCAAGTGAACCAGCAGTTGGGTGCTTGGCGAACCGGTGCTTGGGTCACCCCAGATTGGCGTTTGGAACACATTGCCGAGCAAACCGTGCAACTGAGCCATCGCCTCAAATCGAGGGCGCCTCAAGGGGGTTGGGTTTGGCAGCAAAAAAGCCTCACCTTGTCTTTGGCCGCCTCCACGGACGTGGTGCCATGAGCATCAAAAACATCAAAAACCCATGGCCCTGGGCTTGGCGTGACCGCATGGGGTTGGGTGCCCATTTTGTTTTTCTTTTGAGTGGGGCGCAGGCTGCAGAAATAGCCCCGATGACCAGCTCCCAGCCTTCGCCCCACCCTTCGCCTCACTTATCAACACCGGCCCCGCCATCTGCCTCTTTAACCGCATTAACCACTTCCTTTAATTTGGCAATCCCCACGGTTTCTTTCAAATCCACTTTTGAGGGAGCGCCCATCACGATGAATTTCCAAAACATCGATGTGCGTTCTGCCCTCAAGGTGTTGGCCGACTTCACCCATCTGAATCTGGTGGTCTCTGATTCAGTTAAAGGCAGCTTGACCCTTCGGCTCAAAGAGGTGCCTTGGGACCAAGCCTTGCAAATCATTCTGGAAGCCAAAGGGTTGACCCAACATGTTCAAGGCAATGTGATTTGGATTGGCCCCCTCAGTGAGGTGGAGGGGCGCATCAAACGCGAATGGGAAACCGCCCAGTGGCAGGAGCGTTTAGAACCCCTGGTCACTGAGTCTTATCAACTCAATTACGCCCATGCCATCGATCTGGCGGGTCAATTGCGTGGATCGCCATCCGTGGGGACTTTTTCTAAC
>Ga0208874_1000160_pt1 | contig 25989 bp, 34 predicted proteins | sample CryBogCBH10Oct08_FD_184604 | JGI IMG/M metagenome (GOLD analysis project Ga0208874, IMG submission 184604) | Freshwater microbial communities from Crystal Bog, Wisconsin, USA - CBH10Oct08 (SPAdes) (version 2) | ecosystem: Environmental > Aquatic > Freshwater > Lake | place: Crystal Bog... | reverse complement strand
GTATTGCTCTATGTAGTATTGCGATAGGAAGTAAATACCTAGAAGAGTATACCAAATTGTTTATGCCCAGTCACAAGAAGTACGCAGCTACGCATGGTTACGACTTTAAAGTTATAACCACGTACTTATCTGCTGTAAACCATCCGGATACACTGTGCTTTCATAAGTACATGCTCTGTTCGCAGTCATGGGCGAATCAATATGACTACATCGTTTACATCGATGCAGATATACTGATAAACGAACGTGCACCTGGAATACCATTCCATCTTCTAGGAAATGGTATCGGGATGGTCGATGAATACTCGCAGCCAACACCCGAGAGACGCCGGGCAGTCCAGGTTAAGAATGGTTGGGAGTCAAATGCTTCTGATTACCTCAGGCTATGTGACTATTACCTTCTCACAGATAGCGTGTTCAATGGTGGGCTAATGGTATTTCAACCGGAAAAACACAAGGGGCTATGCGAGTCGATTTTCGCGAAGCATGTACATAGCAATATCGGTCACCCACGTGGATTTCACTTCGAACAAACGACTACAAACTACGAACTGCAGCGACGAAAAATGGTATCCGTTCTCCCCAACGAGTTCAATGCAATCATAGCAATAGCCAAAAGTGATGATCCATCTCTAACCATCGATGAGTTTTTCAGTCGGAATCATTTTGTTCATTTTGCAGGTCGATATTGTTTCGAATGGGTGGAAAAGTTCACTGCGGGACAAGACTGGGATACATGCCCGACATTGACCCCTGTCTAAAAAGCTCGGGGCTTCTCCAACACCCGATCGCGGAAGGATTCGCTCTGAAATAATGATTGAACGACCAGTCAATTACATCATGATTGATTCGCGGTCGAAACCAATTGAGGAATGAGCGAATACCACCGGGTGACGCTATATAAGCCTCCGTGCACCTCGAACACCCATTTGAGAATTCTGAGACAGGTGGAAGCCACAACGTTGGACTAATCTTCTTGTTCGGCGCCTTCTGGTCATTTGTTATAGCACCGAAGCATCCAAACCCAATGAACGCAAAATCAACTTTCCTTTCACGCATGGTATCGATGTCCTTCCTGATTTCGCTATCTATGACGTCCATTGGATAGACGGGTATCGCGTCGCTTTCAAAGACAACCACATATTGATTCATCACTGCATACTTTTCTAGTAAAGCAATGTGATTGATCGCAAGGCTAACTGCATTGATCTTCTTTCTCGGGTCGAAAATGCCAAATAACCGGTGGTTCCTCGCTCCCTCACCGTAACATACGACACTGGGAGACACGTGGTAGAAATCCATGATTGGCCGAAGCGCATTCGTTCGTTCGGGTTCACGGGTGAGATCTCCGATAAGCTCAACCGAATAGTTTGTGGTTGTCAGCTCGATCCGAAGATCGTTGACGACCTTCCCAATCCAGTTGGTCATATCCTTAACAAAACACGGTTGGTTCACCATCTGGAGCCAGTAGGCATCGTCTTCGCATAACCGTTGAATTTCTGAGATCGCGGCATCGATGTTGGTCGGATCGATGGGAACAAACCGATCGGGGTTGATATACTCTGTTACTCGCTTTGATCCATAATATACTGGAATGGTTCCTGCACGAAGTGGGTTGATTACCTTCTCGGTGATGTAGTGATCTCCCTCTGTGTTTTCAAGTGCGAGAACTACTCGGTATTGACTCTGGAACTGTAGAATATGTTCCTCGTCGTATGACCCAGGTATTGTATGTCCAATGTTATTCTTGTAGGAACCACCCATATCAACGTGAATTCCACGTTTCATCAATTCGTCAATAAAGTCGTTGCGAAACCGCTTACCTGTACCAGCTGATGAGATGACTGCACATATCTTCTTTGGGGGGATCGTCGTGATATTGGTTTGATATGCATGGGGTTTGCAATAGTCGTACGGTAGATAGAGAGGACAACTCACAGAATGCACCCCCAGAATAGCTGAATACTGTGCAGAATGTTCCGGGAGAGGAAGAGACGCCTCACCCGAGAAGAATATACTATATATCCACCGCTTTGATGGGAACACGGACGGACTAAAATGACTCTCAAGTAGAATATCCGCGTCGTTCATTGATTCTGCGATGACAACGTCCCTATTCAACGCCTTGGTTAGAATGTGCTCGAAGAATCCAAAATGTACACCGTTTGTTCTCTCGACAAATCCACCCCAGAATCCATTGATAAACACGCGGAGCGGACGCGGGTCGATAAAGACCTTCTTAAAGATGGCCATTACCTTCTCAGGCGTATAGTCCCTGTATGTGTTCCAATCTTTCTGACTCTCAACTGTCTTATCAAAACGCGTAAGCATGTTGCTCAGGGTTGATTCTGTGTACCAGAATGCCCGGTCTCCCATCAGACGACGATGACCAAGTTCTCCGGATTCAGTGCAAAAGATTGGCTTGTTTCGAATAGCGAACTCTCCCATTGAGCAACTAAATACTTCACCCATTTCCCGAGCGTGAATCATCGCATCACATGTATTGATGAATCTGACCTTACGCACAAGATCGACGATTGGGGGCAAATGAATGACGTTCGGGAGACTGGAGCCAAACGGTCGAGTGTTCATGAAGAGGAAGTAGATACTAGGATATGCAGATGCGACCTCGTATACAATTCGCTTGACGTATCCAATATTGAACTCTTCGTACCCCCCGTGCCGCCCAAATACGGTGGCGGACTCTGGTATACCAAGTTCAGCGCGAAGGTTGTCACTGACGTCCGGTAGGCTCATGATATGAGGAACAAATGGATATTTTCCATTATTGCCCTGCACCCAAGGTGCAATAGACGCATATATATCACCATGGGGGCGATGACAATTGAAAACACAATGGTTCATCGTTTTACAGACCTTGCTAACCAGTTCAGTGCGGTCCCCGCCCTCGATCACATACATCATGTCGCATTTTTCATCAAGCAGGATCTGGTCTACCTGTGAGAAGTGTGTGACACCAAACACCTTAAACTCGGCTTGAAACTTGGCTAAAACCGTTGCATCATTGAATGGTTGAGTTGTATCATATATCACAATACTCTCATTGCCAAGTATGTTTTTATTGCCCAATGCATAATCGTAACAGGCAACCGTTGTTCCACGAAGTGTCAACTGGTTTTCCCAGAAAGCAATCTTCATGTATTCACTGCCGTAATCTCGTCTAAGTTGTTGTTAAATGTCCTTTACAGCGAAGAAGGCCAATGGTAAGTTGATCTTTAAGGACATGGGATGTTACGAGAGTCGCAATGCGTCGACCATGTGGTGTATAGAACAAGCGAATGCTATCTACAACTGGAAAGACTTTGACGAAATCACTATACATACGCAAGACTGGGGGCACACAGACGAATATACCTACAGCAAGGTCGACCAGTATGATGGATTAGTACCAGAATGGAATTTTCACGCATGGCCTCAGATCGGAGTCGATGATTACACCGAAACCACCCTGCAGATAAGCGAAGCCGGGAAAGAACCGTATGAAATTAATAAGGTCGGATGGATCGGCGAAACGGGTCTACCCATTCGCTCGAAAATGCTGGAAATAGCACAACGCAATACAGACGTCTTGGACGTGATCAGTATGAGCTGGATCCGTCAACAGAACAAGGTGAGACTGAATTCAAAGACGTATCTATCTCTTCCTCAGCTAACGAAACGATACAGCATCCTTATTGACGTAGAAGGTGGTGGGTTTTCAGCGAGGTTGAAGTATTTACTCTGGTCTCGCCGACCTGTGATCATCGTAGACCGACCCTTTAAGGAGTTCTTTTTCGAACACCTGAAGGAGTGGGAACACTATATCCCAGTAAAACGCGACCTGTCTGATTTAGTCGAAAAAGCTAAATGGTGTAGAGATCATTATGACGACGCTTTAAAGATAGCAGACCGGGCATATCAGTTCAGCCAAATACATTTAACGCGTGAGGCAGCCTATAAACAATGGAACCGCATACTAACAAATGAAGATTCTTCTGTTCATGACGGGATATCGACAGCATGAAGAGTACGCCTTACAGGCTCGTTTCCTTGCTAGATGTCCAAAGTTACGAGCCAATGCCGAACTGTTTGTCTATAACAACTATATCCAGAATAAGATCGAGGACGTATGTCGAAACATCCCGTTGCCGATGACGATCCACAATACAGATAAGAACGCAGGTTACTATCTTGGACCAATCGAAGCCATGGAGTTTCTCTTCGCTAATCGTGATCTTTCAGTCTACGACTATGTACTTCACCTTCACCCCGATGTCTTCGTCGTAAATGAAGAGCCGTTGATGAAGCTCCTCGAGGAGGAGGTATCTACGCCGAATGTATTCTTAGTGAACAGTGCGGTTCCAAATGATAGTCGGTTCTACTGCTTTGATTTCTTCGCGTTCAAGCCCCGCCTCCTCGAAAAATCGATCTTCGTGAATTGGTCGAACTGGGTGGGACCCTGCGAGTATTTCCTTCATGACCGTATTGTTGAGAACTCGATCCCCCATCGGTTGGTACAGCGGTACAGCGAACCAGGGAAGACCCGCGAGATTGACGAATTGGGTCTTTGGCATGAACATGAACTCTCGAAGATCAGACAGTTTTTATCGCGTATTGAGCGACTCTCATGAAATCTCCAGGGTCGTCAGAATGGACATATGTGAAAATCCTATTATATAGCGAACGTTCCGAACTGTTGGTTATGATGATTACGTCCTTACCGTATACGGTCTTGATCGCATGTAGTATACGATAACAGTCGCGGATTGGGCGATGACAGACACAGATAACACGATCAGAACTGCGAAGAATTGATCGGAATCGCTGAATCCTTCGCTGATATTTCTCGTAAACAGTTGGATAGTAGTCTAGCCAGTTATCTACAATCGTCGTTTCCCGAATGAATTCTTCGTCAACAGTCGATCTACTTTCGATTGTTGGATAGTCGTGATGAAAGCTAAATCCTAAATCGTCCGTTAGTACTGTGTTCATACCAAGGTCTGGATGAGGGCTATTAAAGTGAAGGTTTGTATGGAACCCATTAAAATCGGTCTCGATGCATTTCACGATTGAATTCCCGCTTCCCGTAATCCAATCGAAAGGAAAGGCCTCACGTCGAACACCAAGCTTACGTAATATAGATGCCGGTTGGCATGTGTCACCCAGTGAAATATACGTCGTCATTGTCTGTCTACCACAAATGCACTCGGGTTTCCGGACGCATTTGTGGTTTTGTGTTTGGTTCTTCTTCGTGGTTTTGAACCTTGCGGAGGTCTCTAGTTGCTGTAGGCCAGGCCACCCATGCCGCTCATCACGCGGAGCACGTTGTAGTTGACGGCGTACACGCGCACCTGCGCCGTGCGGCCAGAGCGCACCGTGTTGACGGACACCGTGAGCTGGAGCGTGGCCTTGTCGATACGCGAGAAGTTGCACGTGCCGGACGGCTGGTGCTCCTCCGGCTTGAGCGCGAAGGAGTACACGCAGATACCCGGAGCCGTCGGGGTACGCGTGTGGTGCTGGTAGGGCTGCACGTACGTGAAATAACGTCCCTCGCGCTCCGTGAAGCGATCCTGGCCGTTGAGCTGCAGCTTGGCGACCTCAGTCGGGCACTTGCCAGAGCAGCGAGTGCCGGAGTTGAGGATGACCTTCGCGAGGAGGTAGTTCGTCGTGTCCTCAAACAGGTACTGCTGGTCGTTACCAAGGTTACCAAAGTTGGTATCGAGCCACGACGCACCCGCCAGGGACGGACCAACGGCGATACCCACACCCGGGAGGTAGGGACCAGACGCGTCGCCGAGAATGGTAGGCACCTGGAGACCACCCGCCACGTTGGGAGCCTGGCCGCCGCCCAGGGAGCCACGGGCGAGAACGTCCATGATCACACCCTCCGTCGAGAAGTCGTCGGAGTAGTTGAACGGCTGGCAGCCGTTGACCTCAGTGATGTGGGGCGGGGGCGGCTGGGAGCAGTCGACGAAGGAATCGCGCTGGACGACCCACACGAGCTCCTTCACCGGGTGGTTGAAGTTCAGCTGGATCTTGTTCGAGCTCGACGTGATCGACTCGGCGCCCGTGAACTGCAGCTGCTCGATGAGGTACTCGTGCGTCTGCTGGGCGAAGCGGCGACGCTCCTCCGTGTCCAGGTAGATGTAGTCGATGTACAGCGACGCGGCCGTCAGCGACTGGATCGCCGTCGGGGCAGCCGACGAACCCGAAAGCTCATAGTAGCAGCAGTTGACCCACTGGTCGAACTCAACGTTGATGCGCACCTCGTGGTACTGGAGCGCGATCAGCGGGATCGCCAGACCCGGGTTGCGGCAGAACCAGAACTGGAGCGGGATGTACAGCGTACGCGCCGGGGTACCCGCGCGGGGGGCGCACGAGTTCGTCAGCTCAGAACCAGCGCAAGACACATCCAGCGCATAGCCCTTGCGATCCTTCATCAGCACCAGGTCGTGCGTGTTGCCGATCATCTCATCGAGCGCCGTCACCGTGCCAAGATCCTGGGTCAGCTGCGTCCAGATCTGCATCCAGTCGCCATACTGGCGATCGATGCGCTGACCGCCAATCTCGAGCTCAACCGTCTTGATCATGCGGTGGCCGATGTAGTTGAGCCAACGGAAACGGGCGATCTGGTAGTTGTTACCGTTGGTCGTGTTGCCGTCAATCTGTACCGCCGGGAGCACCACCTGGATGTACGTGCGGAACATCAGATCGGCGTTACGGTTGATGATCGCCGTCACACGCTTGTTGAAGTCGGCCTGGCCGTTGAAGGTGACCTCAATGGACTCCATCGCGAAGTTCGTGTGGCGCTTGAAGAGCACCTTCCAGAACGTGATCTGGGGGTTGCCGCTGATGTAGATATCCTGCGCACCGTACGAGACGAGCTGAAGAAGACCGCCACCCATGTCGTTGTTGTGTGTACTGTCAATATTTTTTCGTGGCAAGAATCTACACGTACGACGACCCTCTTTAAAAATGCGTATCTACGCAGTCAATTGCGATACCGGCCGCGGCGAACGTCTGAAAGCTGCCGCAGCACCGCTGAACCTTGATATCGAGTTAGTCCAGTCGCCCCTGAAAGACGACCCGGAGGTTGTGCGTCGCGGAGCCACCTGTTTCGCACGAGACACATCCTATCCGACCGGTTTCGCAGCAACCCTGGGACATATTCGCTGCATGCAGCGACTAGTCGATTCTGGGGATCCTCTTGCCATCATTATTGAAGATGATGTGAGGTTTCACAAAGCCTTCAATGAGGTTGTCGATGCATTGATTCCGCATATGATGGAGGGGAATACGGATATCCTGTCGTTGGGGTATATCAACATTCCAGGAGGCGAACACTATCACACAAATGGGCACATTCTCATCCGCAATGTGGGTGTCTCCAATCCATGGGGTGCACAGTGTTACATGATTACACGGGAATGGGCAGCCAAGTTCTGTAAGATGTTTGAAGTTGACGATGTTTCGGGACCGTACCAGTCTCACTTTATTACGGACTGGGTGATGTTCGATCCGATTCTCGGGGTTCGTCGGGATACACTCATGTGGCCTATTGCAGTGGAAGGCCCCAACGAACAGTCCATTGCCGCATTCAATACAGGGAAACCCGATCTGTTTCAGACAGTTCCTCGTGAGTATTTCTATCTGTAGACGTGGCATGTTCGGCACTGCGGAACATACAGATCGGCTCCACCAATCGCGATCTGTCCATATCCTGTCCGCAGCCTCCGAGTAAAATGTGCAGGTTGTCCGCAGATGCACAGACTCGACAGCTGTGTAATCTTGTCGGCCAGTGGAATCACGTTCAGAAACTCGCCAAAGGGACGCCGGTCGGAATCGCCTGATAGCCCACTCAGTATCAGGGTCTTGCCCAACGTGTCCACTACAAACTCCACGAACGGAATCAACCCTTCAAAGAACTGCGTCTCATCGACAATGACAATTGAAAAGGAGGACAGAAAGTCCGCAGTCAACCCATTCAACGTGTTCGTAGTGTAACATGGGAGCGAGTCTCCGTCGTGCGTCGTGATCTCATTGACATTGACAGAACGGGTATCGATCGATGGCTTCACCACCAAGACCTGCAGGTTCTGAGCCGTATACTTTCGGGCAAGACTGAGCGCATACGATGTCTTTCCCGCAAACATCGGACCCAGCACCACTTCGAGCGACATTTACTTACGATGACGGCGGCGGCGTGTATGCGACTTTTCCCGCATCTCCTGGTTCGCCCACGTCTTGAACGAGGGATTTCCACGGTGAACCTTCTCCTTCAGCTCCATCTTTGCCCACTTGCGGAACGTCGTCGTCCGCCCTTCCCGTGCCTCCTGCTTCGCCCATTGCTTGAAGGTTAAACGCGCCATTTATAGACACTCGCCAAAAAACACCAATGGAGGAGGACGGTGTCATTGCCACTGTTGCCATTGCCGCCGTATTGGCAGTTGCCTTGGCATGTACATGTTGTTCCTATTTCGAGAGGCGAGTTGTCGAGGAAGAGTATGAAATTAGCGCGTGAGCAACCTTCATGCTACTCGCATTCCATAACCATGTTCGAGGACTGCAAGGTTGAGCTTCTGGAGACGTTTGGCAATGATCTGACGGTCGTCAATGCGGCTCGTGTGTCGCTGGGAAAGCATGTCGTTGAGTTCACCGACAAGGATGCCAAGCTGATCAAGTATCTCGCAGATCATGAGCACACATCGCCCTTCTTCCATCCTCAGTTGCGGTTTCGACTGAAGATGCCGATTTGGATGGCTCGGGAGTGGTTTCGGCACACGATTGGGTTCTCTCGCAATGAGGTCAGCCGTCGCTACGTAGATGACCCGCCAACCTTTCACATTCCTCACCTTCGGACTCGTGCACCGGGGAAAAAGCAGGGGAGTAATGATGACGTGCACCCGCAAAATGACGTGTTTCGCGAGACATTGAAGGACAGTTGTCGGGTCGCCGTCAATAGCTACAACCTCTTACTGGCCAACCAACTTCCACCTGAACAGGCCCGTATGGTGCTTCCTCAGAATATGATGACGGAGTTTATTGAGACGGGTTCGTTGGCTGCATATGCTCGTCTGTGCCATCTTCGCATGGGATCCGATGCTCAGGCAGAGATTCGTGCCGTGGCGGGTCAGGTTAGCGAACTCGTGCGTGGCGTGTTCCCCGTCTCTTGGTCCGCTTTGACCGCCTAGTCTTGCGACGACGGCCACCTGCCTGTAACCTTTTCATAGATGCGAAGATTTCATCCGGTGTCGCAGTTCTGACATTAAGAGTTGAAACCTGTTCCAACATTCTGACTGCCCAAGACGCACACTGTCCTGCCCCGCCATCGTTTCTCGATAAATCATACTCATCGCCCGTCTTACCTGCCATAGGTGCAATGAGCTTGATACTACCTATTTGTAATAACGTCTCGAGATATGACCTGATTTTTTCTCGCCAGTCGTTCCTGAGACCGGTGCCCCCGCCATCGTTTTTGGGGTTCAGAAAGACATCCGTATTATATGGCTCAAGTAAGATTAGTTCATATCCTTCTGCGGCCTTACGAAGAATGTATGAAATCATATGGCAAACTTCATCTGTACTGCCTTCTAGGACGAAACACATCCTAATCATACCCAGAATTGGTTTGGGGTCAGGGTCGGTCTTTAACTGCATGGTCGGGTTATCGTCGGCCTCTAAATCCGCATTCCGAGTAATCCAATTATACGCTCGATGGTGATTAAAAATAAAATCTGCACCGGTCTCGGATTGAGATCCGTTCAGATCGAAGAATGAGATGTTTTTATTGTGACTGATTCTCTCCACAAAACTCTTACGCAGATCGAATGAATACGGACATCCCATCGACACCCGAGTTTGATAAACTTTAAGGCCACGTTCTGGCATGGATCTGGATGGCAGACGAGGATACGGAGCATAAAACCCGCGTCGCACAATGTCTCCTCTCATCGTACCCATCTCGATTATATCATTCCAACACTTTACTCCATAACCATGCGGGGTACAATGTGCATGGCCTCCAGCTCCTGCATCCAGAGCTTCATCGCATACGGAATGGTCTTCTGAACGAAGTCTGTCTTGTTGCCGCATGATCCGCAAGAGTACAGCCCCTCCTGTGGATTCACAATGGCCAGTGTTCCGCACGTCTTGCATATGCCCGTCGAGAAGGGGTCAGACACATCCATCAGTCGCTCCTTGGTGAAGGCCGCCGCACCGTGGGAGATCATGCAGTCACGCTCCATCTCACCCACGCGAAGACCGCCATCGCGAGACCGTCCCTCGCACGGCTGACGCGTCAGCGATACGATGGGTCCACGTGCGCGAGAATGCGACTTGTCAATGACCATGTGCTTGAGGCGCTGATAGAAGGTAGGTCCCATGAAGATTTCTGCTTGCATCATCTCACCGGTCTGTCCATTGTACAGGATCTCGTTGCCATATGGATGCATTCCCAGCTCGAGCATCTGCGCCCGTAGCTCCTCTACCTTGAGATGCGAATACGGCGTTCCATCGCCCAGCGTCCCCTTCTGAACACACACCTTTCCAAAGATACACTCCATCAACTGTGCAATGGTCATTCGGCTAGGCACAGCGTGTGGATTCATAATCAGGTCAGGTCGGAGACCCGAACCCGTGAACGGCATATCCTGTTCGTCCAACAGCATTCCCACCGTTCCCTTCTGTCCGTGGCGGGAGGAGAACTTGTCACCAATCTGGGGAACGCGCTCCGACACCACGCGAACCTTAACGAATGGATAGCCATCCGAGTTCTTGTCCTGCCACACGCCATCGATGCGACCAGGTTCGGCATTCTTGTGTGTCGTCGAAGCATCGCGGAAGGCATACCCCGCCGTATCGTGGCGCAGGTTGACAACCTTGCCGATCACCACATCGTTCTCGTTAATATGGGCATTCAGAAGAGGAATCCCATTCTCACCGATCGCCGAATAGCTGGTGTTCTTGAACTTGCGGGTGTTGTGCTTCTGAGGACGCATGAACTTCTCCTCGCGACCCGAGGTGACGTTGCGATGCTCTTCGTCCTTGTACATCGTGTAGTACAGGCCGCGGAAGAGACCGCGGTTCACAGATGATCGATTCATGATGATCGAGTCCTCCTGATTGTAGCCACCATAACAGGCAATGGCGACAATTGCGTTCATTCCGAAGGGCATCTCCTGCATCTTCAGGATGTTCATTGACCGCGTCTCCACAATTGGGCGGCTGATCGAGCACAGAACGTAGGCGTTCTTGTCCAGGCGCTTGGCAAAGTTGGTTGCATAGACGCACATCGACTGCTTCCCCATTGCTGATTGGTAGGTGTTACGGGGCGACTGATTATGATCCGACAGTGGAATTGTACCCGCCATGTGACCCACCAACATCGAGGGATGAATCTCGTAATGCGAATGCGTCGTTACTTCCTTCTTGGTCAGGGCAATGCGGAGAGTCTCTGTCTCGGACGCATCAATATACTCTACGCAGCACCGAAGCCACGCATTCCAGTCCTTACGATCCTCACCCACCGGCTCCTCAGCTCCAACCCTGAACACTGGACGCACTGCACGTCCACCATCCGTCTCAATGAGAATTGAATTCAGCAGGGTATACCAGGCCACCGACGTATGGGGGTGAAGACGCAGAGTCTGCTTGGCCTTTCGGAGAGATGTGACCACTGCCAACGGGTCTGCGGTATACCCAACAAGAACACCGTTCACTGTGATTGATGTGCCTTCGTAGACCTTTGGCACTGTGATCCACGTCACATTCGCATCCTCCAGGAAGTGGAGAATCGTGGAGGATGGCACGTGCTGGGAGATGGACGTCAGAAGCGACATGGTCTTCACAATACCAACCGAGTGACCCTCGGGAGTCTCCACCGGACACATGAACCCCCACGAAGTGCCGTGGAGCTTACGAGGTGCCAGAAGCTTCCCCGACTTCTCAACCGGTGTCTGGATACGGCGAATGTGACTGAGAGTGGCGGCATACGACATTCGCGCCAGAACCTGGGAGACACCCACCTTGGTCGCATTCGATAGCGATGTTGAGCTGTTCGTGCCCATTCCCTGCACTGTGAAGTTACCGGTGGCCAATGCCTGTTTCATCTTGCCTTCAATCGTCGAGACCTTGAGGATCTTGTACAAATTATTGATGTTCAAGATCTCCAGCGGTTGTCCTGCCTTCTTCCACGTATCATTGTTCACCTCCTGGACAAACTCATTGCGTGTATCGTTGCAGACCTTCTGGAAGAGCTGACGAAACAGGTGAGTCAAGAGCGCACCTGTCGTGACCACGCGCTTATTCGGATACGCATCGCGGTCATCCAGGGGGATATGCTTACAATACGTCAGCAGGAGCCTACGGATCATCGAGCCCATCAGCATCGTACGACGCGCATTCAGGACGGCGAGAGGTGCAGTCTCTCCAGCAAAGCGAACATGGGGCAGCAGCTCAGTGGTAAGCAGGTGCTGAACATATGCACACTTGTCCTCCTGGTTCGTGCCATACTGAAGGTGACTCGTCAGGTAGCGAACTGCATCCTCCTGAGTGAAGATGCCCATCTCCAGCGTGTCACGAAACGAAGCACCCAGCAGCTCAACATGAGAATCCTTCTCGTCTCCCCAGACGACTCGAGCCACCGTGCGGTCATCAGTCACACCGAGTGCACGAAAGTAGACCATGACCGGGATATCCTCGCGGAAACGAGGAACACACGCAACCATTGGATACCCGAATCCATTGAACTTGGAGCTCAGCCTGATCTCCAGCTTCTTAGGTGGAGTCGTGAACGACTCATGAAGAGACTTCATTTCCACCGAATACAGATACTTCGACGACGTCTTCTTGTTCTGGAAGATCATGATACGGTTATCAGCGACCTTCTCTTGACAGAGAATCGTACGCTCAGACCCATGCACGACAAAGTACCCGAGTGGGTCATGCGAACACTCACCCATCTCCGCAGCAGTTGCAGGGTAGTCCTTCAGTAGACACAACGAAGACCCGAGCATCACTGGGATCTTTCCGAGACTGATTCCCTCAAACACGCGCGACTCCTCGTCGAACGTATCCAGAAGTGCCCCCTTGTAGGTACGAGCCACAAACCGAATGTCTGAGTGCATCTGAGCTGCATAGGTGAAGTTGCGAACCCGCGCCTCCATGGGGAGCATCGGCTTCACGCGACCAGTGGCTTCCTGGAGGCGGGGCTTGATATATGTCACATTTTCGAAGGTCAGGCGGAATTCATACTTGTACTTCTTGGTCGTCTCATCCTGCTCGTGCCACACAACAATAGGCGCAGTCGACTGGACGATGAGTGGAAGCTTGTTGCGGATGAAGTCCTCGAATGACTCGATCTGATGATCTACGAGACGACGCACACCCTTTGCAAAGTACGCATTGACTGCGTCCCACTCCATGGTATTAGAATGCCCCGGTTAGCCTGTAAATAAGGTTTATCCGTTTTGAGTAAAGAGATGGCGGATGGCGGAATGAAAATCAGTAAGGTTGGATATGACGCACCCAAGACACCCCGTACCATGAGAACGTACCCGAGGGGCATCCGCAAAACAGCACGGAAGATTGAGCCCGTGCGCGACCCTGCAAAGAGCCCCCCGTTCAAACCGGGTACACTTCGGATCCTCACCCGTAAGGGCGAGACTCTGAAACGTAAGAAGGTTCAAGGCACCCTGAAAAACCTGAGTGACCGTCAGATCCACGAGAAGCTGCGAAAGTCGAACTTAAGTGTCAGCGAAAAAGCACCACGTGAACTGCTCATGAGTATCCTGGAAGGCGGCACGGAGGCAGGAATGATTTCATAGGTATTTACTAATGACCGCTGTATGGGGGCCACTTGGGTGGATGGCGCTACATTCGGCCGCCTCCTTGTACCCAGATACACCGACGGAATCAGAACGACAGCTGATGACAAAATGGTTAGACCTGTTCAGGGATACAATCACATGTCCATCGTGCCAGGGACACTTTGCGGAACTTCTTTCTGATTACCGCGCACAGTTTCCGAACATGATGTACTCGCGCAACAATTTCATGCTGTTCACGTTACGTGCGCACAATTCCGTCAACAAGCGTATCAACAAGCCAATCTACCCAACGGTTGCATTGTGTTTCGATACCTTGCGGAACAACGTAAAGATCACCACAACGCGTTCCTATCGCATCGCCTATATCAATCGAATGACAATGCACTGGCGAGTATTCCAAGATATGACCGGCATGGCTGCAATGAAAAAGATTCACGAGATGAAGAAGATCGAAGAGGGATACATGGCGGCTCGTAGCGATGCATTTGAGACGATCATTCCCGATGACGTTGTTGTCATTAACATTGGGAAGCAGGAACAGGGTGTACTGCCGGGAATCCCTCGACCTGTACTTGCCGCCGGTGCTGGATCTAGGATGATGATGACGGCCAATGGACTTCGGTTACGGAGGTAAAGGGTCGTGCAGGATCCCAGGGTAACGAAACATACGGATCTGTCTCCCATGCATACCGTCGCATCCAGGGGTGACGTGTGTCATGTTCCTCGTCGTACAATTCGTCGACAAACTTGACCCTGCGCTTCGCTTTGCGCAACGATTCACATGGTAGAATGAACTGCAATTGATGACCAACATGGAATGGAGGCGTTGGATGTTCCCATACGATAGACACAGGTGGATCAAAGTCTGCCAATGTCTGAAGAAGAGGAGCCTCTGCGTACGGATAGAACCAACACCAATCAGGAACCACGGAGGTCGTGAAGTATTCAAGTGTCCAGGCGTATGTCTTCCAATAGGCTTCACACACTGGCTCCCAGTCAATAACGCCATCGAGTAAAAGACCGACTCGCGATTCTAGTCCAAGACCGTCAGGAGCTACAATATGCCCGTCGTGTTCTTTCCGTCGCTCGATCAGCACTTTCGTCTCCATCTTGTCCGGGGTTTTCATTCGCAATGCACGACCATGCCCATCTTCGCGAAGTGAAAACATGGAGACACAGGGCATGAAATCATTCCCAAAATACCGTATGCACATCTTTACATAGTCGTCTACGGGGAGAGGCAGAACACTCGCCAAGGCGGAAATCGAAAAGGCATCCTCGTCTCGAAGAAGGAATAAACTGCCGAGTTCACGCTGCGCCAGAGCGATGAGCACGAGATCAGCGTCCAAGCCGTATATTGCAACAGTGGTTCGCTGTGATGCGTCAAGACTTCGCAGCCATCGAAATATCTTATGTTCCCCCTCGCCATGCTCGTCTGTTCCTGATATCACTGCGTCCGGGAAAGCCTCTCGCAACTGCTTCGCCAGTTCTCGCATGTACGGAGTCTCAGGTGACAGTTGATTCTTCTCCACATTCTCCGGTCTCTTGAAACGACGGTATCGCTGCTGCACAATCTTTGCATACGGCACCAATCCATCGAAGGCAATGTAGACTTTCTTCACCCGCATCCGTTCCAGGTATAGACGCAGCTCGGTAATGACACTTCCGATCGGATCCTCTTCCTTGATTGCTTTATGTAGAAAACAGTTGAAGTCCATGCAAAGTACATCGGCTTCAAACGTTTCATATCGTTTTTGAATATGTTTGTGCGTACGCAGAAGCGACGCTACGTAATATGGAATGCCCATTAAGTAGCTAAGGCGGCTGAAGTGAAGACGACTTACCAGCAGCGCCACTTCGTCTTCGATGCATCGGCGAGAACAGTCTCCATCGTCTTGACCATGATCTCAGGCTGCCTAGACAGTGCAGACGCAATTGCATCCTCGAGCTTCTTCTCGGCTGCATGAGCCTTCGCAGTGGCCTGGAGAGCCACGACAGCCGTATCGACAACGTGAGGAAGCATGGTGTTCACGAACACTGTCGCCGAACCCTTTTCCTCCTCCGTCATCTTGGACTTGGAGATGACGAGGAGGAGGCCGCCCTGGAGAAGGAGGATCCGCTCCTCGGCGGTCATCTGATCCAGTACCTGGAGCTGAGACGCGACCTTGATAACGCCCGGTACCGGGTTCTTCCAATCAATGGAATCGAACAGCCCGGCCGGCGCCGGGGCTGGTGGTGGGACGACCTCTACGGGTGTGGGCACAGATGCAGTATCGGACATTTATTCTCTGAACAGCACTTTTCCTGTAAACCTACCAACGCATCTTGTAATTCATGTGCTTACGACCACCCTTCGCAACCGCAGGTGCTAAGGACGGCGCAGGAACAGGAGCCGGAACCGGAGCCGGAGCCGGAGGCATCATCGGTTCAGCTTGGGCGGGAAGTGGCTTCATCGCCACCTCCTGCTTCCTCTTCTTCGGCGCCTTGGCAACCCTAGGAGAACGCTGCGTCTTCTTCGCCGCCGCCTTCTTCGTCGCCTTGCGAGTCTGTTCATGCTGATACTTCATGTCCTTCTTATGCGCCTTCATCTCGTCCTTGGCCTTCTTCAGAGCCTCTTCCAGCTTGGCTATCCGCATACTTGAGGCATTCGTGGTTCCTGCGACCACGCAGAACTGATTGACTTTCTGACGCAGTGTGGGCATCTTTGCTACTTTAAAAGGATTTTAAATAGTAACACAATGGAGATGTCTATTTGCCCATCATGTGTCGAGGACGTGCTGACGACCCATGAATACCACGGACTTGCTCTCTGTCCTGGATGCTCACCTGCCTTTTGCACAGAATGTTACTGGGGGGCAACGTACTCATGCGCATACTTTACAAGCACGGTTCCCGAGACGAATTGGTTAGCAGCCGAGGCCTACATGAACTCCAACCCGGAGAAGCTTATTCGTATTGTTCGCACGGGACCAAGCATTCAGTGCTCGGTTGTCCGTATAGGGTCTCAGCTGTTCCGCCGCGTGATTCGAAATAACCAGCTTGTCAGCGAGATTCCCGTTGTACCGACTGAGACATGCATCTATTGTGGTTCATATGATCGGAGGTATGTTCACCTTATATCCGCGTACCGTAATGGATTCGCGTGTACAGAATGTGCGAATGGCATTCTTAGTAAATAATAAATGTGGGAATGGATTCTCATGTTCGTTCTTCTTGCTGCCCTTGTGTACATGTTCGTCACGCGTTCGTCTCCCCCGCCAGGATGTAAGGCATGTGCAAAGCGCAAGGAAAATCCTGACGGATAACAAATGTTTGGGTTCACACGTGCGTTCAGACCCAAACCAGTCGTTCCTGCCCCCAAGATTCAGCCAGTGACTCCTTCTACTGTTCCATCGGGACCAACGTCATAATTTCTGTTATGAGTATAAATGGGAACCATTCGTCGCAAGGGATATCACGCCACACGTAAGGGGACGCATTACACGGTTCGCTCGTCCCGCATTCACGATATGGGTGCGAAGGGCAAGTGGTCTGATCTCCATGGACCCGGCATCGGTTCGTTAAAAAAGGGGGAGTTGATGGGGTATTCTGCCACAATGAAGGCTCCGACTCGCCGTAAGATCTTACGTGCGGTCGCTAAGAAGGTTGGTCCTCTTTCCACGTTCCGTAAGTTGAATGCAGTCGCGGTGTATACCAAGCGGACTGCGCCCAAGAAGTCGCGGACGTTTAAGGCTGATCGTACGTGGGTGAAAAAGAACTTAATGTAAAGACAAATGGCCAAGCTTCCTATGAAATGGCTGCTGATCGGTCTCTTGGTTCTCATTGTGGCAGGGTTCGTCAGCTTCCAAGCACCCGGCGTTCAGTGCCCGGGCTCGATGATTTACTGTCCGAACGTGGGATGCGTATCGGGACCTGAGAAATGTACCCCCGGGTACACAGGCGGTCCTTCGGCGGTCTTCTCAAAGACATGGGAGAAGGAGCAGTTTGTCAACGGAAAGGATGTCTACCCTGAAACACCCAAATTTAAAATTGGCACTGATCCGGTGATCTCAGCCTGTTCGAACAACACACATGCACGGGATGGGCGGTGCCCTGAGTTCATCGGCCCTTAGCAAAGCCGCTCAACCGGTGCCTGACGAACGAGCACCTTGATATTGAACTTCTGCGCGTCAAAGAATTCATACACAGTTTCCTTCACGACCGCAGGGTCGAAATTCTTGCAGGAGAACACGTCCAAGTACATGGAGTTGTTCTCTTCCACAAAGTGAGCACAGATGTTGCTCGTCTCGATCAGCTGCACGAGCGTATAGCCCTTCTTATTGCCAGACCCAAACATCACGACCTGGGGCTCACCAAACGGAACCATCTCGATGCGCTTGACCAATGTCTTGGCAAAGCTCGTCACAACCGTATGCGACCCAATCATCTTCGGAGAACATCCAGCTGCATCAAGAATCATATGCTTCCCCCATGTACGAAGAGGCTGCATTGGGTATATTCAATGGCTGCGTGAAAATCACCGGCGTTTCTTTCCGCCCATCATCGGCTGCTGCGAGGGCGTGTTGAGGAAGAACGCATAATAGGGGATGTACAACGAACCGAAAATGAAATCTAAGAAAGCCCACGCAGGAGACTGGTACTTGTCATACGACAACTTTGCGGCGGCAAGGTGAAGCAGGAACCCCAGAAGACCGCCAAATCCAGCCAGGAACATCGAAATGCTCCCCAATACAGACGGCGCAGGAGCAGCAGCAGGTGTCGGCGAATTCAACGCAGGGTTTACTCCAGGGGTGCTCATTATAAACACATACGAATTTATAATGGAGGCACAGCGTCTCTCGACTGAGCTCCTCGTCCGCGGACACACGACCTACGGTTCGCATCACGACCGATTCATGCGACTTCGAACTCCGAGTCCATATGAGATAAATAGACGCAACCTCAGACGGTCGCTCGACATTCTACTGGATCAGTATGTCCAACTGTTTATCTCGGGGGGTGATACCCGGTACATACGGTCAATGATCTTGGCTCACCACAGAATACTGAAAACGGATTCCGTCCTTCTACGAAATAGGTAAAAGCCGCCCCAGCACAAATGTCTTTCACCACCAACTCCGATCACTCCAACACCCGCGGCTTCTACACAATGACTCACTCCACCATGGCCAAGCACACCTTCTTCTGCATCAACGACAACTGCGGCCGCGAGACCCCCCTGTACCAGACCAAGTGTGGGGCATGTGCATGTCCGGGATGTGGTGAGACAGGTGCCACCGCTCTCGGGTCTGACTATTGTCACACCTGCCTGTCGGTGCGTGACCACCCATGCAACAAGGCGTTCGTCGAGTACGACGATGAGGACGAGTTCGACATCTGGTGTCGCGCGGATGCGGCATGCCGCGGATGCGGGATCCGGATCGCAGACGGCGATGAGGTGTGCGACGGATGCAGGATCCAGTATTCCTACGACGAGAATGCATCCCGCTGTACCTGCGACGATTCTGGTCGCATGTGCGAGTACTGTTCTGAGGAATACAAGGAGCCGTGTCGCGGATGTGGCGAGTATGCCCACCTGTGGGTAGACGATCGCTACTGTCGCGGGTGCTACGTGAAGCGCTACGGATGCGAGTTTCCGAAGTCAGTGCGAGTCTCGGACGAACTCAAGACAGAGCTTCTCGCCGACCTACCGACGGAGGGCGACAAGTGGAGTTTCACGCCCACGGGTCGCCGCAGTAGCGTGGCATCACCTCCACCCCTGCCGCCGTCGCCCCTTGAGGAGCCGCGCACAACCCAAGACATCCTCGATCAGATCGATCTGATTACGGACAAACTGGACAACACCCACATGACTGAAGGCCAGAGAGCGGATTGGGAGCGGCTTCTAGCTGTCCGCAAGTCTGAGATCTCGGACATGCGGGACGGCTACGATCAGGACGATCTGAACAAGCTGGATCTCCAGAACCGCCGCGGCTTCTGAACGGCGGAAAACGGATCCGTGTACACAAAAACATTTTTCAACTGACCTGAACAAAATGCCTCTCAACTTCTCATCTCTCGGTTTCAACAGCGAAGATAACGCCATTCTGCAGGACATGGAGTCCGCCATCGACAAGTCGGATACTTGGGACTGGGTCGCAAAGGGTGACCCTGGTAAGTGGGGGTACTTCATGTCCCCTGCTCCGGAGATTCGCGAGATTCGTCGGCATCTCAAGATGTCACACACTGCCAAGACATTCGAGGCGGCAATGACAGAGATGCAGTCTCTGGCTCTATTGGGTATCGATGGATATTGCTCAACTAAGACGCTGCCCTTCCCAGTCCCGTCTGCCCCTAAGGCGAGTCTCGTTCGCACAAAGGAGATGGACGAGAAGGTTCGAAACGAGTACAAGACCCGGAAGGCGTTCGCAAAGGCACCCAAGTGGTCCGCAGATTACATCACGGCCTTCCCTGATGTCCTTCGTGGAATCTGAATGGTGAAAACGAATCACAGCAGTGCACAACAAAACCATTTTTAACATGGAGTGCATCAACTGCCCTCAATGTTACGCGTATGCCTACGACACCTTGGTTCGTCCTGCTTCCCGCGCCCGTGTTGATATGTTCGAAAACACCGTCAGCATCCCCCGTATCGCCAAGGCAGCCCACACATTGACCCCCGACTTCATTCGCGCAAGTGTAATCAAAGAGGATCTCTCGTATATTGTACTCCTTTGTGTGGAAGCGGGTGGGGTAATGCCGCCCAAGAACAGGACGCGAGATGCATTTGCGATCATGTGGCTATGGATTCAGGGGCGGTTGGCTGACCTTGGGGACATCTCCGCGATTCACTTTGAGCATTCGGGTGGATTTGTACCCGAACCTCCGGTGCCCCTACGTATTCGCGTTCCCACGTGCCCAGATGGATTATATGACTAAAAACGAAATCGCGTATCCCACCGAGTATTAAGCATGGACGACTGTGCAGTTTGTTATGAGAACGTTTCCGAGTCAACAGGGCACTGCACACTGTCATGTAAACACTCCTTTCACATTGCTTGTCTGACTCGATGGTCGGCCGAGAACCCCAGCTGTCCCATGTGCCGCCACCCGCTTGGTGTCACCGAAGCCCCCGCCAAACAGCTTATGGAAAGGCATAATATGTCGGGATGGAGGATAAATATCGGACGCGGGGGTCAGGGGCAGGGTGCGCTAGTGGATCTTATTCGAGAGGCAATGGGTCCTGAACCGGTACAACCTCCGCCGCCTCCGCGTCCACCACATGTCTCGCGCATCCTCAACATCGGAGACGGTGTGCAGGTCTCTGAAGAAGAGGTGGTGCTCGTGATGCAACATGCAGGTGTCACGCGCGGTGAAGCAGTCCGTGCATTGCGTCGGTATGAGGGTGATATTGTGAACTCCATTCTCATGCTGACGAGCCCAGACGAAGTGACACTCCGACCGCCGCCGCCTCGTGACCCTATGCGGATGGAATCAGACGATCAGGCTACGGCATGGTTTCTCCAGAAGATGTTTGACGACGACCCCCCTGCGATTCCGGCCGTCTTTACGAGTTATCGCGACCTGCGCGTTCGTATGAAGAATGGAGTCCGTGCGGGATATTGGCAACATTATGAGTTCATTGTCGACCCCCCAAATGCTAATGTGGATGGATACGAATCCGCCTAAATTCTCGTGGATAGTATATAAATGGATCTCAATATCGTTATTCCTGTTCTGCTCTTCGTTCTTCTGTCACCGGGGGTGCTGCTTTCTCTGCCACCTGGCGCGGGTAAGACGACCCAGGTGCTGACCCACGCGGTGGTATTCGGAGTCGTCTACTATGGTCTGCGCAAGACCTTCCCCCAGTATTACTGAGACTCTATCCTTGCGACAGAATGTGACGCACCGTCGGATGGTCTTGGACACGAGCAATCTCACCCCAGGCAATATACTCTTGAAACACTCGCTCGTTCGCGGATAATGGGAACGATGGATAACAACACCTCAACGCCTGAAACGCCTCTGCCTCCACAAGTGCGTTTTGTTGGCGTAGAAACATCGTAATCTGATCCAATTTTGCTTTGCGAGAGGGAATGTCCAACGCCTTGAAGTTCTTGCCGAATTGCTCCATTCTACTTGAATGATATATCGATGTATGTGCGTAGGTCATATTTGTTAGGGATGCCCATCATACGTCGGAAGTAATACTCTTGAAAACTGTCACCACCGTCTGGACATAGCTCCTTCTTGAGTGCCGCCATCAAGGTTGGATTCCGCTTGACACACTCGCTTCGAGTGTATCGTTTCAGTTGGTTGATAGCGGTTGTGAGTTCATGGTGTTTTTCCATGATTCCAAACCCATTGTTCTCCCTGACGAATGCGACAACCTTACGTTTCGCAGCCAGTCGCATCCGCTTGTACTCGGCTACCTTTCGGTTGATATCCGCTCGAATGCGACGGAACTCAGGGTCATTCTTGAAGGCCTCAATGGCTTGGGCGCACAGACCCGCTTCCTCTAGCTGGACTTCAGGTGTCCGGTGGCGGTTACACTGAATACAATCAAAGTCCGTGCGACGCATGTAGGCAATAATGCACCGAGAATGAAAGGCATGTCCGCATTCCAGTTTCAGACATGTCTCTGTGGATTCGCGGTGGTCATTGAATTCCTCCATGTCCATCTCGGACTGACAGACCGAACAATCGGGCATTTAAATGTTCCAAGTTGGTTGGTGTAAGCCAGTATGCCATCGGCCGAGGATTTACGTGCCGTCTCTGCCAGTTACGACCCACTTGAGGACTTCATTACTGTCGCCACTCGCCAAATCGAGATCGCAGCTCGTACGGGATTGACGTATGAGTATATTGATGTTCCGAGCAATCTTACCCGAGAAAAGGCAAAGTCGGCTCTTGTCGGCAACTTTCCCAACTGTCAGATTGACAAGGTGTGGTTCACAAACTGCTTTAAAGTTAGCTGGGCGAAGTGACAATGGGCAATTGCTTCGGGTTCGAAGACACTCCTATGATGACGATAGGGACAAAGACTGTGCGGAAAAGCCAGATGAAGGGTATCAAGACATATCAAGATGCCTTGCGGTTTATGGGGCGCGAATGTTCAGACACAGCCGTGATTACAATCATACTCAATCACCAGGTATCCTTCGTGCCCGTGTCTGCGCCGTTTCAAATTGTGGACGAAATCATCTTCAAGCAGTCGCATATTCCGACTCGGAAGTTATACGGACGGCGCAAGTGATTTTGCCACAGTGTCGCGAAGATTGTAGAGCTTCATGAGGGGCTCAAACTGAATATCTGTGAGAATCAAGAATCCGCCGATTGAGATGATGATACCATCCTCCCACTCGATGCCTTTCGGACGAAAAAGCCAAAAGTAGATACCAAGAAATAGACCCAGCGAAACCTTGAATACTGCGTCAACAACCGCAAACAGAGAACTTTCCTTCACCTTGTGACCTGTCGCCAACAAGATAACCTGAAGAAGGACGACTGCCTTCAAAAAGAAAAAGTATGCCTGGTACAGCTTCATTGTGTTACACCAAGCTAAAAACGGATTCACTCGCCCACACTCAAACCCCTTTTCCATTCAAGATGGCAACCTGTGACTGGTGCACCACTCCACTTGTCAATCAAGAGGTGTACCTTCTGCACATTGAATCTCCGGTCAACCCTCCTAAAACGTTCCGCATCGGAGCAAGTTGCTGTATCCAAAGCGGTCGGGGTGAACATGCCCGATACGCCAACTCGTTTCTTATCCAGCACGGGCGTCGTCCACGCGTGTACCTGACGATGGAGTGAAAACGAATTTGCCCACCCATACCCAAAACCTTTTTACAATGGAGCCTATCACTCGCGCTCAACTTCAGAATGCATCCGCCGCCGCTGCTGCTGAGAAGGCTCGTGCTGCCCAGCGAGAGCAGGAAATCAAGGGGCAACTCGCTGCCGAGGAGTTCTACAAGGAGATTCAGCGCACAGCCGAGTTCGGTGCCATGACGTATGCATGTTCAAAGTCCATGGCACTGGGCGTGGCCTTTGACACAATGCTCTACTGGACGAAGGAGCACTTTCCCGACTGTGATGTGACCACTGAGATTCGCCACATGCACGATCCGACCTATGGAATTCGTGTGAGCTGGGCTGGAACCCCAGCAGAAACGTTGGAGGATCGTCGCCTCCACAAGCAGACCTCATGGTGAGCATGTCACCTTGTCTAATAACGTACTCCGCAACACTGTCTTGAGGAAGGCGATCATCCCAGTGACCCACATATTCGGGTTCACAATCACAATCTTTTTCAGCCACTCGGAGTGCTCGTCTTCGAAGATATGTGCAAGGTTCAAGGTAAACTCAATCGACGTATAATCACGGAAGGTCATATCCTTGCAATCAAAGATCCACACCCAGGGCTCACCGAGTGCCTTGTCCACATGTTTCTTGAAATTCGAGGTGCGAATGTCGGTTGGTTCAGATCCTTTCGCTTGGGCGGGTGAGGTGTAGTAGTGCTTTAGTCCATCCTGAATACCCATGTACACAAAGGAATGGGTCGTCGGGTCAATCTTACAGGCCGGACACTCCATCCGTAAGTATACTTATAATACAATGAATCTCCTTGTCTTTTTTTTCGCATTCGTGATGACGGTGGTTGACGTCGTCATGGTGGTGTTAATCAAGGAGGTGGGCACGGGTCGCCTCAGGTCTGATCTGGGGCTGCCGATCGCATCCTTAATTTATGCAGTTGAGCCTCTGATCTTTTTCCAGACCACGCAGGTTGCAAAGACAGGAATTGCCGTAACCAGTCTGGCCTGGTCAGTTGTGAACAGTATCGCAGTTGTATTGGTTGGTGTTCTGTATTATCGTGAATCGTTCAACGACAAGCGTATCCTGTCACTCTTCTTGAACGTAGTGGCTGCGGGTGTTCTCGCAACATCATCGGATTCAGACAGGACTGATTAAGTGAATTACGAATGCAAATCCGCATCTGCCGTATGCCACGTTTTGCCATGAAGGACAAATGAGTAGACCCGCGCTTTCCCCCAGGCGTGTTGGGATGCACCCGGACGATGTCAGGTTCTCCATGCCGCCATTCCACGGTTATACACCTTTTTCAGGGTAGACTCGGTTTGATAGACCGCGATAGTAGTTGGGCGGCCACAACATTGTAGTATAGTGAGTACAAAATGCGAACGTTCAAGAAGAAGCGTCGAATGTCAAGGGCGTATTGCAGGAAGACTACGTGCAGGAAAATGGGCTTCAGTCAGAAGGCCAGTTGCCGCCCATACAAGAATTGCTACAAGTAGAAAACGGATTCTGTGGGACAGAGATCGGAGTAGAGCCTGCAACCGAGGCAACAATGGCATCTTCTCAAGTGTTCTTCCACAGCATCCACGAAATCGACATCAGCAAGGTAACGATTGGGGACCCAGACCACGATGGCAACGGCGGACGCGAGTGTCAGATCACATACAATGGCGCCCCGCTGAAGATTCGAGTCCCAGTTGGACTTGTCACCGGATTTCAAGTCCAAGAGTCACTCTTTCATACAGACGGCAGTGGCCACATCGAAGTCATTCCAGGCGCTAGCTTAACTTGTATTATCGGATTCAATGGATGTGATCCGTATGGTAAGGAGCGCTGTGTATCCGATTCCCCTGTCGCTGGTATCTACAACTTTGTATTATCGTTGCAGGATCGCGTTGTCAACTATTGTGTGGAGAACGGACCAAGACTATGTGGTGAGCACAAACCCGAAAGTATCATTCGAAAGACCCTACATTCTATGAATGTTTGGTATCCAATCGGACAGGGCCGCCCATCCCTCCGTCCGAAGATTGCGTATTCCGAGATGGAACGGCATGGCGACGTAAGAATGGCTGTCACCGATGATCCGGGCAGTTGCCCGTTTCACGTGATATCTCCCAGTATCGGATCCAAGGAGTTCTACATGACACCCCGCCTCTTGATCTTGCCACAGAACGGGCTGCGGATCGCCTGGAGAGTGGGGTATGTATCTGACGCCAACAGGTAGAAAACGGATTCACGCCCAGCCAAAAAACTTTTTCCATTCAAGATGGCACACATTCAGAAGTATCTCACCGACAACAACGTCGCGGGTGGCGACCATGGCAGCCACTACGTCTACTGGGTTCCTCTTCACATCTTCAACGAC
>Ga0208874_1000158_pt1 | contig 26053 bp, 25 predicted proteins | sample CryBogCBH10Oct08_FD_184604 | JGI IMG/M metagenome (GOLD analysis project Ga0208874, IMG submission 184604) | Freshwater microbial communities from Crystal Bog, Wisconsin, USA - CBH10Oct08 (SPAdes) (version 2) | ecosystem: Environmental > Aquatic > Freshwater > Lake | place: Crystal Bog... | reverse complement strand
CTACTTGCTCTCCTGTGTAACCAATCAAACGAACTTCCGGAACTCGGATTCGATCGTTGATACGTGGCTCTGCGCTGATAACTGGTCCCTTCCTTAACACTCCACCAACAATTTATTGGCGGTCAAGGAGGCAGTCGCACACAACTTTCGTGCATCTTTCGCGCGGCATGGACAGAGTCCAGCTCTAGAAAAACGACCATTTCGCCGAAGCGAAGGAGGTGGGAGCGACTAACTCCACTTGATGGCCCAAGGTTACCTCAGGCGGGTCGAGAGCCAAAATTCACGCGTGAAATGCTCGCTACCCCATCGCGTGGAGGCCACCATCCACGTGGATGATCTCCCCCGTGGTCTTGGTGAAGAACGGTGACATCAAAGCGACCGCAGCCTGGGCGGCTGGGACTGGATCAGTCACATCCCATTCCAATGGCGAACGTGAATTCCATACGCTCTCGAATTCATCAAAACCTGGAATTGATTTGGCGGCCATTGTGCGAATCGGCCCAGCAGCAACAAGATTGAAGCGTATGTTCTCTTTGCCCAAATCGCGCGCCAAATAGCGAGAGGTTGATTCGAGCGCAGCTTTTGCTACACCCATCCAGTCGTACTTTGGCCATGCGACTTGTGCATCAAAATCTAGCCCAACGACGCTTGCGCCGGTTGCAGCGGTAAAGAGCGGACGAGCGGCCATGGTCAACGACTTCAGCGAATAGGCCGAAACTTGAACAGCAGTGGCCACATCCGGCCATTCGGTATTGAGGAAGTTTCCACCGAGTGCCGCCTCGGGCGCGAAACCAATCGAGTGAACAACGCCATCTAAATGTGGAACATGCGCACGAACTGCATCAGCAAGTCCTGCTAGATGATCATTATTCGTCACATCCAATTCGAGAACTGGGGCTGGTTGTGGCAATCGACCTGCGATGCGTTGAGTGATGCTCATCGCGCGACCAAACGAGGTCAGGATGACAGTGGCGCCTTCTTCCTGCGCAACGCGAGCGATATGGAAAGCAATCGATGAGTCGGTCAGAACGCCGGTCACCAAAACATTTTTACCTTGGAGAATTGCCATAGTTAGTGCCCCATTCCTAATCCACCGTCTACCGGAATAACCGCGCCAGTTACATAGCTGGCGGCGGGTGATGCGAGAAAAGCGACGACGCCTGCGATTTCATCTGGAGTGCAGAGGCGACCGAGCGGAACTGAATTGATGATCTCTGATTTGCGGGACTCCTCGAGCACCGCGGTCATATCTGTTTCTACAAATCCTGGCGCAACCACATTGGCGGTTATGCCACGGCTGCCGAGTTCGCGTGCAAATGAGCGAGCCATTCCAATCAATCCGCTTTTGGTTGCTGCGTAGTTAACCTGACCGGCGCTACCCAGCATTCCTACTACAGAACCAATGAAGATCATTCGGCCAGATTTCTTCTTCAGCATGCCGCGGGTGGACGCCTTAGCGACGCGGAATGCTCCCATCAAATTGGTCTCAACGACGGATTGAAAATCTTCATCGCTCATCCGCATTGCTAGGCCATCACGCGTGATGCCCGCGTTAGCAACTAAAACCTCAACCGCGCCGAAACGTTCTTCTATCTCGGCAAATGCAGCGCTCACGCTCTCGCTATTACTGACATCCATCACGACGCCTTCGAATCCGGCGGGTGCGGATCCGCTTCGATAGGTAACGACCGTGGTGAAACCGTCAGCCTTTAGCTTTTCGGCAATGGCGAGACCGATTCCACGATTACCGCCGGTCACCAATGCGACTGGGGCCACGCTTGCTGTGCTCATGCCCCCACCTTACTTAATGCCGTTTATTACCTGCGCGTATGCCGGCCTTTATCCGGAAAATTGGAGATGCTGATACCCATCAACACCTCTAGGCTCGCACTATGGCTTTCAAGCGAGCAACCAAAACTGGCAACACCACGCCGATTTCCATCACCCAGGCCCAAGTCGGCCTAGCTTCTGACCAAGCCGGGCGTCAGCGCCGCTACTTGATCTCAATGCTGATCCGTACCGCTTGTTTTATTCTCACCATCTTTCTGCCTTCTCCCTATCGCTGGGTGGCGCTCGGTGCTGCGATGGTGCTTCCCTATCTCTCAGTTGTCATAGCAAATGCGGGTCGCGAAACTATTAACCGGGCTTCGGTTCCCGCCCACAACAAGAACGAGCTGAACTAGTAGCCGCAGCTACAATTCCTTATGCGTTTCCTCGCTCCGAAAGAGCTGATAAAGACCGCCATCGCCTTGCTTCTCTGCTTCGGTTGTCTCGCGGCAGCTCAATGGCAGTATCACCGTGGCCAGAACCAAGCGCATCAAAATTCGATTATTCGCGCAAACCAGTCGCAACCTGCTCTAAACGAGAATCAACTGCCCCACATCGACCCCATCGCGAACCAATGGCGCACGGTTGCCCTACATGGGGAATTCCAAGCCCAGCATCAGCTATTGATTCGAGACCGCTACTACCAGGGCGTATACGGCTTTGAAGTACTCACCCTGTTTCATTCACCAGTAGCTGGTGATTATTGGCTAGACCGAGGTTGGGTCAAGGCGGGAGTTACCGCCACGACTCCCCCGTCCGTTCCATCACCACAAATTGGAACGGTGGAAGTCATCGCTCGCATCAGGTCAGAGAATTTGAATAAACAAATTCAAGGATCTTTCTTTGCGATGCCGCGCCTTTCTACAAGCACCACATCTAACACATTTTCCATCGCGCACGCCCAAGGAGTAAGCGCGGCACCGTTCTACTTGGACTTGGTATCGGCAACGCCGCCAACGGCGGGGCCCTTCAATCAGATTGAATTGCCAGACTTGTCGGATGGCCCGCATTATGCCTACGCGATTCAGTGGCTGGCATTTGCGGCGCTAATACTGATTGGTCGAGGGATGCTCTTTCGAGAATTTAAATAAGAAAAGCGAATTAATCAACGGCCGACATGGATTGCCGCTGGTAAAGATCGAAATATATTCCGCCTAACGCCACAAGTTGATCGTGTGTACCGCGTTCGGCTATCAGACCACCCGATAACACCAATATTTGGTCTGCGTTTTGAATCGTGGACAAACGATGCGCGATAACAATGCTTGTTCGGCCTCGTAATGCAACCTTCAGCGCTTCTTGAACAAGCGCTTCATTCTCGGAGTCCAAATGAGCCGTGGCCTCATCCAAAATGACGATGCTTGGAGCCTTAAGCAACAAGCGCGCAATTGCCAACCGCTGCTTTTCGCCGCCGGACAATCGATGTCCGCGCTCTCCCACAATCGTGTCGAATCCGTTGGGCAGGGTACGAATGAAATCACCGATCTGCGCCGCATCGCATGCCGCCCACATTTCATCGGTTGTTGCATCACTCTTGGCGTAGCGAAGATTGACCGCGATGCTCTCGTGGAACATATGAGAGTCTTGAGTCACAACGCCAATTGCGTGGCGAAGTTCGGCCAGATCAAGCGCTCGGACATCGACACCATTAATGGCGATACTGCCATCTGTAACGTCATACAACCGTGGAACAAGTGTCGAAATCGTGCTTTTGCCAGCGCCCGATGGACCGACAATCGCGGTCAAAGTCCCGGGTTCGACATCGAAGGTAATCCCGTCGAGGATTACTCCACTCTCCACAATTTCCTTCTTTGCCGCGACCTCTAACGAAGCTAGCGAAATATCGGTGGCTTTTGGATACGAGAAAACCACGTCCTTGAACGTAACTCGTGGTTGACCGTGTGGAAGCGCGATCGGATTGACCGGGCTCTTCACCATCGGTTCTAAATCAAGTACTTCAAAGACCCGCTCAAATGACACGAGTGCGGTCATGACATCCACCCGAACATTGGACAAGGCCGTCAATGGACCATATAGCCGAGCCAGCAAAGTCGTAATCGCGAGCAGCGTTCCAATCGAGATGCTGCCACTAATCGCAAGATGACCTCCAATGCCATAAGCAATCGCTGTGGCGATCGCCGCCAACGTGGTGAAGGCGATAAAGAATGTGCGGTTCATGACCGCAATTTTGATTCCCGTATCCGCAACCCGACGGGCGCGTGATTTATAGAGCGAGCTTTCGCGTTCTGGTTCGCCGTACAAAGAGACGAGTAGTGCACCGGAGACGTTAAATCGCTCGGTCATGGTTGAAGACATTTCGGCATTCAAGTTAAACGATTCACGCGTGTATTCGGCCAATCGGCGACCGAGCCACTTGGTCGGTATTAGAAACACCGGTAACAAAATCAATGACATCAACGTGATCTGCCACGAAAGCACGAACATGGCGCCCGCTACGAGAATCAGCGTGAGCAGGTTGCTCACAATCCCGGAAAGCGTCGAAGTGAAGGCCTGTTGGGCTCCAATAACATCCGAATTAATACGAGAGATTAGCGCCCCCGTCTGCGTCCGAGTGAAGAAAGCAATAGATTGGCGTTGCACATGTGTGAAGACCTGAGTGCGAAGGTCATAAATCAAGCCTTCGCCAATCTGGCTCGATAGATATCGGGTAATCAAACTGACGAGCGCATCTAAAATTGCTAAAACCGCGACCAGGATGGCCAAACTTGTAACGACCTTCGGCTTATGGGGAACCACGCCAGAGTCAATCAAGCGCTTCAGCAATAGCGGCGTCGTAACGACCAACAGCGAATCGAGAACGACGGCAAAAAGGAAAATCGCCAACTGGCGCTTATATGGGCCCGCAAAGCTAACTACCCGACGAAAGGTGCCCTTCTTTAATTTATTATCTTTTACCGATTGATCAGCCGATAACGAGGCGAGGGCTCGCCAGTTTCCATGCATCGACATGCGTTAGACAGTAAAACCAATCGCGCGGAGTTGTTCCCGGCCATCGTCGGTAATCTTGTTAGGTCCCCATGGTGGCATCCAGACCCAATTGATTTTCACATCACTTGTTAAGTCCGCAAGCACGGCGCGAGTTTGATCCTCAATCACATCTTGCAATGGGCAGGCCGCTGACGTCAGTGTCATATCAAGCGTTGCTATGCCATCGTCCAGTCTCATGTCATAGACAAGCCCTAAGTCGATGACGTTAATACCCAATTCTGGATCGATGACGTCTTTCATCGCCTCGGTGACATCATCAAGCGTTGTCTCAGCCATGGTTATCCCTCGTTCTTTCCGGTTGCTTGTAATGAAGCGTCTTTAAAAGCCATCCATCCGAGCAGTGCGCACTTTACGCGAGCCGGGAACTTTGAGACACCGGCTAGCGCCACGGCGTCATCCAAAGTCTCCTCGTTGCCACTAAGCGTGCCTTTGCTCTGCATCAATTCCGTAAATTCATCGACCACAGAAAGCGCCTCAGGAACTTCCTTACCAATCATCAAATCTGTCATGATTGAAGTACTCGCCTGCGAAATAGAACAACCCACTCCGTCCCAGCTGACATCTTTCACGGTTGCGCCGTCAAGTATGAGATTAAGCGTAATTTCATCGCCACACGAAGGATTCACGTGATGAACCGAAACCGTTGGATCCGAACTCAACTTCTTATGGGCAGGATTCTTGTAATGATCGAGGATGACCTCTTGATAAAGTGAGTCGAGTTCCATGGTTAGACCTTAAAATATTTCTGAACCTGGCGAACGCCCTCAACCAAGGCGTCGATATCCGAGAGATCGTTATAGATGTAGAACGAGGCACGAGTTGTGCCCACGACATGCATTTTGCGCATCAACGGCCACGCGCAGTGATGACCGGTGCGGACCGCTATGCCGTATTGATCCAAGACCTGACCGACATCGTGTGGATGGGCGCCTTCAATAGTGAAGGAGAGAACCGCTCCCCTCATCTCACTATTTTTTGGTCCGATAACCTCTACTCGGTCTAGCTCGAAAAACTTCTTCAACGCATACTCCGTGAGTTCGCGCTCGTGAATCTCGACGTTATCCATGCCCAGCGCCGTTAAATATTTCAGCGCAGCTGCCAATCCCACCGCCTGCGCCATATTAGGAACGCCCGCTTCAAACTTTCGAGGAGCCGGTGCCCACGTGGCTTCCGTCATCGTGACACTTTCAATCATGGATCCGCCGGTAAGAAATGGTTCCATCTCACGAAGGTGCTCTGCCTTACCCCACAGGACACCAACCCCGGTCGGTCCCAGAGCCTTGTGGCCAGAGAACGCCAAGAAATCGACTCCGAGGCTTTTCACATCGATCGCGAAGTGCGGAACGGATTGACATGCATCAAGCACAACCACGGCCCCAACTTCATGTGCACGCTTCACAATTGCATCCAACGGATTGATGGTTCCGAGCACATTGGATTGATGAGTGATCGCGACAACTTTGACACCCGGCTTAATGATTCCCGCAATGTCGGACAGGTCTAACCGTCCATCTTCAGTCACTGGAAACCACGAGAGCGATGCACCAGTGCGCTTTGCCAGCTGTTGCCATGGAATCAGATTGGCATGGTGCTCCATCTCGGAGACCACGATGCTCGAACTTTCATCCAGGTAGAAACGATTGGATCTATCGGAATTTCCAAATGAATAGGCAACCAGATTGAGGCTCTCGGTCGCTGATTTGGTAAAGATGATTTCATCATCGGCTGCGCCTAGAAATTGGGCGACAGTTGACCGGGCCCCTTCGTACAACTCGCTCGCCTCTTCGGCCAAGAGATGCGCACCACGATGCACCGCCGCATTGTGCTTCTCGTAGAAGTCTCGTTCGGCATCCAAAACCTGAATCGGCTTCTGCGATGTTGCGCCGCTATCCAAATAGACCAACCGAGATCCGCCGCGCATGACTTTAGTGAAGATAGGAAAGTCCTTCTTCACTAGCGCGACGTCAAGGTTGGTCATAGGAGTGAGATGTTGGATTGGTTAGATCAGACAGTTGTGTATTCGGCGTAGCCGTTCGCCTCGAGCTTGTCGGCCAATTCAGGACCGCCTGCTTCGACGATGCGGCCGGCAGAAAAGACGTGCACGAAATCGGGCTTGATGTAACGCAAAATGCGGGTGTAGTGGGTGATCAGCATGATTCCCAAGTCGTTCGTGCTCTTCACGCGGTTTACGCCTTCAGAGACGATGCGAAGTGCATCGACATCCAAGCCGGAGTCGGTCTCATCGAGAATGGCGATCTTTGGCTTGAGCAATTCCATCTGCAAGATTTCATGACGCTTCTTCTCGCCGCCCGAGAAGCCCTCATTCACGCTGCGCTCAGCAAATGCTGGATCCATCGAGAGCTCAGCCATAGCTTCTTTGACTTCGCCGACCCAGGTACGAACCTTTGGAGCCTCGCCGCGAATCGCGGTTACCGCGGTACGTAAGAAGTTCGAGACCGATACGCCTGGCACCTCTACTGGATACTGCATTGCTAAGAACAAACCTGCCTTAGCTCGCTCATCCACGCTCATCGCAAGTACGTCTGCACCATCGAGAGTGACTGAGCCTCCAGTTATGGTGTATTTAGGATGGCCAGCGATCGAATAAGCGAGTGTGGACTTGCCGGAACCGTTAGGTCCCATGATGGCGTGCGTCTCGCCTGACTTAATAGTGAGGTCGACGCCCTTCAGAATCTCTTTGAAGCCTTCGTCAGTCGCAACCGCTACCTGCAGGTTCTTGATCTCTAATGTGCTCATTGTTTTCTCTCTCTCGGTCTTAATTCTTCGTAACGGTTACGGTGTCGCCGGAACGAGCGACGGAAAATGTTTCTAGCGCGATAGTTGCGGGCGGGGTGAGCGCCGCGCCATCGCGGATATCGAATTCGGCTCCATGCAACCAGCACTCAAGCTTGAAGCCATTGAGCTCGCCCTCTGCTAATGACGCGTCAGAGTGAGTGCAGATATCGGCTACCGCGTACACCTCATCGCCAACACGTGCCACACAGACGCCGACGCCATCAACCTCGATGCGCTGAGGCTTGCCAGGAGTCAACGAATCTAATGAGATCGATGTCATTGTTATGCACCAACCTTTGCTAGGTCGCGATCGATGCGCTCCATGATGCGCTCTTGGATCGACTCAGAACCAATCTTGGAAGCGATTTCAGCGAAGAAACCGCGAATGACCAACCGACGAGCTTCTTCAGCAGGAATGCCGCGTGACTCGAGATAAAAGAGTTGTTCATCATCGAATCGACCAGTCGTGCTTGCGTGGCCTGCTCCGACAATCTCACCGGTCTCAATCTCCAGGTTCGGCACTGAATCGGCGCGGGCGCCATCAGTAAGAAGCAGGTTGCGATTGAGTTCGTATGTGTCAGTTCCTTCAGCCGCGGCGCGGATATAGACATCGCCAATCCATACGGTGCGAGCCTTATCGCCAGCGAGCGCGCCCTTGTAATTGACCCGACTCTTTGCATGACCGACATTGTGGTCAACATGAATGCGATGCTCGAGGTGTTGACCGTCGGTCGCAAAGTACAAACCATTTAATTCTGCGCTCGCGCCAGGGCCGCGATATTCCACCGTTGGCAGAATGCGAACTAGTGAACCGCCTACGGAGACAATGGTGGAGATGAACGTTGCATCCTTGCTGACCAGAGCGTGATGGCGAGCCAGATAAACCGAATCGCTCTCCCACTCCTGCAATGAAACGACGGTTAGCTGTGAACCATCTGCCAAGTCGTATTCAATATCTTCAGCCAGAATCGCCTTGCCTAGATTCTCCAGGATTACCCGGGCGTGAGCGTGGGTTCCTATCTTGATCACGAGGCGGCTTGCAGCGCGCTCGGCGATCTGTGGGATGCGCGAAAGAATTAACGGCTCGGACAACTCGGTGTTGGCTGCGATTGTCAGGACTAGTGCTTCACCTTGCGCCGCACGTACCCGAAGTGTTGCCTCATCTGCAGTCGCTGAAAGCGGAGCGATAGCCACGTTTTCCAGCGTTACACCCGCTGGCAAGTTCGATGCAGTGAACGAATTCTGGGGAACCAGAGTTGCTGCCGCATCAAGAATTCCAGCCAAGCGATTCAACGGCGTAAATCGCCATGCTTCTTCGCGCCCGCTCGGAGCCAAGTAGTTAGTTGTCAGTGCGCTCATTAACCAACCGCGCCTTCCATTTGCAGCTCGATTAAGCGATTGAGCTCCAATGCGTATTCCATCGGCAACTCCCGAGCAATCGGTTCGATAAAGCCACGAACGATCATCGCCATTGCTTCATCTTCAGAGAGTCCTCGCGACATCAGATAGAAAAGCTGATCATCGGAAATCTTCGAGACGGTCGCCTCGTGACCCATTGATACATCATCCTCGCGGATATCAACGTATGGATAGGTATCGGAGCGAGAGATAGTGTCCACCAAGAGCGCATCGCACTTAACAGTCGACTTTGAGTGGTGTGCACCTTCTTGCACCTGAACAAGTCCGCGATAGGAGGTACGGCCGCCGCCGCGGGCTACTGACTTAGAGATAATTGTTGAGGAAGTATGTGGAGCGGCGTGAACCATCTTCGCGCCAGCATCTTGATGTTGTCCGGCGCCGGCAAAGGCGATTGACAATGTCTCGCCCTTGGCGTGGGGCCCCATCAAGAAGACTGCTGGGTACTTCATGGTGACCTTGGAGCCAATGTTTCCGTCAATCCATTCCATCGTCGCACCTTCCGCGCATGTGGCACGCTTGGTCACAAGGTTGTAGACGTTGTTCGACCAGTTTTGGATCGTGGTGTAACGAACGCGAGCACCCTTCTTGACGATGATTTCTACTACCGCAGAGTGCAGCGAATCAGACGAGTAGATCGGAGCAGTACAGCCTTCGACATAATGAATGTACGAATCTTCGTCCGCGATGATTAGGGTGCGCTCGAACTGACCCATGTTCTCGGTATTGATTCGGAAATAGGCTTGCAGCGGAATATCCACCTTCACGCCCTTGGGTACGTAGATGAACGAGCCACCAGACCAAACCGAGGTATTCAGAGCGGCGAATTTGTTATCGCCGACCGGAATAACAGTGCCGAAATACTCTTGGAAAAGTTCTGGGTACTCGCGCAAACCCGTGTCGGTGTCGACGAAAATAACGCCCTGCTTCTCTAGATCTTCGCGAATCGAGTGATACACAACTTCCGATTCGTACTGAGCCGCTACGCCAGAGACCAAACGTTGCTTCTCCGCCTCGGGGATTCCGAGTCGGTCGTAGGTGTTCTTAATGTCATCAGGCAAGTCATCCCATGTGGTCGCTTGCTTCTCGGTAGAGCGAACAAAGTACTTAATGGTGTCGAAGAAGATACCGGTCAGATCTGAACCCCAGTTTGGCATCGGCTTCTTCTCAAAGAGACTCAATCCTTTTAGGCGTAGGTCGAGCATCCATTGTGGCTCGTTCTTCTTGGCTGAGATATCGCGAACAACTTCTTCGTTCAGACCACGACGAGAATTGGCACCCACGTCATTCTTATCTGACCAGCCGTATTCATAATTTCCAATACCTGCTAGTTCAGGATGAAGTGTTGTGTCGCTCATTTCAGCACCTTCTCTTTTGGTTTGCTTATCTGGTTTGGAATTGTTGTGTTATTCGGAATAAAGGTGGTGTTATTGGGAATGAAGGTGGTGCAGACGCCATCGCCATGCGCGATCGTCGCGAGCCGCTGTACGTGCGTGCCCAAGAGTTCGGAGAATGCTGCTGTCTCTGCTTCACACAGCTCGGGGAATGCTGACGCTACGTGCGCGATTGGACAGTGGTTCTGGCAAAGCTCCTCGCCTATCCCCTTGCTATGAACATTTGCTGCAAATCCATCAGTTGACAGAAAGTTGGCGAGCGCCTGACTCTTAGCTGCTATGCCATTCGCCTTGCTGACTTTCTCGGAAGCACGTTTCGCAATATCTTCGGCGCGAGTGCGCGCAAACTCGTTTACTAAACCAGAACCGGACTTGCTTGCCATGAAGCGAAGCGCTGACACGGCCAAGTCGTCATACGAATGTTCAAATTTCTCGCGACCTGAATCGGTGATAACAAATACCTTCGATGGGCGACCGCGACCACGTTCTGCCGAGTTAAGCGTGCTCAGATGCGGTTCGCGTGCCTCGAGAATCCCCTCGTCGACCAACGCATCTAAGTGACGCCGGATTCCAGCCGGGGTAATCGCGAGCTTTTGAGAGAGATCGACCGCGGTAGCCGGGCCACCCTCAAGAATGGCGCGAGCGATTGCGGAGCGAGTTCCGCCCGTCTCGACCTCATTCTTTTTCACAACACTAGTGTTGCGTAAATAGGGGCTAGCCGCCACTTGAAGCCCGTACCGGCACTTGCAGCCCGCTCAGATAGGCTCAGGGGGTGAAGCTGAAAAAGACGATATTCAACGCTCTCCTCTTCTTTCAAGCAGCTCTCGTGGTAACCGGCGGCGCGGTTCGCCTGACTGGCTCCGGGCTGGGATGCCCCACCTGGCCAACCTGCACCGGCTCCTCCATCAGCCCAGTACCCCATCAGGCGCAGGGCGCGCTCCACTCATGGATTGAGTTCGGAAACCGACTCCTCACTATTGCCCTTGTTATCGCCTCCGTAGTAGCGCTGGTCGCAACCGTGAAATGGAGCAAGAATCGCATCGATCGTCGTCGGGTTCGCTGGATTGCCATCTGGCAGCTGCTCGGCATCTTCGGTCAAGCCATTCTGGGCGGCATTACCGTCTTAACAAAGCTCAACCCGATCCCAGTCTCCGGTCACTTTTTACTCAGTATCGTCCTGATTGGCGGCGGACTTTCGTTGCGCCATCGGATGCTCGATCGTCCACGCGTAAAAGCACTCCCTGTCACATGGAAGATGGTCCGGGTTGTGACCGCACTTGCGGCCTTGGTCGTCGGCGTCGGCACTCTAGTAACCGGTTCTGGCCCGCACGCCGGTGATATTCAAGCCAAGCGTTACCCCTTTGCGCCACGTGAGATTTCCTACCTTCATGCCGATTTAGTTATCGCACTGATTTGTCTGGCAATCGGCTTGTTGCTCATCATTCGCGTTTCGGAGACCGGTGAATCTAAGACGCGACTCACTCGCGCGCTCGAAATCTTCTTAATTACTTCCTTGGCGCAAGGTTTTATAGGATACGTCCAGTACTTCACGGGCTTGCCTGAAAGCCTGGTCGCCTTACATTTGCTCGGCGCCACAACGGTGTGGATCGCGGCGTGGAATATCTATCTCACCGCCAAACCCACTCAACTCGTATAACTCAAACAACTGGCATAACTCAAACAACCTAAGTACGCAGATAACGTCAATAACGAGAAAGCACGGTTCTATTTCATGTCAACACCAACATCGCTCACACCTTGGACAGAATTAGATGAGAAGGCCGTCGCATCTGCTCGGGCGCTCGCCGCGGATGCAGTACAAAAGGTCGGAAATGGCCATCCAGGTACCGCGATGTCGTTGGCGCCAGTTGCTTACACACTCTTTCAACGCTTTTTGAAGCACGATCCACTACGTCCGGATTGGTTGGGTCGCGATCGCTTCGTTCTTTCTTGCGGCCACTCTTCGCTCACTCTTTATATTCAGCTTTTTCTTTCTGGCTACGGCCTCGAGCTCAAGGATCTTGAATCGTTCCGCTTTGCTGACTCGTTAACACCAGCGCACCCTGAATACGGTCACACCAAGGGCGTGGAAATTACGACCGGTCCATTGGGCTCTGGTATCGCAAGTGCAGTTGGTATGGCCATGGCGGCTCGCTACGAGAAGGGCTTGTTCGATCCGGAGTCAAAGACCTCGCTCTTTGACCACAATGTCTGGGTTATTTGTTCAGATGGCGATCTGCAAGAAGGCATCAGCGCCGAAGCATCGTCACTTGCTGGAACCCAAGCACTCGGCAACCTGAAGGTTATTTACGACGACAACCGCATCTCTATCGAGGGCGATACTCACGTCGCCTTTACCGAAGATGTCAGCGCTCGTTACCGCGCATATGGCTGGAACGTCATCGAAGTTGCAGCGCTCGCTGATGGAAACGTCGATCGCAACGCACTCGAAGCAGCAATGACCGCTTCGCTTAACGAAACCACGAAGCCAACCCTTATTCGTCTGAAGACCGTTATTGCCTGGCCCGCACCAAAGGCGCGTGGTACCGCAAAATCACACGGTTCCGCACTGGGTGCCGAAGAAGTCGCTGCAACCAAGGTTGCGCTCGGGCTTGATCCAGAGAAGTCATTCCAAATTGGCGATGATGTTCTTGCGCACGCGCGCGCTGTTCAACAACGCGGTACGGCTGCGGCTGCGGCATGGGATGCCGAATTCACCAAGTGGGAATCAGCCAACCCAGATCGCGCTGCACTTCTGAAGCGTCTTCGCAACCACGAATTGCCTGCTGGTTGGGAGAAGTCTCTTCCGGTTTTCGAGGCTGGCAAGGATGTTGCAACCCGCGCTGCATCGGGCAAGGTCATCAACGCGATCGCATCTGTGCTTCCTGAATTCTGGGGTGGATCGGCTGACTTGGCGGAGAGCAACAACACCACCATTGAACACGGCGGTTCGTTCTTGCCTGCAAGCAGCGCCATGAAAGATGTCAATCCATACGGTCGCATCATTCACTTCGGTATCCGCGAACACGCCATGGGCGCCATCTTGAATGGCATCGCATTGCACGGCCTGACCAAATCATTCGGTGGCACATTCTTGGTATTCAGCGATTACATGCGCGGAGCGGTTCGCCTGGCGGCCCTGATGGACATTCCATCGACCTTTGTATGGACGCACGATTCAATCGGCGTTGGTGAAGATGGTCCTACTCACCAACCGGTTGAGCATGTAGCCTCATTGCGCTTGATTCCAAACTTTGCAGTGATTCGCCCAGCCGATGCGAATGAAACGTCGATCGCATGGCGCGAAGTCATCACCCGCCAAAAGCCAGCTGGCTTTGCGCTCTCTCGTCAGAATTTGCCGGTCTTTGATCGCACTGTTCTGGCTTCAGCCGAAGGAACTGCTAAGGGTGCTTACGTCCTTGTCGATGCCGACGGGACTCCCGATGTAATTCTGATTGCCACCGGTTCCGAAGTATCGGTCGCGGTTGCTGCGGCAGAACTCTTGAAGTCCGAAGGTGTCAAAGCCCGCGTCGTGAGCGCTCCGTGCTTGGAGTGGTTCGATGCCGAAGGCGCTTCCTACCGTGAATCAATTCTTCCAGCGGGTGTTAAAGCACGCGTAGCCATCGAAGCAGGAGTTGGAGCTGGTTGGCGCAATTACGTCGGCGATGCTGGCGAAATCGTCTCGCTCGAGCATTTCGGCGCATCGGCTGCAGCAACACATCTCTTTAAGCAATATGGCTTTACCGCTGAGAACGTTGCAGCGGCAGCCAAGAAGAGCATCGCCAACGCTCGATAATCACACACACATACGATTCACATTCGAGCATCAACTAACTAAAAGAGGGATAACGAATATGTCAGAAAATTTGAAGCAGCTCTCCAACGCTGGCGTCGCCATTTGGCTCGATGATTTGTCACGCGATCGACTCGAGTCCGGCACTTTGGCAGAGCTCATTAAGAGCTCCTCAGTGGTTGGCGTTACTACCAACCCAAGCATCTTCTCCGCCGCCATCTCCGGCTCTGACAAGTACTCGGCTGACATCAAGTCACTTGCTGCAGAAGGCAAGTCGATTGGCGAGATCGTCACCCGTCTCACCACAGATGACGTGCGTGCAGCCTGTGACCTCTTTCTTCCTACCTTCCAGGCATCAGGTGGAGCAGATGGCCGGGTCAGCATCGAGGTCGATCCAGAACTCGCCTATGACACCGCAGCGACCGTAAAGCGCGGACTTGAACTCGCAAAGATTGTTGACCGTCCTAACTTGCTTATCAAAGTTCCAGCGACACTTGAAGGTCTACCAGCAATTGAAGAACTCACCGCCGAAGGCATCAGCGTCAACGTCACATTGATCTTCTCTGTTGATCGCTACGAGAAAGTTATGGATGCGTACCTGGCTGGACTTGAGCGTCGTCACAAGGCGGGCGGTTCGCTGAAGGATGTTCACTCTGTCGCGTCGTTCTTCATCAGTCGCATCGACGCCGAAATCGATAAGCGTCTGGATGCATCACATCCTGGTCACGAACTTCGCGGCGCGGCTGCTATTGCAAATGCTCACCTGGCCTATGAGGCATTCCTCAAAGTCTCTGCATCTCCTCGCTGGTCCGCTCTTGCTGCTGCTGGCGCGAACTACCAGCGCCCACTCTGGGCATCAACCGGCGTGAAGGACAAGGCATACGACTCCACCCGCTACGTGATTGAGCTCGTCGCAGCACACACCGTCAACACCATGCCAGAAGGCACTCTGAACGAAGTCCGTGCTCACGGCGTCGTCCGAGGCGACACGATCACTGGAAAGTTCGATCAGGCGCGCGCAATATTTGCTGGTCTCGCTGCCGCGGGAATCGACTTCGCCGACGTTGTTAAGTTGCTCGAAGATGACGGCGTGAAGAAATTCGCAATTGCATGGCAGGAGCTGCTCGCCAACATCGCACAGGTAGCAAAGTAAATGGCGATCAAGCTCAGTGGTGCCGCGCTATCCAAGCTTGATAAGAGCTCGACCGTCTACTCAGATTTGGCGGCAATAGCGCCACGTCTGGCCGCAAAGGATCACACCTTGTGGGGCACAGAGGCGGAAGCAGAAGCACGTATCCGCCTGAACTGGATCGACTTGCCTACATCGTCGCGCGACCTGCTCCCCGAGCTCGACGCGCTGTCAGCGTGGGCTCGTTCAACCAATCTCACCAACATTATCCTGGCGGGAATGGGTGGCTCGTCGCTCGCCCCTGAAGTTGTCTCCAAGACTTTTCGGAAGTCGCTAACTGTTTTGGACTCCACCGACCCGGCACAGATTGCGGCTGCGATTCCGGCTGACTTCGCCAATACCGTCATCGTGGTTGGCTCAAAGTCAGGTTCAACGATTGAAACTGCTTCGCAGCGAGCGTTGTTTGCGGAGCTCATCGCTGCGGCTGGTTTAAATCCGGTAGATCACATTGTTGTGGTGACCGATCCTGGCTCACCGCTTGATAAGGATGCGCGTGCCGGCGGATTCCGCGTCATCAACGCTGATCCAAACGTCGGTGGGCGCTACAGCGCACTCTCGGCCTTTGGTCTTGCTCCTGCTGTGTTAATGGGCGTCGATCCATCACTGCTCATCGATGATGCCGCAGCTGTTGCGCCCTCGTTTATAGCTCCCGACTCCCCCGCGGTTGCGGCTGCCACAATTCTTTTTGAGCAAACGACTCAGAACATCGCTTTCTACGACGAAGGAAGTTCGGTTCCAGGTTTATCCGATTGGATTGAACAGCTCATCGCAGAATCAACCGGCAAGAATCAGGTCGGTCGCTTACCCATTGTTACCGAAAGCGCCAGCGCACCAATCGCAGGTTCGGCCATATCAGTCGCCTTCGCTGGAACACAGGCAGATCTCATCGTCGAGGGCACCTTGGGCGAGCAATTCATTTTCTGGGAGTACGTGACGGCACTGATTGGTCGCGCTCTCAAGGTTGATCCCTTTAATCAACCCAACGTCACTGAAGCAAAAGACCGCACCGGTGCGTTGCTCGCGCAATGGAATGGCGTCGTTCAATCACCAGCACCTTCGTTGGAGACAGAGAACATCGCTTTCTACGGTGCTACTGCGGGTTCAACACCAGTAGAGATGCTTCGTAATTTCTTTTCAGATCCAACACACTATGTCGCCATCATGGCTTACCTGCATCGGGGCAAGGATGACGCAATCACGGCGACTCGTGAAATCATCGCTCGACATACCGAACGTGGTGTGACCTTTGGTTGGGGTCCACGCTTCTTGCATTCAACCGGTCAATTCCACAAGGGCGGCCAGCACAATGGCGCTTTCCTACAGATTACTGGTGAATCAACGAAGGACCTGGCGATCCCCGGCAAAGAGTTCACCTTCCACACGCTGCTGATGGCGCAAGCCCTCGGTGATGCCGAAGCGCTCGGTAGTCGCAACTTCCCACAATTGCGGGTTCATCTAAAGAACCGTGACAAGGGAATTGCTGAACTGCTGAACGCACTTAAAGCGCTCTAGTTCTCTACTCAATATTTAAGCCGAAGCGCGGCGAACGAAATTTAATTATTCGTCTTCGCCGCGGAGCGCAGAAAGTGCGTCGGCAAGAATCTTGGCTGCCTCTGCCTCGGTACGGCGTTCCTTCACATAAGCAAGGTGAGTCTTATATGGCTCGTTCTTAACCGGGCGCGGTGGTTTATCTTTATTGCGACCCGCTGGGTATCCGCATCGTGGGCAATCCCATTCGTCCGGAATTGCAACGGTGCCATCTTCGGCAAATGAAGGTGTGGTTTCGTGGCCGTTGGCGCACCAGTATGAAACTCGGAATCGAGCAATGGCCTCGCCACGCTCCGCCTCGCCCATAGGGCCGGCGCCGACACGACTTCCGCGGATTGCACTACCCATAAGTCGAGCTCCTTACTTCTTAAGAACTAAAGACAAAGCAACAACGCTGGCAAACCAGAGTCCACCAACAACAACCGTGATGCGATCCAGGTTGCGTTCTACGACCGAAGAGCCGCCGTAGTTGGATGAGATTCCGCCACCAAAAAGGTCAGAGAGTCCGCTGCCCTTGCCCTTGTGCAAGAGAACCAAAAGAATCATCAGGATGCTGGTGATAATCAAAATGATAGAAAGTGCCAAGACCACAGACGAGCTCCTTTTAGACGGCTAACAGATGCGAGCGAGGTAAAGCGCCCAGGGGGTAAGAATAGCGGTTTTCTTAGGCGGTTACTGAGCGGTGGAAGCGTGCGATTCGAGCGAATTCCTCGGGATCTAGGCTCGCTCCGCCGACTAAAGCGCCATCGACATCTTCTTGCTTCATGATTTCTACGATATTCGCAGACTTCACTGAACCGCCGTAAAGAATACGAGCGGCCTCTGCAATCTCTTCGCTGCCAATCTTGATGAGCTCTGCTCGAATTGCGGCGCAGACTTCCTGGGCATCCTCTGGCGTTGCGGTCTTGCCAGTACCAATTGCCCATACCGGCTCGTAGGCAAAAACAATTTTCTTTAGATCAGGCTTATGAAAACCTTTTAGTCCGGCGCGAACTTGATTGAGAACGTGCTCAACGTGGGTGCCCGCTTCACGGATGGCCAACTCTTCGCCGATACAGAAAATAGGCGTCATCTCATTGGCGAGGACAGCCTTAATTTTCTTATTAACGACTTCATCGCTCTCGTTATGTATGGCGCGACGTTCGGAGTGGCCAACCACAACGAAGGTGCAACCCAGCTTGTTGAGCATCGAACCCGAAATATCGCCCGTAAAAGCACCGCTGGCATCTGGCGAGATATCTTGCGCGCCATAGGTTAGACGAAGGCGATCGCCATCAATCAAAGTCTGAACTGAGCGAATATCTGTGAACGGTGGCAAGACGGTGACATCAACTGCGTCGTAGTCCTTGTCGTCCAACGAGTACGAGAGTTTTTGTGTGACCGCGATCGCCTCAAGGTGATTGAGATTCATCTTCCAGTTGCCAGCAATCAGTGGTTTGCGCATATCGGTACCTTACTTGTTGGGTGAGCTATTCCAGGTCTAATAAAGCGGCAATAAGTAAAAACTATGACTGAAGCGCGGATATTCCCGGAAGTTCTTTACCCTCGAGATATTCCAGCGAAGCTCCCCCGCCGGTTGAGATATACCCGAAATCTGAGTCCGCGAAGCCGAGGGCTCGAACCGCGGCGGCTGAATCTCCACCGCCGACCACTGAGATTCCCTTAACTTCAGTTAGTGCCCGCGCAACGACTTTCGTACCGTTGGCAAAATTAGGGAATTCGAAAACGCCCATTGGTCCGTTCCAAAAGACGGTTTTGCATTCACGAATCGCGGCCGCAAATGTTGCGGCAGTATCCGGACCGATGTCGAGCCCCATCTGATCGGCCGGGATTGCTGAGGCAGCGACCGTAGTTGGTGGCGCGTCCGCCTTGAACTCCGGCGCAACCACAATGTCAGTCGGAAGGAGCAATTGCACGCCGAGTTTCTCGGCCCGTTCTAATAACTCTTTTACGGTGGGAATTAAATCGGTCTCCACCAAGGATTTGCCGATTTCATGACCCTGCGCGGCGAGAAATGTGAAGAGCATTCCACCACCGATCGCTAGCACGTTGACCTTGTCCAGCAGATTAGAAATAACGCCGATTTTGTCCGAGACCTTCGCGCCACCAAGAACCACACCATATGGGCGTTCTGGATTGGTGGTTAGCTTCTGCAGGACGTCGATTTCAGCAGCGACTAGATAACCAGCGGCGTGTGGCAGAAGTTTCGCAACGTCATAGACCGAGGCATGTTTGCGGTGCACGGCACCGAAACCATCACTGACGAATACATCGCCGTAGGTCGCCAATTGCTGAGCGAGTGCGGCGCGTTCGGACTCATCTTTGCTTGTTTCGGCTGCTTCGTAACGGATATTTTCTAGTAACAAAACCTGACCCGGTTGCAGCTTTTCCACCGCGGCGGATGCAGAAGCTCCGACAATCTCTTCTGAAAAAGCGACGGGTTTTCCTAGCAAATCGCCTAGCCGATGTGCGACCGGAGCGAGCGATAGCTCTGGCTTGCGCTCACCCTTAGGGCGGCCCAAGTGCGCCATGATGACAACCGAAGCGCCATTTGCTAAGAGAAAGTTAATGGTCGGCAACGACGCACGGATTCGTCCGTCGTCGGTAATGATGCCCTCTTTGATCGGCACATTGAGGTCACAACGGAGCAGAACTCTCTTGCCGCTAACGGCGAGAGAGTTCAACGCAGGAACAGAATTGGTCACGCTTGTGCTCCGTATCTTTTCGGAAATTAAATTAGAGCTTCTTACCGACGTAGCCGACCAAGTCGACTAGACGGTTCGAGTAACCCCATTCGTTGTCGTACCAACCGACAACCTTGACGGTTGAACCAATGACCTTGGTCAGGCCAGCATCGAAAATACATGAGCTTGGGTCGGTGACAATGTCCGCCGAGACGATTGGATCTTCGGTGTAGGTCAAGAAGCCCTTTAGTGAACCCTCGGCCGCCTTCTTGATTGCAGCGTTGATATCAGCGGCGGAAGCTTCCTTCGCCAATTCAACGGTCAGGTCGGTAGCAGAACCAGTTGGGACTGGAACGCGGAGTGCGTAACCATCTAACTTGCCCTTGAGGTTTGGTAGAACGAGCGAAATCGCCTTCGCTGCTCCTGTTGAGGTAGGAATAATCGACAAGGCAGCGGCGCGAGCGCGGCGAAGATCCTTGTGTGGTTGATCCTGCAAGGCTTGATCGTTGGTGTACGCGTGAATTGTTGTCATCAAGCCACGAACGATGCCGAACTCTTCATCCAAGACCTTGGCCATCGGAGCGAGGCAGTTGGTTGTGCAAGAAGCGTTCGAGATGACGTTGTGCTTTGATGAATCGTAGTTCTCATGGTTGACACCCATAACGATGGTGATGTCTTCGTCGGTCGCAGGTGCAGAGATGATAACCTTCTTGGCACCAGCTGCGATGTGCTTGGATGCATCCGCGGCCTTGGTGAAGAAGCCGGTCGATTCAACAACAATATCTGCTTTGACTGATGCCCATGGGAGGTTGGCTGGATCGCGCTCTGCGAATACCTTGATGGTCTTGCCGCCTACGGTGATGGAATCATCGGTGTAGGTAACAGGCAAACCGAGACGACCCAAGATGGAGTCGTACTTCAGCAGATGAGCCAACGTCGCGTTATCGGTCAGATCGTTGATACCAACGATTTCGATATCCGCGCCTGAAGTAATGACTGCACGGAAGAAGTTGCGGCCGATGCGACCAAATCCATTAATTCCAACACGTACCACGGTAAACCTCGCTTAAGAGTTTCGGGGGGCCTCACGCTAAAAAATGTGGGCTAAGAATCGCCACTTCGTTGTGAGATATCCCAAGCCTATCAGGCGAAGCGGGCTATTCCCCGAGTAAATCAGGGCTTAAACCGGCCTCGGTGTCCGGAATCCCCAAGTCCTTCGCGCGCTTATCCGCCATCGCCAATAGTCGGCGGATTCGACCTGCTATCGCATCCTTTGTCATGGGTGGCGAGGCCAAGGATCCCAATTCTTCCAAGCTCGCCTGGCCATGATTGATCCGAAGCTCACCCGCTTCTCGCAAATGCTCGGGCATCTCTGGTCCCAATATCTCCATCGCTCGCTGAACGCGCGCAGATGCCGCAACCGCAGCACGAGCCGAACGTCGAAGGTTCGCGTCATCGAAATTCGCAAGCCGATTGGCAGTTGCGCGGACTTCGCGCCGCATCCGTCGCTCCTCCCACGCCAAGACACTTTCGTGGGCGCCGAGTCGAGTCAAGAGCGCGCCAATCGCATCACCGTCGCGAATCACAACGCGATCAACCGATCGCACTTCACGAGCTTTGGCGGCGATTCCCAGGCGACGCGCGGCACCCACAAGCGCAAGCGCAGCTTCGGGGCCGGGGCAGGTTATTTCTAGTGCGGATGAGCGGCCTGGCTCTGTCAAAGAACCATGCGCAAGGAATGCACCACGCCATGCCGCTTCGGCATCGCAAAGTCCGGCAGATACAACCTGCGGCGGCAGTCCGCGCACGGGCCGATTGTTTGCATCAATCAATCCGGTTTGTCGAGCAAGCGCATCGCCATCCGATGTCACCCGAACGACGTAACGGCTACCTTTACGTAGCCCGCTAGGTGAGAGAACAGCTAGCTCGGATTCGTGACCATAAATTTCGGAGATATCTTTTCGCAACCGGCGGGCTGCCTGCGCGGTATCGAGTTCAACCTCGACGCCTATCTTGCCGCCGGCGATATGGAGTCCGCCAGCAAAACGAAGGAGCGCCGAAACTTCAGCCTTGCGGCAACAGGGTTTGGTGACCGAGAGACGACTAAGCTCGTCTTTTACTGATGCGGTCATGGCCATGCCCGTATCTAAGCAGGGTTGAGCGAAAAATGTACTGAAAATCAGAGGTCAATTTTCTTGGCGAGATGAACAACTCTCCACTACTACTCGAGAGTGCGCCATTCGATAATAACTGACCGGCCTAGCAATTGTTTGGCGCTAGAGCTCGCGCCCTAAATCTCGGTCAATCGCATGTGCACTAATTCGTTTTCCGCTTTTGTGGATCGACCCATTGAGTCGGTGTTCTAGTTCGTGTGCGATCGCAACACTTCGGTGTTTGCCACCGGTACAACCAACCGCAAGCGTCAGATATTTGCGGCCTTCGGCGATAAAACCAGTCGCCATCGTCTCGAAGAGTGCTTGATAGCGAGTGAGGAACTCTTGAACATTGTCGGTGCCCAATACGTTCTCTTTGACCGCTGCATCCAGACCTGTTTGTGGGCGAAGCTCCGGAATCCAATGTGGGTTTGCAATGAAGCGGCAATCCATGACCAGATCCGCGTCCACAGGAATGCCATATTTGTAGCCAAAGGAGAGGACGTTAACTCGCAAATCCGCTGGATCGCCATCGTGGAAGATTTCGGCAATCTTCTTCTCTAGTTGGTGAATATTGAGTGCCGATGAGTCGACGACAATGTCAGCGACAGAGCGGACTTCTTGCAATCGCTCGCGTTCCTTTGCAATTCCATCAAGGATTCGGTCGTTGCCCTGCAATGGATGGGGCCGACGAGTGGATTCAAAGCGACGCACCAAGACATCGTCTGCGGCATCAACAAATACAACCCGGCGAGCGATTCCGCGCTCGGCCAGCTCGTTAAGTGCACGGTTGAGATCGTCGAAAAATTGGCGACCGCGAACGTCGATGACAACCGCAATCGAGGTAGTGGATTTTGCTGCCAACTCGCAGAGCGTGCCCAGCATCGCAGGCGGCAAATTGTCGACCACGTACCAACCGAGATCTTCCATCGCGTGAGCTACCGTGGAGCGTCCGGCACCGCTCATGCCAGTAATCACAACTAATTCGTTGGCTGTGTTCTGGACCATGGCTTAAAGATACCGTTTCTTGATGAGTTGCAGGTAGGTGGGAAAGCGAGACTCCGCGATTAGGAGATTATCTCGCCGGTTTCGGTGTTTACGTGCGCATCAAACTGTTGGGCAAGCGCAGCTTCAATTAGCGACGCCGTTTTCTCCCCGATTCCCGGAATGCTCGCAATTTCAGAGACCTCGGCCTTGCGAAGTGCCGTGACCGATCCGAATTTTTCGAGGAGCGCTTTCCGACGGGCCTCACCCAGCTGAGGGATATCGTCGAGCAGCGATTCGAGCATCACCTTGGATCGCTTACTTCGGTGGAAAGTAATCGCGAACCGGTGAGCCTCGTCGCGGATGCGTTGAAGTAGATACAAGCCCTCGCTGTGGCGAGAGAAGATGATGGGTTCAGAACTGCCCGGCAACCAGACTTCTTCCAACCGCTTAGCCAATCCGCACAACGCGATGTCGGTTATGCCGAGCTCCGCCAAGGCGCGAGCTGCAGCGGTAACTTGTGGTGCGCCACCGTCGACAACAATCAACTGCGGTGGATAGGCAAATCTTGGTTTCGCTCCCCCGAGTTCGTCTATTTCTGAGAGTTCTTCTGGTCCAACTTCGCGCTCTGCCAAATATCGCTTTAAGCGACGAGTCAGAACATGATGCATTGCGCGTGTGTCATCGAACCCCGCTTTGTCATCGATGCTAAATCGGCGGTAATCACTCTTCTTTGGTTGGCCATCTTCAAAGACCACCATCGAAGCAACCATAGATGTGCCCTGGATATTTGAGATGTCGAAGCATTCAATTCGGAGCGGAAGTTCATCGAGATCCAGCGCTGTTGCAATCTCCTCTAGCGCCTTGCCGCTGACCGCGGCGTCGTTTGAACGCTTGCTGAGATATTGGACAAGCGACTCGTGTGCGTTTCGCTGGACCGTCTGCAATAGCTCGAGCTTTTCGCCCCGCTGTGGTTGTCGAATCTCTACCTTGTGCTCGGCTCGGCCCTTGAGCCACTCTTCCATTACCTCAAGGTTCTCTGGCAAGACGTCAACCAAAATTTCGGATGCCGGTTCGGTATCAGCATAAATTTTCGGCAAGACCGCATCCATCACGCTCTCCCCTTCAAGCACATCGGCCCGGTCAATAATCCACGAGCGCGAGCCCACAACTCGGCCATGGCGAACCGTAAAGAGCGTGACACCCGCGTGGGTGATCTCCTCATGTGAGGCAATCAAATCGGCTGAGAAATTTTGACTCAGGAATGTTCCGGCGGTTTGAGCAGAGCGACGAATCGCATCAATCTGGTCCCGAATCTTTGCCGCGCGTTCAAACTCCTCGCGCTCTGCCGCTTGCGCCATATCTTTCTCCAGCGCTACTTCAATGTCGTTGGGATTGGAATCCAGGAACTTAACCAGCGACTTAGCGAGCTCTTTATGTTCCTCAGGCGTCACTCGTTTAACGCACGGTGCGGCGCATTTTCCGATATCACCCAACAAACATGGCCGACCGGAGCGAGCGGCCCGCTGCAGATTCGAATCCGTACAGCTACGAATCGGATATATCTTTTGCAACACATCAAAAGTGCTCCGCAACGCCCATGCATGGGCATACGGGCCAAAATATTTAACGCCAGGGATCTTCTTTGCCCGCGAGATATAAAGCCGTGGAAATTCATCCTTCAGACTCACGGCCAAATACGGATAGGACTTATCGTCCTTGAACTGAATATTGAACTGTGGGTTCTCGGATTTAATCCAGGTGAACTCCAATTGCAGGGCTTCGACTTCGGTTTTTACAATCGTCCAATCCACCCGCACCGCTGTGTGGACCATACGATGGGTCTTTTGTAACAGATTTGATCCGAAGTACGAATTTAATCGATTCTTTAAATTCTTCGCCTTGCCCACATAGATGACTCGATCTTTGGCGTCAAAGAAGCGGTAGACGCCGGGCTCGGTGGGAATATTCTGTGGGCGATAACTTTGTGGATCGGTCATGGGCGGAAAGCGCTACTTTTTTGGCTTGAGAATCTCGGCTAAGAATGTTCCGGTGTAGCTCTTCTTGTTCTTCGCTACTTCTTCGGGAGTTCCCTCGGCAATCACCAATCCGCCGCCGGAACCACCTTCGGGGCCCATGTCGATAACCCAGTCGGCTGACTTAATGACATCGAGATTGTGTTCAATCACGATGACGGTGTTACCGGTCTCGACCAAACGGTCTAATACCAAGAGCAATTTCCGAACATCTTCGAAGTGAAGACCGGTGGTTGGCTCATCTAGTACGTAGATGGTTCGACCAGTAGAGCGCCGCTGGAGCTCTGTTGCGAGCTTCACGCGCTGCGCCTCTCCACCCGACAGGGTCGGTGCAGACTGACCGAGCCGCACGTAACCCAAACCAACGTCATTGAGAGTCTTCAAGTATCGTGCAATGGCCGGTACCGATTCGAAGAACTCTGCTGCATGTTCAATCGGCATATCGAGAACTTCGGCAATCGTCTTGCCTTTGTAGCGGACTTCGAGCGTTTCCCGGTTGTAGCGAGCACCATGACAGACCTCGCATGGGACGTAGACATCGGGCAAGAAGTTCATTTCAATCGTGATGGTGCCATCGCCCGAACAATTCTCACAGCGGCCACCTTTAACGTTAAAAGAGAAGCGGCCCTGTTGGTACCCACGAATTTTCGCCTCAGCGGTCTCGGCAAAGAGTGCACGGACTTTATCGAATACGCCGGTATAGGTGGCTGGATTCGAACGGGGCGTGCGGCCGATCGGCGATTGATCGACGTGAACGACTTTGTCCAGATGATCTAAGCCGGTGATTGTTCGGTGGCGACCCGGAACGATTCGAGCACCATTCAATTTGTTGGCGAGTACAGAATAAAGAATGTCGTTAACCAGCGTTGACTTACCTGAACCAGAAACGCCAGTAACAGCAACAAACGCACCCAGCGGAAAGTTGACGTCAATATTCTGCAAGTTGTTCTCGCGCGCTGCCTTAACGCTCAACTGTCGTTTGGGATCGATGGCGCGGCGTTGTGCAGGAATCTCAATCTTGGTACGTCCCGACAAATATGCACCGGTGATCGAATCCTTTGCTGTAATCAGCGCTTGATAATCACCGGATGAGACAACCTTTCCACCGTGCTCGCCTGCACCTGGACCAATGTCTACGATCCAGTCAGCGGTACGGATGGTGTCTTCATCGTGCTCGACCACAATCAGGGTATTGCCGAGATCGCGAAGTCGGGTCAACGTCTC
>Ga0208874_1000156_pt1 | contig 26089 bp, 24 predicted proteins | sample CryBogCBH10Oct08_FD_184604 | JGI IMG/M metagenome (GOLD analysis project Ga0208874, IMG submission 184604) | Freshwater microbial communities from Crystal Bog, Wisconsin, USA - CBH10Oct08 (SPAdes) (version 2) | ecosystem: Environmental > Aquatic > Freshwater > Lake | place: Crystal Bog... | reverse complement strand
CAAAGCCGTCCATCTCGACCAGCATTTGGTTCAAGGTTTGTTCGCGCTCGTCGTTACCCCCACCCAAACCCGCGCCGCGCTGACGGCCCACGGCGTCAATTTCATCGATGAAAATGATGCAGGGGGCATTTTTCTTGGCGTTTTCAAACATGTCACGAACACGGGCAGCGCCCACGCCGACAAACATTTCGACAAAGTCAGAGCCCGAAATACTGAAGAAAGGCACTTTGGCTTCGCCAGCAATCGACTTGGCGAGCAATGTTTTCCCCGTGCCCGGAGGACCCACCAACAACAAGCCGCGGGGAATGCGGCCGCCGAGTTTTTGGAACTTTTGGGGGTCTTTCAAAAAGTCAACGACTTCCTTGACTTCTTCTTTGGCTTCGTCGCAGCCCGCCACATCCGCGAAGGTCACTGTGTTGTTGTTTTCATCCAACATGCGGGCTTTGCTTTTGCCAAAACTAAAGGCACCGCCTTTGCCACCGCCCTGCATTTGGCGCATGAAATAAATCCAGACCCCAATCAACAGCAGCATGGGGCCCCAGCTGACCAACAAGGTCATGAGCAATGAGCCTTCTTCGCGAGGCTTGACGTCAAATTTGACGTTGTTGCGAATCAAGTCGCCCACCAAACCACGGTCGAGGTAGGTGGCGGTGGTGCGGAGTTTGCGGTCGTCGTTGGTGACCGCAACGATTTCAGTGCCGCCCTGACCTTCTTGAATGGTGGCGGTTTTAATGTGGTTGGTGCGGACTTCTTCTAAGAAGTCTGAGTAGCCCACATAGGTTCCGTTTGAGCCGCTGTGGGCGTCAAACTGCTTGAACACGGTGAACAAGACCATGGCCACCACGAGCCAAACGGCAATTTTTGAAAACCACTGATTATTCAAGTGGAACTCCTGAAAGAAACATACGTTAGGCCCATTTTAGGCTTTTCAAGCCTCCGAGGGGTTATTTAAGGCCAATTCCCACCAAAAAGTTCTCTGAGGACTTGTCTCGAGAGGCTTTGGGCTTGATGGGTTTGACCACTTTAAAGGCCTCTTTGAACAGCTTCACGCAATGGTCGTAGGCCTCGCCATGGAACACTTTGACCACCAAGGCCCCCTCGGGCTTCAAGTGGGCTTTGGAAAAATCCAGCGCCAATTCGATCAACAACTCGATGCGAGCGGCGTCCACGCCGCCAACACCCGACAAATTGGGCGCCATGTCTGAAACGACCACATCCACGGGACGACCTTGCACCATTTCTTCCAATTGGGTCAGAACGGCCTCATCTTTAAAGTCACCCTGAATGAAGTTCACGCCCTCGATGGGTGTCATGGGCAACAGGTCCAAAGCGATGATGGTGCCGTTCAGGGCCCCGACCGCCGCCCCCTCGGGCGACAAACGCCGCCGCAGATACTGACTCCAGGCACCCGGTGAGGAACCCAAATCGACCACCAAGTGACCGGGTTTGATGAGCCCCAAGGTCTCGTCGATTTCCTTGAGTTTGTAGGCCGCACGGGCGCGGTAGCCCTCTTTCTGGGCTTGTTTAACGTAGGGATCGTTGACGTGGTCATTCAACCACGCCTTATTCACCTTTTTGCTTTGTGTCTTGACTTTCATGCAGGGTCGATAATACGCCCATGGCTAAACTTGAATTGACCCCCACCGAGCGACGCGCCTTGCGCGCTGACGCCCACCACCTCGACCCTGTGGTCCTGATCGGCAACGACGGCTTAACGCCTGCTGTTGAGAAAGAAATTGCACTCGCCCTGAGCGTGCACGGACTCATCAAAGTCCGGATTTTTTCTGATGACCGCGCTGGCCGCGAAGCCATTTACCAAGATCTGGCCGACCGCCTCAACGCCGCGCCCGTGCAACACATTGGCAAATTGCTGGTGCTCTGGCGCCCCCCGTCAGAAAAAACCGGCGAACGTGGGCACAACGACGACGAAGAGCGCATGGCCGGCCCCCGCGAAGTCAAGGTGCTGAAATACAGCAAACGCGCTGGCCATAAACCCGAAGTCAAAGTCTTGAAAGTGCTGGGCAACCAGCGCCTGACCCCTGGCGGCAATGTGCGCCGCGCCAAGCCCAAGAAAAAAACGTCAATCAAGAAACGCCAAGCCGATTGAGCGTCCACACCGCAGGCTTCAAGCAACTTCAAGTCACGTTCAATGCCTTGAAGGCCAGAATCACCCGCTCTGCGCTCATTTCCTCTAGACACCGGCTGGGGCTGTTCGGGGTGTCTTCGCAGCCCGATTTTCGGCAGGGAACACAAGCGCCCTCGCCCTGCAAAATCGTGACGTTCTTCACGGTTTGGGTTAAAGCTTTGAGCTGATAAGGCTGAGCCCCGACAAAGCCGTTCGGCCAAGGGCCAAAGTTGGTGGGCGGCGTCGGTCCAAACAAAGCGAGGGTCGGAATACCGCAAGCCGCGGCCAAATGCGTGATCGAGGTGTCGATGCCGATGTAAGCGCTGGCTCGGTTGAGCAAGCCGGTCAACTGCCCAAAACTCAATTGTCCGGTGGTGTCAAACACCCGGCTTTTGGCCTCTGCAGACAGCGCACCAAGCAGTTCATCTCGCAGCAGCGCATCGGTCTGATCGGGGCCTCCAGTGAAGACCACCGGCATCTTGCTGGCCGTGATGAACTCTATAAGCGCCACCCAATTGGCTTTTGGCCATCGTTTGTAGGCATTCAAGGGCGTGGGATGCATGACCACGTAGCGGTCGGGCAACTGAACCGAAGGAGGCAAGGGTTGAATGGCCGGTGGCGTCATTGCGACGGCTTGTGTCGACGCCTTGGTCGCCTCGAACGTTGACAACAACCTTAGTTTTTCAGTCGCAACGTGCTGCTGGAAATAATCAATCGGCACTTGGTCTCGGGTGATACAGCGTTTCCAACCCCGGTCCTCCAGACCGGGAGTCGCTACCCCCACCCGCACCGGCGCGGCCAACCAGCCATAAAGATAGGAGCGGTCGTTGGGCTGTGCGATGACCGCCAAGTCGTATTGGCGGGTGATGCGTTTGATTAAGTTCCAAGAAGCACGTCAACCCTGCTTTCTTTTGGTGGCGATGACCTCTTTAAGAAAGGGGTTGCCTTGCAAAATGGGCAACGCATTGGCCAACCCCAAAAAATCAATCTCAGCGTCCGGCCACAGGGCTTGGGTTCTTTGAATCAAAGGCGTGGTGATCAAGACATCGCCAATTTGGCTGCAAGAAATGATGAGAATCTTGGAAAATTGGGGCGGCTTTTTCATACGTCAAGCTTTCGTCCCGCGTTCGCCATGATGCGTGCCCGCACAGTCTCTGCATTCTTGGCCGCATTTTCTTTGCTGGCTGAAGGGTGCCACAAGTGCAGCACTTCAGTGGCCCAGGCCCCCGATTTACGCCTCACGCCCGCTTGGTGAAGCCGAAACACAAAGTCAGCGTCTTCGTGACCCCAACCAACCAAGCCCTCGTCAAAGCCACCAATACGCAATACGTCGTCACGCCAAGCGGCCATATTGCAGCCTTTGATGCGACGCCAAACAAAGCCCTTGTATACGCGCATTTTGCTATCAGGCAGTTTGAGTAACAGAGGAAGTAGCCTGTTGAGTTGGCCTGAGAGCCTGTATCGCGATGCATCTCGCATGAAATGTGAATAGGACCAACGCCCTCCTTGACATAGATGCTGTGACAACGATCTTTTCAACAGAATCCGACTTCCTGTGACCATTGCGTTCACTTGACTCAACAAACGATGTTTTTCAATAAAGTCAGGTTGAACCAAACAATCTCCATCTAAAAATACCAAATAGTCACCAGAACTTGCTGATATCGCTTGATTCAGTATTTTTGACTTACGAAAACCAATGTCAGGCTGCCATTCATGCTTCAATACAAATTTTGAAGATGCAATGTGCGTTCGAATCAGCTGAGTTGTCTCCTCTCGTGACCCATCATCTGCAATGATGACCTCAAAGGAAATATCTGTCTGTTCAGATAACCCTTGCAAGCAAAGCTCTAATGCCTGTGGCCAGTTATAGGTCGCCAGGATCACGCTGATTAATTTTGCTTTTGACACGGTTTTTTCTCGTTTATCAGCAACCACAATTTAAGGTAGCGGTAATAGGTTCCTTCCGCACTAGACACCGCCAACGCGAATCCCTGCGCGCCATCCAAGAAGCCCGCTCGCAAAATATAGGTTCTGAAAAAGGCCCAAAGACCATGGCCAACGGCTTTGCCCAAAGAGGATGTTTTGCCACGCAGAAACAACTGTTCGGCTGAGGCACTCGAGTAGCGGTCAATCTTGCCCAGCACCTGAGAGAAATTTCTGAAGCTGTAATGCAACAGCCCCGCTTTCAGCCGACCGACTTTTCCATGGCACAAGACCCGTTCATGAACCAAGTCATCACTGAACTCGGCGCTTCCCCGTTTGAAGAGCCGCAACACAGGGTCGGGTTGCCAGCCTGAGTGTTCAATGAACTTGCCGCAATACCAAGAGCTTCGAGGCATTTCGTAACCCTCAATGTCTGATTCAGCGTCCAAGCACTTCGTGATTTCAAGGGCCAAATCGGGCGTCACGCGCTCATCGGCATCCAGCGACAACACCCAGTCACCTGTCGCCAAAGACAAGGCCCGATTTTTTTGAATACCAAAGCCAGGCCAATCGTCATTGACCTTTAGAACAGCACCAAATTCACGCGCAATCGCTTGGGTTTGGTCGGTGCTGTTGCTGTCCAAGATGACAATTTCAGTTGCCAAGTGCCGCACGGACTGCAAGCAGTCACGGAGGTTCTCCTCCTCATTGCGGGTGATGATGACGACGGAAAGCGACTTTTTCATGGCGCACATCCTAGCCTCTTCAATGAGGCGCTACGGCGGCCTCAATCGCCCGCACGACGGAGGTAACGCCCAGTTCATTGGGTTTTGAAAGGTTGGTCAGCTGGCCAGCAGCGCCACGATCTAAAACGGCACCCGTGAGCGCCGGGGGGGTCGCGGTATAAAGCGCCGCACCGGGTTTTCCCAAAGCAGCAGCCAGGTGAAGCAAACCCGTGTCCACCCCGACCACAGCAACAGACTGCCCAATCAGGCGGGCCAACGCGTTCAAATCCAATCGAGGCAAGACCTTGACAAGCGGATTGCCCTCGGCGATGGCCTCTGCTCGAAGGCGTTCTTCTTCATTGCCCCATGGCAGCATCAAGCCCAAATTCTTGGCAGACAAGTCCGCCGCCAGGGCTTGCCAACACGACAAAGGCCAGAGTTTGTCGGTGCGGCTGGTGCCGTGCAGCCCCATGATGAAGGGCTGGTCCGTTTCAAAGCGGATCGCTGGCAAACGGTCCAGTAAACCTTGCAAACCATAATCCGGCGCGGGTCTATCCAAGGCATAACCCATGGCTTTGGCCAGCAATTGGCGATTGCGGTCCACGGCGTGTTGGGCTTTAGCCACATTGAATTTTTGATCGTAAAACAGGGCCGCCAAGGGCTCGCGCGCAGACTCGCGGTCATAGCCCGCACAAGGGCTCTTTAAACCCACGCACCACCCCGCACTTTTGAGCAACCCTTGTGCATCGATTACCAGGTCATAGGACTCGGCCTTTAAACGCTGGCGCGTTTGTTGAATCGCTTGCCAAGTACTGGCTTGACGCCATGTCCGCTTCCAACGTCGCATGGCCATCGGGATGACTTGTTGAACTGCCGGGTGCCAAGCCGGAATCGCCGCAAAGGACTCTTCGACCAACCAATCGATCCTTAAATCAGGCCTTGCTTTCGCAGCATCGCTGATGGCGGGCAGCAGGTGAATCACATCACCCAGCGATGAGGTCTTGATGATCAATATCTTCACGACCCGTCCTTTTCAACGCCTGACTTACCGTTTTTGTGCGCCCTCGTTTCTAGGGTCTGCCCAATCGTCTTGCCATGCCCCCCGATCAAAAGGGGCATCAGGCGTTCGAAAACCGATTGAGGCTGAATATGAACCAAACAATGGGTATGCCCCAACGGACATTGGCGCTCGAAACAGGGCGAGCACGGCAAGCCCAAATAGAAGACCTTGGCGTTGGCGCTCAGCGGGGGCGTGTGCTCTGGATTGGATGACCCGTAAAGGGCCACCATCGGCAAGTCGAGTGCAGCGGCCACGTGCATCAAGCCAGAATCATTGCTGACCGCGGCGCTGCACAAAGAAAGCAAATCAACGCAGTCGCCCAATTCGGTCAAGCCGCACAGGTTCATGACAGGCGCAGTGCTGACCGAGGTTTCATTTGCCACGATCGCTTCACCCACTGCGCGGTCTTTGGCGGAGCCCAAGATCCACACCTGCGCACCGCTGGCGCACAAGTCTTTGGCCAATTGAGCAAAATGGGCAGCGGGCCATTGTTTGGCGGGACCGTATTCAGCACCCGGCATGAAAGCCACCACCGGTTTGTCTGTCTTCAGACCTAACTTTTCGAGCAAATGAGCGGCGTTGGCCGCGTCAGCCTTCAGCTTGGGCCGAAGTGATTCGGACAACGGACCGGCAAGCGGCTGCGCACCCGCCAAAGCCACAAAACGTTGCACCGTCATGGGCAAGGCTTTTTTGTCCAGGCGGCGCCAGTCGTTCAACAGGCCATAACGCATTTCCCCAACAAATCCAGTGCGTTTAGGGATGCCTGCGAACCAAGGCACCAAGGCCGATTTGAGCGATCCGGGCAAGACGATGGCCTGCGCATAGCCTTGCTTGGCGAGTTGTCGACCCAAATGCCAACGCTTGGCAAAGCCCACTTCACCGTGCTTTAAGGGAAGCACCCATCCTTGTCTGACTTGCGGCATGCGCTGCAAAATCGGCAGCGACCATTCGGGTGCGAGCACATCAATTGACGCTTCGGGGTGCTGGGCTTTGAGGGCCTTGAACAGGCTTTGCGCCATGATCATGTCGCCCACCCAGGAGGGTCCGACAACGAGGAGGTTGCCGTCAGCCGCCACGGGTCAGAGCCCTTGCTTTGACAACCAGTCCATGTAACTGGAAACACCCTGCTCCACACTCAAGAACGGGGCATCGTATCCAGCAGCGCGCAGCGCCGTCATGTCGGCTTGGGTGTAGCTCTGGTAACGGCCTTTGAGGTGTTCAGGAAAAGCGATGTAATCAATTTGACCGCGTTGGTGCTGCGAAATGACCGCATGGGCCACGTCGTTGAAGGTCTGAGCACGACCGGTGCCACAATTAAAAATACCGCTCACTTCGGGGTGGTCCAACAGCCACAAATTGACCGCCACCACATCGTCCACGTGGATGAAATCGCGCAACTGCTCACCGGGGCCATAGCCATCACAACCCTCGAACAAGCGCACCCGATCGCCGGCCTTCAACTGTTGTTGCATGTGCCAAGCGACACTCGCCATGCTGCCTTTGTGCTGCTCACGTGGGCCGTAAACGTTGAAATAACGCAAGCCCACGACGGGGCTTTGAATGCCGCTGATGCGCTTGCGCAAATGCACATCAAATTGGAACTTGGAGAACGCATAGGCGTTCAGGGGATGCTCGTTTTCGCGGGCCTCTTTGAAGACCAAACCATTGCCGTAAACCGAGGCCGAAGAAGCGTAGTAAAAAGGGATTTTTTTCGCCGTGGTCCATTGCAACAAGGCTTTGGTGTAGTCGTAATTGACTTGCATCACATAGCGGCCATTCCACTCGGTGGTGGCCGAACAAGCGCCTTGGTGAAAAACAGCTTCAATGGGGCCAAAGTCTTGGCCTGCTTGCACGCGCGCCAAGAAATCGTCCTTGTCCATGTAGTCATGAAGGTGAGCGTCAGAAAGGTTCAGGCATTTTTTACCATCGGTCAAATCATCAACCACCAAGAGGTCGGTGATGCCGCGTGCGTTCAGACCTTGAACCAAGTTGCTGCCGATAAAGCCGGCGCCTCCGGTGACGATGATCATGGAAATCCTTTTTCAGTTGCGGCCGTTAGGCTGAGGGGTCGGAAGGTTCAGCGGCCAGCGTGTCAGTGGGACGGGCTGCTGTCAATTCTGTGGCACAAGCCAACAAATTGGCAAAGTGGCCCTCCGGCCTCACCCCGCCATCCCATTCGGTTCGAGACTCCGGGTTATCAGAGTCGACCCGGTAGGCTTTGCCCACGCCCGCCGCGCGGGCCGCTTCGATGTCGCTGGGTTTGTCGCCCACCAAAATTGAATTGGCCACATCCAGACCCAGCGCAGCAACGGCTTTCAGGATCAGACCCGGTGCGGGTTTTCGGCAATCACATGCCAATGCCAATTCCGGAACAGAACCCTTCGGGTGGTGCGGGCAGTGGTAGACGCCTTCGACTTTCACGCCTTGCTGCTCTAGTTCGCTGAGCAAGCGCTGGGTCAGCGTTTGGTACTCGGCTTCGGTGTAAAAGCCCCGCGCCAAGCCCGATTGGTTGGTGACAATCACCAAGGCGTAACCCGCTTCTTGCAAGCGCCGCATCCCTTCAACGGCCCCAGGCATGAAGGCAAAGTCTTCCCAACGGTGAACGTAGGCTTTGTCTTGGTTGATGACACCGTCGCGGTCTAAAAAGGCGGCTTTTCGCAGGGGGGGCGATGCGGCCTCAAAAACGGGCTGACGTATGCGTTTGACCAAGGCCGTGGTCGAAAACCCATCGACAAAAGGCAGGGCGATGGACTGGCCACCCCAACGACGGACCACCCGGGTTTCTTCCAGGGTGTCCATGTCGTAGTCACCGCCCTTGACGTAAATGTCGGGGCGAATGGCTTGAATCAATTCGACCGGCGTGGGGGTGTCGAAAAACGTCACCAAGGCCACGGATTCCAAGCCAGCCAGCACATAGGCCCGGTCGAGCTCAGCGTTCAGGGGACGGTCAGGCCCCTTGCCCAAACCGCGCGCGGAATGGTCGGTATTGACCGCCACAATCAAGGAGCCCCCTTCGCTGGCCACCAACTCGGCAGCTCGGTGCAGGTAACTGACATGACCCCGGTGCAGCACGTCAAAAACCCCGTTGGTCATGACCCAAGGGCGAGGCAAAGTCGCCAAGCGATCGGCCAGGGCTTGGGGGAGAGCGATTTTGGCGTCTAAAGTCATGCGCTTGCAGGTCATGCGCTCAGTTCGCTGGGGCATCCGCTGGGGCAGCAGCTTGGACAGCAGATGTGGAAGCGGGCTGAAACAACTCTTGGTAGGTCAAGGAGGCGGTGCCGAACTTGGCCACCACCAAGCCGCCGGCGCGGTTGGCCCATTGCATGGCCTGGGCCAAATCCAAACCGCCCGCCACCATCAGCGCCATCGTGGCAATCACGGTGTCGCCAGCGCCTGTCACGTCCGACACTTCGAGCGCATGGGCCGGTACCGACTGCACGCCGTTGGCTTGAAACAGGGTCATGCCCTCTTCGGAGCGGGTGACCAACAAAGCTTGTAGATTCAAAGTTTGGCGCAACTGATCAGCTTTTTGCTGCAAGCTGTCTTCGCTGTTCCAAGCGCCAACCACTTGAGCCAACTCGGCCCGGTTCGGGGTGATGACGGTCGCGCCCGAATAACGGCGATAGTCGCTGCCTTTGGGGTCGACCAAGACCGGTTTGCCCAAAGACTGGGCGTGTTCAATCATCTGCGGAATGTGGGCCAAGCCCCCTTTGCCGTAATCGGAAAACAAGACCGCATCGTGCAGAGGCAGAATTTCTCGATAACGATCCAGCAGCGTCGCCAAAACCTCGTGATCGGGCTCTTTTTCAAAGTCAATGCGGAGCATTTGCTGGGAGCGGCCAATCACACGCAACTTGACAATCGTGGCCATGCCGGGGTCTTCACCGAGTTCGGCTTGAATACCTTGTTGGGCCAGCAGGGCTTTTAAGTCTTGCGCTGCTGCGTCTTGACCCACCATGCTCAGCAAGGTGACCTGAGCACCCAAGGTTTTGACATTCAAGGCCACATTCGCAGCGCCGCCGAGCCGGCTTTCTTCGCGCTTCACATGCACCACGGGCACCGGGCTTTCGGGCGAGATGCGGTTCACATCGCCGTGCCAATAGCGGTCCAACATCACGTCGCCGACCACCAAAATTCGCTGCGCTGCGATGTGCTCCACCGAGGGGACGCTCGCTGGCGAAGCGGCGGGCGTTTTAGGGGCGTTCATACCAGGCCCAGGCCTTGTTCAATCAGGCCGCACAAGGTGTGGCCAATCAAAATATGCGACTCTTGAATGCGGGCGGTGACTTGGCTCGGCACGATGATGTGGTGCTCGCACAGGGCGCGCAACTGACCGCCGTCCCGACCCAATAGGCCCAGGGTGTGCATGCCGATTTTTTTGGCTTCTTCCACGGCGCGGATCACATTTTTGGAATTGCCTGAGGTGGAAATGCCAATCAGCAGATCGCCCGCACGGCCCAAGCCTTGTACCTGGCGCGCAAAGACTTCATCAAACGAGTAGTCATTGGCGATACAAGTCAACGCCGAAGTGTCGGTGGACAAAGCAATGGCCGCCAAAGGGCGGCGGTCTTTGATGAAGCGACCCGTGAGTTCAGCGGCCAAATGTTGGCTGTCGGCGGCGGAACCCCCATTGCCGCAAAATAATATTTTGCCGCCTTGTTGCAAAGTCTGGATGGCCACTGCGCCAGCTTTGAGCACCTCTTCGTTCAAGGGGTCCAAGGTGCGCAAGGTGGCTATTTGCTCAGCCAGATTGTCTAAAAATAAACGGTTCATGTTGGTTCCGTTGGTTCTGTTGGTTCAGGAGGCGTCGCGTTTTTTTGCCAGAGGAGCCGGGTCAAACACAGCCATTCCAGCAAAAACAAACCGCTGCCCACACTGTGCCAAAGCTTCAAGTTTTCCCGCGCCATTATCAGTGGGAAAACCAAGAATTCGGAGAGCTCGATGGCCAGCACCACGGCCAGCACCAGGGCCCATTGCCAACGCCAAAGCAAAGCGTTCAGGCCACCGCTGAAGAATTGGAAGCCAGAGAACAAAACAGCCGCCACCAGGCCCACGGCATTTTGGGTGCTGAACAAATGAGCGGCCAATCCACCCGCCAGGGCCGGGGTGGGTGCATGGACAAAAAGCTGGGGAACGACCCAAGCCCCCAGGCTGGTCAAGCTGCCCCACCACAGCGCCAGAATCAAGCGGGAAAGGGTTTCAGACCAAGCCATTCAGACCTTTAAAAGCGCTGGTTAAAGGTAATTAACGCGGGCAATTTCATAATGCTTGACACCCCCAGGCGCGTGCACCGAAGCCACATCGCCCTCTTCTTTGCCAATCAGTGCGCGGGCAATCGGGCTGGAGATGTTGATCAGGCCCAACTTCAAATCGGCCTCGTCTTCGCCAACAATTTGGTAAGTCACCAATTCGCCGGATTCCTCTTCCTCCAGTTCGACCGTGGCGCCAAACACCACGCGACCGCCTGCGTCCACCGTCGAGGGGTCGATGACCTGGGCCGTCGAGAGCTTGCCTTCAATTTCTTGAATGCGGCCCTCGATGAAGCCTTGACGGTCTTTGGCGGCGTCGTATTCGGCGTTTTCGCTCAAGTCGCCTTGCGCACGCGCCTCGGCAATCGCGTTGATGACCCAAGGGCGATCCACCGTTTTGAGACGGTGCAATTCCTCTTTGAGCTTTTCAGCGCCGCGCTTGGTGATGGGGATCGTGGCCATGGCATCTCTCCTTAAGTCAAATTGAGTTGAGCATGCATTTCTTGCACAGAAATCACGTCCAGCTGGTCCAAATACTTCATCCCTTCGACAGCGGCCTCCGCCCCGGCGATGGTGGTGAAGGTGGTGACCCGCGCCAGCAAAGAGCTGGTGCGAATGTAGCGCGAATCGGCAATGGCGTTGCGCCGTTCTTCAACGGTGTTGATGACCATGGCGATCTCGTTGTTCTTGATCAGGTCAACGATGTTGGGACGGCCTTCGGTCACTTTATTGACGCTGCTGCAAGTCAGGCCCGCAGCCTGCAAAGCGGCTGCGGTGCCCTTCGTGGCGACCACTTCAAAACCCAAGGCCACCAGGGCTCGGGCGACGCCAATCATGCGCGGCTTGTCGCCGTTCTTGACCGAAACAAAGACCTTACCCGAACGCGGCAACTTGGTCCCCGCGCCCATTTGGCTCTTGACGAAAGCCTCTCCAAAGGTTTTGCCCACGCCCATGACCTCGCCAGTGGACTTCATTTCAGGGCCCAAGATGGTGTCGACGCCCGGGAACTTGACGAAGGGGAACACCGCCTCTTTGACGCTGAAATAAGGCGGCGTCACTTCCTTCGTGATGCCTTGCGATGCCAGCGTCTGACCGGCCATGCATCGGGCCGCCACCTTGGCCAACGGGATGCCCGTGGCCTTGGAAACAAAGGGCACAGTGCGCGAGGCACGTGGGTTGACTTCGAGCACATAGATCACGTCTTGACCATCGACCTGTTGAATGGCAAATTGCACATTCATCAGTCCCACAACATTCAGCGAGGCGGCCATGGCGCGGGTTTGGCGTTTGATTTCTTCCACCGTTTGAGCGCTCAAACTGTAGGGCGGCAACGAGCAAGCCGAGTCACCACTGTGCACACCCGCTTGTTCAATGTGCTCCATCACACCGCCAATGAAGGTCTTGCCTTCGGGGTCGCGCAGGCAGTCCACATCGCACTCAATGGCATCGTTCAAAAAGCGGTCGAGCAGCACGGGCGAGTCGTTGCTGACCTTGACCGCTTCACGCATGTAGCGCTCGAGGTCGCGCTGTTCGTGCACGATTTCCATGGCGCGCCCCCCCAACACATAGCTGGGGCGCACCACCAAGGGGTAGCCCAAAGCAGCGGCTTTTTCCAGCGCCTCGGCTTCGGTGCGGGCGGTGGCATTGGGCGGTTGGCGCAACCCCAAGTCTTGCAGCAATTTTTGGAAACGCTCGCGGTCTTCAGCGGCGTCGATCATGTCGGGGCTGGTGCCAATGATGGGCACGCCCTCGGCCTCCAAGCCCAGCGCCAACTTGAGGGGGGTTTGACCCCCGTACTGGACAATCACGCCCAGCGGTTTTTCTTTGTCCACAATCTCGAGCACGTCTTCGAGCGTGAGCGGCTCAAAGTACAAACGGTCGGAGGTGTCGTAGTCGGTCGAAACGGTTTCGGGGTTGCAGTTGACCATGATGGTCTCGTAGCCGTCTTCGCGCATGGCCAAGGCCGCGTGCACGCAGCAATAGTCAAACTCGATGCCTTGGCCAATGCGGTTCGGTCCCCCACCCAGCACCATGATTTTTTTCTTGTTGGTGGGCTCGGCCTCGCACTCGTCTTCGTAGGTCGAGTACATGTAGGCGGTGTTGGTGGCGAACTCGGCCGCGCAGGTGTCGACCCGCTTGTAGACCGGGCGCACCTTGAGCGAACGGCGTGCATCGCGCACGGCCTTTTCGCTGACCTTGAGCAACTTGGCCAAGCGGCGGTCTGAGAAGCCTTTTTTCTTCAACAGGCGCAGCGTGCCAGCGTCCAAGCTGGCCAAGGCGGCTTCGCCCTTTGCCGCGGCAAGTTGATCGAGCTCGAGTTCGATTTTGACGATCTCTTCGATCTGCACCAAAAACCAGCGGTCGATCTTGGTGAGGTCAAAGACCTCGTCAACGGACAGGCCCATGGCGAAGGCGTCGCCCACATACCAGATGCGCTCGGGACCGGGCTCGCCCAGCTCTTTTTCGAGCACTTCACGGTCTTGGGTTTTTTCATTCATGCCATCGACGCCGACTTCCAAACCGCGCAGGGCTTTTTGGAACGACTCTTGGAACGTGCGGCCCATGGCCATCACTTCGCCAACCGACTTCATTTGGGTTGTCAAACGGCTGTCGGCTGTGGGGAATTTTTCAAAAGCAAATCGGGGAATCTTGGTGACCACGTAGTCGATGCTGGGCTCGAAGCTGGCGGGCGTGGCACCGCCCGTGATGTCGTTGCGCAATTCATCCAAGGTGTAGCCGACCGCCAATTTAGCGGCGACTTTGGCAATCGGAAAGCCCGTGGCTTTGGAGGCCAAAGCCGATGAACGCGACACCCGGGGGTTCATCTCAATGACGATCATGCGGCCATCTTTGGGATTCACCGAGAACTGCACGTTCGAGCCGCCCGTGTCCACGCCAATTTCACGCAACACCGCCAAACTGGCGTTGCGCATGATTTGGTATTCCTTGTCGGTCAAGGTCTGGGCAGGGGCCACGGTGATCGAATCACCCGTGTGCACGCCCATGGGGTCCAAGTTTTCAATCGAGCAAACGATGATGCAGTTGTCCGCCTTGTCGCGCACCACTTCCATTTCGTACTCTTTCCAGCCGAGCAGCGATTCTTCAATCAGCAACTCGTTGGTGGGCGAGGCTTCTAGGCCGCGCTTGCAAATAATTTCAAACTCTTCTGAGTTATAGGCAATACCGCCGCCAGTACCACCCAGCGTGAAGCTGGGGCGAATGACCGTGGGAAAGCCCACTTCCCTTTGGACGGCCCAAGCTTCTTCCATGCTGTGGGCAATGCCTGAACGGGCTGAGCCGAGACCAATTTTGGTCATGGCGTCTTTGAACTTGAGTCGGTCCTCGGCCTTGTCGATGGCTTCGGGGGTAGCGCCAATCAGCTCGACTTTGTATTTGTCGAGCACACCGTTGCGCCACAAATCCAGTGCACAGTTCAGCGCCGTTTGGCCGCCCATGGTGGGCAGAATCGCGTCGGGCCTTTCTTTGGCGATGATTTTTTCAACCGTCTGCCAAGTGATGGGCTCGATGTAAGTGACGTCGGCAGTGGCCGGATCGGTCATGATCGTGGCCGGGTTGCTGTTGATCAAGATGACTTTGTAGCCCTCTTCACGCAGGGCTTTGCAAGCCTGCACGCCGGAATAGTCGAATTCGCAAGCCTGGCCGATGATGATCGGGCCGGCGCCAATGATCAGGATGCTTTTAAGGTCTGAACGCTTAGGCATTTTTGTGTTGCTCCATCAGTGCCGTGAAGCGGTCGAAAAGGTAGGAAATGTCATGCGGGCCGGGGGAAGCCTCCGGGTGACCCTGGAAGCAAAATGCCGGTTTATCGGTGCGAGCCAAGCCCTGTAGCGTGTTGTCAAACAAGCTGATGTGGGTGGCGCGCAGGTTCGAGGGCAGGGATTTTTCGTCCACCGCAAAGCCGTGGTTCTGGCTGGTGATGCTGACGCGGCCTGTGTCCAAGTCTTTGACAGGGTGGTTGGCGCCGTGGTGACCGAACTTCATTTTGAAGGTCTTGGCTCCGGAGGCCAAAGCCATGATTTGGTGGCCCAAACAAATACCGAAAGTGGGAATACCCGTTTCGATCAGCTCGGCCGCGGCGGCAATCGCGTAGTCGCATGGCTGGGGGTCGCCGGGACCGTTTGACAAAAAGAGGCCGTCGGGTTGTAGCTTGAGGACGTCAGCCGCTGGGGTTTGGGCGGGCACCACGGTGACCTTGCAGCCGCGCTCGGCCAACATGCGAAGAATGTTTTTCTTGACGCCAAAGTCGTAGGCCACCACATGGAATTGGGGCGAGGACTGTGTGCCGTAGCCAGTGCCGAGCTGCCACTCGGTTTGGGTCCAGTCGTAGGCTTTTTGAACGCTCACCACTTTGGCCAAGTCCAGCCCGGCCATATTGGGGGCCGCTTGGGCGGCAGCAACGGCTTGGGCAACCAAGGCGGGCGTGATTTCTTGACCGGCAGCCAAGCCAATGAGGGCCCCATTTTGAGCGCCTTTACTGCGCAGCAAGCGGGTCAATTGACGGGTGTCGATGTTGGCGATGGCCACGGTGCCTTCGCGCTTCAGATAATCCGACAAAGTCAGCGACATTCGGAAGTTAGAGGCCAGCAGGGGCAGGTCTTTGATAATCAGGCCAGCGGCGTGGATCTTCTCGGCCTCGATGTCTTCCTCGTTGACGCCGTAGTTACCAATGTGCGGGTACGTGAGGGTCACGATCTGCTGGCAGTAACTGGGGTCGGTGAGGATTTCTTGGTAGCCGGTGATGGCGGTGTTGAACACCACTTCGCCGACGGTGGAGCCGGTGGCTCCGATCGAATTGCCATAGAAGACCGTGCCGTCTGCGAGCGCCAAGATGGCGGGCGGGAAACTTCCCTGTTGAGACAAAAGCACTGGGTTCTCCGGGTTGGTTACGGGTACGCCCAAGCGGATTCCGACGAGTTACCTCTGTGGATGTGCTTTTGGAGGGAATGGCAGGAATTTGCTAGGGCGTTTAGGGGTTGCTAGAAAGCCGCCCATTATAGCCGAGCGGTGTGTCGAATTCGGGAAAACCAGAAGGTTTTCAAGGACTCTTTCAGGCTTTTGTCTATCGCCCCGCGACGCTGGCATAAAGACATATGGCCGCCGCCGCGGCCACGTTCAAAGACTCTTCGCCGCCCGGCTGGGCAATCCGAACCTGTTGGCTGGCGCTGGCCATCAAGGCCTCGCCGACGCCCTGCCCTTCGTGCCCAAAGGCCCAGACACAGGGCCAAGGCCAACGCCTCTCATGAACCGCGTCGCCGGCGTGGGAACTGGTGACCAACAGGGGCAAGTTCAAATCACGGAGATCGTCAGGCGTCAACCCCTCCACCAGGTGAAGTCCAAAATGCGCCCCCATGCCGGCGCGCACCACCTTGGGCGACCACAAGGCCGCCGTGCCTTTGAGGGCCAAAACTTGGGCAAAACCAAAGGCCGAGGCACTGCGCAAAATGGAACCCACATTGCCAGCGTCTTGAACGCGGTCAAGCACCACAGCAGATTGGCCGGGGAGCACCCCTTGAGGCAAAACGGGCAAAGGCACCACAAAGGCCATTGGGCTGGGTGACTCCAAGCCGCTCAAACTGGCCATCAAACTCTCGGGCAACACCAAAATGACAGGCGGTGCTGGCGTTGGCGAGGCGTGGGAAAGGGGCAAGTCAGTCAACACCTGGCCCCAATGCCCCCCCGTTTCAGACCAAGCCGCTTCGGTGAAAACCGCCAAACTCGGGACACGCCCACGGGCCAGTGCGGCGCGACAAAGGTGGTCGCCCTCGAGCCAAACCCGAGCCTGTTGCCTGTAAGCCGTGTTGTCTTGGGCCAATCGCCTCAGCAACTTGATCTGGGCGTTGTCACGCGAGGTGATGAACTGGGGCGTTGGATTCATGCGGGCGTTTTCCGGGAAGCCTCCGGGAGACTGGAATGGATTCCGTTTTGGGCCGCTCTCACGGGCGCAAAACTGCGGCGGTGTTCGGGACAAGGGCCGTGCGCCTGCAAGGCCAGCAAATGTTGGGGGGTGCCATAGCCTTTGTGCGCATCAAACCCATACTCGGGGTAGTGCTCATGAAGCAATTGGCACCAGCGGTCACGGTGCACCTTGGCCAAAATGGAAGCCGCTGATATGGCCGGCACCAAGGCATCGCCTTGCACAATCGCCTCGGCCAAAACATCCAGGGTCGGCAAGCGATTGCCATCGACCAAAACCTTGTTGGGCTTCAAGCGAAGCCCTTGCACGGCCCGACGCATGGCCAAGAGGGTGGCTTGCAAAATATTGAGTTCGTCAATTTCCTGCACACTCGCCTCGGCCACAGCGCAGCACAGGGCTTTGGCACGGATTTCATCAAACAAGCGCTCACGTCGACGTGGGCTGAGTTTTTTGGAGTCGGCCAAACCCGCTATCGGTTGCTGAGGATCCAAAATGACGGCAGCAGCCACCACCGGACCAACCCAGGGGCCACGACCCGCTTCGTCCACGCCGGCGATCAAACCCGGCACATCCCAACTCAAAGCCAGTTGGGTCGGCCGTTGCACTTTTTTAGAAAACTTAGCGCGCACGGATTTGGTCGATGACATCGGTGGCCCGCTGAGCGGTATCGCATTGAAGGGCTTGGTGCAACGTGACAAAACGCGCCTGCAACGCCGCCACGCGCTCAGGTTCGTCTAGCCACACTTGCATCGACCGGGCCATGTTCTCTGGGGTGGCCTCGTCTTGCAACCACTCTGGCACGGCAAAGGTTTGCAACAAGATATTGGGCAAACCCACCCAAGGCTGCAAACGTTGGTTCTTTTGAAGCTGCCAAGTCAGCCAAGGCATGCGGTAGGCAATCACCATGGGGCGCTTGAACAAGGCGGCCTCCAACGTCGCCGTGCCACTGGCGATCAGGGTCAAATCGCAAGCCGCTAACGCGACATGAGACTGACCTTGTCCGTCGAGCAAGATCCAGCGTGGGTCTTGTCCCAGTGGAATGCCTTGGTCGCGGGCGATGGCCAGCAGGTCGTTCTTGAATGAGGGCAGCGTGGGCAATACAAAGTGCAGATCCGCGTCGCGCTCTTGCAAGCATTTGGCGGTGGCAAAAAAGCGTCCGGCCAGATGTTGAATTTCGGCTTGCCGACTGCCAGGCAACAAGGCAATGACTCTGGCATCGGCAGGCAAACCCAAGCGGTGGCGCGCCGCTGCCTGATCGGGTGCCAAGGGAATTAAATTGGCCAACGGGTGGCCGACAAAAGTCGCGGCCACACCGCGCGCTTGCAGCAGCTCGGGCTCAAAAGGAAACAGGCAAAGCACATGGTCGGCTGCGGCTTTGAGTTTTTCTACCTTGTTGGCGCGCCATGCCCAAAAGGAGGGGCTGACAAAATGCACCGTGGGCACACCGGCTTGTCGCAAGCGAATTTCCAAATCCAAATTGAAGTCGGGCGCATCCACGCCAACGAACACATCGGGTTTTTCCGCCAACCAACGCTCACTGAGTTGTCTGCGAATGCGCAGCAATTCGGGCAGACGCGGCAAGACTTCGACGTAGCCGCGCACGGCCAATTTTTCTTGCGACCACCAAGCCTCAAAGCCGCGTTGGGCCATGGCGGGTCCGCCGATGCCCTGGGCCTGAAGTTGGGGCCAACGCTGACGCACGCCGTCGAGTAAAAGCCCGGCTAACAAGTCGCCAGAGGCCTCGCCGGCGACCAGCCCCAGACGCAGCGAGTGTGACAAATTACCGGACGATGCCACGGTCGGCTTGGGCCAAAAAGTCCAACATCCGCTGCGCATCGGCTTGGGCCAAGGGGTCGGTAGCCGAGGCCAAAAGGCCTTGAATGCGCTCAACCGCTTGAGCCAAGGTCAGGCCTTCGCGGTACAGACTGCGATGGATTTGTTTGACTTGGGCAATGCGCTCGGCGGAAAACCCACGGCGGCGCAAGCCTTCAGAATTGAAGCCATGGGCTTTTAAGGGATTGCCAGACACCGTCATGTACGGCGGCACATCTTGTGAGACATGACTTTGAAAGCCCACCATGGCGTGGTCGCCCACTTTGCAAAACTGATGAACGCCGGACAAACCGCCCAAAATGACCCAGTCACCCAGGGTGACGTGGCCCGCCAAGGTGGCGTTGTTGGCCAGAATGGTTTGGTTGCCCACAAAACAATCATGGGCAATGTGCACGTAGGCCATGATCCAGTTGTCGTCGCCCACGTGGGTCACGCCGCCGTCTTGGACGGTGCCTGTGTTGAGCGTACAAAACTCACGAAGGGTGTTGCGGTCGCCGATTTCCAATCGCGTCGGTTCACCCCGGTATTTCTTGTCTTGGGGCGCAGCGCCGATGGAGCCGAATTGGAAGAAAACATTGTCTTCCCCAATGCGCGTCACGCCCTCGATCACGCAATGCGGGCCGACCTTGGTTCGGGCCCCGATTTGGACCTGCGGGCCGATGACGGCGTAGGGGCCGACTTCGACCGAGTCGGCCAATTCGGCCGCCGGGTCTATCAGCGCGGTGGGGTGGATCTTGGCCAAAGCGACAACCCCGTTAAGCGATGGTGCGCATGGTGCACATCAGTTCAGCTTCACAAACCACGTCGCCATCCACCCGGGCAACGGCTTTGTATTTGTAGATGCCTGCGCGGGCGCGGTCGAGTGCCACGTCCATGATGAGTTGGTCGCCGGGCTCCACGGGCTTTTTGAAACGCGCCGAATCGATGCCCGCAAAGTAATAAATCGTGTTGTCAGAAGGCGATGCATCCAAAGTCGCGAAGCTGAGTAAGGCGGCTGATTGCGCCAGCGCCTCCAACATCAAGACGCCGGGCATCACCGGACGATGCGGAAAGTGCCCCGTGAAAAAAGGCTCGTTGATGGTCACATTTTTCAAGGTTTTAATGGTCTTGCCGTTTTCAATTTCCAACACCCGATCGACCAACAAAAAGGGGAAACGGTGGGGCAGTTGCTTGAGGATGTGGTGGATGTCTAACATGGAAGGCTCACATATGAAAAGGGAAACACATTAAGCGACTGGGTCTTCGGACAGACCCGTGGTCGGCACCGACGAGGCGGCACCGACTTGGGTTTTGGCATTCAACTCCAAAGCCTTGATGCGGTCGCGCAAGGTGGAGAGTTGTCGCAAAGAGGCTGCATTTTTTTCCCACGCGTGGTGTTCATCCATGGGAAAGGACCCCGAGTATTGCCCTGGCTTGTGGATGGAGCGCGTGACCAAGGTGCGGGCTGAAATGTGGACATCGTCAACCAGCGTGAGGTGCCCCGTAAATCCAGCTTGGCCCCCGACGGTGCAATTGGCCCCGATGAGGGTGCTGCCCGCGATGCCCACGCAGCCTGCAATCGCTGTGTTGCGGCCAATGCGGCAGTTGTGCGCAATTTGAATCAAGTTGTCGAGCTTGACGCCGTCCTCAATCACGGTGTCGTCCAACGCGCCCCGGTCGATGCAGGTATTGGCACCCACCTCCACATCGTTGCCAATGCGAACGCCGCCGAGTTGCTCAATCTTGACCCAGCCGGCATCAGAAGGTGCAAAACCAAAACCGTCCGCGCCAATCACCACGCCGGGATGCAAGAGGCAACGCTCGCCAATCACGCAGCCTTGGGACACCGTGACCCGGGACATCAACCGCGTGTGAGCCCCAATCACCGCACCCGCTTCAACCACGCACAGGGGGCCAATTTGGGCCGTTGAATCCACTTGAGCGCTGTCCGCGATCACGGCGCTGGGGTGGATCAAGGGCTGAGAGACTGCGGCGGTGGCCTCGGCTTCGCGCCGGGCCCACCACTGGCTGAGCTGGGCGTAGTAAAGATACGGGTTGTCGACCACCAAGCAATCGCCGCGGGCTTGGGCAGCGGCTTGAAAAGCAGGCGCAACAATCACGCAACCCGCAGCGGTGGTGGCCAATTGGCTTTGCCACTTGGCTTGGCTCAAAAAACTCAGATCGGCGGGACCTGCCGATTGCAAGCTGGCCAACCGGGTGACGCGACGCGCCGGATCACCATGAAGCACACCTCCCAGGGCAGCGGCGACTTCACCCAGTGTGACGCCCAGCCAATCACCCTGCCACACTCAGACGCTCACTTAGACGGGTTAGACGAAGCGCTTGGAACAGGACCTGTGGCCGTATTCAACGCCTTGATCACTTTGTCAGTGATGTCGTATTTGGGGTTGATGTAGATGGCTTCTTGCAAAATGACATCGTATTTTTCGGCCTCGGCGACTTGACGCACGACCTTGTTAGCGCGGTCAATGACCTGTTGCAATTCTTCATTTTTGCGGGCGTTCAGGTCTTCTTGAAATTCACGGGTTTTGCGTTGAAATTCTCGGTCTTGTTCGACCAAGGACTTTTGACGGGTGGCACGCTGGGTATCGGACAAAGTGGGGGCTTCCCGCTCAAATTTGTCAGAGGCCGATTTCAAACCGTTGCGCAGGTCCACCAGGTCTTTTTCACGCTTGGAGAACTCTTGCTCTAACTTCACCTGTGCCGCTTTGGCCATATTGGCTTCTCGGAAGATGCGGTCGGTGCTGACAAAGCCAGCACGGAAATCATCCGCATGGGCCGTCAGCGAAAACGCCGACAAACCCAACAAGGAGGCAGAGACAAGATGACGGAAAAGGGGTTTCATTAGAAGGAAGTTCCGATTTGAAATTGGAGTCGTTGAATTCTATCGCCTGGCAGCTTGTGCAGGGGGTCGGCTAAGGCGAAGCGCAACGGTCCCATCGGGGAGACCCAGCTCAAGCCAAAACCGACTGAGGTGCGCATTTCGCTCAGACGAATGGGTTGGTCTTCACCCCAAATATTGCCCGCATCGGCAAAGGCATAAAGCCGCAGGGTTTTGTCGTTGCCGGCACCCGGGAAGGGGAACATGAACTCGCTGTTCAAATTAATTTTTTTGGTGCCACCGGTGATGGCGCCGGTGATGTCACGGGGGCCGAAACTGCCCTGTTCATAGCCACGCACCGAGCCCAATCCGCCACCGTAAAAAGTTTTAAAGATCGGAAACAGGCTGTTACCCAAGGCGCGCCCATAACCTGCTTCGCCATTCAATGCCAGCGTGTATTGCTTGCTGAGGGCGAAGAACTGCTGGAGTTGGTAGTCGATGCGGGCATAGTGCGCATCGGCAAACAGACCCAGATCGGCATTAAAGCGCTGGTACATCCCGTTGTTGGGCACCAAAGCGCTGTCGCGGTTGTCTCGGGCCCAACCCAAAGTCAAGGGAACACCCAGACTGGACTCACCGTATTTATTGGCATACAACAAGTAGTTGGCAGGGGTGTTGGTGCCGGAGTGAATGGTGTACTGCTCGGCACTGGCGCCAACGAAGACCCGGTCGGTTTCACTGAAAGGCACGCCAAAACGAACACCGCCGCCCAAGGTGGTCAGCATGTAGTTACCGCCTTGGTAGGCATAGGGTTGTTGGGTGCGGTCGTAAAAGTCGATGGTGCGAGAGACCCCGTTGGTCGTGAAATAGGGGTCGGTGCTGTTCACCACGATGACCCGGTTGTATTTGCTGGTGTTGATTTGGAAACCCAGGTAATTGCCTGAACCAAAAATGTTCTCGTTTTTGATCGAGAAGGACAAGGACAATTTATCGGCGGAGGAAAAACCAGCCCCCAACTGAATGCTGCCAGCGGGTTTTTCGGTCACGGTGACCAACAAATCGACTTGATCGGGGGCGCCGGCGACTTCCTGTGTTTCGACGTTGGTGTCTTTGAAATAGCCCAAACGATCGACCCGCTCTTTAGAGAGCTTGATCCGCTCGGCGTCATACCAAGAGGATTCAAATTGGCGGAATTCACGCCGCACCACTTCATCCCTTGATCGGGTATTGCCCGCCAATGAGATGCGACGCACATAAGCACGACGCCCCGGATCGGCGCGCAAGACAAACACCACGCGGTTGGTGCTGCGGTCGATTTCGGGTACCACGTCGATTCGGGCAAAGGCGTAACCAAAATTACCAAAGTAATCGGTGAAGGCTTTGGTGGTTTTGGCGACCAAATCGGCGTTGTAAGGCTCACCCACTTTGATGGCGACAAAGCCCTTGAATTCGTCTTCTTTGTTCAGATAGTTGCCGTCCAACTTCACTTCGGCCACCGCAAAGCGATCGCCCTCGGTGATGTTGACCGTGATGTCGATGTCCCGCTTATCGGGTGAAATGGCTACTTGAGTGGAGTTGATGCGGAACTCCAGGTAGCCGCGCGCCAAATAGTAAGAGCGCAAGGTCTCCAGATCGGCATTGAGTTTGGTGCGGGCATAACGGTCAGACTTGGTGTACCAACTGAGCCAATTGCCCACGTCCAAATCAAACAAGCCCGTCAGGGTGCTTTCACCGAACGCGTCGGCGCCGATCACCCGAATGGATTTGATTCTGGAAGGCTCGCCTTCGGTCACGGTCAAGGTCAAGTTCACCCGATTGCGGTCAATCGGGGTGGCGGTCGTCACCACTTGAGAACCATAAAGACTGCGGCTGATGTATTGGCGCTTGAGTTCTTGCTCAGCGCGCTCGGCCAAGGATTTGTCGAACGGGCGGCCTTCGGCCAAGCCAACGTCTTTCAAAGATTTTTTGAGCGTGTCTTTGTCGAACTCTTTGATGCCTGAAAACTCGATGGCCGAGATGGTGGGGCGCTCGGCCACTTGAATGATCAGAGCCCCCGCATCGGTTTCCAAATGCACATCTTTGAACAAGCCCAACCCAAACAAAGCACGGATCGCAGCAGTGCCTTTGTCGTCGGTATAGGTATCGCCCACAGAAAAAGGCAAGGTGGCGAACACCGTGCCGGGCTCGACCCGCTGCAAACCTTCGACGCGGATGTCTTGCAGTGTGAAGGGCTGCACCGCCCAAGACATCTGAGCAGCCATCAACAGGCCCACAAATACCGCCAAAAAGCCTGTGCGAGCCTGCAAGCAGGAACGATAAAAAGAATTAATCATGAAGATGCGTTGGCCGCTGCGCAACAGGCAATAAAGTTGAAGCTCAGAATTGGCAAGAATCTGCCAATACGAGAGGGAATAATACAACAGGCGAAGGGCTCAAAAACCAGCCCCCTCAAGTCGCCCAGGCTTGAACCTGTTGGGCTGCAAAAGAGCGCACTTCAGCGTCCAGCGCCAACAAGTCTTCAAGCCCATGGGGAGGGGTTGGCAAGACGCCGGACAAGGCTGCCAAGTTGACCGCGTGGATTTGGTCAAATCGAATGCGTCGATTCAAAAAGGCGTCGACCCCCACCTCATTGGCGGCATTCAAAACCACCGGCGTGCCGAGCGGGGCGGCCAGCGCCTGCCAAGCCAACGGCAAGCCCGGGAACCGCGCTGGATCGGGCGCTTCAAAGTGCATGGCCGGCAGGGCCGCAAAATCCAAGTGCGCAGCACCGCTTTCAAACCGCTCTGGCCAAGCCAAGCCGTAAGCGATGGGGGCCCGCATGTCCGGCACCCCCAACTGCGCCACCACCGAGGTGTCGTGGTACTGGACCATCGAATGAACAATGCTTTGAGGGTGAATCAGTACCTCGAGTTTTTCCCCAGTCAGGCCAAAAAGATACCGGGCCTCAATCACTTCCAAGGCCTTGTTCATCATGGTGGCTGAGTCGACCGAGATTTTGCGCCCCATCACCCAATTGGGGTGCGCACACGCCTCTTCCGGCGTGACCTCTTTCAGAGTCGCGGGGTCGCGTTGGCGAAACGGCCCGCCCGACGCCGTCAAGATGATTTTCCTGACCCGCCGAGACCAGGTGCTGGCGTCATCCGGCAAAGACTGAAAGATGGCCGAGTGCTCAGAGTCAATCGGTAGCAGCGTTGCCCCGCCCTGCTTAACGGCCGCCAAAAAGACTTCGCCGCCCACCACCAACGCTTCTTTGTTGGCCAACAACAAACGCTTGCCCGCCTGCGCCGCCGCCAAGCACGACGACAAGCCTGCTGCCCCCACGATGGCCGCCATCACTGAGTCTACGTCGGGGTGAGAGGCCAATTCATCCAATGCAGCGGCCCCTGACAAGACCTGAGTACTCAACCCATGTGCATGAACTTTTTCAGCCAAAACCTGCGCGTGCGGCTCACTGACCATGACGGCAAAACGGGGCTGATGTTGCACGCATTGGGCAAACATCAAGTCCACTTGGGTATTCGCACTCAGCGCAAACACCTCGATGCGGTCGGGGTGACGCGAGGCGACATCCAGGGTGTTTTTGCCAATCGACCCGGTCGAGCCCAAAATCAGTAAGCGTTGTTTTTTCATTTGAACCTAGCGCCGAATAAGGGCCTTGAACTAAGCAGCCAAGGGCGAAACCCAGGCCGCCAGCATCATCGACAAGGGCAACACGGGCAGAAGGGCATCGATGCGGTCCAGCACGCCGCCGTGACCAGGCAACAAGCCACTGCTGTCCTTCACGCCCACCGCCCTTTTGATCAGTGACTCCACCAAATCACCGGCCACACTCATGACCCCCAAAAAAAGCACCGAAATCAACGCGAAGGGCCAGCCCGCCAATGTCAATCGCCCGTAGAGGGAGTGGGGTGCCATGCCTGAATCGAAATGGGCCCAAACCACCGCCATCAGAATGACACCGAAAAGGCCGCCCAATGCGCCTTCCCAAGATTTACCAGGGCTGATGCGGACGGCCAGCTTGCGCTGAATCATGCGCCCCCCCAAGGCCCGTCCAAAGAAATAGGCGGCGATGTCGGCCATCCAAACCAGGGTTAAAACCGACAACAAAAATTCAATCCCAATCCCACGCGCTTGGGCCACGGCCCACCAAGCGGTGAGCAAGGCCAACCAACCCAGAGCCAACCTCAGCCAAGGGTGAATGGCCAGCCAAACCGAGACGCCTTGGGCCAGCAAAAAAACAGAGGCCACCACCCAAAACACCCCCGCTCCCGTCCACCACCAACGCAGATCTGACAAAGGGCGCTCCAGCCCCCCCGCGGCCCAAATTGCCAAACAGCCAGCCGCACACAGCAAGGCGCCCAGCCAAGCGGTGACGGAGAAAGCCGTGATGGCTAAGGGATGGTTGGTGCTGGTGG
>Ga0208874_1000154_pt1 | contig 26134 bp, 62 predicted proteins | sample CryBogCBH10Oct08_FD_184604 | JGI IMG/M metagenome (GOLD analysis project Ga0208874, IMG submission 184604) | Freshwater microbial communities from Crystal Bog, Wisconsin, USA - CBH10Oct08 (SPAdes) (version 2) | ecosystem: Environmental > Aquatic > Freshwater > Lake | place: Crystal Bog... | reverse complement strand
AAGAAAAGTTAATCATATACCTAACTACTCACTAACATTTTCAGCAGCAGATGGTAATGATAATGATGTGCGTGAAGCGATTAAGCAAGGTTATAATATTGCAGTAGTATTTGGCATTAAGAAAAATTCACCAATGCCTGCTGAATACATGGGATTACCAGTATTCAATGGTGATGAGTCCGATTTGCGTTTTCTTGATCCTAAGCAGGTTGTGGTTGGTTTGTATGCCAAAGGTAAGGCGAAGAAGGATACCAGCGGTTTTGTAAAATATCCTAACATTATGTTAAAGGCGGCTTAATATGAAAACAGTTAAAATTACCATGATGGTCGTATTAGATAATGAATCACCAGCAGATAATTGGATATATTCTACAATCTCTGAGCAATTAGAGCGTGGTGAAGGTATTATCAATTGGAATTATGAAGTTATTGAGGATAATACTGCGCCATTGGATGATATTGAATTATACAATATGCCGTAGTTTTATAGTAACCATTCTATGAGTGGTTATTAGTAAGATTATGTTAGTATTTACTAGGAGTTTATATGAGTAAAGTATTTGTGGTAATGTCCCATTTAGAGGTAGAACCTAATAATTGGTCTACTGAAGTAATTAAAGCATTTTCTACCTTTGATAAGGCGCATGAGTTTGCCAATGCACTAAAATCATATGCGGAAGATAATGAAACCATTGATATAGAGGAGTTAGAAATTGAGTGACCAATATAAAGAATTTGAATGTACCGTTAAAGTGGTATGGGAAGGTAATAACCATGAGGTAAAGACCAAGGAAGAATATATCCGTAGAGTGAAAGAATCATTCTATGAGGCATATAATTTAGAATTGGATGATTCTGAAATTATCGATATTAAGGAGATAATCTATGAGTAAAGTGCATTATGAATTGACCAAGTTTGTCGATGGTGCGCCGGAAGCTGGTTTTGATATATCAGATAATCAGATGGAATTGATCCATGCTGCTTTGTGTGAGTATCAGGAAACTGGTGTATATGATGAAGATAGTCCTTATTATGATGAACAGGACGCTTCGGACTTTTCGCAATTGCAAGATATGATTGGGAGCATTTAATGGTAAATCGTTATAATATTATTGGCCGTTTGGTTGAAGATGAAATGAATATGGTGCGTTCCATGAGTTTAGATGAAATGGATGATTATGTGTCAACCTTAATCTATACTCTATTGGATAAAACCAAAACGGATGAAGAATTGGTAGTTTTAGATAATGAATTAAAGGAGGCAGTATAATGGCGGTTCAATTTAGAATTATTCGCACAGGTGACAATCTGGCAGATTATTCGGTATCGTTTACCGAAGAGCAGATTGGTATGATATATGATGTATTGGAAGATTTTGGCTATCAGGATTCAGATGATGGTAAAACTTCCAGCGATATTATGAATAAGTTGTATAACCTATTGGAGTTTTAATATGGTAATGTCGTTTAAACCTGACTGGAAGCAGCAAGCAGTAGAAACCTTGGTTGCAGATGACTTAGATGCAATGCAGAATGGTTTTGATGAAGGTTTCATTTCTGTATTGCGTTGGGGTTTTCAAGGTTATTATAATATGACCGATGAAGAATTAGAGCAGGAACTGCGTGAGCGGGATATTTCAACCGTATTTGGAGAAAACGATGGTTAAAGTAGAAATGACTGAGGATCAATTAGATAGTTTAATTGATATTTTAGAGTATGTCAGCAATTCTGAATATTCACATTATACAGAATATTTGGAAGAAGGTAATGATGGTAAAAACCACATTTATGCCAGAACTGCTGAGTTGATGAATTTATCATGGAGTAAAGTATGACCAAAAGTGAAATACAAGTTAAATTAAAAATGGCACAAGATTTATTATCTGATGTTTATCATTATGCCTGTGAAAATGGTATTGATTTTGTTGAGCGCAATATGAGCTGCGCTGATGGTTGTATTAGTGAATCGATGGATTGGTTGCATAACAAGGAATAATTATGGAAATTTATATCGTTAAAAGTTTTGGACCAGAAAATGGTTGGGTTAATCTGAAGGCATTTGATAATAATGATGCCGCTGTTAGCTTTGCTAATGAAATTGAGAAGCAAATACCAGATGGCGTAGAAGATGAATTTGTGGAAGTTGAATGTTTTAATTTGAGAAGTTGGTAATATGAATAATGTATTGAAGTGGTCAGGTTGTGCGTGTATATTGTCTGGCGCAGTCCTGACCGCTTTGAAAATGCCTTATAATGTTTATCTCTTTAATCTTGGCTCTTTATTCTATGCAATATGGGGACTTAGAATTAAAGAAATGAATATTTGGTTATTGAATACAGTTTTATTGGTGATTTATAGTTATGGTATGTTTAATTAAGGAAAATATGGAAAAGTGGAGCTTTGTAATTAGTGAATTAAAATCGTTGCAACAAGGTTTTGAGGATCATCAGGCGATTACCGAATTGTTTGTCGAACAAAAGCTGTTGTGTGGATACAACATTATTAAAAGTAAGGACCAAGTTCATTACGCCTAATCTGACACAATGCTTGTGGTATAGTGTGGTACCTGTATAATGGTTGTTTTAGTTGAGAGAAAAATATATGAATCATTTTAGCAAAGCAAAAGTTGGTGATATTATTCGTGCATTTGATTTTCGTCCAATGGCAGGTCGTGATGACGCTTTTGTGGAAGGTGTGGTTGAAGAAGTGAATTGCACAGAACCAGGTTATAATTGTTTTAAAATTACCGTGACGGCAGATAAGTTTGAAAAGTATGAAACCACGCCTCACAAGGAAAATCGTGTTGGTCGTATTGTGTTTGTACCGCATCAAGTGAGTTTTATGGAATATGCTGGTCGTATTATCAATTTAAGTTAATTGTTTGAATGTGGCATTCTGTCGGATGTAAGACCACATCTTTTTAGGAATATATTATGAAATTAAATTATAAACAAAAAGAAGATTTGATGAAAATCGTATTTGCAAATTGGTATGCGCCTGCAAGCTTTCGTTCATCTTATAAAGGTGTACCAATGGACAATTATGAAACTATCAAGCAGTTTATTGATTTTACCAAGTATTATGTAATGTTCCGTGGTCCTAGACCACAACCAGGTTTTAAAGGTTCTACTCGCAAGCGTTATGCTCATTCGTTTGATGTATATCAGCGTAGCCGCCGTGATACCGATTTAATTAGAACCGAGCGTGAAGCATTTATGCGTGGTGTTCAATGGGCAAGAGGTGAATAATGGGCATTTATAAAGATTTAGATTTATGTGTGCAAGAATATGTTGAGCATTTACAGGCGGACTATAATCGAACCGGACATTCTGCTGAGACCGTGTTTAGTTATTTACATGGCCGTAAGTATATCCATGTGATTATGACGCATGGCCAGATTAGTGGTTATCAGCGTAGCTCTCATTCATGGATTATGATTAACGATGACAAAAAGTTTAAGCAAGGCGATATTCTAAAGTCAGCAAGTTGGAAAGCACCTGCAAGAAATTTCAGTCGTGGTAATGTATTGTGTGGCGGTTATCAACATATTAAATGGGCGGGCGTATGAGTTATGATGCAGATTTTGAAAGTGTATACATGGTTGAGTTTGAGAGTGGTAGAACCATTCATGTGCAATTCTTTGATGTTCAGGAAGTAAAAGAATATTGTGCAGATAACCATGCTGGTGATGTTATCAAATCAATCTATAAAGAAGTTTATTGTAATTTTGCAGAGGCAGAATAATGAATAGATTACGGGGCACCGAATCAGCCAAAGGTATGAAGGGCATTCTTATTCGTGTTGGTGACCGCCATGTGTTTCGTGTATATCGTGAAGATTATACTTTTCTTGATTATGATATATTGCACTATGATTTAGAGATACAAATTTTAGACGATGCGGTTTTGTATCGTAGTGAGTTTGGCAATTACCTTGATTATCCACCTATTGATGAGAGTAAATAAATGCCAGTAAGATATTCTACCAATTGGATGGGTGTTATCAATATGCAATGGTATATTGACCGTGGATTAACCAAAAGAGTAACACGAACACTTACCGAAGATTCTAAATTAACTGGCAGAAAAGCTGGTGAATCATTTGAGTATAATGAGATTATTCAATCGTATTCGTGTGGTCGTATTGATTGCCATGGTGATGAATATGGTGAAAGTTTAGGACCATATGGTGCAGAGATTAGTATACCACCAATGACTGACCAAGATTGGGGTAGATTTAGTAATTGGTTGGACACCTTTGAAACTGATGCAATGTGGAAATTCAAAGATATTGTTGAATTGTATGAAAGAGAAAATCCAAAAATAACTTGGGCTGAAGGATATGAATAATGGGTATTAGTGCATATAAAGAAGTTACAGAATGGGACAATAGTGAATTTGTTGTGCCTAACCACACTTATCTATTTGATGGTAAGTCCAACATTCTGGCATATGCCAAAGCGAGCAATAATGAAATGGTAATTCTCCATAAACCATTACCGCTTGATACCCGTAGGCGTAAGTTTATCAAGGTCAAACACAAGGAACTGGACGCCTATGGCGCAACGGTGGTGCTTGATGTGCCTAGCCTTGAGAATACGCCTCATTGGTCAGTCAAAAGCGATTCAGGCAAGACCTATACGGTCACCTTAGAATCTGGTAAGTATACCTGTAATTGCGTAGGGTATGCCTATCGTGGTAAATGTAAGCACTCAGAAAGTGTTGCTTCCACACAACAAAACGCAAAATAAATTTGACTTAATTAGTGGTACCTGTATAATGGTTGACTTATGAATATTTCTTTAAAAGATGCTATCGCTACGATTGTAGATGCGGAAATGCAATCTATTCGTAAAATGAAAAAGCGTGATTTAGTAGGTTTGTGCCGTGAGTTGTTAGAAGAGCGTCATCTTGAAATGACTGATGATGCATTGATTGACTTATATAATGAGGTATTAAATGAAACTGCCGTATAAAGATATTTTTGTTGCAGAAGTTTCGGAGTATATTACAAACCCATTTAGTGGTGAAGGTTGTATGTTACCGCCTGAAGCAGTTGCTGTGTATGATACATTAAAAGGTTGTGAGATTTTTGGTGACTATGCAGGCCTACGAGCCGGCTTAAGTTGGTTTCGTGAGTTCTTTCCAAAAGAATACATGATTTTGTTAGATTGATTTGAACGGGGGCGGTGAGAAGCATTGGTGACTTCAGCAGACTGTAAATCTGTCGCCTCAGGCATACTTGGTTCGATTCCAAGACCGCCCACCATTTATAGAAAGTTATTATGGAAAAGTATTTTGATTATTTAATTCAGTTGAGAGATTCTGGTGTGACCAATATGTTTGGTGCCGCACCTTATCTTGAGTTGGAGTTTGGTTTGAATAGAAGTGAAGCCAAAAAAGTTTTGGCTGCATGGATGAGTTCTTTTAGAGGATAATTATGAATAAAAATGCAAAATCGTTTGTTACCGCTTGTGAATCTATTTTCGGTACTGAAGCAATTATTAGCCGTGATGATATTACCAGAGTTTGTAATGAATCTGGCGCCCCGTATCCATATTGGTTGGTTACCAAGGCACAATATCGCTATGACCGTGGCCAATACAAAGTGCCACCATCTGGTGAAAAGATTGTAAAGTTAAAAGAAAGTATTGTAAAGTTAAACGATGCTGATTGTAAAGTTATTGAGCCCGAAACAGAAATGGCATATGCTCAACCTGCACAAGTATTAGAGTTCCGTCAACCAAAACTGATTGATGATTCTGAGCCTGCTGTGCCTAAAAAATGGCCTGATTATGTGCCGTTTGGTTTCTACAAAGATATGAAGAATATCATTAGTAGCAAGGCATTTTATCCTGTATTCGTTACTGGTTTATCAGGCAACGGCAAGACCTTGATGGTCGAACAGGTTTGTGCGGAGTTGAATCGTGAGTGTATTCGTGTGAATATCTCTGTTGAAACTGATGAGAGCGACTTGCTTGGCGGTCCTACATTGGTGAATGGTAATGTGGTCAATCGTGATGGCCCCGTTTTGATTGCTATGAAGCGTGGCGCAGTTCTATTGATTGACGAAGTTGACCGTGGTTCTAATAAGTTGATGTGTTTGCAAGGCATTATGGAAGGCAAACCACATTACAATAAGAAATCTGGTGAAATGGTTTATCCTGCTGACGGCTTCACAATCATTGCTACTGCCAATACAAAAGGCCGTGGTAGTGATGAAGGCAAATATCTCTCGCAAATTCTTGATGATGCTTTCTTAGAACGTTTTCCAATTACTGTCGAGCAAGAATATCCTGATGCCAAGACCGAGAAAAAGATTCTGTCACCATTGCTTGATGACAAGGATTTTGTTGATAACCTTTGCCAATGGGCTGATGTTGTTCGCAAATCGTATCAAGAAGGCGCTACTGATGAGATTATCTCTACCCGCCGTCTGGTACATATTGCCAAAGCATATGGCATCTTCAAAGACCGCATGAAGGCAATCACCTTGTGTGTGAATCGTTTTGACGAAGAAACCAAATTGGCATTCCTTGATTTGTATTCTAAAGTTGATGCATCGGTAGAATCACCTGCTAATACTGCTACCAGTTTGGCTGACACTACTAATGTTCAAATACCATTATAATTGTGGTAAACAACCAGAGGATGGTTGCCAAAAGCAACCTGAACCTGTATAATCGATGGTGTAGTTTGTGAGAAGTTTTTTTATTATTAATTTGATTAGGAGTATTACAATGGCTTTAACAGTTCGTAAAGGTAAAGTGAACCGTCATGAGAAAATCACTCAAGTATTGTTATCTGGCAAACCAGTAACACCTGATGAAATCGCTACCGTATTCAAAGGTACCGACCAAGAAGGCGTTCTGTATCGCCTGTCAACCAACATTTACAATATTCGCAAAGATGGCGGCATTGTGAAAGTTATCAAGAATGGCCGTAAAGTTCAGGCGTATCAATTGGTGAATTACACCGAGTTTGATGCTAATGGTCGTTACCAAGGTCCAGTTAAAACTGCACCATTGGTTAAAACCAAACAAGAAACAGTAACAGCTTAATCTCTCGTCACCGCAGGCTCGTTGTGAAACGCCCATAAGTCGGTGACACCTTTTTATTGGAATATTATGAGCGATAGATTTGATTTTGAACAACAGATTACAAAATGTTGGTTTGTTGTTGATGATTTAAAAGAGCTTGATGAAGGCTTATTTGAAGGCTGGGTAAAGAATGATATGGATAGCATTTCTAACCATATTCTTGGTATTGCGAATTCGTATGATGTGAAGTTTAATAAACTGTGGACTTTATTTGAAACTGTTTATATGGACACCGTGAAAGAAAACAAAATGCTCAATGAAGAATGTGCCGCATTGCGTGAGCAGTTGATTGCTGAAACCCAAGGTTATGGCGCAGGCAAGAATTTTGAATCTGGTGCTGGACAACCATCATTTATTAGGGCAAATAACAAATGAAATATATTGCAAAACCAAAATTGTTTAATAATACCGGCATGAAAGAATTTGATGATGCTCGTGAGGCGATCCTATACTTGAATAAGGTGCTGTCGGATAGCGATGTGAATCCCGCTCTCGATTATACTTTCATTGCACCTAAGGCGTCTCCTAAGCAGTTAAAACACGCTATTGAGGAGTATGTTGGTATTGGTAAGTTGATTTGTGTTGCCTAGGAACAACAGTTCGGTTGACACTATCCACCCATGTGTTATAATGGCCTCTTAATTGGCGAGGAGTTTTTTATGGATCATATTAGTCGTAGTGATATTATTTTGATGTTATCAATGAAAGGTTTTACTACCGATTCATTGATTAAGAAGTCCGATGAAGAATTGGATAATTTGTATATTGAGTATATTGTATTGGCGGAAGATTATGTTTAATTTTATTATTGGTTTTATTTTAGGTTTTATGGTTTCTACAATGGGATTTACCGGCATCGCACAAACATTAGACCGTGGTATTGAAACTGTTAAGAATGTATCTGTTAAAGTGGATACTGGTAAATGAAAATTTATACCGTTCAAGGCAAACGATTTACCGATTTAGAACAAGCAGTCAGATATATGGATACATTGCGAGTAGCAAATTATTTGCACGCAAGACAGCTTGATTATGTTGATTCAGCAGTCGAGAAGTCCGATTTGAAAGAAGCAAAAGAAGTATTATCTTATATTATGGAGAAATAAAGTGAAAACTAAACTGGCATTATTCTTATTGTTGATGCTTACCGCTTGTGCTGGTGCACCAACATACAAGGTAAAAGGTTACGATGGACCTGAGGTAATGGGTCGCAATGAAGTTATCAATGCAGCTCGTGAGTGTATGCGTGCACGCTTGAGACCTACTACTGAATATGTTGCACAAAAAGTTGATACAGGTGGCAAAGTATTGGTGCCAGTTGATGTGCGTTGCGATGCTTATTGAGATTGAAAATGGAACTATTGAATAACCTTTCTGAGTATGGTTTAACTACCAAAATACTGCAAATCATTATTGTTGGTGGCCTTGCTGTCGTGTTGGTCGGTTTATATTGGCGATTGATTGCAATTGGTGCTGGTATATTTGCTATTCTATTTGTATTCTTATCACCAACACAGGCAACCTCTATGGCTTCTACACCTGCTGGCGTAGTATCTGCTGATGTGGCGCCCGCTGAGTTCATTGAAGATTGTTTGAAATATAGCGAACACGCAACTAAAGAAAGTTGTCAAAAAGATTGGAAAGAGGCAGGTAATGGCAAAGAGTAAAGAAGATGAAATGCTCGAGCATTTATCGGAAGATATTGATAATGCTTTGATTAAGTGGGTAACTACATATGAAATTCCTCCTTTGAACCTGACTGCCGTTATATTGGCACGATTGACATGGTTGGCTAAAATGGGTGATTATCGTGAAGATTTCTTACAATTATTAAAATCACCAGAAAATGTTTTAGATGACGAAGATGATGAAAAGGTGGTACACTAATGGAACCAAGATTAATTGCACAAAGAGTTCAAACTCCTGACGGCACTATCTTACATTCTAAACATCGCCATGATTTTGTAAGTCATGTTGATGCCAATGGTGAAACTTATTTCATTGATGGTGGTTTTGAATATCGCCGTGGTACTGTTAATAAGGTGCCAGCTAAAGATATGTGTGTTTATACTGATGACCCGCATCAAAAGATTCGTGAAGCATTTTGTTGGGGCACCAGAGGTAAAGATGGCAGGCAACCAATAGAATACAAACCACTACAAACATTAAGTACCGAACATATTGAAGCAATTATTGAAACACAACATCATATACCAGATTTTGTTCGCAAAGTATTTTTGGATGAAGTAGAATATCGAAATGCAATGGATGAAGAAACCAAGAAATGGTACATGGAAAATCCTGAGAGAGGTTAAATATGTTACGACCGACTCCCCCAAAATTACCTAGTAATGAACCAATGACTTTGCGAGATTGGTTGCCTATTATACTAATTATTGTTATAATTCTATATTGTGCATTAAAAGGATAAATGACTGTAAGATATTCAATCAATTGGATGGGACCAATCAATAAGAAATGGTACGAAGATAAAAATCTTCCGCTGTGGACTTATGCCGCAGGTCGTATTGATTGTCGTGGTGAAGATTTAGGACCGTATGGTGACGAGATTGGTTTATCACCAATGCTTGCTGAAGATTGGGGTAGATTTGGTAAATGGTTAGATACATTTGAAACTGATTTTATGTGGAATTTAAAAGATTTAGTTGAATTATACGAAAGAGATAATCCAAAAATAACTTGGGCTGAAGGTTATAACAATGAGTGATGGCGGTAAAGGTAGCAATGCAAGACCATATGCTATACCAAAAGAAGAATTCAATAAACAATTCGATAAAATCTTTGGTGAAACAAAATCAAAATATTGTACCAAATGTGGCAAGTTGCCTAGTTGGTGTATGTGTAAAACAAAAAAGGCAAAGAAATGAAAGTATACCTGAATGGTTACCCAAATACATGGCTTTCTCCATATACAATTTTGGAGAAAGTAATCTTTTGGCGTGAGATTAATTATGATGAGCCAATGATTGAAAGATGGGTTATTGTATTAACTCCATTCTGCGAAGCATTGCAGTTTGTCCGTAAACTATTCAGTCCAACCATTCGTTATGTTAAAGTTGACCACTATGATACTTACTCAATGGATTATACATTGGCTTATATTATTCTGCCAATGCTTAAGCAATTACAAGAAACTAAGCATGGCGCACCTTTTACAGAAGATAAGGATGTGCCAAAAGAATTAAGAAGCACATCAGCACCGCCAAAAGAAAATGAGTGGGATACTGATGATAACCATTTCAAGCGTTGGGATTATATTCTCGATGAAATGATTTGGGCGTTTGAACAGAAATTAAAAGATGATGATACTGGCGAATTCTTTGACCATACAGATTGTGAAGGTTTGCCTTTTGAAGAAAAGATTAAAAAAGTTAAAGTTGACCGCAAAGGTCTAAAGGCACACAACGACAGAAAGGCAAAAGGATTTTTGTTGTTTGGTAAATATTACGAAAACTTGTGGGATTAAAATGATACCTTATTATTATCTTTGGCAGGCCAAGCAATCATTGGATGGCGTAAAGAAAACAATTGAATTGATGAATGACCCCGACAATTATATGTTAGAGGCACAGAAAGATATGCTTGAGTTGGAAGTGGAACATTTCCGTGAAACTTCTATCAAGTTTACCATTTTTCTATTGACTCTCTCGGTATTTTGTGTTAGCCTGTTATATCTAATTCATAAAGGAATTTTTCATGTTTAAAGTGTTGTCTGAAAAGATTAAAGCTATCAATGTATTTGGTTGGTTTATTGGCATTATCATCGGTAGTTTTATCGTAGCAATTATTGCTGCTATGGTTGAATATGTTAATCCGCCTTTGAAAGAATACAAAGGTGGTATTCAGAACCATCTAATCTGGAATATTAAAGGTGAATGTTTCTTTGTTCGACCTGCTGTGAATACTGTATATTTAATTCGTGTTGAAGATTGTGATAAAGGAAGCAAATGACCACTAAAGATTTTCGCCTAAGTAAAGAGTCCAAGCGGATACTTTCAAACCTGCGTGGAGAAAAGCGTGGTCATTGGAAAAAAATGGTAATTCAAGCAGAAGTTGCTGAGAAGAATGCTAAGTTGGCCAAAATTCGTGAACCTAAAGGAGAGTAAAAATGGCGTTATTCGTTGAAGTAGATGATGTAGAAAAAGGTTGTAAAGTTATTATTAATTTGGATTCTGTCATGGAAGTTGCACCATTGCGTGCAGGCGGCTGTGAATTATTCTTTCCTGATGCTGCAGCAGTAGGTGGCAAGCGTTCAATGAAAGTAAAAGATTCTTATCCATTATTCAAGCAATTTGCAATGCAACAAGTATCTGCTGAAGATATTGCTCGTGTCAATGGCCGTAGCAAGAATGTAATCAAAGAAAAGGCACCTGTTGGTGATATTCTAGGTAATATTCCTACACTATGAGCAAATTTAAATTAATTTGTGAGGATGAACCTATTGCTTCTATTGGTTCATCCAAAATTCGTCATGAATTTGAATGTGATGATTTGGTCAATATTTTGAACAATATGACCAAATTTTTACAATCTTCTGGTTATTTGGATAATAACAAACATCTGACCTTCAATAGGAATATTGATTTGGATTTTGATTTAGACGAATACACCGAAAAACTATTCACAGGAACACCAGTCCCAAAAGAATAAATAAAGAGATATTATTCAACCTTTATTAGGATTCTCATGCTTATTCTAGTCATTGACCCCAGCGGTCTTACTCTCGATTGGTGCCTCCGTTGTATTGCAGCTGGTCATACTGTTAAACTCTATACCAAAGGAAGTCGTGCCTCGCACATTGGACAAGGTTTGGTTGATAAAGTTGAGAACTGGAGACCATATGTCAAGGTCGCAGATTTAATCTTCTCCGCAGACAACCTAGAGTTTATGGATGAGATTCAAGCACTAATTGATGATGGTTATCCAGTCTACGGACCAGGTAAAAAAGCCGCAAAATTAGAATTGGATCGTATGTATGGCCAGAATGTCATCAAGGCATTCGGTGGTCCAATTATTCCTTCTCACGAATTTAAAAACTATGATGCTGCTATCAATTTCATTAAGCAGAATCCAAAGCGTTATGTTTGCAAACCATGTGGCGAAGAAGAAGATAAGACACTCTCTTATGTTGCCAAAGACGAAGCAGACTTAATTGGCTTCTTACAAAAGCGTAAAGAAAAAGGTAAGGGTTCTCCTTATTTCATTCTACAAGAGTTTAAAGCAGGTACAGAAATTGCTTGCACGGGCATATTTGGTCCTGCCGGTTGGATGGATTTTTGGTTTGAAGGTTGGGAATTCAAAAAGCAAATGAATGGCGACCTAGGTGTGAATACAGGTGAAATGGGTACAGTAATCCGTACAACCAAAGAATCCAAAATTGCTGACATTCTAATGAAACCAATGGAAAAAGAATTGAAGAAGATTGGTTATGTTGGTATGCTCGATATGAATTGTATCATTGATGAAAAAGATGGTACACCATGGCCAATGGAATGGACTGCAAGACCAGGTTATCCAATGTGGAACATTATGCAACCTTTAATGAAAGGTGACCCAGCAGAATGGATGCTTGATTGCGTCAAAGGCAAAAACACTTTAGAAGTTGAATACGGCACTTGTGTTGGCGTTGTAATGGCCAATGCCGATTTCCCATTCAACAAGCGTGAAGAAGAAGAATATTTGGATTTCCCTGTATTGACAGATGATATTCCACCGGAGAATTTACATCCATGCGAAATGAAATTGTCAAACACCGTTAAGATGATTGATGGCGAATTTTGTGAGAATATTCCAGAACTTGGGTCGGCTGGGTCCTACATTATAGTGTTAACCGGAACCGGCAAAACAATTAGTGAGGCCAAAAACATGGCCTATAAACACGTCAAAATGGTTAAATTAGGAAATGATCCGCAGTATAGGACAGATATAGGCGACCGTTGTGAAAAGGGTTTACAGAAGTTGAAGAAGCACGGGTATTGTACCGATTGGAAGTATTGACATTTAACCTTGATTGTAGTATACTTACATTATGAATATATTTTACTTAGACCATGACCCTATCAAATGTGCCGAAATGCACGTTGATAAACACTGCGTGAAGATGATCCTCGAATATGCACAATTACTTTCTACTGCCCACCGTGTTCTTGACGGTGTTCTTACTACTGGTTTATCTAAGTCTGGTCGCCAACAAAAGCGTTATGTTCTCTCTGATGAGCGTGAGCAAGTGCTTTATTCCGCTACTCATGTTAATCATCCTTCAGCTATCTGGTGTCGCCAATCCGATTCAAACTATATTTGGCTAAGTAAATTACTACAAGCCTGTTGCAAAGAATATACCTATCGTTATGGCAAGATTCATAAAGTAGAATCTAGTGGCCTTCTGAAAGAATTATTCTTCAATACACCAAAAAACATTCCAAATAAATCATTTACTGGTCCCACACCTGCCATGCCTGATGAATGTAAAGTATCTGGTGATCCATTAAAATCATACCATAATTATTATGTGATGAATAAACAACATTTGTGGTCATGGAAAGGTAAGATAAATAGTAGGAATAGACCACAATGGTTTAATGAAATGATGATGCAAAAATTACACGATACTAACCAAGAACTAGGATTGACTTATTAATGCCAACATATACTTTTATGAATAAGAATACGAATGAGGTCGAAGAACATCGTATGTCTTATACCGTTCTCGACCAATTCAAGTTAGACAATCCCCATTTAGAAATTCATATCTACGCAGAAAACTATCCTGTTTATTCTGATGGTATGCGCCTATCTGTTCCAGGCATTGGTAAAGCCGATTCAGCATTTGAGAAGTATGTAATCGGTCGTATGAAAGAAAGTGTAGGACAGAATACAATTAAAGATGGTCATAAGACCAAAGCACCGAGGGAGTGGTAATACAATAATCTTTTAGTAAAGGATGCCGATGAGTAATAAAAGAGGAATGTCAAAACAACAAAGACTCTACTATGAATATCAAAACAAGGACAGAATCAGGCAAGAACTAATAGAATATGTTAAACAGGTGAAAGAATTTGAAAAATACAAGCAAATGGAATTTAAATACAAAGATTAGGACACATAATGTTATTTGAGATACACGCAGAGAAAAATGCGAATGATAAAAAAATCTTTTATTATGACAACATGACCAACGTATTAAAAGATGAAACAGGCTTTGTCTTTGAATACCCACAAACTCAACAACAAAATTCAAAACCTTTTGTTGCATTCGATAAAAATAATCCACTAAAAAAATCAAAACTAATTACACATCTTAAAATCCAAATGGGTTTAAGTTGTAATTACTCATGCGATTATTGTTCACAAAAGTTTGTTGAACGACCAAAAGAAACCAGTAAAAAAGATATTGATGCCTTCTTAGAAAAACTTGAAGTGCTGGAGTTCAATGAAGAGCAAGGTCTAAAAGTTGAATTTTGGGGTGGTGAACCATTTGTTTATTGGAAAACCATGAAACCTTTAGCAGAAGCACTCAAAGAAAAATTTACTACTTGGAAAAGAAAGCCTCAATTCTCTGTAATCACTAATGGTTCTATTTTAAGCGATGAGATTATTGATTGGTTGATGATGATGAACTTTTCTGTATCAATCTCACACGATGGACCTGGTCAACCTGTTCGTGGTCCGGATCCATTTGATGATCCAGAACAAAAGAAAAGATTGATTGGTTTTTATCGTATGATGACACGATTGAAAAAAAGTATTAGTTTCAATCCAATGATGAACTCAAAGAATAAAAGTCGTAAGGCAGTTTATGATTGGTTCGTTGATATGATTGGTGATCCGAATATTCAATTAGGCGAAGGCGGTATTGTAGATGCATACGATGAAGATGGCATTACAAACTCACTACAAACAAAGCAAGAACATTTTGAGTATCGTAAAACTTCTTTTGTAGACATTTATAGCACACAAGGTCGAATCAATTTTGTTAATATCATAGGTAAAATTAACGGAATGGTTTACAGTATTTTATCTCATTCTGATGCAAAGTATCTTGGTCAAAAATGTGGTATGGATGATGAACACACATTGGCTATTGACCTTAGGGGCAATGTAATGACCTGTCAAAATGTCAGCGCATTAGAAACTTCCAAAAATGGAGAATCACATCTTGGTGGTACATTAGATAATTATGATGATGTAGAAATTAAATCTTCTACGCACTGGTCAAATCGTAAAGAATGTTCTAGTTGTCCTGTATTACACATCTGCAAAGGTGCTTGTATGTTTTTAGATAAAAAGTTTTGGGATATTTCTTGTGCCAATGCCTATTCCGATAACATTTCATTGTTTGCATTAGCAATTCACGCCATTACAGGTTATATTCCGACTCTTATCAAAAATGATGAGTTGCCATTGGATCGCCAAGATATTTTTGGTACAATCTTTGAACACAAAGAAGATGCTAAGAAGAAAATTATTCCAATTAAAGTTGTAAGTGAGGTTGTTGGTGAAATCGAAGGTGTTGAAGTTTACGGAAAAGCAAAAGTAGAAACAGTAGAATGAACATTTATGTTTATGCTTTTCTTACCACTCATTTAACGATTACTTTTGTTTCGTTATATTTACACAGGTACCTGACGCATAGACATTTTGTTTTAAATCCTGTGTTTGCTCATGTAATTCGACTTTATCTTTGGTTGACTGATGGCGTTGTTGCAAAGCCTTGGGTAGCACAACACCGTAAACATCACCGATATACCGATGTACAAGGTGACCCACATTCACCTAAGATAATGGGTTATTGGAGAGTTACAGCACATTGTTTTATACCTAATTTTATTAGAATATATCAATATTTTGATACTGATTGGGCATTAGAACATTACGGTGCTGGTGTTCCGAACGACTGGATTGAAAGAAATGTATACGCCAAATATCCTAGATTAGGTTTAATATTATTTCTTTTGATTGATATACTGTTATGGGGTTTGATACCAGGTATTTTAGTATGGTTATTCCATTTATTTTTTGTACCATTTTTGACTACTGCTTCAATTACGGGATTTGCTCATTGGTTTGGTTATAAACATCCAGATGCCAAAGATAATAGTAGGAATTTGTTTCCGGTTGGTATTTTGATATGCGGTGACGAATTACACAATAACCATCATCGGGAACCCAATAATCCAAACTTTGCTCACAGGCCGTTTGAGTTTGATTTGGGGTACCTATATATTAAAATATTTGAAAAATTGAACTTAATTAAGCTTAATATAAATAGTAAAACAATTCATTAACGAGTAAAATATGACTATTACTACTGGACCACAAATTGGGTTTTCTGATGTAAACCAAGAGGTTTATGGCACAACATCGCACTCATCCGATTTACAATTTTTAAATAATCTAATTACACCAAATCAAAGACCTGGTACAGCACAGTTATCAAACTTTTATGGTTTAAACTACTATCAAGCAAGTACATACGGAGCTTGTAATAACGGAAACTGTCAGAATGCTTGTAACTGTGGTAACATTGGTGGTGATAATTGTTATATTAACGGTACTGTAAACTGTGCAAATTGTGATGCTCAATCTTGGTTACAAACAGGCACAAATTGCGCATGCACATACAATTGTACTTACACTAATTCAGCATCACACGCTTGTAACTGTACTTGTGCCTGTTCTAAAATTATTTGTACAAAGTTATTTCAAATTGGCATGATGCCTTATAATATCTTTGCGGCTGACCAACAATATGGTGAATGGTTAAAGAAGAATGACCGTGTTGTTTACAGAGGCTACATTAAATGGGCAAGAATCGTTACATCATGGATTGATGGTGGTGGTCCAGACTTTATGGTTTGGATTCGTAATAAAGAAAAACGAATCGAAGCACAAAGAAAAGCAGCAACAGAGTGGGCATTTAAGATTGCAACACCATGGTCAGAGCATATGGCTTATCTAATGGGTGCAGTCAAAAATGATAATGTGATGGGTCGTATTATTATGAATATTGGTCGACCAATTTGCAAAATTGTTTATTTCATGCCAAAGAAAAGAATTGTACCTGATGTAGTTTCTACATGGACAATGTGGGCATTATTTTTCTTTAGTTACTACACATCAAGCACATATGTAAAACTTAATAAAAAAATTAAGTCGTTAAAGACTTCAATATTAAACAAATTAATTATTCAGGATTAAAAATGGCCGATATTATTACTAATATTAAATCTCCCAAAGAACGAATTATTGAAGATGTGGATCTTTATACTGAACACATGGATTATTACTTTGATGTTCAAGTAAATGAAACAGCCAAAACTCTTACGGGTGAGGACCTTGATTCAATGTATCAAATGTTTCATAACCACGCAAATGTAATTAAAAAATTGTTTCATGTAAAGATTCCTTTGGTTGAACACATTTTAGGAAACCCTTGGCCACCAGAAGAAATCATTAACGATCCAGAATTTGCTGATTTAGAAATCAAAGATTATGCTCATTGGATGATTGATGGTTACGAAGAATGGAAAAAATCTAAAGGTCTATAATTAAAAATTAAATTATGAATATTGTGAGAAATGATTGGTGGGTAACACCAATATGGGAAGTACAAACTGATTTTGATTCTCAGTTTAATAACGAAATACTAAGAGAATCAAATTCAAGTGACCATATCAATGTATGGAACAATGATACTCCTGCTATTACCCAATTAAAAGAATATACACTCCAAATTGTAACAGAGTTGGCTGCACCGTATATCTCTAAAAATTTCCGTGACTTTAAGTTCTGGCACACTAATGGATGGATTAATTACTGTGGTACTGGTGAATATATTCCTATTCATGGCCATGGCGGACCTAAAATTGCATTAACATATTATATCAAAACATCAGAAAATTGTGGAGATTTATTACTAATTGATCCAAGAAATGGTTGTGATTGGGACAATGAGGTAGATGGTGTAAACGGTGCAAAATTCAAAAGAATTAAACCTGTCGAAGGTAAGATTGTATTTTTTCCTGGTTTTTTATTACACACAATAGAACCAAATAAATCTAGTGAAACTAGAGTATCATTATCGAGTAACATGGGAACATTTGATTCCGATAATGTGACCAAGAAACTATACGATTCGTTAATACAAAATGGATAAACTATCTGTTAACCCAATGTGGCAGACGCCTGTTTGGGAGGTTCAAACTGAGTTGACCAAAGAATTTAATGAATCTCTACTTGACGAGATTTATCAAATAGGCAAAAATATTAAGACTGGTGTTGATACTTCTCCACATGATAGTTTATGGGATTACAATCGACCATGTTTAAATACAATTAAGAAAATTATTATTGATATTGTTACTGAAAAAGTCAGAGAAGGTATACAAGAGGTGCGTGATTTAAATATTTCTTGTGAATCATTTATGTGTTGGGCTAATATTAGAGAACCAGGTGAAGCATTAGAAGTTCATGCACATAGCGATTCTGCCATTGCAGTAACATACTATATCAAAGCTCAAGATGACTGCGGTGACCTTGTATTATTTGATACCAAAGATGCAATTGATTGGGAACAAGGTAAACTAAACGATAATCCAATATTAAAAACAAAACGATTAAAACCAATAGAAGGTAGATTAGTATTTTTTCCTTCTTATGTTTTACATACGGTCGAAGAAAATAAATCAAATGATTTAAGAGTTTCACTCACTTGTGATTTAAAAAAGGTACTAGATAAAAATAGACCTAATACAATATTATTAAAAAATTGGGCAACCAAAATGGTGAAGATAAGAGAATGGTAAATTTATTTTCTAAACTGAATAATAATTATGTTATTGATAATTATAAGACACTTGAAAAACAAATATCGTTTGGTGAAACTATAAAAGGAAAATTCTTTGGTATAGAATATTCTCATGTCGATGTTAAAAATAGTCCGCTCGATGAAGTTATACCAAAAGAGTATAGAAAATATTTCTTTATGACGATTATGAAAATCAATAGAGAAATACCACCACATACAGATAGTGGTATTAAAACTTCTATTAATTTTTATATTAAAACGGATGATTGTTTGACTCAATTCTACAAATTAATAACTGAAAAACCCAAAACAAAACAGGTTGAAAATCAATCTAATGGTTTTATATTTGATGAAAAAGACTTACAAAGAGTCGCTTCTTTTATGGCAAATCCAACAGAAGCATGGGTTTTAAATGTTACCCAACCACATTCAGTTATACCACATTTTAATTTTAAAGAGCGATTGGCTATTGCCTTATCGACCGAATTAGAGTATGATGTGGTATGCGATTTATTAAAAGATAAAGGACATCTGTGATGTTTTACGAAAAACTAGACTTCATCAAATTTGACCTAGAAAAATTAAAAGAAGATGTAAAGAATCATGTGTTCACATTGGGAAATCAAGTGATACAAGGTGAAGAATTTGAAACGCCACAATATCATGGTTTTGGTGGTTGGAGTTTATTGAGCAGAACAGGTGAATGGCAAGATGGTTTTGAATTCTTTCAGACAGGTGAAAATGAAGAATTTGAAGATGATTTTTTCCCAAAAGGACAAAATAATTATGCCGTTTTAAAATATTTAAATGTAGCACACTCAATGGAATATAAAAACCCAACTGAAGCTTATGTTGGTGAAATTAAAAATGTTATTGACCAGATTGCTGAGGCTGGTTTTTATCCAAGACGAGCAAGAGTAACTTGTTTAAAAGCTGGATGTAAATCATTAGTACATAGTGACGGACCAATGAATGAATATATTGCTCGTATTCATATTCCTTTGTTTACAAATGAGAAGTGTATTTTTATTTGTGATGGTGTAGATTTACATATGGAAGCCGGTTCTGTTTATATGGTGTGGGTTAATACTTGGCACCAAATTCGTAATGATTCTGATGAGGATCGATATCATATTATTATGGATGCTTATGATACTAAAAAACTCACCAAGAATTTTAAATACGAAGGTAATATAAATGAGTTGATAGAGTATGCTGAGAAGTATAGGGAAAATATTGATTCTGCAGTACTTACAGAAGAAGATATTATGAAAATTGAAAAAGTAAAAGAAAAGTATATTACCAAAAATGTTTAATTACTGCACACCAAAAGTTCTTGCTGATTTAAAATCAGAAACATTTCCTGATGGTAAACGATATTATACACTAGAAGATGGCACAAGATTGCCTTCTGTCACTACTGTACTTGGCGCCCAAAAGAAAGAAGCCATTATGAGATGGCGCAAGCGTGTTGGTGAAGAAGAAGCCAATCGTGTATCTAAGAAAGCAACCAGTCGTGGTACAGGCGTGCATACATTATGTGAATACTATTTAAACAATGAAACAAACCTAAGTCAAAAAGAAGGCGTTAGACCTGATGCCTTTGAAATGTTTATATCATTAAAACCATTGTTAAATCGTATCAATAACATTCATTATCAAGAAGCAGCATTGTGGTCAAAACAATTAGGAATGGCAGGTCGTGTAGACTGTATTGGTGAATTTGATGGTGAGTTATCAGTAATTGATTTTAAGACTTCTAAACGCATTAAATCAAGTGCAGATATTGAAGATTATTATTGGCAAACAACAGCTTACGCTCTAATGTATGAAGAACTAATCGGGATTCCTATAAATAACCTAGTAATCATTATGGCAGTAGAAGATTCCGAGCCATTATTGTTTAAGCAACAGACCAAAGACCACATTGATGGTTTGGTAAAAGCCATACAGTTTTATAAAGGTAAATAGTGGTATAATTTAGTAAAATGGTTGACTTTTAACCGGTTATGTTGTATAATGATTTCCTATTTCGATTAAAATAGGTGGTGGGTCGGACATGAAGATTAGAGTATATAAGACACATTGGTACCGTGGTGGAATTTTTCATTGGGGCCAAGTTAGATTTAATAGTGGCGATGTTTATACTAGTTATAGATTAGGACCATTATTGATACACATTCGTTGAAGTTGTTTGAAAGTTGTTGTGGACGCTGGGGCAGTACCAGCCCGGTCCACCATAATCGTATATGAAAACTCTGTCGATACTAAATATATGAGAATCGACAGGAGTTAAAATGAAACATAAACATCATATTGTACCAAAACATATGGGCGGTAATGATAGTCCAGAAAATTTGATTGAATTATCCATTGAAGAACATGCAATTGCTCATAAAGAATTGTGGGAAAAATATGGCCAACGTGAGGACTTTTTAGCTTGGCAAGGATTAGCAGGACTAATGACTAAAGAAGAATTAGTCAAAGAAATGTTATCTTTAGCTGGTAGAAAAGGCGCACTTAAATCAAATTTAAAGCAACACGGAACAACCAGTAAATTTGATGGTGTCCCTTATTGGAAAAGATTTTCTGATTATCCTGTTGGTGTTGATGGTAGAAAAGTTAGAACGAAAAAATATTGGTTCAACAATGATGTAAAAGAAGGACAATTTTCTTTAAATGATTTTCCAAAAGGATGGAAAAGAGGCAGATTAAAATCTGTTATGAAGAAAACCAATCCTAATGTACGATTATGATGGGCCGGAAATAGATTCGACATGACAATAATTAGAACAATGGAGAATCGTCAACGCTAAAGACGTTAGGATTGAGGACACTCGGTCGAAGAAGCAAATAAAATTAACCGCAAACGATAATAAGTTCGCACTGGCAGCCTAAACACCTGTCGGAGTTTTTTAACGATTGTACTTGGCAACAGAAACAATCGTTTCACAAACCCTATCACAAAGTCAAAAGTACTTGGGTCCAAGGTCAGAACACCGACTGTAAACAAAAGGAGATATGATGTTCGCATCAAAATCAAAATCTATATTATGTGGAGTTATTTGCGCAGTAGCACTTTATTCTTTTCCATCAGTATCACAGGAGATAAAAGATTTAGTAGTTGAACAACAAGTAAGTGAAAATTTCAATAAAGAATTGGCTTGCTTGACCAAAAACATTTATTATGAAGCAGCACAAGAATCATATGAAGGTAAACTGGCAGTAGCTCAAGTTACCTTGAATCGTGCTAATGATCCAAATTTTCCATCCACAATTTGTGGCGTGGTATATCAAAAAACGCTAGGCACTTGCCAATTTAGTTGGACTTGCTTAAAGAATTTAGCAATTCAAAATAAATATGCATGGGAAGAATCAGAAATGGTTGCCCGCAAGGCCTTGACACAACCTGTATTGCATGATATAATTGCAAAGAACAACGTATTATACTATCATGCAGTGTATGTAAATCCTGGTTGGAGAGGCAGAGTTATAACCAAAATAGGTAACCATGTCTTTTATGCTAAAATTTAAAACAACACCATATGGTAATGAAGATGATTTTATGTTGGTGAGAACTGAAATGAAGGATCGTGGCGAGGGATTGCCACCATCTCATTCACAATGTATAATGATGAATAAAAGTGAAATTGAGGATTTAATAAAGTGCCTACTAGAGATGAAGTAAAACAGTTTAGTTTATTGATTGAACAACTTGTTGAAGATGAAAAGTTGGGTTATATGGATGCCATATGCCAACATTGCAAAGAGACAGGTTTAGAAATTGAAGTGGCTGCCACTTTGATTTCATCCAACCTCAAATCAAAAATTAAATTGGAAGCACAAGACAACAATATGTTGAAGAAAAGTGCTCGTCTGCCGATATGACGGAGAATACCGGATTTGAAGCATATGCCTTATGGAATGCTTTGAAACTACACTTCACATCCGATTCTTATGATTACTTTAAATACAATGGCAAAACCAATGTATCGAAGCAATCATTCACAACCAACAAATCAAAATACCAATTCTATAAGTTGTCTCGTAAATATGGTATTGATGAGTTAAAACAATTCTATGTGGCAAACTTCATTGAAGGTAAAGGTGACTGGATAGGTGAACTACTCCAAGATGGTGAGGAGAACTATACCAAATGGCAAAAACGGTATCAAAGCTTGACTTATACCTTTGAAAATGATATAATGTATCTGTTGGAGAAAGTTGATAGACCAGATGATTTACTTTTGGTAAAATCAAATGAGTTTCCAAAGTTGTTACAGTATTTGATGAGTGGTAGTATTTCAATTGAGACAGTCATTATTTTAGATGATATTATGAAATTTATTCCAATGTGGAATAAAGAAATTTATGATGATATTGTGTGGCCTAATTGGTTGAGAAAGATTGAAAAGTATAGGCCATTCATACAATACGATAAGAATAAATTTTTACATATTTTAAAGAAGAAGATACATGAACAAGCCTAAAATTAGTTGTATATACTTGGACATGGATGGAGTTATTGCTGACTTTGTAAAACGATACAAAGAACTCTATCGTATGGAACCAAAAGAAGCAGAAAAGAGTAAGAAGTTTGATAGTTTCTTTAATGAGTTTATTGCTACAAACCAATTTGCTACATTAGATTTAATGCCAGGTGCTATGGATGGTGTTACATTTTTGCGTAAGTTAAATGTGCCAACACAAATGCTTTCTTCTACTGCAAATGAAGCAAGATACGATGACATTTCTAAACAGAAAATGATTTGGTTACAGACACACGGTATTACATTCACTCCAAATTTTGTACCAGGTAAAAAACACAAGTACAAATATGCAGCACCAGATAAGATTATCATTGATGATACCGAATCTGTTATTGAAGATTGGAGAAAGGCCGGTGGTATCGGTATTCTTCATAAAGATTGGCCAACAACTCTGGCAATCTTGCGTTTATATGTTTGACAATGGATAAATATAATGATATACTAGCAGTTGATTATGAGAAGTTTTTGAAAATATTCCGTTTATACTCCGTTTAATAAGAAAGAAGGTAATACTATGAGTTTCGCTAATCTCAAACGCCAATCTGGCAACCTCGACAAACTAACCAAAGCAGTTGAGGCACTCTCCCAATCATCCGAAGGTTCAGAGAAATCTGATAACTATTGGAAACCAGAAGTAGACAAAGCAGGTAATGGCATGGCCACTATTCGTTTTCTTCCCGCATCTGAAAAAGATGGCGAAGATGGTCTGCCTTGGGTTAAAATCTTTAGTCATGGATTTCAAGGTCCTGGCGGTTGGCTGATTGATAATTGCTTGACCACAAAGAATCAACAATGTCCTATCTGTGAGCATAACTCTGCTCTATGGAATTCTGGCATTGAAGCGAATAAAGATGTTGTTCGCAAACAGAAGCGTAAGTTAAATTATGTTGCCAATGTGTATATCGTTGCTGATCCTAAGCATCCAGAAAACGAAGGCAAAGTGAAGTTGTTCCGTTTTGGTAAGAAAATCTTTGATAAGATTACCGAAGCAATGAATCCTCAATTTGAAGATGAACAGCCAATCAATCCATTTGATATGTGGAAAGGTGCTAACTTCAAGTTAAAGATTCGTAAAGTAGAAGGCTATCAGAATTATGATAAGTCTGAGTTTGATTCCCCATCTGCTCTATTAGATGATGATGACGAGTTGGAAAAAATCTGGAAGTCTGAGTTCGCATTAAGTGAACTGAGTGCAGGTTCTGAATTCAAATCGTATGATGAGTTGAAGAAGCGTCTTGATAAAGTTCTTGGTTTGAATGGTGAAGAAATTGCACCAAAGACTACCGTTGAAACAATCAAGGAACAAGTTAGAACTGCTCCTAAAAAGGCAGTAGATGCACTTGTTGAACCTTCTTTAGATGAAGATGATGATTTAAGTTATTTCAGTAAGTTGGCTGAAGAAGATTAAACCAAAACTCCTTTCCTTGGATGGTTTGCCCCGCTACGGCGGGGTTTTTTATTGGTTAAACTACAACAGCAATTGAATTTAGATACCGAGTTAAATCCGAATTACGTTGTTTAGCCAATGCGGTGTTTTGGAGTTTAGCAGGTTTACCACCAATGTTATTAACAGAACTATTCACGGCAACTTGTGGAGAATTTTGTTGTGCAGTTGTGGTAGTTGGTTCTTGTCTTGGTATATCTTGTACAACAGGTTGAGTTGGTGGTAATGCAGGTGGTGTTCCCGTTTTAGCCTGAGCAGGCATCGGTGTTTCTGTTTTAGCTTCAGACTTAACTGCTGCAGGAGCCGTTGGTGCTGGTTTTGTTTCAGATGACGGACTAACAGGTTTAATTTCAGCTGCAGGTTTACCTGCATTTTCTTTTGCATACTTCTTGGCTTCTTCCATTTGTTGTGGAGTTGCCTTGACACCAACAGTAACACCATATTTTTCTTTGAGGTACTGCATTTTGAGACCATCAAAAGAATTGTCTCCTGTGCCTACTGAATTCTTATCCTTCTTAAAATCTTCATATGCTTTTTGTGCACCAGGTATTCCTTTATCTGCCTGAATCTTCAGATAACTTTCAACCATTGTGTTGACCTGATCCTCATCAACTTGGCCATTACCTGCGGTAGATAATTCTGCTCGTACAGATTGTTTTAGTTTTTCAATATTGCCTTCATTTGCGGCATTAGTTGATTGTTCCATTAACTTGAAAGAACCGATGGCAGCAATAATTGCTGGCGCCAGTATAGCCGCAGCAGTTGCTAGACTAGAGGCACCTAAAAATTCAAGTAACCAACCACCAGCACGCAAAGCATTTTTTAGAATACTAAATCCAACAGATTTCAAAAGGTCTAAGACTGGTGCAATAAGACCCATTATTGTATTTTTAAAATCGGCAAACATTTTCAGAATCTTATCAAAAAAAGATTCCTTTTTCTCTGGTTCTCCTGTTACTGAACCAGAAGTAAATGCTTTAATTGCTTTAACCAAATCTTGGTGACGGCGTTCATCTTCATCAAGTTGTTCTTGTCTAAATGATTTTTCTATCTCAGCATTTTTGATATCAATTTCACTCTTTTTCAACATGAAGTTATACATCTTGGCAAGAATATCTGCCGTTGAATCTTTTACTCTTAATCGTCTTACAGGACCAGGACCAATTGTAGTGAAATTAGGATCCCTCTTGTTTCTCATCTTCTTTCTGCCGTA
>Ga0208874_1000151_pt1 | contig 26318 bp, 23 predicted proteins | sample CryBogCBH10Oct08_FD_184604 | JGI IMG/M metagenome (GOLD analysis project Ga0208874, IMG submission 184604) | Freshwater microbial communities from Crystal Bog, Wisconsin, USA - CBH10Oct08 (SPAdes) (version 2) | ecosystem: Environmental > Aquatic > Freshwater > Lake | place: Crystal Bog... | reverse complement strand
ACAAGGGATTCAGGTAGTGGGTAGACCTCTTCGATATGTTGCTCGGCGAGGATCGGCCCGCCGGCTGCGATGCGGCCTACTAAAGGAATATTGACTGTGCGCTCAGGAGTGATGTCATCTTCGTTTTCAACGATCTCAAAGGCGCGGCCCTTGGTGGCATCCTTTCGGATATAGCCCTTCTCCACTAAGGCATCGATCTGATAGCTGACGGAGGCTGAGGAGGCTAGGCCTGCGGCCTCACCGATCTCACGCATGGAGGGCGGATAGCCGTTGGTTTCAATCGACTCTTTGATGACGTCCAGAATCAGCTTCTGGCGGGGGGAAAGCTCGTTTTCGCTCATAAGAGAAGGGTAGAGGAAAAAGTGAAAAAAAGCGAACAAATGTTCGCTTTTGACTTGCCTTGTGTCGGTGGGTGGGGGTATGGTTCTCATTAGAACAGATGTTCGAACGCGAGGCTATCCCCGGCCCAGCCCGAAGACATTGTTTGTAGGAGAAAGAAATGGCAACACGTTTAACTTCAAGAGGTAAGAACGTTGTGCGAGGCACAACCGTTCTCTCTCTATTGATAGTAATTGGCGCTGGTTTTAGCGCAGTTGGTAATGCATCAGAGAAGGTTGCCGATTCAAGTCCTGCAGCAAGTGGATATACAAGACTTGTTGTGGCACCTGGTGAGACGCTCTGGTCAGTAGCTTCTATGGTCGCAGGATCTGAATCTGTAACTAAGACCGAGCAAGAGATCATCGATGCAAATAACCTCACCTCTCCTGATCTTTCAACAGGTATGCGTATTTGGGTTCCATCTAAGTAGATTCCCCGCTATCCTTTACTTATGGCAAGTAAGGTAAAGGGTAAGACAGCTGCCTCCACAGGAGGCGCTAAGCGCCGTGGGCGCACCCGAACATCTCGGATAAGTTCCAAGCATCAAGTAACTATTCCAGTGGATGTGCTTCGGGAAGCAGGTTTTGTTGTGGGGGATGAATTGGTCTTTACTCTTAAAAACGGGCAGCTAGTAATTGGGCGAAACATTCACCCGATGCAGGCACTTCTTGAAGAAGTCTCTGGGGTTTATGCGGGATATAACTTTGAAGCAGAACGCGCAGATGCATGGCGCGATTAATTATTGATTCAAGTGCCCTGCTTGCATTTATGAACCCGCACGATAGGCACCATAAAACCATTGTAAAACGCCTACTTCAGAGCGATGATTTAGTAAGTATCTCAGTGATTACATTTTCAGAAGCACTTGTTCATGCATATGATGTAAAAAAAGATGATCTTGTTATTCGCGCAATCAAAAACAGAGTGGTAGATATATTTGATGTGACCACACCTATCGCCCAAATGGCTGCAGAGCTTCGAGCAAGCGCCGGGCTCAAATTGCCTGATGCGCTGATCGCGGCAACAGCCAAATTCCACTCCCTGCGTCTTCTGACCTTTGATAGGAAGCTCGCTGCGTCGAGCGCCGAGGCTGAGCTTCTGAGCTAGTGAGCTGTTTTGCAGGTGTTCACCTGCGACACGCCGCGCGGCTTCCATTAAACCCTCAACTGCGGGTGTACGGTTGGCACAACATCTAGGGGTAAAGCGCGATTTATGTTCCATAAGTTGTGGTTTTACGCTAATGTCGCCCTCTCAAGCAATTCTGGGAAAATAAGGAGAAATACCGATGATCTGCCCGTTCTGCCGTAACGATGACTCTAGGGTCGTTGATTCACGCCCAGCAGATGAAGGCACCCTGATCCGTCGCCGCCGTGAATGCACGGGATGCGGCCGCCGGTTCACAACATCGGAAACCTCCGTATTACTCATTATTAAGCGTTCAGGGGCAACAGAGCCATTTAGCCGGGAAAAGGTGATCGCTGGTGTGCGCAAGGCATGTCAGGGTCGTCCGGTCGATGACGATGATCTAGCCCTCTTGGCTCAGCGCGTTGAAGAATCTCTTCGCGGCGATGGTCAAGCAGAGGTTGAAGCACAAGAAGTTGGAATGGCGATCCTCGCGCCACTCCGAGAGCTAGATGAGGTCGCTTACCTACGATATGCCTCTGTATATCGTAACTTTGCCTCCTTAGAAGATTTCGAAGGTGAGATCGCACTTCTCCGCGCCGCTCCTTCAAACAATAAGAAGTTCAGTACTACAAGTTCTACAAGCAATTCACAAACACTTTCATCATCATCTAAATAACGGAAAACAGGAGAAATACACATGTCTATCGTCAATCGCCCAGCTGGTGCCGAGACTTCTACTAAGAAGAACGTTGGTAAGGGCCTCAAACTTGAACGCATCTACACCACAGCCGGCGTTCACCCATATGACGAAGTGACATGGCAGCACCGCGATGTTGTTCAGACAAACTGGAAGTCTGGCGAAGTAATCTTCGAACAAAAGGGCGTTGAATATCCTGACTTCTGGTCAGTGAACGCATCAACCATCGTGACCACCAAGTACTTCCGCGGAGCAGTAGGACATGACAACCGCGAGTGGTCTTTGAAGCAAGTAATCGACCGCGTTGTATTGACATATACAAAGGCTGGAAAAGAATTCGGATACTTCGCATCAGATGCTGATGCTGAGATCTTTGAACATGAGCTCACATGGATGCTCTTGCACCAGGTCTTCTCATTTAACTCACCTGTCTGGTTTAACGTGGGAACAAATGCACCACAACAAGTTTCAGCGTGCTTCATTCTCTCTGTAGATGACACCATGGATTCCATCCTTAACTGGTACCGCGAAGAAGGAATGATCTTCAAAGGCGGCTCAGGAGCAGGACTGAACCTTTCACGTATCCGCGGTTCAAAGGAACTCTTGAAGTCTGGCGGAACAGCATCAGGCCCAGTTTCATTTATGCGCGGAGCAGATGCTTCTGCTGGAACCATCAAGTCAGGTGGCGCTACACGCCGCGCGGCAAAGATGGTAGTTCTAGATATCGATCACCCAGATATCGAAGAGTTCATTGAGACAAAGGTTCGCGAAGAAGACAAGATTCGCGCCCTACGGGATGCTGGCTTTGATATGGATCTTGGCGGAAAAGACATTATTTCTGTGCAATACCAGAATGCAAATAACTCAGTACGCGTATCAGATAAGTTCATGCGTGCTTATGAGAACGGTGAGCAATTTGGTCTCGTTGGCCGTGCATCAGGAGATGTTATTGAGTCAGTAGATGCAAAGGCGCTCTTCCGTAAGGTTGCAGAAGCTGCGTGGGCATGCGCCGACCCAGGAATTCAATATGACGACACCATCAATGATTGGCACACAAACCCAGAGACAGGTCGCATCAATGCGTCTAACCCTTGCTCTGAGTACATGTCACTGGATAACTCATCATGTAACTTGGCATCACTGAACTTGATGAAGTTCTTGCAATCAAATGGTTCTTTTGACACAAAGAACTTTGTGAAGGCAACAGAGCTCATCATCACAGCGATGGATATCTCAATTTGCTTCGCAGATTTCCCAACAGAGCCAATCGGTGAGACAACACGTAATTACCGTCAACTTGGAATTGGTTATGCAAACCTTGGCGCGCTCCTCATGGCATCAGGCCTTGCATATGATTCAGATGGCGGACGTCAGCTCGCTGGCGCGATCACATCAGTATTGACCGGTGTTTCATATCGCCGCGGAGCAGAACTTGCAGGGATCGTTGGTCCATATGCCGGTTATGCACGTAACGCAGCAGCGCACACACGCGTCATGCAAAAGCATGCAAATGCTTCAGCATCAGCTCGCTCAGTATCAACTCTTGATGCTGATGTCTGGCAGGTTGCTAACGCTGAGTGGGCAAAGGGCTTAGAGATTGGCGCAAAGAACGGCTGGCGCAACGCGCAAGCATCTGTTCTTGCTCCAACTGGAACCATTGGTTTGATGATGGATTGCGATACAACAGGTATCGAGCCAGATCTTGCTCTTGTGAAGTTCAAGAAGCTAGTTGGCGGCGGTTCAATGCAGATCGTGAACCAGACAATTCCAATGGCTCTTCGCAAGCTTGGCTACGCAGAAGAGACAGTAGAAGCAATCGTTGAATACATCGCAGCAAATGGACACGTTGTTGATGCTCCAGGACTTAAGACAGAGCACTATGACATCTTCGATTGCGCAATGGGTAAGCGTTCAATTAGCGCAATGGGCCACGTTCACATGATGGCTGCATGTCAGCCATTCCTTTCAGGTGCTATCTCAAAGACAGTGAACCTGCCTTCAGATGCAACCGTAGAAGAGATCGAAGAGGTCTACTACCAGGGTTGGAAGCTTGGACTTAAGGCACTTGCTGTTTACCGCGACAACTGCAAAGTGGGACAACCACTTTCAGATGGAAAGGGCGATAACAAGGGCGTTGATTCAAACGTTACTGCTGGCCCAGCACATGCTGAGCGCAAGCGTCTTCCAAAGTCTCGTCCATCAATGACAACATCATTTGCTGTGGGCGGCGCTGAGGGTTACATGACCGCTGGTGCTTATGCTGATGGAGCGCTCGGTGAAGTCTTCTTGAAGCTTGGCAAGCAAGGTTCAACTCTTGCCGGCGTCATGGATGCATTCTCAATCGCAGTATCTATCGGTCTTCAATATGGAGTACCACTAGAGACCTTCGTAGAGAAGTTCACCAACCTACGCTTTGAACCATCAGGCATGACAGATGATGCTGATGTTCGTATCGCGCAATCAATGATGGATTACATCTTCCGCCGCTTGGCGCTTGACTATCTACCATTTGAAACACGCAGCGCAATGGGTCTTTACACAGCATCAGAGCGCGCACGCGCTTTGGAGTCTGGTGAATACACACAAGATGAGACGTCAGCCCCAAAAGCAGTAGCTGCTCCTGTGGCAGCGCCTGCGGTTGTAAAAATTGAGGCTAAGCCAGCAGTAGATAACACCGCTGGTGTTGGTTCATCAATGGAACTCTTTGAGAAGATGAGCGGACAATCATCAGACGCTCCACTATGTATGACATGTGGAACAAAGATGCGTATGGCTGGAAGCTGTTTCGTCTGCGAAGGTTGCGGAAACACATCTGGTTGTTCTTGATCTGCCGATAACATTTCTCACTTGCCAGGTTTGAAAAAAACCCTATAGTGGGGAGATAAGGAACGGGGTGATTTACCCCGCCCCTTATGCTTCAAGGTAGTTAAACGTTCGTGTTACGAGTCTGGATCACCGTTCTCGCGGTGATCCTTTCGTATTTGTGCAGTGAATAAAATAATGAAAATGATTTGACAGATCTATAAAAGCGGGAATACTCGCAAGTGCTGCAAAAGTAATTTTGCAGTGACCACATCGCCCAAAATTGGATGGATAGCCCACAAAATGCGATCGCGTTTGCGACCCACCCAATCTCGTAGAAAGCGTGCACTTGCTTTCGTTGTCAATCAGCTGGAAGTTCAGCTTGGAGGAAGATTTACCGACTAACGAAAGCAAGTGAACGTCATGATGTGGGTAAGCACCGATAGGGTGCACAAGTGAGCACACAGAAGAATCAACAGATGAAGTTGGTTCAAGAGGCGCTAGATGCCGCTGTTGTTGCTATCGGCGGGCAAGCGCGAGAAGGCCAGATAGAGATGGCTGAAGCGGTTGCTAATGCTTTAACTGATCGCCATCACTTACTTGTTCAAGCAGGAACAGGAACCGGTAAATCACTTGCATATTTAGTGCCGGCAATTGTGCACGGAAAAAAAGTATTAGTAGCAACAGCGACTCTTGCTCTGCAGCGCCAGCTAGTTGAACGTGATCTTCCAAAGATTAAGCCAGCGTTAGAAAAAGTACTCAAGCGCGATCTCACCTTTGCTGTTTATAAGGGCGTGGGAAACTATCTATGTTTGCAGAAGATGAATGGCGCAATCTCTGATCCAGATGGTGAAATCCTGATGGAGATAGGAGCGTTAGAGAAAGATCAGAAGAGACTTCGTGCGTGGGCGCAGACCCCAGGTGTAAGCGGAGATAGAGATGATGCCCCTGATGTTGATCGAAGAGTTTGGTATGCCAACTCTGTTTCAGGAAGAGAGTGCATCGGCAAAGAAGAATGCACCTTTGGCTCCCAATGCTTCTCTGCAAATGCTAAAGCTAAAGCGCAGACTGCAGATGTTGTGGTTACAAACCACACACTGCTAGCCATCGAGATTGTTGATTCTCATCCAATTTTGCCTGAGCGAGATGCGATCATTTTGGATGAAGCACATGAATTTATGGATCGCACTACGCAGGCAGTGACAGAAGAGCTCACTGCAGGGGGAGTAGAGAGAGCCGCCAAGATGGCGGCTAAACATATGCCAAACAAAACAACGCTTGCTTTTGCAAAAGCAGCGGATGAGTTTGCTGAAGCAATAGGAGATTTTGCAAAAGATGTCCGCGTGGATCCCTCGCGGGCAGGTCGTCTTCCAGAACTTCCAGCTTCACTTGTTGCACCTATTCGAAAAGTAAAAGAGGCATCAGCCGCTGTTATCGCTTTGATCCAGGCAGATTCAGATGTGATTGATCCAGATGCGATGGCGCAAAGAGCGCGAGTTAAAGGGGCAACCAATGAAGTGCAGCAGATTGCTTCCAAAATGCTTCGGCCTGGGGCTCATCAAGTTATGTGGTTTGAGCCGACTTTTTCTACTTTGTATTTAGCGCCTTTAGCCGTTTCAGGAGTGCTGCGCGCAAATCTGTTGACGCAGTCTCCCGTTATTGCGACATCTGCCACGCTGACTATCGGTAAATCATTTGATGCGATTGCAAAATCTATTGGCTTTGTTGTGGGAAGTGAAGTGGATGAAGAGGAGAGCGAAGCACAAAACGGTGAGATTGATCCAGCAAATGTTCAGATGCTAGATGTAGGTTCTCCCTTTGATTTTGCTGCGCAAGGAATGCTCTATCTGCCTCGTCATATTCCAGAACCCGGGCGAGATGGGCCAAGCCTGGACGCTCTTACTGAGCTGGGTGAACTGATTGAAGCAGCAGGCGGTCGCACACTTGCTTTGTTCTCTTCTTGGCGCGGAGTGGAGATGGCCGATGAGCATCTTCGAAAAGTTCTTGCTGATTTAAAGCTACCCATCATCACTCAAAAGCGTGGCGATTCTGTTGGTCCTTTGGTTGAAAGGTTTGCCAAAGATCCTTCGTCGATTCTTTTAGGAACTATTGGTTTGTGGCAAGGCATCGATGTTCCAGGACCTTCCTGCACACTCGTTGCTATTGATCGCATTCCATTTCCCCGTCCAGATGAACCTGTTATGGCAGCCCGCTCTGCTGAAGCAGATGCAGCAGGTGGAAGTGGCTTTATGCAGGTATCACTACCAAGAGCAGCGCTGCTACTTGCTCAAGGAACAGGAAGACTTATCCGTTCAATCGATGATCGCGGTGTTGTTGCGATCTTAGATTCGCGCATTGTCACCAAACAATATGGATCAACGCTGTTGAACTCTATGCCGCCTTTTTATCGCACATCAGATGGCGCAGTGATTAAAGATGCTTTAAAGCGCTTAAATCAGCAATTTACCGAGCAGGGCGTGTAGTTCAGGCCAACTGCGTCCAAATGATGGGTGCAAGTCCTTATTCATCACTTCATCAAATTTCACCCAAGAAACTTCGAGCGATTCATCATTCATCTCGTGGGCAACAAGATCAGGATGAGCTTTTGCAATGATGGTGTCATAGCGCCAGGTAGTGTGGTCATCGCTATATGTCATGATCGTTTCGATCAAAGAGCCATCGATACCGATCTCTTCTTCTGCTTCTCTAATTGCTGCGTCTAAAACATTTTCATGAGAGTCGCGGGCTCCGCCTGGAATTCCCCATGTGTCACCGTTATGCACCCAAGGAGCGCGGTGTTGAAGCAGTACTGCGCCATCTCTTATAAGCAGTAATCCAGCAGCGCCGTGGAGTCCCCAGTGTTTGCTTCCGCAATCACATTGGATCCAGCCATCACCATCTCTATGTGCCACGCCTCTAGAGTGTCATCTTTTACACAATCCTGCATGATCCACAGAGGCGTGCTTCTTGAAGTTTTGGTAAACCTCATCTGACTTACTTTCACCTCATGTTCCTAATGGCAGCTCTCATCATGGCTGGTTCCTGTAATGGGGGACCGTGCGTGAATGTCTATACAGATCCAACAACAAACCAGATTGTGATTACCGCTAATCAAAATATGCCCGGCAGCGTTCCTAAGCCAAAAAGGATTTATCCGCCAAGGCCATATGTATATAGACCCAGACCAAAACCGGTCTGGGTTCCTTACGCCGTAAAGACTACGGTGCATAAAGCTGCTCCCAAAAAGAAGCCTGCCCCGTCCCTGACAACTGCGGTCAATCTTTCTGATCAGATAACAAAACTGCTTCCAGGAAATCATCTGCTCTATCAACCAGGAACCGATCCCTTAAGTAGCGTGCCGATTTACTTCTGGTCTGATGCATCATCCATCTTTCATATGGTGACCACGATTTTGGGAATTGGCGTTCAAGTAAATCTGATTCCCTCGTTTACCTGGGACTTTGGAGATGGAAGTAGCTCTCTGACAACAAGTACTGCAGGTGGGCCATATCCCAATCAAACAGTTACTCATACATATAAAACACAAGGTGACTACACAGCAAACCTCACCATCTCATGGGCTGGGACATGGGCAGCGCAAGGTTCAGTTCTTCCAGTCCTTGGAGGAGCGATCGTTCAGAACATGAGCGAGCAGATCATTGTGGGCGCAGGCCCAACTTCTCTTCGTAATTAAGAGTAATTAAAACCATTTATAACTATCAACAGGAGTACTTCATGCACATCTCACTTATCGTCGTTGCTTTGATGATCGCTCTGCGAGGCAAAGTAAAGCAATGACAACTCTTACCTCACCTCATGACCTTCTTGCAGCTGTTCCTTTTCTTATTGGCTACCACCCGCTTAATTCACTGGTTGTTATCGCGCTTAGCGATGATGCAATCGGAATGGCGATGCGCGTTGATTTCCCAGGAGAACCTGCACTCCTAGCCGCGCATCTAGTTCACCAGAAGGCAGAGGCAGCGATCATCGTTGCTTACCTGCCTGACGGACTTGCCAGCGATGATCAGACACTTGCCATTCAAGAAGCCATTAAAGCTCGGGGCATTGATATTAAAGAGTGCATACAAGTTGTTGGAGACAGGTATCGCTCCACAATCTGCGCAGATCCGTCTTGTTGTCCTCTGGAGGGAAACCAGATCCCAGAGATAGCTGATTCATTAATTGCTGCCGAGCAAGTGGCGTTAGGTAAACCACTTCCTTTTGCTGGCATCAATGCGATGCGCCTGTCACTTTCAGCTGAACCTAGAGATTTAAATTTGATTCGAGAGACAACAAAGATTGCTGAGATCAATTACCAAGATGCGGGGGTAGTGCTTCTTCAGCGAGAAGGTGCATATGCTGTGGACAAGCTTGTTGGTGAGTTCATGGCTAAGGGAATCTGTCACGATAAAGAACTCATTGCCTTAGTACTTGTTCGCCTGCTTGATTTACAAGTCAGAGATTATGCAATGGGCATAACAACCGAGGAGAACGAGAAAGCATTGTGGGCAATGTGGCGATGGTTACTGCGAATTGCGCCCCGCGGTTTTGTTGCACCTGTTGCCACACTCTTTGCGACTATGACATATGAAAGAGGCGACGGGGCTCTTGCTCAAAGAGCTTTAGAGCGTGCCTTTGAAGATGATGGCACGTATCAAATGGCAAAGCTACTTCGCCGCACCTTTGCCGCAGGCTGGCCCGCTCATTCCTTCACGCAGATGAGGGCTGAACTTCATCCAAAGATATGCGCCGCGCTATTTGAGTGACTTTTAAGAATTGGGGAGTAGCATCAAACTATGATCGTTGGAGTATTAAAAGAGATCAAAAATAATGAATTTCGCGTTGCGCTCACTCCCTCTGGCGCCCATGGCTTAGCAGCACATAACACTGTACTTGTTGAAAGTGGAGCAGGACTTGGCTCTGCGATTACCGATGCAGAGTATGTGGCAGCTGGCGCGCAGATTGTTTCTAGCGCAGATGAAATATGGGAACGCTCAGAGATGATCATGAAGGTTAAAGAGCCAATTGCCTCTGAATACCCAAAGATGCGCAAAGGTCAGATTCTTTTTACATACCTGCACCTTGCTGCAGATAAGCCGCTCACAATCGCTCTTATGGAGCGAGGCGTGACAGCGATTGCTTATGAAACTGTTGAAGTAAATAGGCACTTACCTCTTCTTGCTCCTATGTCAGAAGTTGCAGGGCGCATGTCGATTCAAGTAGGCGCTGCTGCATTGCAGAGGCCTGCAGGAGGACGCGGAGTTTTACTCCCTGGTGTTCCTGGAGTTCGCCCAGGCAAGGTTGTTATTTTGGGTGGGGGAGTTGTTGGAGTTGCCGCAGCAACTATTGCTCATGGAATGCATGCTGATGTAACAATCTTAGATTTAAATCTCACCAGGCTTGGAGAGATCGATCAGATGTTTGCCGGTCAAGTAAAAACAATCGCTTCCTCTGCCTATGAAATCGAGCAGCACCTTATGGAAGCAGATCTTGTCGTCGGAGCAGTACTTGTTCCTGGAGCTAAAGCTCCCAAACTTGTGACAAACGCTCTGGTTGCAAAGATGAAACCAGGATCTGTGCTTGTGGATGTTGCGATCGATCAAGGCGGCTGCTTTGAAGATTCACATGCAACAACACATGCTGATCCAACATTTAAGGTGCACGAATCGCTCTTCTATTGTGTGGCAAACATGCCGGGGGCAGTTCCTGCGACTTCTACCTATGCCCTTGCGAATGCAACGATCGGTTATGCCATTGCCATTGCAAATAAGGGCTGGGAGAAAGCAATCGGCGAAGATCCAAGCCTTGGATACGGTCTCAACGTTCATGATGGTCAGATTCGTTATGCAGCGGTGGCTAAAGCGCATAATTTGTAAGTAAACTTTTACCTGTGTGTGGCAGATATGCACTTTCAGCTAATGCGCTAGATATTGCTCTTCAATTTGAAGCAGATGGCTCTAGCGCGCCAAGTTTGCCCGTCAATTGGAACATCTCACCAACTACGCCAATTTATTTCATTCAGGGGCAAAGCCCCGATGGAAATTCGCGCATAGTAAATACCGCTCACTGGGGCTTAATCCCAAGTTGGAGTAAAGATGCATCTAGAGCCTCCAATGCCATCAATGCTCGCGTGGAATCAATTGCAGAAAAGCCAAGCTTTAAAAGCGCGCTCAGATCCCGCAGATGTTTAATACCTGCAAACGGATATTACGAGTGGGCCACAGAGCTCGGTCCTTATCCTCCTAAGCAGCCTTTCTATATTTCTCGCGGTGATTCCACACTTCTTCCGATGGCTGGTTTATATGAATACTGGAAAGACCCAGAGACAGGTCAGATGATTACATCTGCATCGATCATTACCCGTGAATCAGTTGGAAATATTGCAACGATCCATCACAGAATGCCGGTGATGTTGCCAAAGGATCGATGGAGCGCGTGGCTCGGCAGTTCTTCAATCAGCGAGTCGCAAGTTCCTGAGTATTTAGATCTTCTAGAGACACCAGATCCAGAAGCAGGTTTGCAGTTTCATCCTGTCGCACCTGCTGTAAATAACGCGCGCAATTTTGGGCAAGAGTTATCAGCGCCCATCACACTGGGGGAGCCAGAGACGCTCTTTTAGTTCTTCCTAGTTCTCCTTGTAGGAGCACTTGCCTCTGTCAGAGGTTATCACTATCTTTCGAACATATGTTCGATAAACCAGCTCCTAAGCCTGCCAGCCACGCTGCAGGGCCTGCCCCTGCCCGCGTACTTGCACCCGAAGGTGATCCCATCGAGTTTGTTTATAAGGGCGTTCACTTTCACGTGCATGCCGTCTTATCTAGATGGCGCGAATCTGGAGGTTGGTGGAATCGCATAAGCGATGGAAGAAATCATCTAACAGAGGAGAACCTCTTTGATGATGGAGGCAAAGGAATGTGGAGAGTAGAGGCTGCTCCTGTTGGAACACTCGCTACTTTTGATATCGAATTCGATGAGATCACTCATACCTGGCAGATACGCCCAACATCTCGCCCTCAATAACTCTTTGATAAATCATGAATAAAGATTTCACGCATCTGCGGGTAGCAAGTGGATACTCCTTTAAATATGGCGCGGCCCATGTGGAAGAGCTTGTCGCTAAAGCTGCCTCCTATGAGATGAGCGCGCTGGCACTGACCGATCGGGACACGATGGCAGGTGCTATTCGCTTTGCCCAAGGGTGTGAGGCAGCTGGTATTACACCGATACTTGGAATCAATATCAGCTTTATTCAAAAGAAACATAGAGTCACACTTCTTGCCCAAGGTGGGCATCTTTCATCTCTCTATCGCTTAGTAACAGCTATCAATATGAATAGCGATGAGAAGATCTTGACGCTAGAGATCTTAGATAGATTCCAGGAGTACTCAAAGAACGTTCTGCTTCTGCATGGCCCTGAATCTGCGCTCGCTGCATCTATTGCAGCAAGGCGCAGCAATGAGTCGCTCTCGATCTATCACTCCACCGGTGAGTACTTTGCTGAGCAGGCCATAGAGTGCGTAAGTCACTACGCCCAAGGTGATGGTCCCTACTCCACAACACATGCAGCAAAGATGCTTGGTTTTGCTAGAGATAACGATCTACCAGCAGTTCTTACTAATGCAGCCAGAATGCTCGGACGCAAAGATGGACCTATTGCAGATGTTCTAGATTCTGCGCGGCATTTGCGCTCGCTCAGCGGCAAGATTGTTGAACGCAGCAATAGCGAGGGATATCTCAAGAGCTCACCGCAGATGAGCGCTGTGGCAGATGAAATTGCTCGGCGTGCTGGTGAGCGCAATGGAAGATCACTACTCAAGACAACAGATGATTGGGCGCAAAGAGCGCGCCTATCTATTCGCAATGACATTGGCATAGGAGATATTCACCTTCCAGAGCCGCATGTACTTGGATCTGCTGATCACAGCGCACTTCGAGAACAACTTCGAAATAGATGCGCAGAGGGGCTATCTGCCAGATATAGCGGAGCGCCATCTGTTGCTGCAGCCGAGCGTTTAGAAGATGAGCTCTCAGTTATTGATGGGCTTGGCTTTCATTCATATTTTCTCACCGTTGCAGATATTGCTAAAAAAGCGCGTGATAAAAACATTCGCGTATCAGCCCGCGGCAGCGGGGCAGGATCTTTGATCTGTTACCTGCTTGGTATTTCTAATGTTGAGCCGATTTCGCAGGGTTTGCTGATGGAGCGTTTTTGTTCACCGCTGCGCCATGAGCTTCCAGATATTGATATCGACGTTGAATCCCATAGACGCCTTGAAATATATGACGATGTCTTTAAGGAGTATGCAGATAGTGATTGGAGTAAGCCCGGCAATCAATCACGGTGCGCAACGGTTGCGATGGTGGAGACATATAGAGCGCGCCATGCCATTCGTGACGCTGGGGCTGCCTTAGGGATTGCGCCTATGGAGATCGACATGATCGCTAAATCAATGCCACATATTAGAGCGCGCAATATTTCTAGCGCTCTTGCCAAGCTTCCAGAACTTGCTCACTTAAAGATGGATGGCGCAATGATGAAGGCGCTGATTCATCTTGCCGGCGCCCTTGATGGGTTGCCACGGCATTTATCTATGCATCCATGCGCGATCGCACTTTCAGATATTCGCCTTCAAGATTTCGCTCCTATAGAGCGCAATGCAAGTGGGTATCCCATGGTGCAGTTTGATAAAGATGATGTGGAGGCGCTTGGCTTACTCAAGCTCGATATCTTGGGCGTTCGGATGCAATCAGCGATCTCTTACGCCCTAGATGAGATCGAACGCATCGAAGGGGCCCCAGTAGATATTGATCAGATACCGCTGGATGATAAAAAGACATTTGATCTCATCAAATCCACAAAGACCTTGGGTTTATTTCAAATTGAAAGCCCAGGACAGAGAGAACTTGTGGGCAAGTTTGCTCCAAGTACTTTCACTGATCTAATCATTGATATCTCACTCTTTCGCCCTGGGCCAGTAAAAAGCGACATGATCACTCCTTTTATTAATACCCGTCACGGGCATAGGCAGCGGCTTTTTATCCATAAGGATTTAGAAGAGATTCTTGCTGAGACAGAAGGCGTTGTTGTTTTTCATGAACAAGTTATTCGCCTTATTTCTACGCTCACTGGTTGCTCACTTGCCCAAGGTGATGAAAAACGTCGCGCACTTGGCACACCAGAAGGGCAACAAGAAGTAGTGGATTGGTTTTATCCCACCTCACTTGCCCGCGGATATTCAGAGAAAGTTGTTACAGAGGTCTGGGATATCTTGCGAGCCTTTGCTTCCTTTGGATTTTGTAAGGCGCACGCAGCTGCATTTGCTCTTCCTACCTACCAATCAGCGTGGCTTAAGACCCATCACACCGCGGCATTTATTGCAGGAGTATTGCAACACGATCCAGGGATGTATCCGAAGAGATTAATCATTGATGAAGCTAGGCAGTGGGGAATTCATATTGCCCCTATTGATATCAACCTCTCTGATGGTAGTTATCACGTGGAGAGAACATCACTGCCAACGAGAGCTGCTTATGTGGCAACAAATACCCAATCCAGTGGGCAAGTATTAGAACTTCCCGATGCAAGTGGCTATGCCATACGGATGTCGCTTCAAGATATAGATGGCATAAGTAGCAACGAGATAGAGACGATTTCAGCCGGTAGGCCCTATCTAGATATCGCTGATTTCATCTACCGATCAGGAGCAAGTTACCCAACGACCGAGGCGCTGATCTCTATTGGTGCATTTGATCAACTCCACGGAGTAGATAAGGGAGTACTCAACCGCAGAGATCTTCTACTCAAACTCAAAGATATGAAGGGCTTTGTGAGTAAGAAAAAACCTAATAATGCTCAGATCTCTTTAAATCTCCTCTCTTCAGATATCTCGCCAAGTGGACTACCAAATATGAGTAAGTCAGAGATTATGGAGCAAGAGATATCTAATCTTGGGATAGATATCTCAGCCCATGTTCTGAGTGAATATGCCCAGTTTCTCAACCACATAGGCGCTGTGCGCTCATGTGATCTAATTACTAAACGCTCAGATGAGCTCGTCTTAGTTGCTGGAGTAAAAGTTGCTCTTCAAACACCGCCTGTTCGCTCTGGTAAGAGAGTGATGTTTTTAACCTTAGATGATGGATATGGATGTAATGACTTAACTTTCTTTGAAGATACTCAAACCGATTACGCACAGATTCTTCGTAGATCTTCACTGATCTTGGTGGAAGGTCACCTGCGAAAGACAGGACCTCGCGGAATCTCCATTAGAGCCACACGTGCATGGGAGTTAGATAAAGCGCATGCCTCTTGGCATCAGAGCGCTCATTTGCGCTCAAAAGTAGCTCGTTAACATTGCCGTAATACGCACTTGGCAGTATCTGCCACATGAACGATGAGATCAGCCGTCAAGAAGAGTTTGTTCTTCGCACTCTAGAGGAGCGCGGTATTCGCTTTGTGCGCCTCTGGTTTACAGATGTATTGGGTTACTTAAAATCTGTTGCGATAGCGCCTGCTGAACTTGATAACGCATTTGCTGAAGGTATTGGCTTTGATGGTTCTTCCATTGAGGGATTTGCTCGCGTTACTGAATCAGATATGTTGGCAAAGCCAGATGCAGCAACTTTCACAATCCTTCCTTGGCGAACACAAGCGCCAGGAGCAGCAAAGATGTTCTGCGACATCACTCTTCCCAATGGAACACCCTCATTTGCCGATCCCCGTCATGTCTTAAAGCGCACTCTGCAAAAAGCAGCTGAGATGGGCTTCACCGTCTATACACATCCTGAAATTGAATTCTTCTTATTTAAAAATGCTCCTGAAAAAGGCGTTGCGCCCATTCCAGTAGATCAAGGCGGATATTTCGATCACACGCCATCCACTGTTGGCCATGACTTTAGGCGTCAAGCAATCACAATGCTCGAAGCCATGGGAATTAGCGTGGAATTCTCACACCATGAAGGCGCTCCAGGACAACAAGAGATTGATCTGCGGGACGCAGACGCTTTGACCACAGCAGATAACATCATGACATTTAGACATGTGATTAAAGAAGTAGCGCTCGATCAAGGTTTCCATGCATCCTTTATGCCAAAGCCATTTACCGATCATCCAGGTAGCGGCATGCATACGCATATTTCTCTATTTAAAGGTGAAGAGAATGCTTTCTATGAAGAGGGTGCATCTCATCAACTCTCTGCAACTGGAAGATCTTTCATCGCAGGTATTTTGAAATATGCGCCAGAGTTCACTGCTGTGACAAACCAATGGGTTAATTCTTACAAAAGACTTGGCGGCGGGGGCGAAGCGCCAGCGCTTGTTACATGGGGCGATAATGATCGAAGCTCTCTTGTGCGCATACCTGCTTATAAACCCAATAAAGATGCTTCAACTCGAATTGAAATTCGCTCACCGGACGCTGCATGTAATCCTTATCTTGCCTTTGCAGTCATTATCTCTGCAGGTCTTGCTGGAATAGAAGAGAAGCTTGAGCTTGCACAAACGATCTCTGCTCAATCTCTGCCAGGTGATCTGAGCGCAGCGATATCTGCGATGGAGTCTTCATCTCTTGTGCGCCAGACGTTAGGGGAGCATGTCTTTGAATACTTCTTGCTCAACAAGCGCGCGGAGTGGAATGAATACCGCAAGCAGGTCAGCGCCTTTGAACTTGATCGCTATTTGCCCGTTCTTTAAAAGAGCGTGTATTCTTCAATCATGATTTCACGCAGTCTCCTCCTTCGCTGCCGCGGCAGGGCCAACTAACCGGTCCCTCTGCCCGCGGGGTTTGGTGTTGTCCGGTTAAAACCCAAATCCCAGCGAAAAAATAAGGAGTGCTTGAAATGAAATACCCAGAACAACAACCTTCAACGATGCCTAAGCATCGTTATGCGCCATTTATTCCTGTTGATTTAACCGATCGCACATGGCCAACAAAGAAGATGACTAAAGCCCCTAAGTGGTGCTCTGTTGATCTTCGCGATGGAAACCAAGCGCTTATTGATCCGATGGATGCCCATCGCAAGCTCACCATGTTTCAGTTGCTCGTCAAAATGGGCTACAAAGAGATCGAAGTGGGTTTCCCATCAGCTTCCCAAACGGACTTTGATTTCGTTCGCAAGATTATTGACGAAAAGCTCATTCCAGATGATGTTGTCATTCAAGTTTTGACCCAAGCACGCAAGCCATTAATTGAGCGCACCTTTGAATCTATCAAAGGCGCCAAGCAAGTAGTCGTGCATCTTTATAACAGCACATCTACTTTGCAGCGCAGAGTGGTATTTGGCCAAGACAAAGAGGGCATCAAGAAGATTGCAACAGAAGGCGCCCAGATCTGCCAAGATCTTGTGGCAAGTGTTCCTGGAACAACAGTCTTCTTTGAATACTCTCCAGAGTCCTACACAGGCACTGAATTGGAATATGCCAAAGAGGTATGCGATGCGGTCAATGACATCTGGAAGCCAACACCAGACCATAAGACCATCATTAACTTGCCTGCGACAGTGGAGATGGCGACGCCAAATGTCTATGCCGACTCTATTGAGTGGATGCACCGCAATCTTAAATACCGCGATTCAATCGTTTTAAGCCTTCACCCACATAATGATCGTGGAACAGGTGTTGCTGCTGCTGAGCTTGGTTATTTGGCGGGAGCAGATCGAATTGAAGGTACTTTGTTTGGAAACGGTGAGCGCACAGGCAATGTCTGTCTTGTCACCCTTGGGCTTAATCTTTTCTCACATGGGATAGATCCTCATATTGATTTCAGCGATATCGATGATGTGCGCCGCACAGTTGAATATTGCAATCAACTTCGTGTTCCTGAGCGCCATCCTTATGGCGGAGATCTTGTCTTTACAGCATTCTCTGGAAGCCACCAAGATGCCATTAAAAAAGGTCTTGAGCATATGGAGCGTGATGCCAAAGCTGCTGGCAAAGAGATTGATGATCACACATGGGCAGTTCCATACCTACCTATCGATCCAAAAGATATTGGCCGTACCTATGAGGCTGTTATTCGTGTGAACTCACAATCAGGTAAGGGCGGTGTTGCCTACCTTATGAAAAATGAGCATCACCTAGATCTTCCTCGCCGTTTGCAGATTGAATTCTCACAAGTTGTGCAAGCAAAGACAGATTCTGAAGGCGGAGAGGTAAGCCCAGATGAACTATGGAAGATCTTTGAAGATGAATACCTTCCTGCACCTAGTAACTCATGGGGACGATTCACCTTTGATTCCATCGCTCAGAGCTCACAAACGGGTAAAGATGTTTCCCTCACTGTTGAACTTACTGATGCTGGAAAGAAGGAAACGCTTACCGGTACTGGAAACGGACCGATTGCAGCCTTTGTTGAGATTATGAACTCTCATTTAGGTAAGACGCCTGTGCGCGTGCTTGATTACTACGAGCATGCTCTTTCATCTGGCGGAGATGCATCTGCCGCTGCCTATCTTGAGTGTGAAGTAGGCGGGAAAACCTATTGGGGCGTTGGAATTGATCCAAGTACAACCACAGCTTCACTTAAAGCAGTGGTGTCGGCGGTTAATCGAGGTCTTGCCAAGTAAGGATCGGTAGCCTTACCGCGTGTCTATATACCGTGATCAAGCAATAGTGCTGCGCACCCAGAAACTGGGTGAAGCTGATCGCATTATTACTTTGTTTACGCGAGAACATGGGCGCATCAAAGCTGTTGCAAAAGGTGTGCGCAGAACTAAATCACGATGGGGCGCTCGTTTAGAACCAGCATCGCATGTTGATCTGCAACTCTATTCAGGACGCAGCCTTGATACCGTCACACAGGCGGTCAGCATTGAAAATTTTGGCGATGTACTTTCCCTTGATTACCAGCGCTGGACAGTTGCCTCGGCCATCTTAGAAGCTGCAGAGCGCTTCACCTCTCAAGAGCATGAACCTGCGCTTCAGCAATATTTATTAGTGGTTGGCTCACTTAAAGCACTTGCTCATGAAACATATGATGCGTCCTTAATATTAGATGCCTATCTCCTTCGCTCACTTGCTGTTGCTGGCTATGCGCCATCTTTAATGAATTGCTCGCGGTGTGATGCGCCGGGCCCACATAAATATTTCTCACTAGTGGGCGGTGGCTCGGTCTGTAATACCTGTAAACCATCGGCTGCTCCAACACCACATCCTGAGACGTTAGAGCTGATGCAGCAACTTCTCAGCGGTGATTGGGCAAGTGCGATGGATAGCGACACAAGGTTTAGACGTGAAGCCTCAGGACTTATTGCCGCGTATTTGCAGTGGCATCTTGAGCGAGGTTTACGTAGCCTGCCACTTGTAGAGAGAATATAGACATGGCTCAGAAAGCACCGAAGGTTGCAAACGTTCCTCATCACGTTGCAATCGTGATGGATGGCAATGGGCGATGGGCAAAAAAGCGCGGTCTTGCTCGCACCGAAGGACATGCAGCAGGTGAAGCAGCGCTGCTTGATGTTGTTCATGGCGCAATTGAAATTGGCGTGAAGGAACTAAGTGCTTATGCCTTCTCTACAGAAAATTGGCGCAGATCTCCTGAAGAAGTGAAATTCCTTCTTGGTTTTAACCGAGATGTATTGCGCCGCCGTAGAGATGAGATGAATGAGCTTGGCGTAAAGATCCGCTGGGTCGGAAAACCAGGCCGTCTTTGGAAATCAGTTATAGAAGAGTTAGAAGAAGCAGAGGCTCTTACAAAGAAGAACAAAGTGCTCACTTTGAATATGTGCGTGAACTATGGCGGCAGGGCAGAGATTGTTGATGCGGTAGCAAAGATTGCTGCAGATGTTTCTAAGCGCAAGATTAAGTCAGGGGCAATTTCCGAAAAGCTTCTTGAGCGCTATATGTATGCGCCGAAGATGAGTGATGTTGATCTTTTCCTTCGCACATCAGGGGAGATGCGCACCTCAAACTTCTTGCCATGGCAATCGGTCTATGCAGAGATGGTATTCATGGATGTCTTATGGCCAGATGTTGATCGCAGAACTCTCTGGAAGGCAATTGAGATCTATAACGAGCGCGATCGCAGGTTTGGTAAGGCTTAAGTTAAGCGGCTTTAATCTTTCGCTTGGTAGAAGCAGTTGGCGCAAGAGTTCCTATTGTTTCAATTCCGTGAAGATCGAGCATAAAGTTAATTGTCTGATCCCATGAGAGTTGCTCAGCAGCTGCGCGGGCTGCCTTTCTAATTCCAGGAATATTGCGAAGCCGAATGATTGCATCAGCAAAACTCTCTCCATCATTGGCCGCAACGGCGCCGGCTGGGATCTTCTTAGATAGAGAAAGAAATTCGCCAACAGCGCTGCTCTCTGATGCGATCACAGGAGTTCCACTAGCAATAGATTCAAGTGCGGAAAGACAGAACGTTTCCAGCGGACCAGGCGCCATTGAGAAATCAGCAGAGGCCAAAATTGCTGCGACCTTCTCTCTTCCTGAAACGTAGCCAAGCATTTCAACAGGAAGTCCTTCTGCAAGATTGCTGATCTTCTTCCACATCGGTCCTGTACCAACAATGATCAGGCGCGCATTGATGCCACGCTTTTTGAACTCTCTAACCACTTCAATACTGCGTTGTGGTTCTTTCTCTGGAGATAGCCGGCCGCAATGAACAAGAAGCAGATCTGCTCCTTGAGCAAGATCGGCTCGAAGAGAGAGTGAGCGCTGAGCAGGGGAGAAGTTCTCTAGATCAACACCTAAAGGAATCTTCACAAGGTTCTTTACGCCAATTTCTAGAAATTCATCGGCCGCAAAATCAGTTGTTGCAATGACGTGGTCAAAGCTTCGAGCAAGCCTTCGGTTATGCCAGTTAACCACTGTTTTTCTTGGTAAAAATGCTGGTAAGAATCTCTTTGCCAGACCGCGCAAAGTTTCATGGCTAAAGACAACACTTGGAATTCCTTGCCTTTTCGCCCAGAGGCCAAGTGAGCGAAGGGTAAAGCGATCTGAAATCTCTAAGCGATCTGGGTTTAGCTCTTCGACTAGTGCGCGTAGCGCCTTATTGTTTTTAATAATTCGATAAGAACCGCTGCCAGGCAAGATAAAACTTGGCAGTGAGATCTTGCGGCCATATGGGGTGCTCTCTGATGCAAATTCTGTTCCTGGAACTATATAAATGAAGTCATGGCCATACCTGAGATAGCCGCGGCCTAATTCGTGCAGCGTTGTCTTTATGCCACCTGAGTTTGGACCATAGAAATTTGCGACGTGAACGATCCTCATGCAACCTGCTCATTTTTAATAAGAGTAAGTGGCGACTTCAGAACCGCTTCATAGTGGGTAATCAGTTGACTGTTGACCTTGGCCCAGGTTCTCTCCACAACTGAGCTGCGCGCCATCACCTGCATCTCTTCATGATCATCACGGGACTTGAAGTCCTGCACTGCGGCTTTCAGGGCCTGCGAGTCAGAAGTATTGATGATGTAGCCGGTGACATTCTGTGTCACAAGATCTGCTGGCCCACCTGTTGTTGGAACAATGCATGGTGTACCTGATGAGAGCGCCTCTTGAACTGCTTGGCAGAATGTTTCGTTTGGACCGGGATGAATAAAGAGATCAAAGCTGGCGTAAGCCGCAGCGAGATCTTCTCCAGATTTAAATCCTGTAAAAATCGTATCTGGAAGCTCGCGTTGTAATTTTTCACGAATAGGTCCATCACCCACGATCACTAACTGCACGTTCGGATCCTTATCGAGCACTGCTAAATCGGTAATGCGCTTTTCGTTAGCAAGCCTGCCCACATACCCCACAATCAACTTTCCTTGCGCCGACCATGAATGACGAAGAGTATTACTGCGCTTATCTGGGTTAAAGAGGGTTGTGTTTACACCGCGCCTCCAAAGGTGCACGTTTGGAACACCAAACTTCAATAAATCTCGGCACGCGGCAGTTGAAGGAGCGAGAGTTCTATCGGTACTTGAGTGAATCTTTCCAACGATCTTTTGCAGAGAAGAATGCGCCATATTTAGGCCGTAGTGGCGAGCAAACCCAGCAATATCGGTTTGGTAGATAGACAGAGTCGGAATGCTCAGACGCTTTGCTATACGAGCCGAATATGCGCCAAGTGCAAAAGGCGATGCTAAGTGCATAACATCTGGAGCAAACCCATCAAGTAAATATTCAAGTTTGCGAGAGGGAACTGCGATCGGCATGCCGATCTTCATGAGTGAGTTCAGTGGAAGCGCAGGTACTCGCTTGACTCTTGCTCCGCAATATTCTTTTGGTCCGCCAATACTCTCAGGGGCAATCACAAGTGCTTCATGGCCAAGGCTTGAAAGATGTTCAACGACGCGAAGAACTGAGTTTGTGACGCCGTTTACTTGTGGCAAGAAACTCTCAGTAACAATTGCTACTTTCATTTCTCGCCTCCAGTCTTAGGCTTCTAGGTGATCTGCAGAGAATTTGTGGCGGCTAACGCTGTTACTTACAACAAGCCAAATGAGCGCTGGAACTAGGTCGATACTTCTTTTAGCAAACCACTTTGCTCCGTTAGTGAGTAGCCAGAAAATTTGATCCTTCTTGGTGTCGCCTTCGATTCCTACAGGAAGCTTCTTGCGTGAGCGGCGTGGAAGAAACAATGATCGACGTACTAAATCTGAGATCTCTTGATGTCCCTTAGCTGATGGGTGCATGCGGTCGATATGCCACATGGATCGATCCGATGCCATTGAGTGATTCCATGTGGAGACAAATGCAGCGCCCTGAGCCTGGGCAACTTGCTCAATGATTGCGTTCACAAGTTTGACTCGAGTATGCAAGATCTTCTTCAGTGACATTGGCCCTGGAGCAGTTTGTATGGGATCTGGAATTCCAAGGAAGACCGGCACTGCATCGACCTGATTGAACTGGGTGATGATTGATTCAACAGCAGCTCTGATCTCTGCAGGAGAGAAATCTCCTCGGAGAACATCATTTGTTCCAACGCAGATGAGCGCAAGATCAGGGCGCATAGAAATTGCTCCGCCCAGTTGCTTCTTCACAACGCTACGAAAGCGAGCACCATTTTTACCAAGGTTTACAAAGCGCCCTGCTTTAAGGTCATGGGCAAAGCGGCCAGTCCATCCAGCACCCACTGAATGTGATTGATCATCAAAGTCTCCAACTCCAAATACGGAGCTGTCACCGATTGCAACAATGCGCATTTTGCCAATATGGCGAAGACGTAGAATTCGCTGCTCAAGAGAGAGATGAGCAACGCTGGGGATGACTACCTCTAATTGACTCATATTAAAATTGTGAACTATCACTACCCCGAAAACGGGGCCCGATACATGAATGTCAACTAAACAGTTATTCATACTCTGTTAACCATTACCTGCCGTGCAAAAAGCTCTCTTCTGTCACACTTTTATTCCGTGAGGACACAAGCGGCATTCTTCGACCTTGATAACACACTCATCGATGGCTCATCTGTCTACTACTTCATCAAAGGCATGATCAAGCATGGCGAGATCACCAAGCGCAACCTTGCCCGTATTGCTTATGACCAATACCGCTTCCAACGTAAGAAGACCGAGAGTGAGAACGCAATCTCTCATGCAACTAAGAAGCTCTTGGAATTCGCTAAAGATAAGCCACAGAAGCATCTTGTGGAGTTATGCCAGAAGATTGTTGATGATTTCTTGCCTCGGGTGCTTATTCCAACGATGCGCAGCAAAATCGAAGAACATAAGGCGCTTGGCCATGACACATGGATTATTACCGCAAGCCCCATTGAGCTTGCCCGCATCGTTGCATCAGAACTCAAGATGACTGGCGCCTTTGGTTCAGCAGGAGAAGTCATTAAGGGTAAATACTCTGGAAACCTTCCAGAGGGTGCGATGCATGGAATGCGCAAAGCAGAGACTATTCATGAGCTTGCGCAGGTAAAAGGCTATGACCTCTCAAGTTCATTTGCTTATAGTGATTCTGTGAATGATCTTCCGCTTCTTGTTTCAGTTGGTAACCCTCATATTGTTAATCCCAATAAGGAGCTAACAATTATTGCCAATAAAAACAAATGGCCAATACTAGTAAAGTAAATCTATGATCATCTGGACCCACCGGGGAAACCCAGGGGTTGAAAACACTCTCGCAGGATTCACTCAAGCTTGGGATGCGGGCATCAGGCATTTTGAAACAGATATTCACCTGACAAAAGATGGCGTCATAGTTCTCTCTCACGATCCAGATATCTCACGCTTATCTAATTCCAGTAAAGCAATTAACGAACTCACCTTTGATGAATTACAACAATTTCCTATTGAGGGCGCACATTCCTGGGCGACTCTTGATGAACTTGTTTCCACATTCCCAGATGCCCATATCTCTATCGATCTCAAATGTGATGAAGTTGTTATTCCTTTTACTGATTTTGCCAAAGGCAAAAACTATTCACAGTGGGTGGTTGGTTCATTCTCCACAGCGCGAGTCAAACATGTCAGACGTGCCTTTCCAGAGTTACTTACGGCGCTCACCCCGCGTGAAGTTCTCTTGATGCTCATGGGCCTCAAGCATTCAGAGCTACGAGATGGCCGCCACTTTGCCATGGTTCCGCCAAAGATGAAGGGCATCAGGATTGTCACGAAGAGATTTGTGAACAGATGCCACAAATTTAATATCAAGGTTTTTGTATGGACGATCAATTCGCAGGATGAATTAGAAGAGCTTCGAAAAATCGGTGTTGACGGGGTGGTTTCTGACGTATTCCCGCATTTATTAGAAGCAATGTGAGAGCAGTACCTCTTTACCCTTATTGCTAACCGCTAGACTTAACCTCATGCACACCGCAATCATCCTTGCTGCAATTACCTCAGTGGCAACGGCATGTGGTGGCTTCCTGGCGATTAAGGTCAAAGACCGCACACATATCATCCTTGGATTAGCTGCTGGGCTCATGCTCGGGCTTGTCTTCTTTGATTTAGTTCCCAGCGTCTTTGAAAATAACATGAGCGCCTATGGCGGGGTAAGAAGCGTTGGCCTTGCCATCGTTGTTGGCTTTCTGATCCTTCATTTATCTGAGCGACTCTTTGCAACTCATGAGCCTCATGACTCTCACTACGGAGAAGACGAGCATCACACCCACTACGCAGGTTCACTTGCTGGCGTTGCGATGGTCGGCCACGTCTTTACCGATGGATTAGGTGTGGGAGCAGCTTTTAAGATTAGCCATTCACTGGGAATCGCGGTCTTTGCAGCGATCATGGTGCACGCATTTAGCGATGGTTTAAATACCGTAACATTTTTGATCAAAGAACATATGTGGTCATCTAAAGCACGCTTTCTGCTTCTGCTAGACGCAGTGGGACGTATTTCTGGAGCAGCCGTAGGTTCTTATGTTGCTTTTAGTACCAACTGGATTGCTTTGTATCTGGCCCTCTTTGCTGGCTTTGTTATTTATATCGCGACCTCACATATCTTGCCTGAAGCTCACTCACGTCATCCATCCCGTTGGACCTTGGTCGCAACGATCCTGGGCGTGCTGATCATGTGGGTAGTTGTGGCAGCAGGGGCATAAATTTAGGAAGCCAAAGGCGCTAAACTTTTACTCTTGCGACCAGCAAGTACATAAGCCGACAGCCAGCCGGACCGAAGGAGCACAAGATGGCCGCAGATAGACTCGAAACAATTGTTAGCTTGGCAAAGCGCCGCGGATTTGTTTATCCATCCTCTGAAATTTATGGCGGACTTCGAGCTGCATGGGATTACGGCCCATTGGGTGTTGAACTTAAAAACAACGTAAAGCGTCAATGGTGGAAATCCATGGTGCAAGGACGCGAAGATGTCGTCGGTTTAGATTCCAGTGTGATTTTGGCACGTGAAGTCTGGCAAGCATCAGGTCACGTTGAAACATTTACCGATCCACTGACCGAGTGCACCGCGTGTCATAAGCGCTACCGCGCTGATCACTTAGAAGAAGCATTTGAAGCAAAGCACAATCGCAAGGCAGCTTCTATGGATGAAGTGAATTGCCCCAATTGCGGAGTTAAAGGAAAGTTCACTGTTCCTAAGCAATTTTCTGGTCTTCTCAAGACTTATTTGGGCGCCGTGGAAGATGAGTCAGGTCTTGCCTATCTTCGCCCTGAAACAGCTCAAGGTATCTTCATTAACTTCGAAAACGTTGCGACAACCTCTCGCAAGAAGCCGCCCTTTGGTATCGGGCAGATTGGTAAGTCATTTCGTAATGAAATTACACCAGGTAACTTTATTTTCAGAACCCGTGAGTTTGAGCAGATGGAGATGGAATTCTTTGTTGTTCCTGGAACAGATGAAGAGTGGCATCAATATTGGATCGATACACGCCTTGCTTGGTATAAAGATCTAGGTATTAACCCTGATCGCCTGCGTCTA
>Ga0208874_1000147_pt1 | contig 26442 bp, 26 predicted proteins | sample CryBogCBH10Oct08_FD_184604 | JGI IMG/M metagenome (GOLD analysis project Ga0208874, IMG submission 184604) | Freshwater microbial communities from Crystal Bog, Wisconsin, USA - CBH10Oct08 (SPAdes) (version 2) | ecosystem: Environmental > Aquatic > Freshwater > Lake | place: Crystal Bog... | reverse complement strand
ATGCCCTTGGCAGCGCATGCGCAATGGTTAGAAAAAACCCTTCACCTCAGCGCTGCTTGGGGAGACCCGCTGTTGAACGGCAGCGAATTAATCAAGGCCGAAGCCCAGCGAATTTTTGATTTAAGCGCCCCCGACTTGTTGTCGCAGGCCAGCCAGTTTGGCGCAGAAGTGGCCAACAGATTGATTGAGAAGGGCGCTGTGCCGCTCGTCAAATCCGGGGTTTGAGTGAGGAAGTTGGTGCCGTTGAGAGGCGCAACATTCAGAAGGGATTCGCACTAATTGCGGGATTTGTGCGGGATCGTTGCGGGATTTGGAATTTTTTTGGAGCTTAAACCCCCGCACCTCTGGTCTGAACCATCACTGATTTCTGGCAGCGCTACCAGGAGTTTCGCTTTTTGACATTCGTGCTGTGTAGCGTTACACTGAACACAAATGATCAAGACCTTCGCGCACAAAGGCATAGAAGCCTTTTTTAGAAAAGGAACAAAGGCTGGCATTCAGGCGTCTCATGCGGCTAAGCTGGCTAGACAACTGGCGCAGTTGAATCATGCGCAAGCACCTAGCGATCTGAATCTTCCGGGCTGGAGGCTTCATCCGTTGTCTGGAATGCTTGATGGGCATTGGGCTTTAACAGTCAGCGGCAATTGGCGCTTGACCTTTCGGTTTGACGATGGAGATGCGATCTTGGTTGATTATCAGGATTACCACTGTGGAGTAAAAAATGAGCAGGATGCACAACCCACCCCACCCAGGACTCACCTTGCGAGATGACGTTTTGCCTGCCTTGGGCATGAGCGTCACTGAAGCTGCCAAGGCTCTTGGGGTAGCGCGGCCAACACTTTCGCGCGTATTGAACGGTGCCGCGGCTGTGTCCCCGGAGATGGCCTTGCGCCTTGAACGCTGGTTAGGCGTTGAACATGGTGGACGTGCAGATGTTTGGCTGGGTATGCAAGCGGCGCATGAGTTATGGGTTACAGAGCAGAAAGCAAAAAAAGTTATTCGAAAAGTTAAGCCACTGTCTGCTGCTGCGCTGACGCTCGCTTAAGCCTTGGTGCAATAGAAGCTGAATTCTTTGTGCAAGTTATCCGACGTGATGCCCCTCAAGAGGCCGTATAAGCTGTAAGCCACCTTTACTGGGGGGCAGTTCTCTTCAAGTTCTTCTCAGTTAAGTAGACCATTTTTTCAGCGTACCACTTCTGGAGTTAGTGCCAGGATGGCTTGGTAATTGGTCAAGAAAACTTGGCCGTGTAAATGTTGAAAAAAATGGGTTCGATTGAGCTTGTCCATGACAGGACCTTTGATTTCTGAAAAATGAAGATAGATCCCCGAGTCTTTCAGTCGATTTGAGATGGCCTCTAAGCTCTCAAAGGCGCTGGCGTCTATGTCGTTCACTGCTGAACACTGAAGCAAGACATGCTCCAACTGAGGTCTCGCAGAAACCTCAGCATTGATTCTGTCTTCGATGCCCCGAGCGTTGGCAAAAAACATACTGGCATCTACTCGAAGACAAACCAACTTGGGGCTAATTAAAACTTCATGACGGAGCACATTGCGGAAATGTTCAGTTCCAGGAACCAAACCCACGGTGGCAATGTGAGGACGACTGGCGCGGAATAAAAACAAAGCTAAGGAAACACCAACACCGATGACTAGTCCACTCTCAACGCCGATCAAGAGGGTGGCTACTAAAGTAGTTGCCACTGCTAAGAAGTCAAGCTTAGAAAAGCGCCAAGTCGATTTCAAAATTTCAAAATCAACCAATGAAAGCACTGCCACAACGATGGTTGCGGCCAAGGTAACTTGTGGCAGGTAATACAGTGCTGGGGTTAGGAATAGGGAAGCCAAAGTGATGCCAATCGCTGTCAACACCCCTGCAGCGGGCGTGACCGCACCCGCATCAAAATTCACGACTGACCTTGCAAAACCGCCCGTGACTGGGAAGCCTCCGGTAAATGCAGCCGAAAGATTACTCGCTCCTAAAGCGACCAATTCCTGATCGGGTTCAATTCTTTGCCGCCGTTTTGCAGCCAAAGTTTGACCAACTGACACCGATTCAACGAATCCAACCACACTGATTAACAGGGCTGGCATCAATAACTCTTGCCATAAAGCAAAATCCATCAGGGGGGCTGTTAAAGGGGGAAAGCCTTGCGGCACAGTGCCTACTAGTTTCATGCCCTGGCTTTGCCAGTCAGCTCCCCAGGCCAGTAGGGTAGTGATCGCAATTGCTGCGACTGGCCCCGTCTTGGCGATGACATCGGCTGCTTTCGTTGAAAGGCCAAATTTGATCAAAAGAGGCTTTAGCCCTTTGCGCAACCAGAACAAGAACGCAGTGGTCGTCAGCCCGACCAATAAGGTCAGCAAATGGGTATGAGAAATTTGGCTAAAGAGAGAAAAAGACAACTCTAAAAAATTGTGCCCATCTGCTTTGACTCCCATGATGGTCTTCATTTGACTCAGGGCAATCAATAAACCCGACGCTGAAATGAATCCAGATATAACGGGATGGCTCAAGAAGTTGGCCAAGAATCCAAGTCGTAGCAATCCCATTAAAAAAAGCATGCTGCCTGACAAAAATGCCAAAGTGATCGCAATTTGCCAGTAGGCATGAGTGCCAGCTGCAGCGTGTTCAGAAACAGTCGCCGCTGTCATGAGAGAAACCACCGCAACCGGCCCTACAGCCAAAACACGGCTACTGCCTAGCACCGCATACATTAACAAGGGCGCCACACTGGCGTAAAGTCCCACCTCAGGTGGAAGTCCTGCAAGCATTGCGTAGGCGAGACTTTGGGGAATCAACATGATCGTAACGATCAGGGCCGCTAATGCGTCGTTTGTGAATGTTTCGCGGTCGTATTTCCGACCCCAGTCAAGCAGGGGGATGGATGGAAGCCATCGTGTCGAAAAGCTCATCAGCCCACCATCTCAGGTTTTGCCAACCACTCTCGGCCTTTGAGCATGGCTTCCCAATAGATGGGCGGCAGTAAACGCTCTTTGAGGTACCAGGCCAAAGTGGAGGGTTTTGTGCCGTCAATAAACCAAGATGGGAAACTGGGTGCTAGTTTTCCACCATAGGTGAATTCGGCCAAGACAATCTTGCCTCGTTCAACGGTCAAGGGGCACGATCCATAACCGTCGTATTTGGCTTCATTTTTAAGCTGACCCATTGAGACCAATAAATTGTTTGCAACCACCGGGGCTTGTTTGCGCGCTGCCGCCGCTGTTTTGGCATTGGTGGTGTTGGTCACATCACCTAGCGCAAAAATGTTGTTGAACTTCTTATGACGCAGGCTGGCGGGGTCAACATCGATCCACCCAGCAGCATCAGCCAATGGACTGACACGGACGAAGTCAGGGGCTTTTTGTGGTGGGACGACGTGAATCATGTCAAATTCGCGCTCCACTTTTTCTTTACTTCCGTCGGATAGGTTCTTCATGAAGGTGGCCTTGTGTGAGGGGCCATCCACGGCCACCAAGGTTTCACCGAAGTTGAGTCCAATTTTGTATTTTTTGACATACTCCATCAGTGCAGGAACATAGTCAGCCACTCCGAACAGGACAGCACCCGAATTGCAGAATTGAATGTCAATGTGATCAATGACCCCTTGACGGGTCCAGTGATCGGATGACAGGTACATGGCCTTTTGGGGCGCACCCGCACATTTGATGGGCATTGGTGGCTGGGTGAAAAGGGCTTTTCCCTTTTTCAACTTTTGGACCAATTCCCATGTGTAAGGGGCCAGGTCGTAACGGTAATTCGAAGTCACTCCATGGCGACCTAGGGACTCGGCTAGGCCTTCAATGCCTTTCCAATCCAACATCAAGCCGGGACAAACAACAAGATGTTTGTACTTCACCACGCGACAGCCTTCCAAAATGATTTGGTTACTTTCGGGTTCGAATGCGGCGACAGCGGCCTTAATCCAATTGACATCGGTTGGTATCACAGAGGCCATGGCACGAGCCGTATCGACTGCATTAAAAATGCCCCCTCCAACCAGGGTCCAGCCAGGTTGATAAAAGTGGGTATCTGCAGGGTCGATGATTGCAATGTCGAGCAATGGGCTGCGCGAAAGTAAACTTGAAGCCACTGCAATGCCGGCTGCTCCTGCGCCGACGATCACGACATCGTGACTGGCATCGACCTGACCGGTTGGTGTCTTGCCGGCATTGGCGAGTCGTTGCAACAACGATTGCATGTCAAATCCGGCTTTTCTTGAAGCTTCCAAAATTTGAGGCAATGGGGTAACGCCCGCTTGAGACAATGCCCACATGGTGGTGGACCGCATACCACTGCGGCAAAAGGCAAGAATGGGGCTGGGCAAGGTGCTGAGCAATACCCCAAATTCTTTGCCGTCGGCGTCACTGACCTTACCTGTTTCTGCGGGTAGGTACTGGGCCTTAAGGCCAAGTTCAATGGCCGCTTTTTCCAGCTCTTTGAAGCCAGGTTGATCCGAGCTTTCACCATCAGGGCGGTTGCAAATAATGGCCTTGAAGCCCGCCGCCGCAATCGCTGGCAAATCAGAAGCCAGGATTTGAGGACTGATGGAAAGGTTGGGGGTGAGTGGTTTGATATCCATTGCGTTGTCTCCAGTTTTTAATCTCAAGCCGCTTTCAATTTGGCTTTGCGCGGTGCATGTACAAATCGGTCCATCAATTCAAAGCCGAGCATGCCAACCAACATGGCCACGACAAAGATCAGTGCCTTGGGCTGTCCGTCGGCCATAGAGACAAGGGCAGGTCCAGGACAAAAACCTGCCAAGCCCCAGCCGGCACCGAATATCAGACTGCCAATGACCAATTTTTTGTCAATATCCATGCTGGTAGGAAATCGCAAAACGCCACCCAAGAAGGTGGCGGTGCGTTTCTTGGCAACTGCGAATGCAAAGACACCCACCAAAATGGCGCCACCCATCACCAATGCCAATGAGGGATCCCATGAACCAAACAGGTCAAGAAAGCCGATCACTTTCCCCGGATCTGTCATCCCTGACAACATGAGCCCGAGGCCAAACAACAGGCCTACAACGAATTCAACAACTCGGCTAATTAGTGTTTTATTTGTCATTGGTTTTCCTTAAGCGGGGAGGGCGTGGCGAAGGAGATACACGATGGCAAAACCCGCGCTCATGAATGAAGCGGTGGCGACCAAAGAGCGGGGTGACAAGCGTGACAATCCACAAACACCATGTCCGCTGGTACAGCCGGATGCATAGCGGGTGCCAATCCCTACCAACAAGCCAGCTACCACCACCATCCACTCATGGGCTTCAATGCGTGGGGAAGTGATGAATTCAGTTGGGATGACAGCGTGAAACACCTTTGGGGCTGCCAGCAAACCCAATAAGAAGGCCAGCCGCCAAGCGGTGTCACCCAACTTTGGTGGGAATAAACCACCCAAGATGCCGCTAATGCCCAATATTCGCCCGTTGACAAGGATGAAGATGGCCGAAGCAATGCCCAACAAGATGCCCCCAGTTAGGGACGTGAGGGGCGTGAAATGGGTCCAATCCAAATTCATGATGCAGACCCTTCGCAGAATTCTTGATACAGCACATGCATCACCGCTAGGGCCTTGGGGCTAGAGATCTGGTAGTAAATATTTTTGCCTTCACGGCGAGTCGTGACTAGTTCTTCTTCTCGCAGAACGGTGAGCTGCTGGGACAAGGTGGGCTGGACGATGCCTAATATTTCTTCCAGCTCGCCAACCCGTTTTTCGCCTTGTGAAAGTTGGCACAGCAACATCAGGCGATCTGGGTTGGACAACACTTTCATCAAGCGAGAGGCCAGTGTTGCTGAGGCTTTCATTTTCTCAAGGTCTAGAGCGACTTCTTCCATGTTGAAAATTCCTGTTTTTTGTCTGTGTTGAAAATTATATTGACAAATAGTTTTTTTGTAAATAAAGTATAAAATAATGAATTCAAAATTTCTTAATTGATCATGATTCCACGAATTGCCATAGCGACAGTGACATCGATTGCAACATGCCTCGCTTTGTTTAGCTTGGCCAACTTTTCTTTGGCCCAGACAAGTCATGCACAAAGTGAGGCGACTTTCAAACCGCCATCAGAGGCAACCATCCCCGATGGACCTGCTGGGGTTGCGATCAGAGAAGGTAAAAAACTTGTGACAGAGACTCGTCAGCGATTACCTGGTAATGTGGGCAATGGCCTGAATTGCACCAACTGTCATTTGGCTGGCGGAACGACGGCTAATGCGGCGCCCTGGGTGGGAATTTGGGGTGTTTTTCCTGAATACCGAGCCCGCAACGGTCGGCTGATTTCTTTGCAAGAGCGTGTAAATGATTGTTTTGAGCGTTCAATGAACGGAAGCCCCTTGGCTTACAACTCAGACGAAATGAACAACATCTTGGCTTACATGCAATGGTTATCGGCCGGTATCCCCACCGGTAAGAGTGTCAAAGGCCGTGGTTTTGTCAAACTGAACGAAAAGCTCAAAGCTAATTCTGCTGACGGCGAACTTTTGTACGCAGAAAAGTGTGCCAATTGTCACGGTGCCCAGGGCCAAGGCATGAAAAATTCTGGAGAGGGTTATCTATTTCCCCCTGTTTGGGGCATGGAATCTTTCAACGATGGGGCAGGCATGGCGCGCACTTGGACTGCAGCTGCATTCATCAAATACAACATGCCATTGGGTCAAGGAGGTACTTTGACCGAACAGCAGTCACTTGATTTAGCTGAATTTATGACCCATCAGCCTAGACCTGTTTTCGCGCACAAAGTCGGTGATTGGCCAAAAGGCGCAAGACCACGCGATGCACGCTGAAGGTTTTAAATTTCAGGACCGGTTTTAGTATTTGCTTAGGAATAACATGACCTTACTCGCTTATCAACCCCAAGTCCATGGAATTTTTGATCCTGGGACTTGGACTGTTACTTACGTGGTTTACGAAAGGCGAGGCAGTGCTTGCGCCATCATTGACTCGGTTTTGGATTACGACCCTAAGTCAGGCAGAACGACACACGCCAGTGCAGACAAAGTGATCGAGTTTGTTAAGGAAAATGACCTGAAGGTGGCGTGGATCTTGGAGACCCATGCCCACGCAGACCACTTGAGTGCTGCGCCTTATTTGAAGAAACAACTCGGTGGAAAAACAGCCATCGGTGATCACATCAGCGGAGTACAAAAAGTCTTCAAAGGCATCTTCAATCTGGAAGCCGAGTTCAAAAATGACGGTTCACAGTTTGATCACTTGTTCGCTGATGGCGAAGAGATCAGGGTGGGCGATTTGAGCGGACGCACGATGTATGTGCCGGGCCATACGCCAGCCTGTGTCGCTTATCAGTTCGGCGATGCAGTCTTTGTGGGCGATACGATGTTCATGCCGGATGTAGGAACTGCAAGGTGTGATTTCCCAGGAGGAGATGCCAAGACTTTATATGCCTCGGTGAAAAAAATTCTGGCCCTACCACCATCGACGCGTTTGTTCATGTGCCACGACTACCCACCGAACGGGCGTCAGGTTCAATTTGAAACCTCGGTGGCTGAGCAAAAAGCAAAGAACATCCATGTGCACGATGGCATTACCGAAACGCAATTTGTCGAGATGCGCACCAAACGTGATGCCACTTTGGAAATGCCTGTTCTGATCTTGCCAGCTGTGCAGATCAACATTCGTGCAGGCGAATTGCCCCCCAAAGAAGCCAACGGTATTTCCTACGTCAAAATTCCCTTGAATGCCCTCTAAACATGACTGGATTCACTTACCCTAAAGAAATGTGGAACAAGAGATTTTCCACTCCAGACTATGTTTTTGGTGAAGAACCCAACTCATTTTTAGTTTCTCAAGCGGCCAATCTAGGCCAAGGAAATGCACTGGCTATTGCAGATGGAGAAGGACGCAACAGTGTTTGGTTGGCCAAACAGGGTTTCCATGTAGATGCCTTCGATTTTTCTGAGCCCGCCATTGCCAAAGCACAAGCACTTGCGGCCAAGCAAAATGTGCAAGTAAATTTCACCTGTTCGTCATGGCAGGACTTTCATTGGCCGCTCAGTCACTATGACTTGGTCGCTGGGATTTTTTTCCAATTTGCAACACCTGATGAGCGGGGTGAACTGTTTGAAAAAATCAAGAAGTCTTTAAAACCCGGTGGTGTTTTGGTGATCCAGGGCTATGGAAAAAATCAACTGAAATTCAACACTGGCGGACCCGGAAAGCTGGAGCATCTCTATGACGAAGCCCTCTTGCTCAATTCATTTTCAGACTTTGATGTTCAGATTTGTGAAACCTATGAAAGCATCATTCAAGAAGGTGCTGGCCACAGTGGCATGTCAGCTTTGGTGGGCTTTGTCGCGAAGAAACCATGACCGACAACCATCTTCTGTTTGACCTTTTACAAGCTGAATTGATGGGCGTTCAAGGCCGAATTGTCGGCCAAGGGTTTCAGCAAATGGAATAGCTGACCGTCTTTTTTCCAAGCGAATGCTTGGCATATTCGGGTACTCAGTGGCGATCAACTCAAATCAAAATCAAACCAAGGTAAATCATGGACGCTCTTGATCCTGTTGTTCTAGCAAGGCTGCAATTCGCAGCCAACGTGACTTTTCACATTCTCTTTCCCACCATCAGCATTGCGATGGGTTGGTTTCTTTTGTTCTTCAAAACACGATTCATCGCAACAGGGCAGCAGCACTGGATGGACGCTTACCAGTTTTGGATCAAGATCTTTGCCTTGACGTTCGCTCTTGGGGTGGTCAGTGGTATCACCATGAGCTTTCAATTTGGTACCAATTGGCCAGGATTCATGAATACTGTGGGCAATGTTGCAGGCCCTTTGCTTGCCTATGAAGTTCTGACAGCCTTCTTTTTAGAGGCTACTTTTTTGGGCATTATGTTGTTTGGCCGGGGACGTGTGAGTGAAAGTGTTCACACACTGGCGACTTGGCTGGTGGCTTTGGGGACAACTGCATCCGCTTTTTGGATTTTGGCATTGAACTCTTGGATGCACACACCAGCTGGTTTCGAAATGATCAATGGCCAAGCCCATGTAACGAGTTGGGTTGAGGTCATTTTTAACCCTTCTTTCCCCTATCGAATGACCCATATGTTGTTGGCATCGGGTCTTACGGGTTCATTCCTATTGGCGGGCATCAGCGCCTATCGTTGGCTCAAAAAGGACCAATCTCTGGCGGTAGTCGTCTCACTGCGAACGGGTGTAATTGTTGCTGCAATTTTGATCCCTATTCAAATAATGGTGGGTGATTTGCACGGTTTGAATACCTTGCACCATCAGCCTGCCAAATTAGCTGCCATGGAGGGGATCTGGGAAACGCAGCGTGGAGTACCGGCGGTTTTGTTTGCCTTGCCCGATCAAGCCAGTCAGACCAATAAATTTGAAGTCTCAATCCCTAAATTGGCCTCGCTGTATTTGACCCATGATTGGAATGGAGAGGTCAAAGGCATCAATGAATTTACGGATCACCCCCCTGTTGCGCCTGTTTTTTGGGCATTCCGAATCATGGTGGGGATGGGCTTACTGATGTTGGCTGTTAGTTGGTTTGCATGCTATGAATTGAAATTCAAGCAGGAAGTTTCTTCGCTGACGGCGAAAATTCTTGTGGCCATGACATTCGCAGGATGGGTGGCCTTGGTTTCGGGTTGGTACGTTACAGAGGTAGGGCGACAACCGTGGTTGGTCTATGGACTGCTAACCACTGCACAAGCCGCGTCTCAAGCACCCAAGGCAAATATAGCGCTATCTTTGGCCATGTACCTCACGCTTTATGCCGCACTCTTATCGGCGTATGTGTCTGTCGTTTTTTATCTAGCCAAGAAATCTGTAACCGTCGAAGTAAAGACCCCGCTGAATTCACTGGAGGCACAACATGTCTGATTTCGGCATCGATTTAGCGACCCTTGGCGGATGGCTACCTTTGGTTTTTGCCATGGTGATGGCCCTATCCATGCTTGCTTACGTCATTTTGGATGGCTACGACCTTGGTGTTGGATCGTTGCTCGAGAGTGCTGATTCTGTTGAACAAAAAGACATGATGATTGCCAGCATCGGACCCTTTTGGGATGCCAATGAAACTTGGTTGGTTCTGGGTGTGGGCGTTTTACTCGTGGCATTTCCCATGGCACATGGAGTCATTCTTGGCGCACTCTATTTGCCAGTGGCATTCATGCTGGTTGCCTTATCACTGCGTGGAGTGGCCTTTGATTTTCGGGTCAAAGCAAAAGCTCACCATCGACCATTGTGGGACAAAGTTTTCTATATTGGATCCAGCTTGGCATCCTTGTCACAAGGCTTCATGTTGGGACAATTGATTATCGGTTTTAAGCAAGACATCGCAGGACTCTTTTTCAGTGCCCTCATTGGCTTTTGCCTCCTTTTTGCATACAGATTGCTAGGCGCTGGTTGGCTCATCATGAAGAGTGAAGACGCCTTGCAGCTCAAGGCCGTTCGATGGGCTCAAAACAGTTTGTGGTTGACAGGTGCTGGCGTATTGGCCATTTCGATTGCCACACCTTGGGTAAGTCAGCGCATTTTTGATAAATGGTTCAGCTTTCCAAATTTGCTCATGTTGCTGCCAATACCTGCAGTGACTGTGGTCTTGTTCTTTGTCATCCATAGAAGCCTGATGCGCCTTCCGTCGCGGTTTGCTCAAGGTAACCAATACGGGGCAGCTGTCCCTTTTTCCAGCACAGTCGGCATTTTCTTGCTGTCCTTTTATGGTCTTGCTTACAGTTTATTTCCCTGGTTGGTGATCGACAGGATCAATATTTGGCAAGCAGCTAGCGCACCTGAGGCACTATTGGTCATCTTCTACGGCGTGGTAGTTGTTTTTCCAGTGATCATTGGCTACACCGTGTTTGCATACCGGGTCTTCTGGGGCAAATCAACTCTGCTCAATTATTGATTTTTCAGGTCGAATTTTTCAGGGTGCTCAGTGGTGTGACCGCTCAATCGTCACACCACAATCAGGCCAATAGTGTTTGAGAGAGGCCTTACTGGGTTTTGGTGGCAGGTTCAAGAAACCCGCCCGATCGCACAACTAACAAAGGATTTTGCGTTGGCTAATCCTGCTTCTAATCCGCTCAAACTGTCTTTTTCGGGATACCCCATGGAGCGCAGTTTTTTTGTGACGGTATCTCGACTCGCAAGATTGCCAGTGAATGTGACCGTGTTGGATTCATGATCAACCTTGACATCTGAGATTTCTTGTAAGTTGGACAGACCTTTCAGGATGGACTTTTCACATCCGCCACATTTCAGATTTTCAATTTGAATTTGCATGACTGTTGACATTTGTAGACCCTTTCATTTTTTGCCTGGTGAGTGAATCTCAAAAAGGCAGTCCAAAGTATGAGCTTCAATTGACAATCTGTGTATGATTTTGATCATATGAAAAGCATGGTTCTTCCCCCCCACCTGAAGACCTTGTTGCCTAAACCTGTTCATGAGTTTTGCACCGGTGCCCTTTACAAAAAGCTCGATCGATTGTTTTTGATCGGCCAAGAGCCAGAGTGGATGTTTTATGTCCTATCTGGGGAGGTAACGCTTGAGCGAACGGGGTTACAAGGTGAGTCTGTCATCTTGCAAAGAACACGGCTTGGATTTGTTAGCGAAGCCAGTCTTCAAGTGGCCAAATCCCACTGCGATGCAGTAGCCATCTCGGACACACAAGTTGTCAAAGTCCCCGTGAAGGCCATCTCAGAGTCTTTGAAACTAGATCCCGAATTTTCAAATCGATGGATTCAAATGCTCAGCAGTGAAGTTAAACATCTACGACTTCATTGTGAAAGATTGAGCATGAAATCCATCAGAGACCGAGTGCTGCACCTGATTCAAACAGAGGGAACTGGTGGCAAATATCCTGTCATGACAGGACTTAAGTCATTGGCAGGCGAGCTTGGGGTGACTCACGAAGCGTTGTACCGAACTTTGGCTGCGCTAGAAAATGAACAGTTGATCAAAAGAAGCAGCGGATTGCTGGAAATGAAGCGACCTGACAACTCAAAAGAAAATAATGGCCATCGCAAAATTTCGAATTGATGCGGGGGGTGATCGCAGATGCCCGACTTGATGGACGCTTAACCGCTCATCTGTGTCGCATCTTTCCCCTAAAAGTGGTGGTTATGGTGCCGGTGAGCGGAATCGAACTGCTGACCTACGCGTTACGAGTGCGTTGCTCTACCAACTGAGCTACACCGGCGCCGAGCCGAAATTATATCGACTCGGCGCGGTGTTTTGGGTCAGCCTCAAGCCTTGAAATTGGCCAAAATGGCGTTCAAGGTCTTGCTCGGGCGCATGACTTGGTCCAGCTTGGCCGCGTCGGGTTTGTAGTAACCCCCAATGTCGACCGCATGGCCTTGGACTGCTGCCAATTCAGCCACGATGGTTTTTTCGCCATCGGTCAAGGCCTTGGCCAAAGGCGCAAATTTGGCCGCCAATTCAGCGTCTTCTGTTTGTTCTGCCAAAGCCTGCGCCCAGTACAAAGCCAGGTAGAACTGGCTGCCGCGGTTGTCCAACTGGCCTGTCTTGGGAGAGGGGTTTTTGTTGTTGTCGAGCAGCTTGCCGGTGGCAGCGTCCAAGGTTTTGGCGAGCAATTTGGCGCGTGGGTTACTGTTCTTGATGCCCAAGTCTTCCAAGCTAACCGCCAAGGCCAAAAACTCGCCCAGGGAATCCCAGCGCAAGTGATTTTCTTCAACCAGTTGCTGAACGTGCTTGGGCGCCGAACCGCCCGCACCGGTTTCGTACATGCCACCGCCGGCCATCAAAGGCACGATGGACAACATTTTGGCCGAGGTGCCGAGTTCCATGATGGGGAACAAATCAGTCAGGTAGTCGCGCAGGATGTTGCCGGTGGCGCTGATGGTGTCGAGGCCACGCACCACGCGTTCCAAGGTGTAGCGCATGGCGCGCACTTGGCTCATGATTTGGATGTCCAAACCCGCGGTGTTGTGCTCGTGCAAGTACATCTTGACCTTGGTGATCAACTGGGCTTCGTGAGGACGGAACTGATCCAGCCAGAAGACCACGGGCATGCCGGAATTGCGGGCGCGCGTCACGGCCAATTTGACCCAGTCACGGATGGCCGCGTCCTTGACTTGGCACATGCGCCAAATGTCGCCGGCTTCCACGTCTTGACTCAACAAGACTTCGCCGGTGGCCAAGTCGGTGATGTTGGCGACGCCGTCTTCTGGCACTTCAAAAGTCTTGTCGTGCGAGCCGTATTCTTCGGCTTGCTGGGCCATCAAACCGACGTTGGGCACCGTGCCCATGGTCTTGGGATCAAACGCGCCGTGCCATTTGCAGAAGTTGATCATTTCTTGATAAATGCGCGCAAAGGTCGATTCAGGCATGACCGCCTTGACGTCCTTCAGACGGCCATCGGCGCCCCACATCTTGCCGCCGTTGCGGATCATGGCGGGCATCGAGGCGTCGACGATCACATCGTTGGGCGAATGGAAATTGGTGATGCCTTTGGCCGAATCCACCATCGCCAGTTCAGGGCGGCCTTCATGGCAGGCGTGCAAGTCGCGCTTGATTTCTTCTTGCTTGGATTGGGGCAAGGTGGCAATCTTGTCGTACAAATTGGCCATGCCGTTGTTGACGTTCACGCCGAGTTCTTCAAACAGTTTGGCGTGTTTTTCGAACGCGTCTTTGTAGAAAATTTTCACGCAGTGACCGAACACGATGGGGTGCGAAACCTTCATCATGGTGGCCTTCACATGCAGAGAGAACATCACCCCAGTGGCGTGGGCGTCTTCGATTTCTTTTTCGTAGAACGCGAGCAAGGCCTTCTTGCTCATGAACATGCTGTCGATCACTTCGCGGTCGAGCAGCGAGACCTTGGGTTTCAAGATGATGGCCTTGCCGCTCTTGGTGATCAGCTCCATCTTCACTTCGCGGGGACGGTCCAGGGTCATGGACTTTTCGCCATGATAAAAATCGCCGGCGTGCATGTGGGACACGTGGCTGCGCGAGGCTTGGCTCCAATCGGCCATGCTGTGGGGGTTCTTGCGGGCGTATTCCTTCACGGCTTTGGGGGCGCGGCGGTCTGAGTTGCCTTCACGCAAAACGGGGTTCACCGCCGAGCCCAGGCACTTGTTGTAGCGCAGGCGGATGGCTTTTTCTTCGTCGGTTTGTGGGTTCTCAGGGAAATCGGGCAGCTTGTAGCCTTTGGACTGCAGCTCGCGAATGGCGCTGACCAATTGGTTTTGCGACGCACTGATGTTGGGCAGCTTGATGATGTTCGTTTGGGGCAACAGGGTCAGGCGGCCCAATTCGGCGAGGTTGTCGGGGACGCGTTGGTCTTCAGAAAGGAATTCGCGGAACTCGCCGAGCACACGGCCCGCCACTGAAATGTCGCTGGTGGTGACCTCAACCCCCGCCGAGTCGGTGAAGCTGCGGATGATGGGCAGGAAAGAGCTGGTGGCCAGCAGGGGCGCTTCGTCGGTCAGCGTGTAAATGATGGTGGGCTTTGAGGAAGCGGTGGAAGTGCTCATGGCGCTTGAATCTCCGGGTATTTCAACGATGGGTAATCTTGCCTGGTGCGGGTGCAGGGCATCAAGCCAAGATAATAATGTCAAAAATGGCTCATTTCCCTCACACCAGCCCGACAAATGCCGACTTCGCGTCGGTTTTTGAGCAAGCTCAAGCTTTGGCGCTTCAGCGCCAATACGGACCAGCCCAGTCGCTCTATTTGGGTTTGCTAAAGGACCACCCTGAGAACCATGAAGTTTTGGTGAATCTGGGTATTTTGGCTTACGAATCTGGCCACACGAGCGCGGCCAAGACCGCCTACGCCGAGGCAGTCCGCGTCGCCCCTGAGCGGGGCTTGGCGCATCTGCATTGGGGCCATTTGCTCTTGCATGCAGGCGATTTGTCGGGCGCCCAAAGTCACTATGAACGCGCCTTGGCCGCCGAGCCTGATTTGGCCGCCGCGCACCAAGGCCTGTCCGTGGTGCTGCTGGAGCAGGGGCATGCAGCAGAGTCTGAAATGGTCCTGAAGCACCGCGAGCTGGGTTTCGGGGCGCAGCCTTGGGTCACTTATCCGGCCTTGAGGTTTGACCTTTCTTCAGCTTCTTATCGGTTTAGCGCCGACGGCCGCGCCCCGGCAGCCAAGGAAGGCCAGCCCCACCGTATTTACAAAGTGTTGGTGTTGCTGGCCGGGCGGGGCGGAGACGTGCCTTGGCGGCCGTTGCTCGACCCCCGGCATTTTGAAGTGACCACGTTGGCGGTGGATTTTTTGGACACGGCTTTGCAAGCCAAGAACGGCCAGTTGCCGCCCCATGATTTGGTTTTTAACGCGGTGGGTGACGCCGACGTCTCGGGCGCCTCCTTGTTGGCGGCGGAGCGGGTCAAGGCCTTGACGGCCGCCCCTTGGGTCAATTCAATCCAAGCCGTTTTGGCCACAGGTCGCGCGAACAACGCACAACGCCTGGCCCAATTGCCAGGGGTCAGGTCGCCGCACATTCGCGAATGGTCACGCACCGCTTTGTTGGCAGCCTCCGAGGCCCAAACTGACTTGGTTTTCCCCTTGTTGCTTCGACGCCCTGGATTTCAGACTGGCAAGTATTTTGCCAAGTTGGATTCATTCAGCGAGCTAAAAACTTACTTAGAAAAAGAGCCCGGCGATCGTTGGTTGACACTGGCTTATTTGAATGCGCGGGGCGTTGATGGCGCCTACCGAAAATACCGTGTGATGATGATCGACGGTGCGCTTTATCCGTTGCACTTGGCCATTTCAAACCACTGGAAGGTGCATTATTTCAGCGCAGCGATGCAAGACAAGGCCGAACATCGTGCCGAGGAACAGCGATTTTTGAGTGATCCTCATGGTGTTTTGGGGACGGCTGTTTGGACCGCCTTGCAGGCCATTCAAGCCGAGTTGGGCTTGGATTACGCGGGCATCGACTTCGGCCTCCAACGACATGGCGAACAAGGCGAATTGCTGTTCTTTGAAGCCAACGCCACCATGGTGATGGCCTTGCCGCCAGCCGACCCGATGTGGGATTACCGGCGCGCCGCCACCGAGCGGGCCATGGCGGCGGCAACCGCTTTGTTTTTAAAAAAAGCTCAAGCGCCGCGGTGATAAGCCGTGATGCGCTCGACTTCGTTTTTAGACCCCAACACCACACTGACGCGCTCGTGCAGTTGCGTGGGCTGAAGGTCCAAGATGCGTTCTCGGCCATTGGTTGAAGCGCCACCCGCTTGCTCAATGATCCACGACATCGGGTTGGCTTCGTACATCAAACGCAGCTTGCCGGCTTTGTTTGGTTCACGTCGGTCCCAGGGGTACATGAAGACGCCGCCGCGGGTCAAAATGCGGTGGACATCCGCCACCATGCTGGCGATCCAACGCATGTTGAAGTTTTTGCCGCGCGGGCCTTCTGAGCCTTGAAGGCATTCGTCCACATAGCGCTTGACGGGTTCGTCCCAGTGGCGCATGTTGCTCATGTTGATGGCAAATTCTTGCGTGTCTTCGGGAATCTTGAATTGGTTCTGAGTCAAGACAAATGAGCCTTGTTCGCGGTCCAGCGTGAAGGCCACAACCCCTTGACCGACGGTCAAAACCAAGGTGGTTTGCGGGCCGTAGACGCAGTACCCCGCGGCCACTTGTTGAGCGCCGCTTTGCAAAAAGTCTTCCTTGCTGACGAGTGCTCCCCCTTCGGGCTTCTTCAGCACGCTGAAAATCGTGCCAATGCTGACGTTCACGTCGATGTTGCTGGAGCCGTCCAAAGGATCAAACAGCAGCAGGTATTCGCCTTGTGGGTAGCGATTGGGAACGGGATAAATGTCGTCCATTTCTTCCGACGCCATGGCCGCCAAGTGACCGCCCCATTCATTGGCTTCGATCAGCACTTCATTGGCAATGATGTCGAGTTTCTTTTGAATCTCGCCCTGCACGTTTTCACTTTCGGCACTGCCAAGAACCCCTCCCAAAGCCCCTTTGTTCACCGCATGGCTGATGCTTTTGCAAGCCCGTGCCACGACCTCGAGCAACAAGCGCAATTCGCTCGGGATGAGGTTGTCACTGCGTTGAAGTTCAATGAGGTAGCGCGTGAGGCTGATGTTTTTGGGATGGCTCATGGTGGATTAAAAATGAAAATGGGGGACGTTAAAAGAGGGATCGGGGTCAGCTCAATCTTTCAAAGCCCGGCTGACCACTTCACGCACATCGTTGCTCAAATCGGTCTTGGCAGCGACCCTTGAAATGGCTTCGCGGGCGGCGCTGCGATAGGGCTCGGCCAACTTTTGCCAGCGGTCCAAGGCACGCGCCAAACGGGCTGCGACTTGCGGGTTGATGGCGTCCAATTCCATCACGCGCTCGGCCCAGAAAACATAGCCGGCCGCATCACGGCGGTGGAAGGCCGCGGGGTTGGCATTGCAAAAACTAAAAATCAAGCTGCGGGCCCGGTTGGGGTTCAGCAGGTTGAAGTCGGGGTGTTGCATCAAGCCACGGACGAGGGGCAGCACGTGGCCGTCCTGGTCGGGGGTGCTGGCTTGCAAGGCGAACCATTTGTCAATGACCAAGGCTTCGGACTTGAACAGGCTGTGAAAGCGCGACAAAGCGTCTTGTGCCAAATCATGGCCGCTGACCACCAACGCACTCAAGGCGTTGAAACGGTCGGTCATGTTGGCGGCGTCTTTGAAGCGCTGAAATGCCTTGCCTGGCCAAGGGTTAACGGCATGGGGCGTGCCCGGCGTTGTCAATGAAGCCGCCAAGCACAAATGCATCAGGGCCAGACCGGTCAGGGCGCGGCGACCGCTGGACGTGGCGTCCGGCTTGTAGACGCCGCTGTCTTGATGGGCCTGGTAGGTGGCGACCCAATCGTCGTGCAAGGCCACCGCCATTTGTTCGCGCATGGCTTGACGCACGGCATGAACCCGCTGCGGATCGACTTCCTCGATTTGTTCGGCCAAATAAGTTTCAGACGGCAACGTCAAGACCAACTCTTTGAAGGCGGCATCCAGCGCAGGGTCTCGCAAAATTTGGCGCATGGCATTCAAGAAAGGCTCATCGAGCACGTCGATGGGCGCCGACAGTTCAGCGCCTGGCGAGCCCGCATGAATGGCCTTTAAGGCGCGGTTCACCGCCAGGCGTTGGCCGGCTTCCCAGCGGTTAAAGGGATCGGTGTCGTGGGCCAGCAAAGTCAGCAATTCGGCATCGCTGTAGTCATAGACCAAGACCACGGGTGCTGAGAACTCGCGCAACAAGGACGGAACGGGCGCCTCGGGCACGTTGATGAAAGTCAAGCCCTCGTTCGCTTGGGTCAGCACGAATTGCCCGGTACCCAATTGGGCTTCTGGCCAGCCGGCCAATTGCAAAGGCAATGCCTCACCGGAGGGGCTCAGCAAGCCGAGGTTCAAGGGCAACAAGAAGGGCGATTTTTCACTTTGTCCCGGCGTCGGCGAGCAGACTTGTTGGAAGTTCAAGGTGTAGGTTTTTTGCTCGGCGTCGTAGGTGCCCGTGGCGCTCAAAACAGGCGTGCCGGCTTGGCTGTACCAAAGTTTGAACTGGGGCAATCGACGAGCCAATTCAGACTCGGGGTTCGCGTCGGCAATGGCTTGAACAAAATCGTCACAGGTCACCGCTTGGCCATCGTGGCGTTCGAAATACAACTTCATGCCCTTGGCAAAACCGGCTCGGCCCACCAAGGTTTGCATCATGCGAACCACCTCTGCACCTTTTTCGTAAATGGTGACGGTGTAGAAGTTGTTGATCTCGATGTAGCTGTCGGGTCGCACGGGGTGGGCCATCGGGCCAGCGTCTTCGGGGAATTGCGCCGTGCGCAAGACGCGGACATCTTCGATGCGTTTAACGGCCCGGGCCGAGGGGCTGCCGGCCAGGTCTTGGCTGAATTCTTGGTCGCGGAAAACCGTCAGGCCTTCTTTCAACGAGAGTTGAAACCAGTCGCGGCAGGTGATCCTGTTGCCGGTCCAATTGTGGAAATACTCGTGGCCGACCACGCTTTCAATGTTGGCGAAATCGGCGTCGGTGGCCGTGGTTTGACTGGCCAACACGTACTTCGTGTTGAAAATATTCAGGCCCTTGTTTTCCATCGCGCCCATGTTGAAGTCGGAGGTCGCCACAATCATGAAGCGTTCCAAATCCAGCGGCAAGCCAAAGCGGGCCTCGTCCCAAGCCACCGAGGCCATGAGCGAGTTCATGGCGTGCTCGGTTTTGTCCAAATCGCCGGGGCGCACGAACACCTGTAGCAAATGGTCTTGACCTGCGCGCGAGCGGATGCGTTGCTCACGCGCCACCAACTTGCCTGCGACCAAGGCGAACAAATAGCAAGGTTTTTTGTGCGGGTCTACCCATTTGGCAAAGTGACGGCCTTCGTCCAAATCACCGGAATCCACCAAGTTGCCGTTGGACAACAAAACCGGGAATTTGGCCTTGTCCGCCCGCAACATCACGGTGTAATGGGCCATCACATCCGGACGGTCCAAGAAGTAGGTGATGCGTCGAAAACCTTCGGCTTCGCATTGGGTGAAGAACGAGTCGTTGCTGGTGTACAAGCCCATCAACTTGGTGTTTTTGGCAGGCTGACAGGTCGTGAAGATCTCCAGCGAGAAGGGCTCGTGGCCCTCGGGCAGGCTTTCCAGCACCAAATGGTTGCCGTCCATTTTGAAACTCGTGCCCTGGCCGTTGACCAAGACCCGCGCCAAGTTCAACTCTTCGCCATTCAAACGCAAGGCTTGCGCAGCCACCTCGGGGTTGCGGCGCAGGGTCATTTTGTTGAGCACCCGGGTTTTGGCGGGGTCGAGGTCAAAGGTCAATTCGACCTGGTCGATCCAATAGGCTGGGGCGGTGTAGTCAGCACGGGAAATGGCCGTGGCCTGTCCTTCGCGAATCATGGTTTCTTTCGTTAAAGCGTCAAACGCCTTGTTTCAAGGAAGCGGCAATGAAGGCATCCAAATCGCCGTCCAACACTTTTTGGGTGTTGGAAATTTCGACGTTGGTGCGCAGGTCTTTGATGCGGCTTTGGTCCAGCACGTAGCTGCGGATTTGATGGCCCCAGCCGACATCGGTCTTGGTGTCTTCGAGTTTTTGTTGCTCTTCCATGCGTTTTCGCATTTCAAAGTCATAAAGCCGAGAGCGCAGGCGCTTCCAGGCCACATCTCGGTTGCTGTGTTGGCTGCGACCGTCTTGGCACTGCACCACAATGCCCGTGGGAATGTGGGTTAAACGAACAGCGGAGTCGGTTTTGTTGATGTGCTGGCCGCCCGCGCCACTGGCGCGGAAGGTGTCGGTGCGCACATCGGCGGGGTTGATGTCGATTTCAATCGAATCGTCGACTTCAGGGTAAACAAACACGCTGGCAAAGCTGGTGTGGCGACCGCCCGACGAGTCAAAGGGCGATTTCCGCACCAAGCGGTGCACGCCCGTTTCGGTGCGAAGCAAGCCAAAAGCGTATTCACCCTCGACCTTGATGGTGGCGCTTTTGATGCCGGCGACGTCGCCGTGGGTTTCGTCCTCAACGGTGGCTTTGAAGCCTTTGCGTTCGGCGTATTTGAGGTATTGACGCAGCAACATGCTGGCCCAGTCACAGGCCTCGGTGCCACCCGCGCCGGCTTGCAAGTCCAGAAAGCAGGGGCTGGGGTCGGCCGGTTGGTTGAACATTCGGCGGAATTCCAGGCCTTCGATGGTTTCGCTCAGCTTGATGCACTCGGCTTCCAAGGTTTCAAGGCCAGCGATGTCGCCTTCCTCTTTGGACATGTCATACAACTCGGTGTTGTCGGACAGCTCGGTGTTCAGGCGCTCGAGCACCAAAACGATGTCGTCCAGGGCTTTTTTTTCTTTTGAGAGCTCTTGGGCTTTTTTCGGGTCGTTCCAAACGCTGGGGTCTTCCAGCGAAGCAATCACCGTGCGCAGGCGGTCGGCTTTGGCATCGTAGTCAAAGATACCCCCGGAGGTCGACCGTGCGGTGGCTGAGGTCGGCCAAGGTGGTGCCAATGAGGTTGACGCGTTCTGCTTCCATGATGAAATCCTTGTTGTTCTTCAAAAAGGGCTATTTTCTCATGGACTGCTGTCCTCAGTATGACGGCCGAACTTCAACCCAGCCCTGCCAAATTTTGGCGGACTGCCCGTTCCATGGGTTTTGAATCAATCGGCCAAAAAGGACTCGATCAGCCTGGCCAGGTAATCCGGTTGATCGTGGTGCATCATGTGGCCGGAGTCGGGCACCACTTCAACGCGGCATTGGGGCACGTGTTTTAGGCGCTGGTGAAATTCCTCTAGGGTGAACTTGCCTTTCCACCATTGACTCAAGCTGTCGTCGCTGGCTTCCACCACCAAAACGGGCGCGCTGATGTTTTGGTACAAAGCCAAGGCTTCTTCGACCTTGTACAACTGGGCACTGATCACTTTGTGCGCCGCCTCGCCTCGAATGCGGAAAGCCGGTGCGTTGCTGTCACCCCCCACGGGCTCAGACCAATGGGCCGCCAACCACAAGGCTTTGTCTTGGCTCAGGCGTGGATTGGTTTTGGCCAAGCGCGCGGCGACGGCATTGAGGCTGGGGTAGGTTTTGAGGGCCATGTCCCCGCGGTGCAGGGCTTTTAGCTCGCCCATCCACTCGGCATAACGGGCAGGGGCCTGTTCCGGCTTGGTTTGGGCCAAGCCAAAACCCTCCAAGTTGACAAGGCGGCGAATGCGCTCAGGCCGAGCGCCGCTGTACATCATGGCAATGTTTCCACCCATGCTGTGGCCGACCAGGTCAATAAGGCGGTCGCCCACCAAATGATCCAATAAAAAGTCCAAGTCGGCCAAATAATCGGCAAACACATAGTGGTCGCAATAGGGGCCTGTCGTTTCACCAAAACCGCGCCAATCTGGGGCCAGCACCCAGCGGTCTTGCTTGAGTGCATCGACGACAAATTGATAAGACGCCGCCACATCCATCCAGCCGTGCACCATGACCAGCGGGGGCCTGTTGGGACTGGCGTGGTCGGGGTTGCCCCATTGGCGAACGTGGTACTGATGACCCCGCAACGACACCCATTGACTTTGTGAAACTTGTCGGGGTTGATACAGGGCCGTGGTCATCGATGGCGGTGTTAAAGAGGAGACTTGTGACATGCGGCGATCTTATCGACTGCCCCTTACACTTGGGGGCGTCAATCCACTTCATCTGTCACCATGAAAACACTGTCTTTAGGCAAAAGCGATTTGCAAGTCACCCCCATTTGTTTGGGCACCATGACTTTTGGCGAGCAAGTGAACGAGGCGGATGCCCATGCCATCATGGACCGGGCCTTGGAGCGCGGCGTTAATTTTTGGGACACCGCTGAAATTTATGCGGTGCCCACCAAGGCCGAAACTTACGGCGCCACTGAAACCATCATCGGTCATTGGTTGGCCAAAAACCCGGCCAATCGGCAAAAAATCGTCTTGGCCTCCAAGGTGGCTGGCCCCTCGCGCGGCATGCCTTGGGTGCGTTCTGGCCAAGGCATGACGTCCGCGGACATCGTGGCCTCGTGTGAAGCCAGCCTCAAGCGCTTGAAAACCGACGTCATCGACCTCTATCAAATCCATTGGCCTGAGCGCCACGTGCCCATGTTTGGCGGTCTGTATTACGACCCGAAAAAAGAGAATTCAGCCACCCCCATTTTGGAGCAGCTGGAAACATTGGGGCAATTGGTCAAAGCCGGCAAGATTCGCCACATTGGCCTGTCCAACGAAACCCCTTACGGTGTTCATGAATTTGTGCGCTTGGCGGAAGCCCATGGCTTGCCGCGCATCGTCAGCACACAAAACCCCTATTGCCTGATCAACCGCAGTTTTGAAAATGGCTTGGACGAAACCTGCCACCGATTGGAGGTGGGCTTGTTGGCCTATTCCCCTTTGGGTTTTGGTTTGTTGACAGGCAAGTACGATGAAGCCGGCACCACGGGCCCCAACGCACCGCAAGACGCCCGCATCGCCAAATATGAATCGGTTCGCAAACAACGTTGGGGTCGCGACGACGCGCTTCGCTCCGCGAAGCGATACAACGATTTGGCACGTGAAAACGGACTGACCCCCACTCAATTGGCGTTGGCGTTTTGCTACACCAAGTGGCAAGTCGCCAGCACCATCATCGGCGTGACTTCGATGGTGCAGCTCGACGAAGATTTGGACGCTTGGGGCACGACTTTGTCCAAAGAGGTGCTGAGCGCCATCGACGCCATCCGTTGGCAAGACCGCGACTTGGCGATTTAAAACATGGTGAATGTTCAAATGCCTCTCTGGGCTTTGTGGTTGGCGCCGGTGCTCGGTTACCTGATGGGTTCTTTGTCATTTGCCGTGCTGGTCAGCCGGCTGATGGGTTTGAGCGACCCGCGCAGCTACGGTTCGAAAAACCCCGGCGCCACAAATGTCCTGCGGTCGGGCAACAAAATGGCCGCCGTTTTGACCTTGTTGCTCGACGCTGCAAAAGGAGGGGTGCCGGTTTTTTTGGTCCGGGTTTGGGCCGATACCTTCACCGATGCCAGCGCCGTCGAGCCGGGTCTTTTGTTAGCGGGGGTGGCCTTGGCCGCTTTCTTGGGCCATCTGTTCCCCGTGTTTTTTAAGTTTGAAGGTGGCAAAGGCGTGGCTACTGCATTGGGCGTTTTGCTGGGCGTCGATGCGGTTTTGGGCCTGTGTGTGGCCGCGGTGTGGTTGGGGGCCGCGGTTATTTGGCGCTACTCTTCTTTGTCGGCGTTGTTGGCGGCCTTGGCGGCACCGCTGATTTACATCTTGGGGGACGGCGTTTTTTGGTCAACCGAGCCCCCAGTGGCGCTGGCCTTGGTGCTCATGTCGGCTTTGCTGATTTGGCGCCATCGCCAAAACATGGCCCGCTTGATCGCCGGGCAGGAAAGCAAAATTGGTAAAAAAGGCTAAAAAGGGATAAAAAAGGGGGTGCGAAAGACCCCCTTTAATGCCGCATTTCATGCCCCATTTCAGGCCCCATTTCAGGCCGATTGAAAACCCATTTGCAAAGCGCCTCAATCCCGGAAGTTGTTGAAACTCAAGGGGAGGTCGGCCACTTCCTTGCGCACCAAGGCCATGGCGGCTTGTAGGTCATCGCGCTTGGCGCCCGTCACGCGAACGGCATCGCCTTGAATGGCGGCTTGCACTTTGAGTTTGCTTTCTTTGATGGCTTTTTGAATCTTCTTCGCTGCATCGCCCTCGAGGCCGTTGCGCACTTTGACGACTTGCTTGACCTTGTCGCCGCCGATTTTTTCCACCTTGCCGATGTCCAAGAAACGCACATCAACCTCGCGCTTGGTCAATTTGTTGCGCAAAATATCTTCGACTTGGGTGAGCTGAAATTCGGCGTCGCCGAACAAGGTGATTTCTTTGTCTTTCAGTTCAATGGCGGCTGAAGTGCCTTTGAAGTCGAAACGCGTGGCGATTTCTTTGGCCGTGTTTTCAACGGCATTTTTCACTTCAACCAGGTTGGCTTCGAGCACAGTATCAAAAGAGGGCATGGTGTTTCAAAAAAGAAGGGACAATTCGGGCGATGTTAGTCGAGAAAAACGTTTCCCTCCAGCCCTACAACACCTTTGGCATCATGGCCCGCGCCCAAAATTTGGTGCGGGTGCAGTCCGAAGCCGATTTGCAAGCTTTGGCGGCCGATTCGGGGCTGAGAGCGGTGCCGAAATTGGTACTGGGTGGCGGCTCCAATCTGGTTTTTACAGGGGATGTGAAACCCTTGGTTTTGAAAATGGAAATCAAGGGATTGCGCTTGTTGCCCGACAACGATGCCAAGGCCCATCTTGTTGAGGTCGGAGCGGGAGAATCTTGGCACGACTTGGTGGCCTGGACGGTGGCTCAAGGCCTGCCCGGCTTGGAGAACATGGCCTTGATTCCTGGCACCGTCGGCGCGGCCCCCGTACAAAACATCGGGGCTTATGGGGTTGAGTTGCAAGACCGATTCGAATCATTGGACGCCTTTGATTTGTTGACGGGTCAGGTCTTCACCTTGAACGCGGCGCAGTGTGGATTTGGTTACCGAGACTCGGTTTTCAAACACCCCGCCCCCCAGTCTGATTTGAAGCCTGGTATGGGGTTGGCCGGTCGTGCCGTCATTTTGCGGGTGCGGATGCGACTGCCCAAGACCTGGAAGCCCGAGTTGGACTATCTGGATTTGACACGCAAACGCGATGCCTGGCTGGCTGAACAACGCGAACAAGGGCGCCTTGACCCTGTGCCTTCTGCCCAACAAATTTTCGATTGGGTCTGCGAAATTCGCCGCGCCAAATTACCTGATCCGGCACAGATTGGCAATGCAGGCAGTTTCTTCAAAAACCCCACGGTGACACCCGAACAGTGCGCCGACATCATTGCGCGCGACCCCAAGATTGTTCACTACCACTTGGACGATGGCCGCATCAAACTCGCCGCAGGTTGGCTCATCGATGCCTGCGGTTGGAAAGGCAAATCGATCGGCCGTGCCGGTGTTTACGAAAAACAGGCCTTGGTTTTGGTGAACCGAGGCCAAGGTGAAACCGCCGTCACAGGCGGGGAAGTCATGACGTTGGCGCGCGCCATTCAAACCAGCGTTTACGAACGGTTTGGCATCCGATTGGAGCCCGAACCCCTCGTGCTTTAACCGCCCAGGTTGCCAATCCCACCCAGGCGGTTGGCAGGCTTGGCTTAGCTGGGTTTGTGCAGCGGCAATGATGGCAGTGGAGCGCTTTCGCCCAAGGACAGCAAGCCACTTTGGGTGTAGATGCCGAGCTTTTCGCGGGTGTCCACAATGTCCAAGTTGCGCATGGTGAGCTGGCCAATCCGGTCCAGCGGCGAGAACATGGATTCGCCTTTTTCCATGGTCAAACGCTCGGGGTGGTAGGTCAAGTTGGGCGATTCCGTGTTCAACAACGAATAGTCGTTGCCGCGACGCAATTCGACCGTGACCTCGCCAGTGATGGCGCGGGCCACCCAGCGTTGCGCCGTTTCACGCAGCATGATGGCTTGAGGATCGAACCAGCGGCCTTGGTAAAGCAGGCGGCCGAGTTTGCGGCCGTTGTCGCGGTATTGCTCAATGGTGTCCTCGTTGTGGATGCCTGTGACCAAACGTTCATAGGCAATGAACAACAAGGCCAAGCCGGGGGCTTCGTAAATGCCGCGGCTCTTGGCCTCGATGATGCGGTTCTCGATTTGGTCACTCATGCCCAAACCGTGGCGCCCACCGATGCGGTTGGCTTCCAAAATCAGGGCCACTGGGTCGTCGAAACGCACGCCGTTCAGGGCCACGGGTTGGCCTTCTTCAAAGCGCACCGAAACGGTTTCGGCTTTAACCACCACGTCCTCTTTCCAGAACGCCACCCCCATGATGGGGTTGACGATTTTGATGCCGCTGTTGAGGTGCTCCAGGTCCTTGGCCTCGTGGGTAGCCCCCAGCATGTTGGAGTCGGTCGAGTAGGCTTTTTCGGCCGACATTTTGTAGCCAAAACCATGCTGCGTCATGAACGCCGACATCTCGCTGCGGCCGCCCAATTC
>Ga0208874_1000145_pt1 | contig 26480 bp, 34 predicted proteins | sample CryBogCBH10Oct08_FD_184604 | JGI IMG/M metagenome (GOLD analysis project Ga0208874, IMG submission 184604) | Freshwater microbial communities from Crystal Bog, Wisconsin, USA - CBH10Oct08 (SPAdes) (version 2) | ecosystem: Environmental > Aquatic > Freshwater > Lake | place: Crystal Bog... | reverse complement strand
TCACCTCGGCGCGCTTGGCCGCAGTTTTGGTCAACCAAATCCGCGCCACGGCCTCAAAGGTATTGGCTGCTGCATCTGCTTGTTCCTGTTTCTCTTCGCGTTTGGCCACGGCCGGGTCAACGCCGTCAGCCAATTGCTCACACGCTTTGTCCCGCCGCAGACGGGCTTTGGCCAGTCCGACATCGGGATAGACACCGAGCGCCAGCGTCTTGCGCTTGTCGACAAACCGGTAATCCATTCGCCAATATTTACCCACTGCGTTGACCAGCAGATACAAGGCGCGGCCATCTGTGTACTTATCCCCAGACGTTGCCCCAGTGTGTTTAACGTTCTTGATAAAGATGTTGGTCAGCGCCATTGGGTCTACTTTGACGGTATGTGGGTTTTCGGCTCTTCAGATACCGTCAAATCTACTGCTTTTTTGACGGTATGTCATGTTACCGCCTGAAATCTGATGAGACAAATAAAAACCCGCAATGCCAATGAAAATGCTGGTTTTTAGGTGTTCTGACACGTTAAAAAACGGTCGGTTGGTGCGGCTGGCGGGGATCGAACCCACGACCCTTGGCTTCGGAGGCCAATACTCTATCCACTGAGCTACAGCCGCGAATCGGAAACAAGCAATTTGAAATTATCGCACGCGATGCCGGAGAGGCCCATGGGGCTGGGTATAATTTCTGTTACTTTTTAGCGCCCTTTTATTCCTTGAGGACACCATGAGCGACAACCACGACGAGTCTCACGAAGCCCACACAGGCCCCATCAAAACACCCAAGCAATTGTTGGTGGCGGTGTTCTTTTCTTTTGTGGTTCCCGTTTTCATCATCATCGGTTTGGTGGCCTATGTCACGCGCCACAACCTGCCCGAAGCCGGTGCCCAGAGCACACCGGCTGAAGTGGCCGAACGCATTCACCCAGTAGCGGCCGTTGAGGTTCGCGATGCCAACCGCGAATTGAAAACAGGCGAACAAGTTTACAAAGCCCAGTGCAGCACTTGCCACGCCATCGGCGCCGCAGGCTCCCCCAAATTCGAAGACGCCAAGGCATGGGCACCCCGCATTGCCAAGGGCTACGACGCTTTGTTGAACTCCGCTTTGCACGGCAAAGGCGCGATGGGCGCTCAAGGCGGCGGCGATTTTGACGATGTTGAAGTGGGTCGCGGTGTGGTCTACATGGCCAATGCAGCCGGCGCTAAGTTTGCCGTACCCCAACCTGCCGCGGCTGCTGCCAAATAAGCGCCCTTAAGCCCATCCGTTAATTAGCTCCTCACGCTGTCAGCGCCTCTGGGCTCAACACGAACCCGAAGCGCTGCTCGATCTCTGCCCTCCGCAGTTCTTGCGGGGCGGGCCAAATCCCCGATTCGATCATCTCGACAGCCACGCCAACGTCTTGGCTGTGAACCAAACCCAAACCCGCTGGCGTGTTGGCGTAAAGCCAGCCCGATTCATCCACCCAAGTCGATAAAACGCTGAAGGGCGCTGGGTCAGCGACCTTGTTTTTTTCGACGTTGGCCGTCTCTGGGTGATTGGGGGCGAAAGCGGGTTCCGCTTCGAACGTCGGCTCAAAAGCCGCCAACTGGCCTCGTTGATTCACTCGCCAAATCCAAGGCGCAGCGGCCAGCTCCACGAAAACGCGCTGCGGCCCGTTTTGAAAATACCAGCACCCACGCCCATCGGCGGCGTAGTTGCGCTGAATAAAACCAATGAGTTTGTCGTGGCGCAACACCGAGCCTTGCGCGCCGGGTGCGCCGCTGTTGAAGGTGCCCAAGGCCTGCACCGCGTCATCGCGCATCCGCCATTGGCCGCGGGCGTCCAAACCCAACCAACCGCAGCAAGCGGGCACATGGGGCCATTTGGCCATGGCTTGTTGGACCAAGTCATCCATGGGCTGGCGCCTGCTGGTCAAACCAACCCATGACGGCTTCGGGCATGGCCAGAACATGGCTTTTACAGACCCCCTCGGACACTGGAAAACCCACGTGCCCTCCGTGCTTGGGTTGCCAGAGCGTGACCCAAGGACTCGCGTCTGCTGGCGTTGGCAAGCTCTCCGCTGGAATGAACGGATCGTTTTGAGCGTTGAGGACCAAGGCGGGCAAGCGCACCTTTTGCAGATGCGGCTTTGACGAGGCCCGCTGCCAATAATCGGCTGTGTCCTTGAAACCATGCAGTGGCGCTGTGAAGACATTGTCGAAATCAGCCAAGGTTTTAGACCGAAGGGCTTTGTCTAAATCAAACAGGCCCGGGTGCTGCCGCCATTTCAATTTCGCTTTTCGCTTCATGGTTTTCAAGAACATGCGGGCATAAACCAAGCGATTAAAACCCACGCCCAAAGCAGCGCCGCTGGCCACCAAATCCAGCGGCGAACAAATCGCCGAGACAGCATTCACCAGTGATGAGGCTGTTTCCCCCCGCTCTTGCGCCCAGCGAAGCAAGGCGTTACCGCCGAGAGAAATGCCGACTGCCTGCCAACGACAGGTGCTCTGTGCCTGGAGGCGATGGAGCATCCAATCAATTTCTTCAAAGTCGCCGGAATGGTAGGCTCTGGGCGCTCGGTTGATTTCACCGCTACAGCCCCGAAAATGCACCACCGCAAAAGCCCAGCCCCTTGCTTGAGCCAAGGTGGCGAAGGCTTGTGAATAGGCGCTGCTCGAGTCGCCTTCGAGGCCATGAAACAAGACCAAGCCCTTGGTGGGCGACTTCGCTGGGCCTTTCAGCGCTAAGGGTGTTGTTTTGCCTTGCCTGGCGATGGCTTGTGCGATTTCTTGCGAATTTCCGTGGTCTAAAAAATCCACATCGACAAAGTCACCATCGGGGGTGTCCCAGCGCTCACGCACAAAGCGAGGTGGATGGGAGGGTTCCAGACGGTCTCTGGAACACCGAGAGCCCCAAATGGTTTGCAAATGGCCGTTGGGCAGCCAAAAAGGGGCCTCATAGTGTTGCATGAACCCCCTCAATGCAAGACGGTGGCGGGGGTGTGAATGTCCAAGTCCGACACATCGCTGTCTTTGGGGCCTTGGCTGGCGTGGTGCGCCACGAGTCGCCAGCCCTGCGAGGTGTTTTGATAAACGTTGGTCGCCACAATCCAGCCCACGTGAGCGCCCTCGTTGGTCAGCATCTCCACCCGCTCCAACACGCTGTGAACGGCGCTGCCCAAGGATTCCATTCGCATCACCCGCTGCAGGCTGACTGCCATGCCACCATGGGCAAACATCGCTTCAAACACATTGCGGATGGCGGTGTGACCCAAAAGCCTCGGACCACTGGGGTGCACGCAGACAATTTCATCTTCCTCTGCCCAACAAGCCATGAGCTTATCGAGATCCCCCTTTTGCAGGGCTTCGTAGAAGGCAGTTTCGGTTTCTTGTGCCGATCCGCCGGAGAGAAGAACGCGCTGTTTTGACTTGGCCATGGTGGGGATTATGCAAAAAGAAAAAGCCCTCACCGAGAAATCGATGGGGGCTTTTTGAACCGGTGCAGGGGCAGCTTGACGCCCCTACAGGGACTTATTTTTTCTGACGAAATTTACGCAAGGCTGCCAATTGCGCCGCATAAATGGTCAGCTCAGATTGGGCTTTGGCCAAATCGAAGTCGCTCTTGGCGTTTTTCAGGGCTTCTTCGGCGGCGGCTCGGGCTTGATTGGCACGCTCTTCGTCCAAGTCTTTGCCGCGTATCGCCGTGTCCGACAACACCGTCACGGCGTTGGGCTGCACTTCCAGAATGCCGCCGGCCACAAACACGAATTCCTCGCCGCCGTCGGCCATCTCAATGCGCACCGAGCCAGGCTTGATGCGGGTAATGAGCGGCGTGTGGCCAGGCAAAATGCCCAGCTCGCCGGATTCACCAGGCAAGGCCACAAACTTGGCCTGGCCCGAGAACACGGCCTCTTCAGCACTCACAACGTCAACTTGAATGGTTGCCATGATGATTAGACCTTTTTGGCCTTCTCAAACGCTTCGTCGATGGTGCCGACCATGTAGAACGCCTGTTCGGGCAAGTGGTCGCATTCGCCAGCCACAATCATCTTGAAGCCGCGGATGGTTTCCGACAAGCTGACGTATTTACCGGGCGAGCCCGTAAACACTTCTGCGACGTGGAAAGGTTGCGACAAGAAGCGTTGAATCTTACGGGCACGGGCCACGGCCAACTTGTCTTCAGGCGCCAAATCGTCCATGCCCATGATGGCGATGATGTCGCGCAATTCTTTGTAGCGTTGCAAGGTGCCTTGCACAGCGCGGGCGGTGTTGTAGTGGTCTTCACCGACGACGTTGGGGTCCAACTGACGGCTGGTGGAGTCGAGTGGGTCCACGGCAGGGTAGATACCCAGTGCAGCGATGTCACGCGACAACACCACGGTGGAGTCCAAGTGAGCGAAGGTGGTGGCAGGCGAGGGGTCGGTCAAGTCATCGGCAGGCACGTAAACGGCTTGGATGGAGGTAATGGAACCGACTTTGGTGGAGGTGATACGCTCTTGCAAACGGCCCATTTCTTCGGCCAACGTGGGCTGATAACCCACCGCAGAAGGCATACGACCCAACAAGGCAGACACTTCGGTACCGGCCAAGGTGTAACGGTAGATGTTGTCCACAAAGAACAACACGTCACGGCCTTCGTCACGGAACGATTCAGCGATGGTCAAACCGGTCAAAGCCACGCGCAAGCGGTTGCCTGGGGGCTCATTCATCTGACCGTAAACCATGGCCACTTTGGATTCACCCAAGTTTTCCAAGTTCACCACGCCAGAGTCAGCCATTTCGTGATAGAAGTCATTGCCTTCACGGGTACGCTCACCCACACCAGCGAACACCGACAAACCCGAGTGGGCTTTGGCGATGTTGTTGATGAGTTCCATCATGTTCACGGTCTTGCCCACACCGGCGCCACCGAACAAGCCGACCTTACCGCCTTTGGCGAAGGGGCAAACCAAGTCGATCACCTTGATGCCGGTTTCCAGCAATTCTTGTGAAGGCGACAATTCGTCATAAGCCGGGGCTTTGCGGTGAATCGAAGCGGTCAGCTCTTGGCTAACGGGACCCCGTTCATCGATGGGGTTGCCCAACACGTCCATGATGCGGCCCAGAGTGGCGCGGCCCACGGGCACGGTGATGGGGGCGTTGGTGTTGGTCACCATCAAGCCGCGACGCAGACCGTCAGACGAACCGAGCGCAATGGTACGCACCACGCCGTCGCCGAGTTGCTGTTGCACTTCCAGCGTCAGGGCCGAACCCTCGAGCTTGAGCGCATCGTAAATTTGGGGCATTTGATCGCGTGGAAATTCCACGTCAACCACAGCGCCAATACACTGAACAATTTTTCCTTGGGCTTGCATTTTTCGCTCCAATAATTTGAATTAGCTGAACTGTCTTGACCGTCTTAGCCGCTGATCGCCGCGGCGCCAGAAACGATTTCGGACAATTCTTTTGTGATGGCTGCTTGACGAGTTTTGTTGTAAACGAGTTTGAGCTCGCCAATCACATTACCCGCGTTGTCGGTAGCGGCTTTCATCGCCACCATACGTGCTGCATGCTCAGAGGCCATGTTTTCAGCCACCGCTTGGTAAACCAAAGACTCGACGTAACGCACCAACAGGTGGTCAATCACGGTTTGTGCATCGGGTTCGTACAGATAGTCCCAACCATGTTCGGTTTTTTCCGATTCAAGGGTCTTTGCAGACAGAGGCAAGAGCTGTTCGACCACCGATTCTTGCTTCATCGTGTTGATGAACTTGGTGTAAGCCAAGTGAACCGAATTGATGCGGCCTTCGTGGTACGCGTCCAACAACACCTTGACAGGCCCAATGAGCTTGTCGAGGTGCGGTGTATCGCCGAGCCCGGTGACGTGCGAAACCACCTTGATGCCGACTCGGTTCATGAAGCCCAAGCCCTTGTTGCCAATGGCGACGGCCTCTGTTGAAATGCCCTGCGATTGCCATTCGCGCAGCTTGCTGGTTAAGGCACGCAACACGTTGGTGTTCATGCCGCCGCACAAGCCTTTGTCGGTGCTCACCACGATCATGCCAGCGGACTTGGCCTCGTTCGTTTTCATGAACGGGTGCACGTATTCCGGATTGGCTTCACCGAGGTTGGCGGCGACGTTGCGGATCTTTTCGCTATAAGGGCGGGCCGCGCGCATACGCTCCTGCGCCTTGCGCATTTTGGAGACGGAAATCATCTCCATGGCCTTGGTGATCTTCTTGGTGTTTTCCACCGATTTGATCTTGGTGCGTAGTTCCTTGCCCGATGCCATATCAGCCTCGCTTAAGCAAACGACTTCTTGAACGCTGCGATGGCGGTGTTCAATTCGGCTTCAGCATCTTTGTCCATGGCCTTGTCGGCTTCCAGCTTGGCCAACAAAGCGCCGTGGCTGGATTTCAGGTACTGATGCAAACCGTGTTCAAAAGGCAACACTTGCTTGATTTCGATGTCGTCCATGTAACCCTTGTTGACCGCGAACAACGTGGCGCCCATCAAGGAGATGGGGAGCGGGCTGTATTGCGATTGCTTCAACAATTCGGTCACGCGGGCACCGCGGTCGAGCTGCTTGCGGGTGGCTTCGTCCAGGTCGGAAGCGAACTGCGCGAAGGCAGCCAATTCACGGTACTGGGCCAAGTCGGTACGGATACCACCGGACAAGTTCTTGATCAACTTGGTTTGAGCGGCACCCCCCACGCGTGACACCGAGATACCGGCGTTAATAGCGGGACGGATACCGGCGTTGAACAAGCTGGTTTCCAAAAAGATCTGACCGTCTGTAATCGAAATCACGTTGGTGGGCACGAAGGCAGACACGTCACCGGCTTGGGTTTCAATGATAGGCAGCGCGGTCAAAGAACCGGTCTTGCCCTTCACAGCACCCTTGGTGAAGGCTTCCACGTAGTCGGCGTTCACGCGAGCGGCGCGTTCCAACAAACGGCTGTGGAGATAGAACACGTCGCCAGGATAGGCTTCGCGGCCTGGAGGACGGCGCAACAACAAGGAAACTTGGCGGTAAGCCACGGCTTGCTTGGACAGATCGTCATAAACGATCAAAGCGTCTTCACCGCGGTCGCGGAAATATTCGCCCATGGTGCAGCCTGAGTAGGCCGACACGTATTGCATGGCGGCCGACTCCGAAGCGGAGGCTGCCACGACGATGGTGTATTCCATCGCGCCGGCTTGCTCCAAAGCACGCACCACGTTTTTAATGGACGAGGCTTTTTGGCCAATCGCCACATAAATACAGGTAACGCCTTGGCCCTTTTGGTTGATGATGGCGTCGATGGCCACGGCTGTTTTACCGGTCTGACGGTCACCAATGATCAACTCACGTTGACCGCGGCCAACGGGCACCATCGAGTCGATGGACTTCAGGCCGGTTTGCAAAGGTTGGCTAACGGATTCACGGGCGATCACACCAGGCGCGACCTTTTCGATCACGTCGGTCATCTTGGCGTTGATGGGGCCCTTGCCGTCAATGGGTTGACCCAAGGCATTGACCACACGGCCAATCAGCTCGGGGCCGACGGGCACTTCCAAAATGCGGCCCGTGCACTTGACGGTGTCGCCTTCAGAGATGTGCTCGTACTCACCCAAGATCACGGCGCCGACAGAGTCGCGCTCGAGGTTCAAGGCCAAGCCGAAAGAAGGCACGCCTTCTTTGTTGGCGGGGAATTCCAACATTTCACCTTGCATCACATCGGACAGGCCGTGCACGCGGACGATACCGTCGGACACAGACACCACGGTGCCTTGGTTGCGAATGTCGGTGCTGCCTGCAAGCCCTTCGATGCGGCTCTTGATCAGCTCAGAAATTTCTGCGGGATTGAGTTGCATGACTCTTTCCTTCTTTCTTTAAATTGCCTAACGTTGCAAGCCAGCGGCTTACGCGGTCAGGGCCACTTTCATTTGTTCCAAACGGGCTTTGACGGAAGTGTCAAGCACCTCGTCGCCAACGACCACGCGAATGCCACCGATCAACTCGGGTTGCAGCTCAACCGACAGGTTCAACTGACGTCCAAAACGCTTCTCAAGCGCCGAGGACACTCCAGCCAAAGCCGACGCATCGAGCGGAAATGCACTGTAAACCACGGCGTCTGAAGAGCCCTTTTGGGCGTTCTTCAAAGCGCGGAATTGCGTGGCAATTTCAGGCAAAACGGAGAGACGTCCGTTGTCGATCACGGCGTGCAAAAAGTTTTGTGCAGCAGCTGGCAGGGTTGTTTTGGCAACGCCCGAAACCACTTCAAAAACCTGATGCGCGCTCACGTTGGGGTTGCCAGCAAACTGTTGCAATTGCGCATTGTCTGCAATCGCCGCCAGTTCACTCAGCCACACCGAGGCGCCTTCGAGGTCGGAGGCCGAAGCCTCAAACAAGGCCTCAGCGTAGGGACGGGCAATGGTTGCGAGTTCTGCCATGACGTTCCCTGATCAGAGCTCGGCCTTGAGCTGATTCAGCAACTCGGCGTGAACGCCTGCGTTGACTTCCTTGCGGAGAATCTGCTCGGCACCCTTGACCGCCAGAGAAGCGACTTGCTCGCGCAAAACTTCACGGGCCTTAACGGCTTGTTGCTCGGCTTCAGCGACGGCGGCGGCGACAATTTTGTTGCCTTCTTCTGTCGCACGGAGCTTGGCTTCTTCAATGATGGCTTGGGCACGGCGCTCGGCATCGGCCAAACGGCTTTGCGACTCGTTGCTGGCCTTGGCCAACTCCGTTTTCACGCGCTGATCGGCAGCAGCCAATTCAGTGCGTGCCTTGTCTGCAGCAGCCAAGCCTTCGCTCACTTTTTGCGCACGCTCGTCCAATGCCACCGCGATGGGCGGCCACACAAATTTCATGGTGAACCCGACCAAGATCAGGAACACAATGATTTGGACTATCAATGTTGCGGTAATACTCAATTTTCATCCTTCACCTCCGACGCCCCTGAGAGCTGCCGAAGGAATGGTGTGAGGAGAAAAACCTGACGAATTACTTCGGCAAGTTGGCGATTTGGGCCAGGAACGGGTTGGCCGTTGCGAACCACAAAGCGATACCGGTACCGATAATGAAGGCCGCGTCAATCAGACCCGCCAACAAGAACATCTTGGTTTGGAGTTCGCCCATCAATTCGGGTTGGCGTGCAGCCGACTCGAGGTACTTGCTGCCCATGACGCCGATACCGATACAAGCACCCACGGCGCCCAAACCGATGATCAGGCCAGCGGCCAATGCAACAAAGCTAATAACTTCCATGATGACTCCTTGAAGGATTTTGGTTAAGAAAAAAAGAAACGAGAGAAAAAGAAACTGTTAACGCTCAATGGTGATCGTGCGCTTGACCCACATAAACCAAGGTCAACATCATGAACACAAAGGCTTGCAATGTGATGATCAAGATGTGGAAGATGGCCCAAGCGGAACCCGCGATGATTTGACCAATGGCCAACAAAATGCCGGTAGCAGACAGCGTGAAAGCGCCACCCATTAAAGCGATCAACAAAAAGATCAACTCACCCGCATACATATTGCCAAACAACCGCATGCCATGCGAAACCGTTTTGGCCACAAACTCAATGATTTGCATCAAAAAGTTAAAAGGATAGAGCGCCCAGTGGTTGCCAAAGGGGGCTGTGAACAATTCATGAATCCAGCCACCCAAGCCCTTGATCTTGACGTTGTAATACAAGCAGATCAGCAGCACAGCAACCGACATGCCCATGGTGACCGCCAAGTCGGCGGTGGGCACCACGCGCAAGAAGGCGTGGTGTGGATCGCGGCCAGTCGCGCCGTAGAACTGCGCCCAAAGCGCCGGGAAGAAGTCGACCGGGAACAAATCCATGGCGTTCAGCAAGAACACCCAAACGAAAATCGTCAGAGCCAGAGGCGCGACAAACTTGCGGCTTTCCGCGTTGTGCACAATGCCCTTGGCTTGCTGATCAACCATCTCGAACAACAACTCCACAGCCGCCTGAAAGCGACCAGGCACACCGGAAGTGGCCTTGCGAGCGGCCAGCCACAAAATCCAGCAAGTCACGAAGCCAAGCAGCACCGAGAAGAAAATGGAGTCGTAGTTGTAGACCGAGAAATCGGCCACTGAAGCGGGTTTGCCCGATTGGAAAAAGGTCAAGTGGTGAATGATGTATTCGCCTGCCGTCTGGGCATGCTCAGCACCGTGCTCACCAACGTGTTCAACAACTTGTTCTTCAACAGCCATCTGTTATCTCGCCTGTTTAGCGGTTTTTCCGCCTGTCACCAAAAGTGCCAGCCAGTAAACCTTCATTGTCACCACCAAGCCCACCAGCAATGCCGGCCAGCTCAACTCTAAAACCACCCGGGGTGCCATGACCAACATCACCACACCCACCATCAATTTGACGGCCTCCCATATAAAGAAGCCGAGCACCGCCCCCGTGACGCCGGTTGCAGCAAACCCACCTGTGAGGCCACGAGCAAACAGCGCTGCGGGGATGACCACCGCCAAAGCACCATAAACCGCCGACACACCCGCACTGAAACGACCCGTGATCCACCAAGCCAACAGGCCCAGCACACAACCCACCAGCACCTGCCAAAACACCACCCGCCAAGGCGAGAGCACAAAATGGTGCTGACGCCACGCTTGGGCCTGTTCGGCGCTGAGAGGCTTGAACCTCAACTCGTCCAGCGCTTTTTCCGCCTCCACTTCTTCGGAGTAGCTGACATAGGTCATTGCTTTGAGTTACCTCGTAGTTACCAAGTCAATTACCGAATCCATCGAGACTTCATCGCTCACAAAGCCAGTCATTATATGGGGTTATCCCGACCTAACCTTACAAAAACCCATGAAACAAGGGCTTTGCTCAGAAATTTTTATGTTGATTTGGCGTTGTCTCTCTGGGTTTTAGGGCACCCGCCCCCAGTTAAAGACACAATTCAACTTTCTCAGGAGCCTTCATGACCACCCCCAATTCCAGCTCCCCAGGCCCTGCTTTAGGCCCCACGACCACCGCAGCACCCGACGCCACCCGCGCCGAGTCTTTGATTGAATACCCCAGTCTTTTTCCAATCAAAGTGATGGGCCTCAAGGCGGAAGGTTTTGTCGAGGCCATGACGGCCATTGCCACCGAGCACGACCCGGGCTTTGAGCCTGGCCGCTTGGAAATGCGCGACAGCAGTGGCGGCAAATACCAAAGCTTGACGCTGACCGTCACCGCCACCAGCCGCGAGCAACTCGACAACTTGTACCGTGCTTTGACTGCGCATCCACAAGCCAAGTACGTGCTCTAAACACAATGCCCATCTCGACCAAGTCTTTGGGCCGCTGTGACTGCGCAGACACCGTCGCCGCCATGCAACAGTTCACCGCGGCACGGGAGGAGCACACCCCCGATGAAATTTGGCTTTGCGAGCATGCGCCCGTTTTCACGCAAGGATTGGCCGGCTTAGCGAGCCACGTTTTGGGCCCCGGCAACATTCCCGTGCTGCCCACCAACCGGGGCGGCCAAGTGACTTATCACGGACCTGGCCAAGTGGTGGCCTACCCCTTGATCAACCTACAGCGCGCGGGCTATTACGTCAAAGAATATGTCTATAAACTCGAGCAGGCTCTGCTCTCCACGTTGGCCGAATGGGGCGTCACGGGCCACCGCGTCGCCGGCGCGCCTGGCATTTATGTGCAACTGGCCGACCCCTTTGCCCACGCGGCCCTGACCGGCCCGAGCCCCTCCCAAGACCCGTTTCGCGGACTCGGAAAAATAGCGGCTTTGGGCATCAAAGTGAGCCGCCATTGCACGTACCACGGTGTCGCCTTGAACGTGGCGATGGACTTGGAACCCTTTGCCCGCATCAACCCCTGCGGCCATGCCGGGCTGCAAACCGTCGACCTTTCTACAATTGGGGTACAAACCACTTGGCAAGAAGTGGCCGATGTGCTGGCCCGAAAACTGCAAATTTACCTAGCACCCCGCGGCCCCGCATCGCCGCTTCATTTGAACGATTAAACAAACCGTGACCATTCCAGAACATTCGAAGCCTGCCAACCCCGTTGTTCGCGAAGCGCAATCCCAGGCCGATTACAACCCCTTGGCCAAGCAAAAAGCCGCGGCCAAACTCTCGCGCATTCCAATCAAGGTGGAAGCCGGCGAAGTCCTGAAGAAACCCTCGTGGATCCGTGTCAAAGCGGGTTCTCCCACCACGCGCTTTTATGAAATCAAGCAAATTTTGCGCGAGAACAAGCTGAACACGGTGTGCGAAGAAGCCTCTTGCCCCAATATTGGCGAGTGTTTTGGCAACGGCACGGCCACCTTCATGATCATGGGCGACAAGTGCACGCGCCGCTGCCCTTTTTGCGATGTGGGCCACGGTCGTCCCGACCCCTTGGACGTCAACGAACCCCTCAACTTGGCCAACACCATCGCCCAACTCAAACTCAACTATGTGGTCATCACCAGCGTTGACCGCGACGACCTGCGCGATGGCGGCAGCGCCCACTTTGTGGCTTGCATTGAGAACACGCGCCAACGGTCACCCCAAACCCAAATTGAAATTTTGGTGCCCGACTTTCGGGGTCGCGACGACCGCGCCTTGGAAATTTTGAAAGCAGCGCCGCCCGATGTGATGAACCACAACTTGGAAACCGTGCCGCGCTTGTACAAAGAAGTGCGGCCTGGCTCCGACTACGCATTCAGCTTGAATCTGCTGAAAAAGTTCAAAGCCCTGCACCCCAACGTACCCACCAAGAGTGGCTTGATGGTGGGCCTGGGCGAAACCGACGAAGAAATTTTGCAAGTCATGCAAGACATGCGGGCCCACCAGATCGACATGCTGACCCTGGGCCAATACTTGGCGCCCAGCAACAGCCACCTGCCCGTGCGCCGCTACGTCACGCCCGACACCTTCAAGATGTTTGAAGCCGAGGCCTACAAAATGGGTTTCAGCCACGCCGCTGTGGGCGCCATGGTTCGCTCCAGTTACCACGCAGATCAGCAGGCGCATGGCGTACTCGCCTGAGTTTTCTCCGATCCATGCCCTTTAAAGCTTTTGACACGTTGGTCTTCGCCGGCGGCGGAAACCGGTGTTTCTGGCAGGCCGGGCTGGTGACTTATCTGCGTGAGCAAGGTCATGTGCTTCCCGCCAATCTGATTGGCACGAGTGCGGGCGCCGCGGTGGCGGCTTCTTGCCTGACCATAGGCCCCCAAGCCGCGCTGAACCAATGCAGGCACCTGTTTGCCGATAACCACCGGCTTTTTTATTGGCGCGACCTGGCCCGCCTGAAGTTGCATTTCGCGCACCAAGAGACGTATCCCGCTTGGGTTGGCGCCTTCCTCAACGCCGACACCTTTCCCCTGTTGAAACAGAGCGCCCAAAAATTGCAGGTGGTCGTCACCCACCCTGCCAAGCGCTTGGGGAAAGGGGGCAGCGTCGCGGCAGGCACCTTGGCATACTTGATTGACAAAAAATGGACCCGCGACATCCACCCTCGGCTGTCCCGGTTTTTAGGTTTGCGCCAGGCCTTTTATGACCTTCAAGCCTGCAGCACCTTAGAGGCGGCTCAACGGTTGTTGTACGCCTCAGCGGCGGCACCGCCCTTCATGAATTCGGTCATGCTGGACGGTCAATGGGCGTTTGACGGCGGCTACATCGACAACGCACCCGTTCCCACTCAAACCCCAGAAGCAAGGGCTCGCACCTTGGTTCTGCTCACTCGGCACTACCCGAATCGACCCGAGTATTTTCAACACAACGGGCGAACGTATTGGCAAGCAAGCCAAAAGATTCCGGTCACGACATGGGACTGCACGGCCAATGCCAACGTCATGGGGGCCTTTGAATTGGGTTACACCGACGCCCGTCGCCGCTTTCAGCGGGTTGCCGCATCAGCCTGAAGTCACCCTGCGCACACCACATGACTGCTCAAAAATTCGACGCCCTTTTGCTGGACCTTGACGGCACTTTGGTCGACACCTTGGGCGACTTTGTGGCCGCCTTGAACGCCATGCTTGAGGACTTGTTGGGCCCGGGCAACCAGGGACCCGCCCTCGCCCTTCAAGCCGAGGACGTGACCTTGATGGTGGGCAAAGGCTCCGAACATTTGGTGCAGCAGGCGCTTCAGTGGATCGAATCTCAGTGGCCCATCGGGCTTGAGCGGCCAGGCCAACCAGGCCCAGATGGTTTGCCTTTGGGTGCTTGGGCCCTGACGCGCTATCTGCACCATTACGCCCGCCTAAATGGGCTTCGCTCCACCCTTTACCCCGGCGTCGAAGCGAGCTTGAGTCGCTGGCACCACGCAGGCCTCCCTTTGGTTTGTTTGACCAACAAACCCGAACGTTTTGCACGTGATTTGCTAAGGCAAAAAAACTGCCTGGGCTTTTTCGAGCACGTGATCGGCGGAGACACCCATGAAAAGAAAAAGCCACATCCCATGCCCTTGCTAAAAGCCTGCGAAAGCTTGGGCACTTTGCCAGCGCACACCTGCATGGTGGGCGACTCGGTCAACGATGTGCAAGCCGCCCGGGCCGCTGGTTGTCCTGTCATCTTGGTCAGTTACGGTTACAACCATGGTCAACCGGCTTACACGGCTGGCGCTGACCGGGTCATTGATTCGCTCGTAGAACTTTTTTGAGCTTTAAGGTTTAATCTCCGCCATGTCTATTTCGATCCCGATCAAACCCCTCACTTGGGCCGTGCTGACGCTGGCCTGCCACCTCGCTTGGGCACAAAAGAGCCCCACCACCGACATGGGCCAAGTGGAGATCACCGACAAGCGCGACGACGAAATCAAAGATCGGCGTGAATCGACGGTGAGCAAAATCGTGATCACCCATGAAGAAATTGAGCGCCTGGGTGACAACAACATTGGCGATGTGCTGCAGCGCCAACCCGGCATCTCATTGGGCGGACCGCCCGGGCGGGGCAGCGGCATCCGCATGCGGGGCTTGAGCGCGGGTTACACCCAAATTTTGATGGATGGTCAACGGATGCCGCATGGTTTTCCCGTCGAGTCTTTGACGCCTGAAATGGTGGAGCGCATTGAAATTTACCGCGCACCCACCGCTGAAACCGGTGCACAAGCGGTGGCCGGCACCATCAACATCATCACCCGCCAAGGCAAGCGGGGTGAGCCGATGGACTTGAAGTCGTCGCTGGCTTCCCAGGGCGGCCAACTGACTGAAATGGTGTCGCTCAGTGCCCACCAAGACCTTGAGCTGTTCTCAGCCAATTACACCCTCTCCGCCAACCACAGCACCACACCGACGCACTCCGAAACCGACCTGAGCCGAGAAGCGCTGGGGCCCCTCCCCAGCAGCTTGAGCAGAGCCACCCTCAACGACTCCGTCTCAAAGCGGGACAGCATCAATGCCACCGCCCGTTTGCAGTTCAAAGACGCACCAGGCGAGACGCTGACCTTGATGCCGTTCTTGATGTTCGCGCGTTCTGGCGCCCACGGCACCGAGCATTTGTCGCAAAGCAGCACCAGCAATGGCTTGAGTGGTTTTGACGAGGCCAACACACAAAGTCTTGGAGAGTCAACGGTGCTGCGCTTGAACGGGCAGTGGAAAAAAGTGCTGAGTCCTGACAGCAACTTCGAGCTGAAGTTCAATGGCGGTGGCTGGAACAGCTACAACAACCAAGTGCAAACGGCGGGCCGTGGGGGCATTCTGCCCTCAACCAACATGACCAGCACGATTTCAGACCGCAGCTTCACCTCCAGCCTGAAGTTCAAACAGCTATTGAGCGGAGGCCATGAGTGGGTCAGCGGGGTTGAAATGGAGCAAGTGATTCGGACTGAAGACGCCTATGCCACGCCGGCTCTCATGGGCAGCACGGGCGATTTGGGGGCACGTCAATGGCGGTCGGCGTTATACACCCAAGACGAATGGCAAATCAACTCCCAATGGGGCACCTACGCAGGCTTGCGCTATGAGCACCTGGATACCCACGGCAACAATGGTTTGATGCAGTCGGTCAACCAATCGACGGTACTTTCCCCCATGCTTCACGCCATGTGGCGCCCCGAGCCCGACAGCAAAGACCAAGTGCGCATGAGCTTGACCCGCAGCTACAAAGCCACACCCATCTCCAGCTTAATGGCGCCTTATTTGCGCACCTCGCAAGACAGCACCAATGGCAGCAATGGGCCGAGCGATCCCGACACCGTGGGCAATCCGTATTTGAAGCCCGAATTGGCCACCGGCCTTGATTTCGCGCTGGAGCATTACCTGGCCGAGGGGGGCATTTTGAGCGCCTCGGTTTTTTACCGACGCGTGGACAACTATGTGCGCACCTTGGTGGCCCAAAACCTCATTAGCGGCCGATGGGTATCCAGCCCTCAAAACGTCGGCACGGCCAACACCGAAGGGCTGGAGTTGGAGGCCAAGTTCAGGCTGAATCAGCTGATTTCAGAGGCCCCCGCCGTCAACCTGCGCACCAACGTCAGCTTTTTCAACTCCCAAGTGGCAGGGCTCCCCGGACCGCACAACCAGATGGACCAACAGCCGCACATCACGGGCAATTTTGGCGGTGACCACCGTTTCAAGGGAACCCCTTTGACTGTGGGCGGTAATTACAACCTCACACCGGCCTACGAGACGCAAACCAGCGCTGCACAACTGCTGAGCATTTCACGCAAGCGAGAATTTGATGTGTATGGCTTGTGGAAGGTCGACAACACCACCTCTTGGCGCTTGTCGCTTTTCAACCTCGGGCCTCAGCTGTACTCAACCGGCAGCATCTACCAAAGTCCCGCCACGTTGGAAAATAGCCAAACCCACAACCAAACTTATTTGAATGTTCAACTGCGCTGGGAAAAAAGGCTTTAAAACCCAGCCTCTCCGCGGTCAGCGGGCTTTGTTCAAGTGCTGAGCGGGCTCGTCTGAGGCCAAAACTTCACTGGCCCAGCGTTTGAGTTTTTGGGTGTCGCTGCGCAAAATTTCTTGCTTGACCGACAAGATTTGCGAGGGGTGCATGGAAAACACCTTCAAGCCCATGCCCAACAGCAAACGGGTCAGGGTCACATCGCCCGCCATTTCGCCGCACACACTGACCGACTTGCCTTGCTGAGCGCCGTGGTCCAAGGTTTTGGCAATCAGGGCCAACACCGCGGGGTGCAAAGGGTCGTACAAATGCGCAACCGATTCATCGGCGCGGTCAATCGCCAGCGTGTATTGAATCAGGTCGTTGGTGCCGATCGACAAGAAGTCAAAGTAGCGCAAGAACAGGTCGACATTCAGGGCCGCAGCAGGAATTTCGATCATGGCACCGACTTGCACGGGGCCATAAACAACCCCCGCGTGATCCAGCTCGCGACGGGCCTGATCCAGCACCGCCAAGGTGGCGCGAATTTCAGAGGCTTGCGCCAGCATCGGGATCAACAAATTCACTTTGCCATGGGCCGCTGCGCGCAAAATGGCGCGCAATTGGGTGCGGAACATGTCCGGGTCCGCCAAGCTCCAGCGAATGGCCCGCAAGCCCAAGGCGGGGTTTAAATAAGATTCTTCACGAGGCTTTTCATCCAGCGGTTTGTCGGCGCCCACGTCGACCGTGCGAATGGTGACCGGCAAGCCGTGCATGCCTTCAACGGCGCTTTTGTAGGCCGCGTATTGCTCTTCTTCGTCGGGCAATTGGCCATGACGACCCATGAACAAGAACTCACTGCGGAACAAGCCCACACCCAAGGCCCCGGCGGCGACCGCAGAGCGGGTGTCGTCGGGGAGTTCAATATTGGCCAGCAGTTCAATTTTCTGACCATCCAAGGTCACCGCGGGCGTGTGGCGCAACCGCGTCAGCCGCTCACGCTCCAACTCACCTTGACGCTGTTTAAATCCATATTCGGCCAGAATAATGGGCGAAGGGTCGACGATCATCACGCCGGCATCGCCGTCAATGATGACCCAGTCGTCTTGCCGCACCCACTGGCTGGCCCCGCGAGCGCCGACGACCGCAGGAATGTCCATGCTGCGTGCGACGATGGCGGTGTGCGAGGTTTTGCCACCGACATCGGTGACAAATCCTGCAAAGACACTTTGCTTGAACTGCATCATGTCCGCCGGTGACAGGTCGTGTGCCACCAAGACCAAGGGCACATCGACGGTGTCATCGATCAGCACTTCTTGCGAACTTTTGCGGGTGTGACCGAACACCGGCGTCACGGCAGACGGCGCCCCTTTGAGGTTGCGCAACACGCGTTCCACCACCTGCTCCAAGTCGGCCTTGCGTTCGCGCAGGTAGCGGTCCTTCATTTCATCAAACTGCCGCCCGATGACCTCAAGCTGCGTCGTTAAGGCCCATTCTGCGTTGTACAAGCGCTCACGAACCCAATGCAAGACGCCGTCGGTCAGTGCCTCGTCTTGTAGCAGCATCAAGTGCACGTCCAGCAAGGCCGACAGTTCCGGCGGCGCCTCACTCGCCGGCATTTGAGCCAAGGAAGCCTGCAACTCGGACAGCTCCTCGGCAACTGCATTTTTAGCGGCAATTAAGCGCGCACTTTCGCTTTCAACTTGGGCGGCTTCGATGAAATAATGCGCCACGTCCAAGCGGCTGGAGGCCACCAATACCGCCCGCCCAATGGCAATGCCTCGGGCAACAGCCAGACCTTGGACGGTGAAGGTCATGGGCTTATTCGCCTTCGCCGAATTTGTCGGCCATCAAAGCCAGAATCGCTTCGCTGGCGGCCGCTTCATCGGGGCCATGGGTTTCCAGCTCGACGACAGAGCCCAAGCCGGCGGCCAACATCATCACGCCCATGATGCTTTTGGCATTCACTCGGCGGTCGGCTTTACTTAACCAGACTTCGCTTTGGAAGCTGCCCGCCAATTTGGTCAACTTGGCTGAGGCACGCGCGTGCAAGCCCAGTTTATTGCTGATGGTCGTGGTGGTTTTGATCACGCGTGGTCCTTCTTGTCTGATTCTGCGGGGCCGTGCTGGCCACCGTCATCACCCCTTGGTTACCGCCCGCCATGGCCTTGATGACCAGGGCATCGAGTTCTTCATGGCGGTACGTCACCGCGCGCAGCAACATGGGCAAATTCACACCCGCCAACAAACGCGAATTCACGCCGTCGACCAATTTTTGCGCGACATTACACGGGGTGGCACCAAAGACGTCGCTGAGCACGAGCACCGGGTTGGGTCCCATTTCATGCATCGTGATGCGCGCCATTTGCAGGGTTTCTTCGGGCGATAAATTGGGCTGCACATCCACCGCCCGGACCTCACGCTCGCACTCTGGAAAAACATGCAGCGCGCACTGCCGCAGGGCATGCGCTAGCGGCGCGTGGGCAATGATCAGGATGCGGTTGTTCATGGGCAAAAATTACAACCGCCATTATGGCCAACGAAGTGGCCGTTCTGGAAGCTTTTTGTGCTTAAGCTTTGGCTTGCGCCAACAAAGTTTCGGCGTTGCTGACTTCAAATTTGCCTGGGGCTTCGCGGTTGATGCTGACCACTTTGCCGTCTTTAACCAACATCGAATAACGGTCGCTGCGCAAACCCATGCCACGGGCGGTGAGGTCGAGCGTTAAACCCGTTGCCTTGGCGAAATCGGCGCTGCCATCGGCCAACATGCGCACTTTGCCTTCTGTTTTTTGATCGCGCGCCCAAGCGCCCATGACGAAAGCATCGTTGACGCTCAAACACCAAATTTCATCGACACCGGCCGCTTTAAAAGCCTCAAAGTTTTCGACATAACCAGGCACGTGCTTGGCCGAGCAAGTGGGCGTGAAGGCGCCAGGCAATGCAAACAGCGCAATGGTTTTACCGGCGCTGGCTTGGGCCACATCCACAGCGTTGGGGCCAATGCTGCAGCCCTCGCCTTCCACTTCGCTGTATTCCATCAAAGTGGTGGCGGGCAGTTTGTCTCCGATGTTGATCATGGTGGTTCCTTTAGAAGTAAAAAAATGAGGACAGAAATAAAAAAGCGACTCAGATTATGAGTCGCTTTTTGTTTTTTCGCAGGCGCTGAGTCTTAAACCGCAGCGGCCTTTTCAACCAAACGGGTCACAACCCAGTTTTTGGTGCGCGAAATCGGACGGCTTTCGGTGATTTCAATCACGTCGCCCACATGGTAGGCACCGTTTTCATCGTGAGCGTGGTACTTGCTGGACTTGGCAACAATCTTGCCATACAACGCGTGCTTCACACGGCGTTCGACCAGCACGGTCACGGTTTTGCTACGCTTGTCGCTGACCACTTTGCCAATCAAAGTGCGCTTGAGGGATTTCTTTACTTCCGTCATGTCGGCCCCTTATTTGGCGGCTTGCTTTTGAGCAAGAATGGTTTTAGCACGAGCGATGTCACGGCGTGTCACTTTGAGTGCGCCCGTGTTGCCCAATTGTTGGGTGGCTTTTTGCATACGCAAACCAAAGTGGGCCTTTTGCAAGGCTTTCACTTCAGCTTCCACACCGGCGATGTCTTTTTGACGCAGATCAGCAGCTTTGGTCATACTTATTCTCCTGATTACTGGCCGAGCAAACGCGCGACAAAGGTGGTGCGCAATGGCAACTTGGCTGCGGCGAGGCGGAACGCTTCACGCGCCAACTCTTCGGGCACACCCACGATTTCGTACAACACCTTACCGGGCTGGATTTCAGCCACGTAGTATTCGGGGTTGCCCTTGCCGTTACCCATACGCACTTCAGCAGGCTTTTGGGAAATTGGTTTGTCGGGGAACACGCGAATCCAGATGCGGCCGCCACGCTTAACGTGACGTGAAATGGCACGGCGGGCGGCTTCGATTTGACGTGCAGTCAAACGACCGCGGTCCGTCGATTTCAGACCGAAGTCACCGAAAGCCACCGAGTTGCCTCGGGTGGCCACGCCGGTGTTACGGCCTTTTTGCTCCTTGCGGTACTTGCGGCGAGCAGGTTGCAGCATATTTATTCTCCTTGTCCGTCCGCTGCTGTAGCGGGCGCGGCGACTTTGCGGACGCGCTTAACGGCGGTTTTTACTTCAGCACCAGCGGCTTCAGCGGGTTTATCGCTGCCGTCGGCTGGGGCCACGTTGCCACCGGTACGGCGGGGTGCACGGCGGTCGCTGTTTGGACGATCACCAGGGCGACCATCGCGGCGAGGACCGCGTGGACGGCGTTCTTCGTCGTTACGGGGTTCAACCACAGCGGGCAAGTCATTGCGGCCGAGGGTGTCGCCTTTGTAAACCCAAACCTTGACGCCGATCACGCCATAAGTGGTTTTGGCTTCTGAGGTGCCGTAATCGATGTCAGCGCGCAGGGTATGCAAAGGCACACGGCCTTCGCGGTACCACTCCGTACGAGCGATTTCGATGCCGTTCAAACGACCGGCCGACATGATCTTGATGCCCAAGGCGCCCAAACGCATGGCGTTTTGCATGGCGCGCTTCATGGCACGGCGGAACATGATGCGTTTTTCGAGCTGTTGGGTGATCGAGTCAGCAATCAACTTGGCATCGATTTCGGGCTTGCGCACTTCTTCGATGTTGACAGCGACGGGCACGCCCAAACGAGCAGCGAGTTCTTTCTTGAGCAACTCGATGTCTTCGCCTTTCTTGCCGATCACCACGCCCGGACGGGCCGAGAAAATGGTGATGCGGGCGTTCTTGGCAGGACGCTCGATCAGAATGCGCGACACGGCGGCGTTCTTCAACTTGGCCTTCAGGTACTCGCGAACCTTGATGTCTTCGGCCAACATGCCGGCGAAGTCACGGTTGCTGGCGTACCAGCGGCTGGCCCAATTGCGGCTGACCGCCAGGCGGAAACCGGTTGGATGGATTTTTTGTCCCATAGTCTCTGTTCCGCCTATTAGTTACCAACCGTCACGTACACATGGCACGTGGGTTTGCTGATGCGATTGCCACGGCCTTTGGCACGGGCGGTGAAACGCTTGAGCGTGGCACCTTGCTCGACGTAAATGGTCTTGACTTTCAATTCGTCAATGTCAGCGCCGTCGTTGTGCTCCGCGTTGGCAATGGCCGACTCGAGCACTTTCTTGACAATACCTGCCGCTTTTTTCTGCGTGAAGGTCAAGATGTTCAAAGCTTGATCGACCTTTTTGCCGCGGATCAAATCAGCGACAAGGCGGCCTTTATCAACAGACAGGCGAACGCCCCGGAGGACTGCACGTGTTTCCATGGTCATTCCTTATTTCTTCTGGACTTTTTTGTCCGCGGGGTGACCCTTGAAGGTGCGCGTCAAGGCGAATTCGCCGAGCTTGTGGCCCACCATCTGGTCGGTAACATAAACCGGAACGTGTTGTTTGCCGTTGTGAACGGCAATGGTCAAACCGATGAAATCGGGCAAGACCATGGAACGACGTGACCAGGTTTTGATTGGTTTTTTATCCTTGGTCGCCACAGCCTTTTCAACTTTAGCGATCAGGTGATGGTCAACAAAAGGACCTTTTTTCAGAGAGCGAGTCATTGCCTACCCCTTACTTTTTACGACGCGACACGATCATGACCTGTGTGCGCTTGTTGTTACGGGTACGGTAACCCTTGGTGAGATTACCCCAAGGATCCACTGCATGACGGCCTTCGCCGGTACGACCTTCACCACCACCGTGGGGGTGATCGATCGGGTTCATGGCCACACCGCGAACGGTGGGACGAATGCCCATCCAACGCTTCACACCGGCCTTGCCCAATTGGCGCAGGCTGTGTTCTTCGTTGGCGACTTCGCCGATGGTGGCGCGGCACTCGATGTGGATCTTGCGAACTTCACCAGAGCGCAGGCGAACCTGAGCGTAAACGCCTTCACGGGCCAGCAAGGTGGCCGAAGCGCCTGCTGAACGAGCGATTTGAGCGCCCTTGCCGGGTTGCATTTCAATCGCGTGGATGGTGGAACCCACGGGAATGTTGCGAATGGGCAAGGTGTTACCTGCGCGGATGGGGGCTTCTGAGCCGCTCATCAGGGTCGCGCCCGCTTCAACACCGCGAGGAGCGATGATATAGCGACGTTCACCGTCGGCGTAGCACAACAAGGCAATGTGGGCGGTGCGGTTGGGGTCGTATTCGACACGTTCCACTTTGGCCGGAATGCCGTCTTTGTTGCGCAAGAAGTCAACCACACGGTAGTGGTGCTTGTGACCACCGCCTTTGTGACGCGTGGTCACATGGCCGTTGTTGTTGCGGCCGGCTTTTTGGAACTGAGGTTCCAACAGCGAGGCCAACGGCGCGCCCTTGTACAGGTGATCGCGCGTCACTTTCACCACAGCACGTTGGCCGGGTGAGGTGGGTTTCATTTTAATGACAGCCATGATTACGCAGCCTCCCCAGAGAGGTTGAGTTCTTGACCTGGTTGCAGCGTGACATAAGCCTTGCGAACGTTGTCGCGACGGCCAATGGATTTGCCAAAACGCTTGGTCTTGCCTTTGGTATTCACCACAGAAACGCCTTTAACCTCCACCTTGAACATCAATTCCACAGCGGCTTTGATTTCGGGCTTGGTAGCGTCTTGCAGCACTTTGAAAGTCACCGCGTTGGACACTTCAGCAACCATGGTGGCTTTTTCAGACACGATGGGGGCGACCAACACTTGCATCAAACGACCTTCGTCAAACTTCGTAGTTGCGGTGCTCATGCGAACATCTCCTTCAGTTTGTCGATGGCGGCCTTGGTCACCAAAACCTTGCGGTAGTGAACCAAAGACAGGGGATCGGCGTAACGGGGTTCGACCACCAGCACATTGGGCAGGTTGCGCGAAGCCAGGTACAGGTTGTCGTCGACTTCGTCAGCGATGACCATCACCGATTGCAGATTCATGGCCTTGAACTTGGCAGCCAAGAGCTTGGTCTTGGGGGCTTCCACGCTCAAAGAATCAACCACTGCCAAACGGCCTTCACGGGCGAGTTGCGAGAAGATGGAAGCCATGCCAGCACGGTACATCTTCTTGTTGATTTTCTGACCGAAGTTTTCGTCAGGCATGTTCGGGAAAATACGACCACCCCCACGCCACAGCGGGGATGAGGTCATACCGGCGCGAGCGCGGCCAGTGCCTTTTTGTTTGAAAGGCTTCTTCGTCGAATGGTGAACTTGTTCGCGGTCTTTTTGAGCGCGGGTACCTTGGCGTGCATTGGCCTGATAAGCCACGACGATTTGGTGAATCAAGTCTTCGTTGTAATCACGACCAAAAACGGTCTCAGGCGCGTCGAATTTCGAAGCAGCTTGGCCTTGGTCATTCAGGAGTTCGAGCTGCATCAGTTCGCTCCTTTGGCTGCTTTGGCCTTGACGGCAGGACGCACGGTCACGAAGCCACCCTTGGAACCAGGGACAGCGCCCTTGATCAACAAGAGTTGGCGCGCTTCGTCGATGCGAATCACGTCTAGGTTTTGGGTGGTTTTGGTGACGTCACCGAGGTGGCCTGACATTTTCTTGCCAGGGAACACGCGACCAGGATCTTGCGCCATGGAGATCGAGCCGGGCACATTGTGTGAGCGGCTGTTACCGTGGGAGGCGCGCTGCGAGCTGAAGTTATGGCGCTTGATGGTGCCGGCAAAGCCTTTACCGATGGAGGTGCCTTGCACGTCCACTTTTTGGCCCACAGCAAACACCGCATTGGCCGGCACTTGAGCGCCAGCGGCATACTGCGCTGCGACATCGGCAGACACGCGGAATTCTTGGATGATTTCGCCTGCTTCAACGCCTGCTTTCGCAAGGTGACCGGCATTGGGCTTGGTCACGCGCGATGCTTTGCGCGAACCGAACGTGACCTGCAAGGCCACGTAGCCATCATTCTCTTGGGTTTTCACCTGAGTCACGCGGTTGTTAGACACATCGACCACGGTGACAGGAACTGCATCCCCATCGTCCGTGAACAAACGCATCATGCCAACCTTGCGACCCAGCAACCCCAGTGAGGTGCTAAGACTCATGTGTTGTTCTCCATAACTTTCACCGCAGCGACTTCAATTGGCCACTGCGTTTTGACGTGAAAGTGAGTTAATAAATCTTGGCCAAATTTGACCAAGCCCTAAATTATAGCAGGGACTTGCCACTTGTGCAAGCCCCTGCTGATTTAGCTTTTAAAACCGTCTCAGAATTTTAGAAAAATTCTTATTGCAGTTTGATTTCGACGTCCACTCCGGCAGGCAAATCGAGCTTCATCAAAGCGTCAACGGTTTTGTCGGTGGGGTCCACGATGTCCATCAGACGTTGGTGGGTCCGAATTTCGAACTGGTCACGGCTGGTCTTGTTGACGTGGGGTGAACGCAAAATGTCGAAACGCTTCATGCGGGTCGGCAAAGGCACGGGGCCTTTGACAATCGCGCCCGTGCGCTTGGCGGTGTCGACGATTTCGGCAGCCGATTGGTCGATCAACTTGTAGTCGAACGCTTTCAGGCGGATGCGGATTTTTTGTTTGGCTGACATGGCTAATTCCTTTTTATTTTCGAATTAAGCCAAGATCGTGGCCACGACACCAGCGCCCACGGTACGACCGCCTTCGCGAATGGCGAAGCGCAGGCCTTCTTCCATGGCGATGGGGTTGATCAGCTTGACCGTGATCGTCACGTTGTCGCCAGGCATCACCATTTCTTTGCCTTCAGGCAACTCAATCGCACCCGTCACGTCCGTGGTACGGAAGTAGAACTGGGGACGGTAGTTGTTGAAGAAAGGCGTGTGACGGCCCCCTTCGTCTTTGCTCAAGACGTAGATTTCAGCCGTGAAGTGGGTGTGGGGCTTGACGCTACCAGGCTTGCACAGCACTTGGCCACGTTCCACTTCTTCACGCTTGGTGCCGCGCAACAAGATACCCACGTTGTCGCCCGCTTGACCTTGGTCCAGCAGCTTGCGGAACATTTCCACGCCCGTGCAGGTGGTCTTCAGCGTGGGCTTGATACCGACGATTTCGATTTCTTCGCCGACCTTGATGATGCCGCGCTCGATACGACCCGTCACCACGGTGCCGCGACCCGAGATCGAGAACACGTCTTCAACGGGCATCAAGAACGCGCCGTCCACTGCACGCTCAGGCGTGGGGATGTAGGTGTCCAGGGCTTCGGCCAACTTCATGATGGCGCCTTCGCCGAGTTCGCCCTTGTCGCCGTCCAGCGCCAAGCGAGCAGAACCCTTGATGATGGGGGTGTCGTCGCCAGGGAAGTCGTACTTGCTCAGCAATTCACGCACTTCCATTTCAACGAGTTCGAGCAATTCAGCGTCGTCCACCAAATCAGCCTTGTTCAAGAACACGATGATGTAAGGCACGCCCACTTGGCGTGACAACAAGATGTGTTCGCGGGTTTGGGGCATCGGGCCGTCAGCGGCCGAGCACACCAAAATGGCGCCGTCCATTTGAGCCGCGCCCGTGATCATGTTCTTCACATAGTCAGCGTGGCCAGGGCAGTCCACGTGGGCGTAGTGGCGGTTGGCCGTTTCGTATTCCACGTGGGCGGTGTTGATGGTAATGCCGCGCGCTTTTTCTTCAGGCGCCGCGTCAATTTGGTCATAAGCCTTGGCTTCGCCGCCAAACTTAGCCGCCAAAACCGTTGCAATCGCAGCAGTCAGCGTGGTTTTACCATGGTCAACGTGGCCAATCGTGCCCACGTTCACGTGGGGCTTGGTCCGTTCAAATTTACCTTTTGCCATTTT
>Ga0208874_1000144_pt1 | contig 26772 bp, 26 predicted proteins | sample CryBogCBH10Oct08_FD_184604 | JGI IMG/M metagenome (GOLD analysis project Ga0208874, IMG submission 184604) | Freshwater microbial communities from Crystal Bog, Wisconsin, USA - CBH10Oct08 (SPAdes) (version 2) | ecosystem: Environmental > Aquatic > Freshwater > Lake | place: Crystal Bog... | reverse complement strand
ATGGAAACAGAGCCGGTTGGTCCAGAGGGTTCGCAGGCAACGGCTTGAAAGTGCCATTGGGTTCCGTCCCAAACCCAATCGCCAAGGGCTTGTGCTCGCCAACCCCATGCGGCCCAAAAAGCCAGCGCCAGGATGAACAAACCACCGAAAGCCATTGAAGCGACCCACCCGGCACGCAGCCAGAAACCATTCGGCTGCAACCAAGTGCTGCACACAAAGCCCCAGGCAAAAAGTGAAATCAGGGTCCAAACCAACAAAACCCCCAACACCCTCACCTGGCGCTGCACAGGAAAACGCAGCGCAGGGGGCGTGTGGTGAGCGCTCAATTCAAGCGCTTAATTGAAGCGTTTAAAGACCAAGGTGCCGTTGGTGCCGCCGAAACCAAAGTTATTTTTGACGGCGACGTCAATCTTCAAGTCGCGCGCGGTGTTGGCGCAGTAATCCAAGTCACACTCGGGGTCTTGGTTGAAGAGGTTGATGGTGGGCGGGCTCTTTTGATGGTGCACCGCCAAGGTGGTGAACACGCTTTCAATGCCCCCTGCCCCGCCCAACAAGTGGCCGGTCATGGACTTGGTGGAGTTGACCACCGTCTTGTAAGCGTGCTCGCCCAAGGCCGCTTTGATGGCGTTGGTTTCGTTCAAATCACCCAACGGTGTGGAGGTGCCATGCGCGTTCACGTAGTTCACCTGATCGGCATTGACACCGGCATTTTGCAAGGCCATCTGCATCGAGCGGCGTGGGCCATCCACGTTCGGCGCGGTCATGTGATAGGCGTCGCCCGATAGGCCAAAGCCAGCCAATTCAGCGTAAATTTTCGCGCCACGGGCTTTGGCGTGTTCGTATTCTTCGAGTACCAAGACGCCGGCACCTTCGCCGAGCACAAAACCATCGCGGTCTTTGTCCCAAGGGCGCGAGGCGGTTTTGGGGTCGTCGTTGCGGGTCGACAAGGCACGGGCCGACGCGAAACCGCCGATGCCCAAAGGCGACACGGTTGATTCAGCGCCGCCGGCCACCATCACGTCGCAGTCACCGTATTCGATCATGCGGGCCGACAAACCAATGGCATGCAAACCGGTGGTGCAGGCCGTCACAACGGCGATGTTGGGGCCTTTGAAGCCGTATTGAATCGACAAATGGCCCGAGATCATGTTGATGATCGAGGCGGGCACGAAAAATGGGGAGATGCGGCGAGGGCCTCGGGCCGTGTATTCCGCATGGGTGCGTTCGATCATGGGCAGGCCACCGATGCCGGCGCCCACATTGCAACCGATGCGCACCGCTTGTTCGTCACTCAAGGCGTCGCCCGTCGGCAGGCCTGAGTCCACCACCGCTTGCATGGCCGCTGCCATGCCAAGGTGGATAAAGCGGTCCATGTGTCGCGCCTCTTTTTCGGGCAGGTATTGGGTGATGTCAAAGTTTTTGACTTCGCCTGCAAACTGACAAGCCAGCGCAGAAGCATCAAAACTTTTAACGATGTCAATACCAGACTGACCGGCCAACAAGGCTGCCCAAGACTCGGCAACCGTATTGCCAACGGGGGTCACACAGCCTAAGCCGGTGACGACGACGCGACGACGGGACATGAAAAGGGTTAGGCCTTGTGGTGGGTGTTGGCGTAATCGATGGCGTTTTGCACGGTGGTGATTTTTTCCGCGTCTTCGTCAGGGATTTCAATACCGAATTCGTCTTCCAGAGCCATCACCAGTTCAACGGTGTCCAAGGAGTCAGCGCCCAGGTCGGCCACAAAAGCCTTCTCGGGGGTCACTTGGGCTTCTTCAACGCCGAGTTGTTCTGCAATGATTTTTTTAACGCGTGCTTCGATATCGCTCATAAGTCCCTCTAAGGGTTGTAGAAAAAAATGTAATTTTAGCCAAATTGAGGCGCCTGCCTCAAAAAAAGACTAAGCCATGAACATGCCACCATTGACATGCAATTCTTGACCCGTGACATAGGCCGCTTCGCTCGAGGCCAAATAGGCCACCGCATGGGCTATGTCTGAAGCCTGACCCAAATGACCCAAAGGAATTTGGGCCAAAAGGGCTTTTTGTTGGTCGTCCGACAAGCCGGAGGTCATGTCGGTCTGAATGAAGCCCGGGGCCACGCAGTTGACCGTGATGTTGCGGCTGCCGAGTTCGCGTGCCAAGGCGCGGGTCATGCCCGCCACACCGGCTTTGGCGGCGGCGTAATTGGCTTGACCGGGGTTGCCCGAAGCGCCCACCACGCTGGTGATGCTGATGATGCGGCCGAAGCGTTGCTTCATCATCGGACGCATGACGGCGCGGCTCATGCGGAAAACCGCCTTTAAATTGGTGTCCAGCACGGCGTCCCAGTCAGCGTCTTTTAGGCGCATGGCCAACATGTCGCGGGTGATGCCGGCGTTGTTCACCAAGATTTGCAAGCCCCCCAAGTCTTGGGTGATGGTTTCGACCAGGGCTTCGGCAGCGGCCACGTCGTTCACATCCAGGCGGGCACCGCGGCTGCCGGGGTAAGCCGACAAGGCCTCGCTGATGCGGGCCGCGCCTTCCTCTGTGGTGGCAGTGCCGACCACACGGGCGCCTTGTGCTGCCAAGGTCAAAGCAATCGAAGCACCAATGCCCCGCGAAGCACCGGTCACCAAGGCCACTTGGCCATTGAATCGACGCTCCGAAGGCGGGTGGATGGGGTGGGCTTGAGGAGAGGTCATGGGGTGTTCTTTAAAAGTTCGTGCAGTTCAGACAAGCTGGCAGGATCTTGCACGCAACCGCTGAGCAACTCGGGTTCAATGCGCTTGGTCATCCCCGCCAAGACCTTGCCAGGACCACACTCTACGATGGCTTTGGCGCCGCGCGCCTTGAGCGCTTGCACACATTCCACCCAACGCACGGGTTGATAAGCCTGGCGGTACAAAGCATCGCGCAAACGGGCGGGGTCGGTCTCCACAGCCACATCGACGTTGTTCACCACCGGAATTTGCGGCGTTTGAACATTCACACTTTGCAAACGTTCGCGCAAAGCCTCGGCCGCTGGGCGCATCAAACTGGAGTGAAACGGCGCCGAGACCGGCAGCGGCAAGGCGCGTTTGGCCCCTATGGCCTTCAAGTGTTCGCAGGCTTTGGCCACGCCGGCGGCGGTGCCGGCAATGACGGTTTGAGCCGTGTCGTTGAAATTGACGGCTTCTGCCACCTCAGGGCTGCCTTCGGCTTGAAAACCTTGGGTGACTTCCAAACAGCCTTGCACGACTTGTGCCGAGGGCAAGCCCAAAATGGCCGCCATCGCACCGACGCCGACGGGCACGGCTTCTTGCATGGCCGCTGCGCGAAAACGCACCAGCGGCACCGCTTCGCTCAAACTCAGCACACCCGAAGCCACCAAGGCCGAGTACTCGCCCAAAGAATGACCGGCCACAGCCATGGGCGTCAAACCCGTTTCAGACAACCAAATCCGATAAGCCGCAATGGCCGACACCAGCATGACGGGCTGGGTGTTGGTGGTCAAGGCGAGGGCTTCTTTGGGGCCTTCTTGAATCAACAACCCCAAGTCTTCGCCCAAAGCGTCTGAGGCTTCTTGCAAGGTGGCACGCAAAACAGGGTGATCGCCCCAAGCCGCCAACATGCCCACCGACTGAGAGCCTTGGCCCGGAAATACAAATGCAAATGCTGTCATCTCAATTGCCATCTCTACTTAATACTGCACCAAAACAGAGCCCCAGGTAAATCCACCCCCCACGCCTTCAAGCAGCAGGTGTTGGCCGCGCTGGATTTGGCCCGCGCGAACCGCTTGGTCCAGCGCCAAGGGAATGGACGCCGCCGAGGTGTTGCCATGCTGATCCACCGTGACGACCACTTTGTCCAGCGGCAATTTCAATTTCTTGGCGGTGCTTTGCATGATCCGGATGTTGGCTTGATGGGGAATCAACCAATCCAAATCGGCTTCGGTTTTGCCGGCCTTGGCGAGTACGGTCCGAGCAGTGTCTTCTAAGACGCCGACCGCCAGTTTGAAGACCGCTTGGCCGTCCATTTTCAGCAAAGGGTCGCCGGTGATTTGACCACCGGACACATGACCGGGGACACACAAAATGCCCACATGCTTGCCATCCGCATGAAAGTCGGTGGCCAATATGCCAGGTTCTTCGGAGGCTTCCAGCACCACCGCACCAGCGCCATCGCCAAACAAGACGCAGGTGGTGCGGTCGTTGAAATCCAGAATGCGTGAAAAAATTTCAGCGCCCACCACCAAGGCGCGGCGCACCGCTCCGCTTTGAATCATGGCGTTGGCAACGGTGGTGGCATAAATGAACCCACTGCAAACCGCCTGAATGTCAAAGGCGGCTGAGCCCGAGGTGCCCAGTTTGTTTTGCAAAATACAAGCGGTGGAGGGGAACACCATGTCCGGGGTGGAGGTGGCCACGACGATCAAGTCGAGATCGTCGGCCGTCAAACCCGCCGCCGCCAAGGCTTGTAGTGAAGCCTGCAAAGCCAGGTCGCTGGCCATTTGATCGGGGGCCGCAAAGTGGCGAGCCCGGATGCCGGTTCGCTCAACAATCCAATCATCGGAAGATTCAATGCCCTTGGCGGCCAATTCGGCGACCAAGTCGGCGTTGCTCAAGCGGCGCTGGGGAAGGTAGCTGCCAGTGCCCGCAATTCGGGAATAAATCGTCATGAAGCTGGTTAGGCCGACTGCGTCGTCGTCGCTTCGCTGTGTGCCGCTGCCAACAAGGGCGATGCATGGGCGATGCGTTCTTTGACTTGGTCAAGCAAGTTGTGACTGGCGGCATCATACGCCCGGTTCAAGGCCTGTTCGAACGCAAACGCATCGGCCGAGCCATGGCTTTTGAAGACCAAACCGTTCAAACCCAAAAAGGCAGCGCCGTTGTAGTGACGATGGTCAACTCGTTTCTTAAACGCAGATAACACCGGATAGGCCAAAATGGCAGCCATTTTCGTAAAGATATTGCGTTTAAACTCTTGTTTCAGGAATTCGCCAATCATCTTGGCAACGCCTTCGCTGGCCTTGAGTGCCACATTGCCGACAAAGCCATCACAAACCACGATGTCGGTCGTTCCCTTGAAAATATCGTTGCCTTCGACGTTACCAACAAAGTTCAAATCGCCTGTTTCGGCTGCTCTTGTCAGCAGTTCGCCTGCTTTTTTGATGACTTCATTGCCTTTAATGACTTCTGAGCCAATGTTGAGCAAACCCACGGTGGGGTTGCCGCGGCCTTTGAGCACCGAATCCAAGGCCGACCCCAGCACTGCAAATTGCAGCAAATGCTGTGCGTTGCAATCTACATTTGCACCCAGATCCAACACGGTCGTGGCACCGCCCAATATATTGGGCATGGGATAGGCAATCGCGGGACGTTCGATGCCTGGCAGGGTTTTGAGCACGTAGCGGGCAATGGCCATCAAAGCACCCGTGTTGCCCGCCGAGACCGCCGCCTGGGCGTGTCCATCTTTGACTTGGGTGATCGCCACCCGCATGGAAGAGTCTTTTTTGCGGCGCAAGGCCACTTCAATCGGGTCGTCCATCTCGACCACCTCGCTGGCCGTCAACACGTGGCTGCGCGGATGCGACCAAGCCGCCATGGCCTGAGGCAATCCCACCACGATCAACTGGGCATCGGGATGGGCCGACAAAAACTGGCGACACGCCACCAAGGTTACTTGGGGGCCATGGTCGCCCCCCATGCAATCCACTGCAATGGTGATCATGAGGTCAAAGTGGTGGCGTAGACAAAAGAAAAGCCCGCGCTACGGAGGGGTAGCATCGGGCTTGTGAGGCAGTGGCTGATTAAGCTTCTGACTTGTTTTTCAACACCTGGCGGCCGCGGTAAAAGCCGTTGGGGCTGATGTGGTGGCGCAGGTGGGTTTCACCGGTGGTCGGCTCAACAGCAATACCCGGAACGTTCAGGGCATTGTGCGAACGATGCATACCGCGCTTGGAAGGCGATTTTTTGTTTTGCTGAACAGCCATGACAGGCTCCTAAAAATTTGTGCGAAGCCCGCGAGTATAACGTAAGCAATTGAGAATGCCAAGGTTTATTTGGCTGGCCCCTTTTTCCCCTCGTTTTTGAGCTGGGCCAAAACAGCAAAAGGATTGGGTTTTTCAGCCTCGGATTGAATGAAATCTTCGTCGACCACTGAAAAAGGCACCGCCTCGGGGCAAACACCATGTTTGGGCACCACGGGCAGGGCCATCAGCAACTCGTCTTCAACCAAGGCTTGCAAATCAAAGTCACGCTGCCAAACCAGCACATCTTCTTCGCTGACCTCATCTTCAATTTCAGCGGTCGCCTCATCAGCGACAAAGCGGTAATCGCGCTCAAAGGCCAAATCCAAGGTGACAGCCCCCAAACAACGCTCGCAGCGCAAGGTGGGCTGGGATTGAACGGATAAGTGCAACCAAGTTTGGGGAGCACCGCCCGTTACTGGGCGCAGTTCGCCTTGCGCTTGCCAATGCACCTCGGCGCTGGCGGCTTGATCGGGCCACAACAAATCGGTCAAACGATGAAATGCCAAAAGGGGGGCATGGCCGACCACTTCTTGGGCTGGGGTTGCCTGAGCCAAAGCGCGGGGATCCACGGTGCGGGGGTTAATGGTTCGAGGGTCACTGGTGCGGGGGGTAGACATCAGGTCAGTGTAAAAGAAACCCGCAGAAACCCATTCAAACACCTTGATTGAATTCGTAAGAAAATCCGACCATGTCCGAAATCCACGAATCCCCGACCGCTTCCGCCCTGCCCGCCGCATCGCCCCATCGGCGCTTGATCCTGGGTTCAACCTCCCGCTACCGGCGTGAACTTTTGAGCCGCCTGCAGTGGCCTTTCGACGTGGTGGCCCCTGAGGTCGACGAAACACCGCTCGTTGGCGAAGCGCCTTTGGCCTTGGCCACCCGTTTGGCACTGGCCAAAGCCAAAGCCGTGGCGAGCCAATTCCCGCAGGCGGTGGTCATTGGCTCCGACCAAGTGGCCGATCTGAATGGGCTTCCTTTGGGCAAGCCTGGCACCCATGAACGGGCCTGCGCTCAATTGCGACAAATGAGCGGTCAAACGGTGATTTTTCAAACCGCGCTGGCTGTGGTGTGCCAAGCGAGCGGGTTCGTCGAAACCGACCTGGCTGCTGTGCGCGTCCAGTTTCGAGACTTGAGCGACGCCGAAATTGAGTATTACCTGCTGACAGAACAACCTTATGACTGCGCGGGCAGCGCCAAGAGCGAAGGCTTGGGCATTGCGTTGTTAGAGCGCATCGACAACGACGACCCCACTGCCCTGGTTGGCTTGCCTTTGATTCGGACTTGTCGCCTGCTGCGGGCGGCGGGCCTGCCTTTGCTAAGCCCAAGCGCCGCATGACAACCGGTCGACTCTTTTTGGTGCCTGCGCCTTTGGATTTTGGCTGCGCTGAACAAGCCCCGCTGACCGATGTCTTGCCCGACTTGACCTTGCGCCAAGCGGCAGCGTTGCAGCACTGGGTTTGCGAAAACGCCAAAACCACCCGCGCCTACCTGAAGCGGGTGCAGGCCATTTACCCTTTGCCTTGCGCGCTGCAAGACATGGCCATCACTGAGTTGCCAAGGGAGGCCCACAAAAAAGGCGACCACGTGGGCGCCAGTTCGTTTGATGCCAAGCCTTTACTGAAAGCGGCTTTGGCGGGTCATGACATCGGCTTGGTCAGCGAGGCCGGCATGCCCGCGGTGGCCGATCCCGGCTCCTCTGTCGTTCGGGCAGCCCACGAATTGGGCGTGCCGGTGCTGCCCTTGGTCGGTCCGGTGTCGCTTTTATTGGCCTTGGCGGCCAGCGGCTTGAATGGCCAGAATTTCGCCTTCGTGGGTTATCTGCCTCAAGACGCCGTCGACCGGAAAAAACGCTTGCAAGACTTGGAGCAACTGGCGCACAAAACCAGCCAAACCCAGCTCTTTATTGAAACCCCGTTCAGAAACGCCGCCTTGTGGCGTGGCCTGCTCGAAGGCTTGCAGCCACAGACCCGTTTGGCCATCAGCTACGGCATCAGCTTGGCCCATGGCGGCCACTTCAGTCAGACCGTGAAAGCATGGCGACAAAGCCACCCAAGTGCTTGCCCAGCAGGGGATTTGCCGGCGGTATTTGGCTTGGGGCGGTAAGTCGTTAATCGTTAACGCTTTGGCGCTTGAGTACCTAACTAATTAACTGCCTAAGTACTTAAGTGCCTCAGTGCAAAGACGGCGCTGAAGTCAGCGCCCCAACGGCCGCGTGGCCCATGGCCGCACCAAAGCGCTTGGCCAAACGTTCAGCGACATTTTCACGTTGGGTGTAATCGACCAAGTTGTCGACTTTGACGATGTCGCGCGCCACCGAGTCCACGCTGCCCAAACCATCGATCAAGCCCAAGGCAGCGGCTTGCTCCCCGTTCCAAAACAGGCCGCTGAAGAGGTCGGGGGCTTCTTTCAAACGATCGCCACGGCCGGTTTTGACGGCCTTGATGAACTGCTGGTGAATTTGATTCAGCATGGCCTGCGCGTAGGCTTTTTGGGCCTCCGATTCGGGGCTGAAGGGGTCGAGCATGCCTTTGTTGGTGCCCGCTGTCATCAAACGGCGTTGAACGCCCAACTTGTCCATCAGGCCGGTGAAGCCAAAGCCATCCATGAGCACGCCGATGCTGCCCACAATGCTGGCTTTGTCGGCATAAATTTGGTCGGTGGCCGCGGCAATGTAGTAGGCCGCGGAGGCGCACTCTTCTTCGCAGACGGCGTAAATGGGTTTGTCGTGTTTCTTTTTGAGGCGCATGATTTCGTCGTAAATCAACCCCGCCTGCACCGGACTGCCGCCAGGCGAATCGATTTGCAGCACGATCGCCTTGGCTTCATCGGCTTCAAAGGCGCTGCGCAAGGCGCTCAAAATGCCTTCCGCACTGGCTTCTGAGCCGGACGCAATTTCACCCTTAATGCCGACGACCGCCGTGTGAGGCCCACTGATGTCCATCGACGGATCGGCTTTGTGGAAACCGAACCAAATCAAGACCAAAAACACCAGCAGCCATGCCAAGCGCAGGCCGTTGCGCCAGCGACGCGCCGTGCGCTGCTCGGTCAAGGTCGACAAAACCAGCTTTTCCAACACCGCACGCTCCCAGTGGCCGGTCGAAGCAGGCGCCGCCGCGGTGGGTTCGTGCTTGGGCTCGTGATTGGGTTGGTACTGGGGTTCGGGTTCTGGGGTGGCGTGGTTGTCCATGGTGCAGCGTTAAAAAGTTTAAAAAGCCAGTGGCTGTAAGTTGTAGGCAGTATGCCAGTGGACCACGCCGAGGTCTTCGGACAACTCAATTTTGACCAGGCCGCCGCGGCAAGGGCCGCCTGCGCATTCGCCGGTGTCGGGGGCGTATTCTGCGCCGTGCGTGGCGCACAACAACCACCGGCCAGAAGGATCAAAAAAACGATCGGGCTGGTAGTCCATTTCCATCGCGACATGGGTGCAGCGGTTCAGGTAGGCATGGACCTGGCCTTCAAAACGAATGGCAAACGCGCGGCAAGTTTGGCCGGCGTAATTCACATCGAAGGGCACCGCCAAGCCGCCTTCCACCAAATCTTGGCTGTTGCAAAGCGGGATGGCCACGCTGGTTTGTGTGGTGGAGGGGGACGTGTTTTCAGCCATGTTGCAACAACCAAGTGTGTAAATCGGGCACTGAATGGGCGATGTGGAGGGGCTTGAGCGCATGAAAAGCGGCGGGCTCATGGGCGCCGTAACTCACGCCCACCCGGGGACAGCCGGCGTTGAGTGCCATTTGCAGGTCGTGTGTGGTGTCGCCAATCATCAAAGTGCGTTCTGGTGGCACCTCGAATTGCGTCATCAACTCATGGAGCATGGTGGGGTCGGGCTTGCCGGCTGTTTCGTCGGCGGTTCGAGAACCCGCAAAAACACCTTTTAAGTCGCTGAATTGCAAGGCCTCGTCCAAGCCGCGTCGGCTTTTGCCTGTGGCCACGGTGACCAAGTACCCACGCTCATTCAAGGCCGCCAGCATGGGCAAGACCCCTTCAAAAAGCACGATGTCGTTTTGGTGTTGTTTGTAATGAAACTGGTAACGCTTGCCCAACTCCGGGTATTTTTCTGGCGGGACATCGGGCGCCGCATGGGCCAATGCCTGCATCAAGCCCAGACCGATGACATAGGCCGCGGCCTCGGCGCTGGGCCGTTGGCCACCGACGTCAACCACCGCCGCCTGAATACAACGCACGATGATGCCTGTGGAGTCAAACAAAGTACCGTCCCAATCAAAGGCAATCAAGTCAAAAGCCCTGGGCTTGGACGGGTCAGTAGGGGTTTGAGCAAGGTTCATGATGGAGAGGAGGTTCGCGTGATTGTTAGAGGAGGTGCGATCAGTGAATGAATCATGAAGGGGGCAGGGGCTGCAATTTTCCAACAAATTCCTGCAACTCTGGGGGCAGATTCAGTTCCAACGCGACGCGCTCGCCGCTGGCCGGGTGGTCGAACTGCAAGCGCCAAGCGTGCAAGAACATGCGCTTGAGGCCGGCTTTTTGCAAGCGCTTGTTGAGTTCAAAGTCGCCATATTTATCGTCGCCAGCGATCGGGCCACCTTGTGAAGACAAGTGCACCCGAATTTGGTGGGTGCGGCCGGTTTTGATGGTCACTTCCAGCAAGGTGAATGGCGGCAGGTCGCTGGCGGCCAAGAGGGGGGTGGGCGCTAATTTTTGCTGCACCTTGACCAAGGTGACGGATTTCATGCCGTCCGGATCGTCCTTGGCGACCACTTTGACCCGGCGCTCGCCGTCGGGCAGCAGGTATTTGTGCAAGGGGGAATCGATGACCTTTTTATTTTCCGGCCAGAAGGCGCCCGTCGCCTCCAATTTGCCGTCCCCCCTTGCCAGGGTGACCAAGGCCAAATAAGTCTTGCCCGTGGCACGTACCCGAAACTGGTCCTGCAAGGCATTCAAGGCCGAGCGCTTTTTGGCAACCAACAAGATGCCCGAGGTTTCTCGGTCGAGTCGGTGCACCAATTCCAAGTAGCGGGCTTGCGGGCGCGCTTTTCGGAGTTGCTCAATCACGCCAAAGCTCACACCACTGCCACCGTGTACCGCCACGCCAGCGGGTTTGGCCAAGGCGAGCAAATGCTCATCTTCAAACAACACATCGAAGTCACGCGCGGGGGCCGACCCCGCCAACAACTCGGGGGGTTTTTCGGCCACTCTGACGGGGGGCAAGCGCACCAAATCGCCGGCATGCACCCGAGCGTCGGCCGACGTCCGGCCTTTGTTGACCCGCACCTCGCCGCTGCGAATGATGCGGTAAACGTGGGTTTTGGGCACCCCTTTGAGGTGACGCATCAAAAAATTGTCCAACCGCTGGCCTTCGGACTCTTCGTCCACTTCCAACCAACTGGCTTGGGGCAAGGAGGGCTTAGCCTCTATAATGTGTTTCACTAGCGCTGCGCCGTAAGGGGTTGATGCCTCAGGAGTTTAGTCCAGAGACGCCCACCGTCGCTTAATAGCCGCGTTAGCCAGGTCGATGTGCAGGTGTTTCCTCAAAAGGCGGAACCCTCTCACAGCGCCCGATCTGGACCGACTTTTTGAAACACACCGAACTGGAATACCCATGTCAGGGGTGCCCAATGCGTTCATGCGACGTTGAGCATCTTTGGCGGATAAAGCGAAACACTGTTGAGATGATGATGCTCCTGGCCTTGATACCAACCTGCCTGCGGTGGCTTCTGCCCCTGCACCCAGGTTCCGTCATGCCTGTCAGCACCAGCGGGGCAGGCATTGACCTGCAAAGCCCGCCTTGGCCTTGGCCCCTTCGCTTTACTCCACGCGCCCTTGTCTTTGTCTCCGCCCCGCTCCTTGCGGGTCTGAACATCGACCGTCTCGGCAATTCCCCTTCGTTCACCTTCGTTTCAAAGCGTCTGTCCTGACTTTGTTGACTCGACCGGCTCGGATTTCCTGGGCTGTCAAGTCGTTGAGTGATGACGATTGCAAGGGCCATTTGGGCCCGAAAGGAAGTGCTTTATGAAGCGGATGCTGATCAATGCCACGCAGGCAGAAGAACGCCGTTTGGCGATTGTGGACGGGCAAAAACTGCTCGACTACGAAATTGAAATTGAAGGGCGCGAACAACGCAAAGGCAATATTTACAAAGCCGTCGTGACCCGGGTTGAGCCCAGCCTGGAAGCCTGTTTTGTGGATTACGGCGAAGAGCGCCACGGCTTTTTGCCGTTCAAAGAAATCTCGCGCATGTACTTTGCGGCCGGCGTTCCTGCCAGCCAAGCCACCATCAAAGACGTGATCAAAGAAGGCCAAGAACTGCTGGTCCAGGTCGAAAAAGAAGAACGTGGCAACAAAGGCGCTGCCCTCACGACCTTCGTCAGCTTGGCCGGTCGTTATGTGGTCCTGATGCCCAACAACCCCCGTGGCGGCGGCGTTTCTCGCCGCATCGAGGGCGAAGACCGGGCCGAACTCAAAGAGGCCATGGACCAGTTGGAATACCCCAATGGCATGTCCATCATCGCCCGAACCGCAGGCATTGGCCGCAGCGCCCCCGAATTGCAGTGGGACTTGAACTACCTCTTGAAGCTTTGGACCGCCATCGACGGCGCGGCCAAGGGCGGCAAAGGGGCCTTCCTGATTTACCAAGAGTCCAGCTTGGTGATTCGTGCCATTCGTGATTACTTCAACCACGACATCGGCGACATCCTGATCGACACCGACGACATCTATGAACAAGCGCAGCAGTTCATGGCCCACGTCATGCCCGAGCATGCCGCCCGCGTCAAACGCTACCGCGATGACGCGCCGCTGTTCAGCCGCTTCCAAATCGAGCACCAAATTGAATCGGCCTACGCCCGCACCGTGACCTTGCCCTCGGGCGGCGCCATCGTGATTGACCACACCGAAGCCTTGGTCAGCGTGGACGTCAACTCGGCCCGAGCCATCAAAGGTGGCGACATCGAAGAAACCGCCACCCGCACCAACTTGGAAGCCGCCGACGAAGTGGCACGCCAAATGCGCCTGCGCGATTTGGGTGGCTTGATCGTCATCGATTTCATCGACATGGAAGAATCGCGCAACCGCCGTGAAGTCGAAAATCGACTGCGTGACGCGCTGCGCCAGGACCGCGCCCGCGTGCAATTCGGCACCATCAGCAAATTTGGCTTGATGGAAATGAGCCGCCAACGCTTGAAGCCCGCGCTGTCAGAAGGCTCCAGCATTCCTTGCCCCCGCTGCGGCGGTTCGGGCCATGTGCGCGACACCGAAAGCTCGGCGTTGCAAATTTTGCGCATCATCCAAGAAGAGTCCATGAAGGACAACACCGCCGCTGTCCACGCGCAAGTGCCGGTGGAAGTCGCCTCTTTCTTGTTGAACGAGAAGCGCCCCGAGATTGCCAAGATCGAGCTCAAGCAACGCATCCACGTGCTGCTGGTTCCGAACAAAACCTTGGAAACGCCGCATTACAAACTCGAGCGCCTGAAGCACGACGACAGCCGGTTAGACAACCTCGAAGCCAGCTACAAAATGGCCGAGTTGGTGGAAGACCCCACCACCGTGACGCGCCGTTCACAAGAACCGACCAATCGCCAAACCCCGGTGATCAAGGGCGTTTTGCCCGACGCCCCGTTGCCACAAGCCGCACCGCGTGCCGCGGCACCGGCCGAAGCGCCGAAGAAAGCCAATCAGGCCCCCGCAACCGCCAGCACGGCGCCCGCTCAAGCCGGTTTCTTTGGGTGGATTAAATCCTTGCTGGGTCTGCAAGCCAGCCCCGCTGCCGCACCAGCGGTCGATGCCAACAAAGCCAAAACCGAAGGCCGCGGTGAACGTGGCGAAGGCCGGTCTGAAGGACGCGGTAACGGGCGTGGTGAAGGGCGTGGTGAAGGCCGAGGCGAAGGACGTCAAGGCCGCGGCGGTCGTGGTGGTCGCAACGGCGCCCGCGCCGAGCGCCAAGAGCGCCCAGAACGTCCAGAAGGCGAACGCGCCGATGCAGGCAAAGAAACCACGCGGCCAGCACGCGCTGAGCGTGGCGAGCGCAGTGAACGTGGTGAACGCGGTGAGCGTCCTGAACGCGCAGAGCGCGGCGAACGCAGTCCGCGTGGTGAGGGCCGTGAACGCGCCCCACGGGCCGAGCGCCCCCGCCGTGAAGACGCCCCTGGATCAGCTTCTGCCCCCGGCGAATTGCAAGGCGAACTGAACCTGGACGTTCATTCTGCTGCCACCGATACCGCCAACGAAGCCCAAACCGAACGTGCACCGCGTCGTGAACGCAGCCCCCGCCGTGAACGCACCCCGCGGAACTCGGACGCCAATAACGAGAACTTGAACACGGGCAATGCGGCTTTCGAGCCCAATCCAGTGACAACCGAGGGCAGTTCAGCCTCAAACTCACAAGAGGGGGCTCAAAACACCGCGCCCGAAAACGCGGAAGCCACCGGTGAACGCCGTGAACGTCGCTCACGCGACCGCTATGGCCGTGATCGCCGCGAACGTCGAGACAACACCGATGCGCCTCAAACCGAAGGACAAAGTGAAGCACACAGCGAAGGCCATTCTGAAGGTCATTCTGAAGGGCAAGCCGAAGACCAACAGCCAGACGCAGCACCGGCACGTCCAGCGTCTTACTTTGCCCCCGCCAACGCGCCTCAAGTCGCCGATACCGCTGTTAAGGTTGGCATGCCCAAGGCCCAGCCCTTCACCTTGCCCGTGCATGATCTGGAGCAAATCGCCATCACCGCTGGTTTGGCTTGGGTCAACTCCGATGCCACCAAAGTGGCTGCGGTTCAAGCAGCGATTGCTGCAGAGCCCAAGCCGGTCCATGTGCCACGCGAGCGCCCCCCCGTGGTGGTGTTTGACGAAGGCCCCTTGGTCTTGGTTGAAACCCGCCGCGATTTGAGCGCCATGACCTCGTCGTTTGATCAGGTTTAAGCTCAAAATCAAGGCCTCAGTGAGAGCAAAGTGAGAGGGTTGTGCCATGTTGTTTTTGTTGTCCCCTGCCAAATCATTGGACTATGAAACCCCGCTGCCACAGCCTCTGACCCCCACTCAGCCGGCCTTCAAAGCCCGCAGCCAAGAACTCATCGCCGTTCTGAAAGAAAAAAGCCCGCAAGACATCGCCCACCTCATGGACTTGAGCGATGCCTTGGCGGTCTTGAACGTCGGTCGTTATCAAGCGTGGTCGCCCCGCTTCACCGCCAAAAATTCACGACCCGCCGCTTTCGCATTCAACGGCGATGTTTACGACGGTTTGAATTTCCGCTCCCTGAGTCCTGAAGACTGGGCTTGGGCACAAGACCATCTGGCCATTCTGAGTGGCCTTTATGGCGTGCTTCGACCGCTCGATTGGATGCAAGCCTACCGCTTAGAAATGGGCACAGCCCTGGCCACGAACCAAGGCAAAGACCTGTATCAATTTTGGGGTGCCGACATTGCGCAGCACCTTAACCAACGCTTGAAAAATGCCACGCTCAAAGGCAAAGCGCCCTTGGTTGTGAACCTGGCCTCGCAAGAGTATTTCAAAGCGGTTCAAAAGAAAACACTGAAGGCCGACATCGTCGACTGCGTCTTTGAAGACCGCAAGGGCGACAGCTACAAAATCATCAGCTTCTTTGCCAAAAAAGCACGTGGCTTGATGGTTCGCTATGCGGTTCAGAATCGGCTCGTTGACTTGTCGCAATTGAAGGGCTTTGACCTCGATGGCTATCGTTACGCCGAAGCGGTTTCAGAGCCGAATCGATTGGTCTTTCGTCGAGATTGAAGCTGAGACGACCGCCGTGACCTCTGACATTCAACAATGGATTGTGAGCCAAGCCCAAGCCGGCCATGATGCGACCAGCTTGCTCAAGGCCATGTGCGATTCAGGTTGGCAAGAAGAGGCCGCACTGGAAACCATTCAAAAAACCCTGAGCCAATTCTTAGAACAGCGCAGCGTGGAGATGAACCTCCCCGCACCGGTCGCCGTGCCTGACATTTCGCTCGAAGACGCGTCCAATGCCTTGAACTTAGGCGACCGCGTCGTGGGCGTGGTGATGGCGATGCAGGTGCCCCGCGTCGTGGTGTTGTCGGGTTTTTTGTCGGACGAAGAATGTCAGGCGCTCATCTCAGCAGCCGCCCCCCGAATGCAGCGCTCGCTCACGGTGGACCACCAGACCGGCGCTGACCAAGTACACGCGCAACGCACCAGCCACGGCATGTTTTTCAGCCGCGGCGAAAACGAAGTGATCCAACGCATCGAGAATCGCTTGGCCAAATTATTGAATTGGCCGGTTGAAAACGGCGAAGGCCTTCAAGTCTTGCGTTACCAACCCGGGCATGAATACAAGCCGCATTACGACTACTTTGACCCGAACGAACCCAGCGCCGCCACCGTGTTGGCGCGTGGCGGTCAACGCGTGGCCACGGTGCTGATGTACCTCAACGAACCCACCCGGGGTGGCGGCACGACCTTCCCCAGTGTGAACCTCGAAATTTCACCTCAAAAAGGCAGCGCTGTATTTTTCAATTACGACCGCGCCCACCCTGTCAGCCGCACCCTGCATGGGGGCGCGCCCGTCCGGGAAGGCGAAAAATGGGTCGCCACCAAATGGCTGCGTGAAAGAAAATTCGAATAAGAGAATTCAAATGAAAGAATTCAGATGACCAACCAGCCCTCCAGCCCCGAAAACTCCCCCTTGGGTAAAGCCGTCCGCTATGTCGACCACTATGCGCCCGGGCTTTTGTTCCCCATCGCGCGGGAAGGCAAACGCCAAGAAATTGGCGTCCAAAGCCAAGCACTGCCCTTCATGGGCGCTGATTTGTGGACGGCCTATGAGCTGTCTTGGCTGAATCCCCGCGGCAAACCGCAAGTGGCCTTGGCCCACATCACCATCCCTTGCGAAAGCCCCTGCATCATCGAGAGCAAATCCTTCAAGCTGTATTTGAACAGCCTGAACAACAGCGTTTTTGCCGATGCCGCTGCCGTGCAAGACACCCTGCGCCGCGACTTGAGCGCGGCCGTTTCAACACCCACCCAGGCCTTCAGCGTGGGGGTCCAACTCATCGACCCCGATCGATTTGATCAGCAACCCATTCACGAACTCGACGGCCTCAACCTCGACCGGTTGGACATTGAGTGCAGTCACTTCACCCCAGCCCCCGAATTATTAAACGCAGCCACCCATGAAGCGCCTGTCAGCGAAACCTTGTGCAGCCGATTGCTCAAAAGCAATTGCTTGGTGACGGGCCAACCCGACTGGGGCAGCGTCCAAATTCGCTACAGCGGCCCGCAAATCGACCAAGCTGGTTTGCTGGCGTATTTGGTCAGTTTCAGGAACCACAACGAGTTCCACGAGCAATGCGTGGAGCGCATCTTCACCGACATCTGGCGCCGCTGCCAGCCCATCAAACTGTCGGTCTACGCCCGCTACACCCGCCGCGGCGGGCTGGACATCAACCCCTTCAGGACCAGCTTTCCTCAAGGCCTGCCACCGAACATTCGGATGGCAAGGCAGTAAGCTCGGCGGCCAGGTCTCTTGGAAAGTGAAGTTCCTCCCAATGAACCCATTGAAAAGAATCAACGCCGCTCATTAAAAGGATGCAGCTTCGCCAAATCAGGAAACACTGGCTGGGTTTTGGTTTGGAAGCCTTTCACGGCGGAGGCCACGTGTGCGTTGCTCCAAATCGCGCCTTGCATCCAGCCCATTTGTTTGAGTGAATCTTCCACAGAATGGTCTCGGGCGTAGTGGATGGCCTGCTTGGTTCCCCAAATAGCGACGGGGGGCTTGCTGGCAATTTCTTGGGCGCAGGCCATGGCGGCTGCCAACGCTTGCGCTTGGGTGTCGAAAACCTCATTGACCAAACCATGCGCCAGGGCGCGGGCTGCGGGCAAGCGGCGACCGGTGTAGGCCAGTTCTTTGACGAGGGCCAGGGGCATCAGCTTGGGCAGGCGTTGCAAGGTGCCCAAATCGGCCACCATGCCGATGTTGATTTCTTGAATGCAGAAAAACGCATCGGCGCTGGCGTACCGCAAGCAGCAGGCGGTGAGCAAATCGACCGCGCCGCCAATACAGCCGCCGTGCACCGCTGCAATCACGGGGATGCGCAAATTCTCCAACAGGTTGAAGGTCGACTGAATGTCCATTAAGGAGTCAAAAACGGCCGCGCGACCCTCGGGGGTTTGGTCGTTCAGGCCGACGTTGCCTTCTTTTTGGGTATCGAAAGTGTCCAGGGCCATGCCCGCGCAAAAGTGCTTGCCTGTGCTCGAAATGACCAACGCACGGGCCGTGCCTTCGCGGTTCAATTGACGCAACACCGCATCGAGTTCGCGCCAAAAAGAGGGGCCCATGGTGTTGAGTTGATCGGGGCGATTCAGCACCAAATGGGCGATGTGGTCTTTTTCATCGAAGGTGAAATGCTGCATGGAAAGGTTGGGTTCTGCGGCTGTTTTGGGGGAAGTTTCTGGACTCATGTTGTCTCCTGATTGAAGTTTGTTTTTTCCAAATTGCCCACGCGAACGCCGAGCAAACGAAAGCGGCGGGTCAAGTCGACTCGATTCAAACACAAGCCTGCCGTGCGCCTGATCAAAGCAGGATCGGCCGTCGCGACGGGCAAGGTTTGGTCGCGTGTCACGGACCGAAAATCGTCGTAACGCAGCTTAACGCCAATGGTGCGGCCGGCATAGCCCTTGCGCGTCAAATCCCCGGCCAAGCGCTCACACAGCCGCGTGAAAAGGGCCCCCAACTCTGCCTTGTCGTGCTGCGCATGCAAGTCGCGCTCGAAGGTGGTTTCGCGAGAAATAGAAACCGGCTCACTTTCAGTGACCAAGGGGCGGTCGTCGCGACCCCAGGCCACTTGGTGCAACCAACGGCCTTGGTTCTGGCCAAACAACTGTTGCAATTCGAACGGGTCGCGGGCTGCGAGCTCGCCAATGGTGTGGATGCCAGCCGCGCTGAGTTTTTCGTCGGTTTTGGGGCCGATTCCGTTGATTTTTCGACAACTCAAAGGCCAAATCTTGGTCTGCAAATCTTCTTCAAACACCACCGACAGGCCATTCGGTTTGTTGAACTCACTGGCCATTTTTGCGAGCAATTTATTCGGTGCCACGCCCACCGAGCAGGTCAAACCGATGGCTTCAAAAATGCTTTTTTGAATCAGCCTCGCGAGCACCCGGCCGCCTTCGCGTTGTCCGCCAGGCACCTCGGTGAAATCGAGGTAGACCTCATCGACGCCCCGGTCTTCCATCAAGGGCACGATGTCGGTGATGATGGCTTTGAATTGACGTGAGTATTTTCGGTATTCGTCAAAATCGACGGGCAACAAAATGGCATCGGGGCAGCGCTTGGCGGCCTTCATCAAGCCCATGGCCGAGCCCACGCCGAATTGCCGAGCTGCATAAGTGGCGGTGGTGATGACGCCGCGGCCGGTGTAGCCAGACAACTTGGGAAATACACCCACCGGAATGTCGGCCAGTGAGGGCCATGGGCCATTCAGTTCATCGACCGAACGTCGACGGCCGCCAATAACGACCGGCAGACCCTTGAGTTGCGGGTAACGCAACAACTCCACCGACGCGTAAAACGCGTCCATGTCGAGGTGCGCAATTCGTCTCACGGCGCGTCAGGGACGGTCGAGCAATTTCGACAAGGCCCTGCTTAGTAGGTGCCAGGCAACAAGATGTCTTTGCCGACTTGGTTGATGTTGGTGCGACCGCAAAAGGCCATGGTCAAGTCCAACTCGTTGCGGATGATTTTCAGCGCCTTGGTCACGCCTTCTTCACCATAGGCGCCCAAGCCGTACAAAAAGGCACGCCCGATCAAGGTGCCTTGCGCGCCCAAGGCCCGCGCTTTGAGCACGTCCTGGCCGCTGCGAATGCCACCGTCCATCCACACTTCGATGGCCTTGCCCACCGCATCCGCAATGGCGGGCAGGGCTTGAATAGAAGAAGGCGCTCCGTCCAATTGTCGACCCCCGTGGTTGGAAACGATCAAGGCATCGGCCCCACTGTTGGCGGCCAACTTGGCGTCTTCCGCGTCCATGATGCCCTTGATGATCAGCTTGCCTCCCCAGCGTTTTTTAATCCACTCGACGTCATTCCAATTGAGCTGAGGGTCGAACTGTTCCATCGTCCATGAGGAGAGTCTGGAGGTGTCCGCGACCCCTTTGACGTGACCCACGATGTTGCCAAAACTGCGGCGGGGCGTGCCCAGCATGCCCAAGCACCAACGCGGCTTGGTGGCCAAGTTAATGAGGTTCGCCAAGGTCGGACTGGGCGGAGCCGATAAACCGTTTTTAATGTCTTTGTGACGCTGACCCAAGATTTGCAGATCGAGCGTTAATTGCAAGGCCGAGCAATTGGCCGCTTTGGCGCGGTCGATCAACCGTTCCACAAAGTCGCGGTCTTTCATGACATACAACTGGAACCAAAATGGATGGCGATCGGTGTGCTCAGCAATGTCTTCAATCGAGCAAATGCTCATGGTGGAGAGTGTGAACGGAATGCCGAAGGCTTTGGCCGCTTTGGCGCCCAAAATTTCACCATCGGCGTGTTGCATGCCGGTCAAACCCGTGGGCGCAATCGCCACAGGCATGGCCACCTTTTGACCAATCATGGTGGTCTCGGTGCTGCGGTTTTCCATGTTGACCGCGACGCGCTGGCGCAACTTGATTTTTTGAAAATCGCTTTCGTTGGCGTGGTAGGTGCTTTCGGTCCAAGAGCCCGTGTCGGCGTAGTCGTAAAACATGCGGGGGACGCGTTTTTGCGCGACACGGCGAAGGTCTTCAATGCAAGTGATTTTGGACAAATTGCTCATTTCCGTCTCCTGTTTTTTTAATCGATTGAAGCCAACCGCGCGCGGTGGCGCTCAATTTGAGCACGCACTTGAACGGGGGCGGTTCCCCCCAAAACCGAGCGCGCGTGGAGCGAACCGCTCAAGCTCAGCACCTCAAACACATCGGCTTCAATCGCGGGATTGAATTGCTGCAAGGTCGCCAAGGACAACTCAGACAAGTCGAGTTGTTGGGCAATCGCCGTTTTGACCGCGTGCGCCACCACTTCATGGGCGTCACGGAAAGGCAAACCTTTGCGTACCAAGTAATCAGCCAGGTCGGTGGCGGTGGCATAACCGCGCTTAGCAGCAAGCGCCATGGCCTCTGGTTTGACAGTGATGCCGGGCACCATTTCGGCAAAAATGCGCAGCGTGTCTTTGAGGGTGTCGACGGTGTCGAACAAAGGCTCTTTGTCTTCTTGATTGTCTTTGTTGTAGGCCAACGGTTGGCCCTTCATCAAGGTGATGAGCGCCATCAAATGGCCCACGACCCGACCGGTTTTACCGCGCGCCAATTCGGGCACATCCGGGTTCTTCTTCTGCGGCATGATGGAACTGCCGGTGGTGAAGCGATCGGCAATTTGGATGAAGCCAAAGTTTTGGCTCATCCACAAAATCAGCTCTTCCGAGAAGCGACTGATGTGCACCATGACCAAGCTCGCAGCGGCGCTGAACTCAATCGCAAAGTCACGGTCGCTGACGGCGTCCAAACTGTTTTGACAAACGCCTTCCATGTTCAAAGTACGGGCCACGCGTTCACGGTCCAATGGGTAAGGCGTGCCCGCCAAAGCGGCCGCCCCCAGAGGCAGTCGGTTGACACGGCGGCGAACGTCTTGCATCCGCTCTGCATCGCGCGCAAACATTTCGACATAAGCCAACAAATGGTGCCCAAAACTGACCGGCTGGGCCACTTGCAAATGGGTAAAGCCCGGCAATATGACCTCGGTGTGGTGTGAGGCCATCTCAACCAAGGCCCGCTGCAATTCGTTCAGCAAGCCCACGATCAAGTCAATTTCAGTGCGCAACCACAGGCGCACATCGGTGGCCACTTGGTCATTGCGGCTGCGTCCGGTGTGAAGGCGTTTCCCAGCGTCCCCCACCAATTGGGTCAAGCGGGCCTCGATGTTCAGGTGCACGTCTTCCAAATCCAGTTGCCACTGGAAAGCGCCGCCCTCAATTTCAGACCGAATTTGCGCCATCCCGCGTTGAATATCCGCCCAATCGGCGTCGCGCAAAATGCCTTGCGCATGCAACATCTCTGCATGCGCCAAGGAGCCGGAAATGTCCGCCTCCCACAGCCGTTTGTCAAAAAAAACGCTGGCGGTGTAGCGCTTGACCAAGTCACTCATGGGCTCGGAGAAAAGCGCCGACCAGGCTTGTGATTTTTTGTCGAGCTGATTGCCCTCGGCTGGGGCTTGGGAAGTGTGCGAAAAAGTCATCCCCGGATTCTATCGACCCCGTATCGAGCTGACCCTTGCGGCACAAAAGGGTGTTAATTGGTAACAGCCGGATCGGGCCTACCGCTTATCCACTTGGCTTGTCTGGTTGTCATTTATTTTCGATTGTTACGAATTGGGAAACTTGAGTTGGCGCCGCCCCGCATGATGACAACCACTATGTACACATCCCACATTTTGCAAGTCGACCGAGCCTACCGGCCCATGCCTCGACGCGATTCAAAGTCCCTCTACCAAACCCCGCTGAGCTTGATGCTCGTCGACGAGGATCCCGCTGCTCGACAGCGTATGCGAACGCTGCTGGGCGACTGCGATGCCAGTCTGCTGAAAAACCTGCATGAAGCCAGCACCGCCGTCACCGCCATGGCCATTTTGGACCGAGAGCCCGTCGATATTGTCTTGCTCGACGTCAAGTTGCCCGGCACCAATGGCCTGGGATTGGCGAGCCATTTGAGCACGCTGCGCCGCCCGCCCATGATCATTTTCATCACCGCTTATGCAGAACACGCCGCGCGGGCTTTTGATTTAGATGCCGTGGATTACATCACCAAACCGGTCCGACTGGAGCGCCTTCAAGAGGCTTTGGACAAGGCCGAACGACGCATGTCAACAGGACGCATCAAGACCATGGAGCCCAAAGCTGAAACCCTGATCATTCAAGACCGTGGCCGCACCGAGCGCGTGCCCTTGGCTGAAGTGCTGTATTTCAAGGCCGAACTGAAGTACGTCACCGTGCGCACAGCGGTCCGCAGTTACATCTTGGACAACTCGCTGAGCGAACTCGAGCAACGCTACGGCAACCAGTTTTTACGGGTGCACCGCAATGCCTTGGTGGCCCGTTCGGCCGTTCGGACTTTGGAGCGCCATTACAGCAGCGACCAAAGCGACAGCTGGGCCATTCGCTTGCAGGGCTTGGACGAACGGTTGCTGGTGTCGAGACGCCAACTGGCCGCTGTGCGCGAAGCGATTCGCAATCCTTGACGCCCAGGCAGGGTTTTTTCTGACCAACAGGGAACAGCAAGAGGACATCGAAGGGACCTCTAGCGGACCTCTTGGATCCCTCGGACTTCAGCCCAAGGTTTTTTGAATGACGGCCTGCACCAAGCCCATGGCCCGTTGGTGCGTGGGTGTGTGTGGGCGTCGAGTAGACCAAGCCAAACTCAGGTGGCAGACCAACCGGGGGCTGTGAATCGCCCTCGCCGTAAAAGCCTCTGCCCCTTCCAGCGCTTTCAAGGTGTAACCAGGCAAAACGGCATGGCCAACGCCTTCACGGACCAAATTCAAGATGGCATTCAAGCCATCCACCTGCATGGCGATTTTGGGCGCCAGCGATTGCCGCATCATTTCGGCATCGACCAAATTTCTGAAAACATTGGGACGGCTGGGTAAAACCAGCGGCAATTCCGCCACGGCTTTGACGCTCAGCGCCCCCAAATCCAGGCGGTCTGGTTTTTTAAGGTCGACAGCGCGGTTCTTTCTGGCAGAAATCAGCACCAAAGACGCTTCGTGCAAAGGGGTTGACTCCAGCTCGGGCGAGTGGGGCGGGTTGTAAAGCAAGGCCATGTCCACATTGCCCACGCGCACGCCTTCAAACATGGCCATTGAAAACCCCTCGGTCAAAGTGACTTGGGCTTGCGGCAAATGCGCTTGAAAAGCTTGACTCAACGGGACCGCAATCAACCTTGACAAACTGGGTGGCAAGGCCACCGACACCTGGCCCGACAAAGCGCCGCGCGAGGCACTCAAGGCCTCACGCGCCACTTCAACTTGGTGCAGGATGCCACGCCCATGCTCCAATAACAGCTGGCCGCTTTCGGTCAGTTTGACACCCCGGCCATTTCGCTCCAGGAGGTTTTGGTGCAGCTCCACTTCCAGCAAGCGCACCTGACGGCTCAAAGCCGGTTGGGCAATCCCCAACGCCACCGAAGCCCGCGTGAAACTGCCGAGCTCTGCCACCCGCACAAAGTAAGCAATTTGTTTGAGGTCCATGCTTTCGCCCTAAATCGGTATTTAATTTTTGAAATATCTTACCCAATTCCATATCAATTTGGCATATCAGATAGTGATTCGGGGCGCTGGCAAGGGGGGCGCAAATTCACCACAATCACTTGCGCTATAAAGCTTTCAAATAAGCTTTTTTAAAAGCTTTCTTCAAGCCCCCTTTCAACCTCTGGAAAACCCATGATCATCGACGTTCACGGTCACTACACCACCGCCCCCGCCGCTTTAGGCGCTTGGCGCGATTTACAAATTGCCGCCTTGAAAGACCCCTCAAAATCGCCCAAAGCCGCTGACCTCAAGATCAGCGATGACGAGTTACGTGAATCGATTGAGACCAACCAACTGCGTCTGATGAAAGAGCGCGGCAGTGACCTGACGATATTCAGCCCCCGAGCCAGTTTCATGGCGCACCACATTGGCGACTTCCAAACCTCATCGACCTGGGCCGCCATTTGCAACGAACTTTGCTATCGCGTCGCACAGCTCTTTCCCGACCACTTTGTACCCGCTGCGATGCTCCCGCAATCGCCCGGCGTCGACCCAGCGACCTCTCTACCCGAACTGGTGAAGTGCGTGGAGCAATACGGCAATGTGGGCATCAACTTGAACCCCGATCCATCAGGGGGTCACTGGACCAGCCCCCCCTTGAGCGACCGCCACTGGTACCCCCTCTACGAAAAAATGGTGGAGTACGACATCCCCGCCATGATCCACGTCAGCACCAGCTGCAATGCGTGCTTTCACACCACCGGCGCGCATTACTTGAACGCCGACACCACGGCCTTCATGCAGTGCCTGACCAGTGATTTGTTCAAAGACTTCCCCACTTTGAAGTTCTTGATTCCGCATGGCGGCGGCGCAGTGCCCTACCACTGGGGCCGTTTCAGGGGCTTGGCGCAAGAGTTGAAAAAACCCTTGCTGAAAGACCACTTGTTGAACAACATTTTCTTTGACACTTGCGTTTACCACCAGCCGGGCATCGACTTGCTAACCAAGGTCATTCCGGTCGACAACATTTTGTTCGCCAGCGAAATGATTGGCGCCGTGCGGGGCATCGACCCCGAAACAGGCCACTATTACGACGACACCAAACGCTACGTTGCCGCCACCGCCAATTTGTCTGAGTCCGACCGCCAGAAGGTTTATGAAGGCAATGCGCGTCGCGTGTTCCCTCGCTTGGACGCGCAATTGAAGGCCAAGGGTCTGTAAAAGATCAAGTCCAAAAAGTTCAAGACCCAAAGCCACCAAAGGAAAAACAACATGTACGAACTCGGAGTCGTTTACCGCAACATCAACCGCGCCGACCGCGCCGCCGCCGACGGTTTGGCCGCTTTGGGCTCGGCCACCGTGCATGAAGCCATGGGCCGCGTTGGTTTGCTCAAGCCCTACATGCGCCCCATTTACGCCGGTCAGAAAGTATCGGGCACCGCCGTGACCGTGCTGCTGCAACCCGGTGACAACTGGATGATGCATGTGGCCGCCGAACAAATTCAGCCGGGTGACATCGTGGTCGCCGCGGTCACTGCCGAATGCAGCGATGGTTATTTTGGCGACCTGTTGGCCACCAGCTTTCAAGCCCGTGGCGCTCGCGCGCTGATCATTGACGCCGGCGTGCGGGATGTGAGCACACTGCAAGAAATGAACTTCCCGGTTTGGTCCAAAGCCATCAGCAGCAAAGGCACCATCAAGGCCACGCTGGGCTCCGTCAACATTCCCATTGTTTGCGCGGGCATGTGGGTCACGCCAGGGGATGTCATCGTCGCTGACGACGACGGCGTGGTGTGCGTGCCTGCGGCCCGCGCCGTCCAAACCTGGGAGGCCGCCATCAAGCGCGAGTCCTTTGAAGGCGAAAAGCGCGCCAAGCTGGCCTCCGGCGTGTTGGGCCTTGACATGTACAAAATGCGCGAGCCCTTGGCAGCGGCAGGTTTGAAGTACATCGATTAATTCAAAATTAACCCAAAGATTGACGCCCATGAGCAAACCCACAACAGGTGATTTCACCAAAACCAATGGCTGGCTGGATTGGTTTGAAGGCCCGGCCAAACCACACTTTCAATTACCCGCTGGCGCGGTTGACGCCCACTGCCACGTGTTCGGCCCCGGCGCAGAATTCCCTTATGCGCCCGAGCGCAAGTACACGCCTTGCGACGCCAGCAAACACCAGCTGTATGCCTTGCGCGACCACTTGGGCTTTGCCCGCAATGTGGTGGTGCAAGCCACTTGCCACGGCGCCGACAACCGGGCCATGGTGGATGCCCTGGTGAGCAGCGGCGGCAAAGCACGTGGCGTCGCCACGGTGCGTCGAAGCGTCAGCGATGCCGAAATTCAAGCCATGCACGACGCCGGGGTGCGCGGCGTTCGATTCAATTTCGTGAAACGCTTGGTGGATTTCACGCCCAAGGACGAGTTGCTGGAAATTGCCAGTCGCATTGCCCAATGGGGCTGGCATGTGGTGATTTACTTTGAAGCCGTGGACCTTCCTGAGTTGTGGGATTTCTTCACCGCGCTGCCTACCACCGTGGTGGTCGATCACATGGGCCGCCCGGATGTGAGCAAACCCATCGATGGCCCCGAGT